>Ga0307377_10001872_pt1 | contig 25677 bp, 40 predicted proteins | sample TR3MG_FD_202535 | JGI IMG/M metagenome (GOLD analysis project Ga0307377, IMG submission 202535) | Soil microbial communities from Risofladan, Vaasa, Finland - TR-3 | ecosystem: Environmental > Terrestrial > Soil > Coastal area > Acid sulfate soil | place: Finland: Risofladan, Vaasa | collected... | reverse complement strand
TTGTCGGACAAGCGGACATAATTCAGATGCCAGTCGTCATCCTCGCCGGATTCCACCAAGTCGACGTAGTAGTAGGCCCCGGGCTCAAAGTCACATTCGTGCACACATACAACCTCAGCTTTGCCGGTAGGGGTACAGTTCCAGAAGGACTTGTTCTCTTCGAAGTTGTCACCTTTCTTGTTCATCACCGCACCGAGCTCGACGATGAAGTTGTGGTCGTACCTGTGAGTGATACCCAGACAACGGAACTTCGCGCGTACTTGTCTCATTTCCATCTCCAACTGTTTGAATGTGAGACCACGCTGTTGACCCGGATCGTGGTGTGCCGGCTACTTCATCGTACATAGTTTTCGCTGGACGAGCAACGCTTGCTACCTATAAATGAATGGGCAGTTTGTGGGGTGAGGTTAATAATGACTAGAGAGGACCTCGTTCAGATGGAATCAAATGACCTGGCGGTGGAAGCCGTCATCCCTGCCGAGATCAATACCTTCGAGTACACAAGGAACCATCACTTCTTGAGATTCAAGAAGAAGAATGGACAAGAAACAAAAATCATTCCGTGCGCGATGGTGTGCTACTTCTGTAAAGACTGTGGCTTTGAGATGCTCACTGCGCACAATCATGGGACTTTATCCTGTCCGGTGTGTAAGACAAACCCAATGCAGTCCCGGTGGATGAAGAAGCAGACTTGCTTTGTTCCAGAAGAAGAAACCGATTTTGAGTGGCCACAGTTGATAGAGAAAAAGCCGACCAAACCCTGAAGCTTGATCGGCTTTTTCAGTCCTGCAACTGGCGGTTGGCTTGGTCAGTTGAGGATTTTCTTGCCCTTGGCCGTGATCTTCACGAACTGGCCCTTCTTGGTCTCGGTCATCTTGGCGAAGTCACGACGTACGAGAGCGTTGATGGTTCGAAGATCGAACTCGGTAACGGCGTACTGCTTGCCATCAGCGATGGTCTTCAAAGTGGTCTCTTGGTTCTTGTTGATGTCAGTCATTTCGGTCTCCCTTTCAAAAAGGAATGAATGTTGAGTTGCACAAGTAACTACCTGAAAAGAACTTGTCAACTACTACTTTGAAGTAGTTGGTGCGGCGGGCGGGACTCGAACCCGCATGAGGATTACCTCTTCAGATTTTAAGTCTGAGGTGTCTACCACTTCCACCACCACCGCACAGCTAAAAGAAGGGGAGAAGCCCCTTCTACTCTCTACTTCTTTCTTGCTTTCGCAATCGCTTGATACCGATTCTCTGTGCTGATGATCTTCAACAGTTCTTCAGCGGCCTTCCTCATCGAGTTAGGATCATTCTCCATCATGGCGGCTTTCTTGATGAGGCCACACGCAGCAGCGCGAATAGCGTCTTCACTGCCAAACTCGTACTGAGTAGATATCACCTCAAGGGACTGCTGAATCACGGGAAGAACCTGGGCAATCCCCGCAAGCAATGCGAGTTGAGCCTGCTTGAATTCTGGGTCACCATCCAAATTCTTCATCTCCTTCGCGTGCCTCTCTTCTTCTCTCTTCATGCGAAGCTTTCTCTCTTCGAGTTCAAGCTTGTGAGTTTCTGTTGCACGAGCTTCATGAGCTGTGTTGTCAGTAGGCATATCAATCTCCCGGTTTAGGTTATGAGATCAGTTTTCTGTCTCAATAGTCTTATCCCAAATAGAGAGAGCGAATTGTGTGGTGCGCAGGGGGAGACTCGAACTCCCACACCCGAAGGCTCCAGATTTTGAGTCTGGCATGTCTACCAATTCCATCACCTGCGCATGGTGCACGAGGAGAGACTCGAACTCTCATGGTTTTTAGGCCGCGGCGTTCTGAGCGCCGTGCGTCTACCAATTCCGCCACTCGTGCATGGTCCGCGAGGGGAGACTTGAACTCCCATGGCCATCATGACCACAAGCTCCTCGGGCTTGCGCGTCTACCAATTCCGCCACTCGCGGTTATGTCTAGAGATTCTGGGTTACCGCAAAAGCAGGTGCGGCCCACATAGGTGAGGGCATAATAAGGAGTGCACTGCTTGCGATGAGCGATTCATAGATTGACGATACGCAAGAGTATCAGTACTGTCAACTTGTGATTGCGACTATGCCAGCCCCCGGCTTCGCCACTACTTATGCGGACGCTACTGACTGCACGGGATCTCAGACTATCTACGTTAGAGTAGGACATGTCTCCACCAATTGCTGCAGCACTAGCGCCCAAGAGTTAAGTAGGGATAACGATTCAGAGGAGCTCGAGGATCTCATCTTGATGAGGTGCTTCGAGTGGCGTTGGTCGCAATCCGAGCCTCGGGTCCGGCTTTGTAGGACCCCGCAGCTTGTGTCATATAGAAGCAGCCAACAACGAAGGTTGAGGTGTCGCGATCCGCCCCTAGATCGAAATAACTAAAAAGAAAGGCGTCCACTGAGACGCCTTTCGTGTTTTATGGTGGGCCGGGGAGGACTCGAACCTCCGGTGTTTCTGGTGTGACGCGTTTACAGCGCGTTGCCTTCGCCACTAGGCTACCGACCCACAAACTGCTAGCCTTATCCTTTCGGTCGCAGATGGTTCAACAGGCTCTGCGACTGAGCCCCATGGAGCGGGACCTGTTGCTCTACTCCATGGGGCTTCTTACGTGTGGAAGAGGAGGAGAGATTTGAACTCTCAGCCATCGCAGTCAAAGTGCGATGCTCTACCATTGAGCTACTCCTCTTCATGGAGGCCAAGGTCGGAATCGAACCGACGATGAGTTGCTTTGCAGACAACCGCCTTGCCACTTGGCTACTTGGCCTGGGTTGACCGACGAGATTTGAACTCGCAACCTCCGGGGCCACATCCCGGCGCTCTACCAATTGAGCTACGGCCAAAACAAACACCTCCACACACAGTCCGGCCCAAGGTTCCCTTCAAGGTCCTCACTGTAGTGAGGCAATCCAGGGGCCGGATTCTTAGATTAACAATACTGATGTTGATGTCGCTGGAGACCAGCAACGAAGAAAAGACGATTTGTAACGGTCGTCATCATGTTTCCACTGTACAGACGAGTCGTCTACTTGTAAAGTGAAGACTGTGGAGGAAGTCATGAAACGTGACATTCAAAAACTCGCTGGCACTACTCTCAACCATTTGGTTGAGGAGCCGTCGAGTCCATCCTCCCATCCATCACCTAGTATCTAAAAAAATCGCGGAGAGGTCGCCTAGCGGCTTATGGCAGCGGGTTGCTAACTCGCCGTGCGTTCGCGCACCGAGGGTTCAAATCCCTCCCTCTCCGCCAAAGGAGTGTTTCGGGGAATAGCTCAGTTTGCGTAGAGCACCTGGCCTGGGACCAGGGGGCCGCAGGTTCGAATCCTGTTTCCCCGACCAAGGAGGGCTGGCAGAGTCTGGCTTATTGCAGCGGTCTTGAAAACCGCCGGTGGTAAAACACCCGTGGGTTCGAATCCCACGCCCTCCTCCATTTCTTTGGGCTAATGAAGAAGGGGAGTACCCGACGCCACCCAAGGGCAGCGTCGGGTACTCTCAGAACTACTCTTCTGTCATGAGTCCATCTCGAAACTTCTTCATTGCTGCCCCAATGCCTTTGACGCCAGGGATTTTCTCTTCCAATTTCTCAAGATTGGTGTTGAGTTTCTTGAGCTCCCTGTTCAATTCTCGTAACTGTGGGGGGATATCTTGGATAGCTCTTTCTGTTCCTGGGGATAGCGCCACATCATCCTCCTCCCGTTTATGTAACGGGTGCCATTTGGGTAGTTGCTCTTGCCATTTCATCTGATTTCTCTGTAGCCGCAACAATCGCAAGTGTACACAGCATCTGGTGGCCATTCATTTGGCTCCATTTTCCCGTCGCAGCTCGGGCATCCTTCTGGATCTGACAGCACCACCAAACTCTTGGACTTGTCTAGTTCATAGAACAGAGTCTCTTCCATCTTCCTTGAGCTACAAGGCTTCTGCAGGATGAGCACTCCCCCCGGCATCTCTGAGGGGTCTGAACTAGAGTGAAACACAAACGGCACGCGCAGATCTTTTGAAAGCTCGTACACCTTCTTGGATGTGGTGGTCTCCAATTGCCAATCGGCCAAGATGATATCCACATTGTCTTTGGCCAATATTTGTATGGCCTCTTCTTCAGTGCTGGACGTTAGGACCTTGAACGATTTTTCAAGAGTCCTTATCAGCACTCTCATTATGGGGGGTGAATCCTCCACACATAAAAGTGTAGGTTTTGTTTCTTTCATGACTGTCTCCCGGTTTGAGATTAGGTTTCCTATGCCAAGGTTCTTATCCCAAATCGAGAGATAGTACTTTCAAAGCAGCTTCTCAGAATCTCATAGGCATTAGCACGTATTCGAAGTTTACGTCTGGGTCTTTGGGCGTGCCCATTGGTGTCCACAGTACTGGGCCCATTGACTGTTCATCATGGTAGTGCATGACAACCCCGGTGGTATCGTATCCACACACCCAGATGAACTTGTTGAAGTCCACTAAGTACTTGAGGTCCATTCCAACCTCTTGAGACACGCTCATCGGCTCGGATTGTGGCCGGGGCACTACTTGCTGCCAATCTGGGTATCCAACATCCATACGCTCTTCATAAGGGCCGTCTTTGGTCCCTACTTCAGTGCTGGACATGAGCATGACGTCCCCATTTTGCACAGAGAGTGTGATTTTAACGGGAGGATCGGAAATCTTTTCCTTCTTGATATTCTGTAGGAGGAATGCTGCCGCTTCAGCTTCCACATGCACAGGGCACGGCAGTGAATCTTGTCCAGATCCATACCAAGAGACGTGCATCAGTCGATGTCCATCTGTGGTGACAGCATGGAATCGGGATATCTTCCCTTTCCCAGCCTCTTTCTCTGATTCAAAATGAATGTATTTCAGGTTGCCCCTTGAGTCATCAGAGCCGGCGAAGCGATAGAGCTCCAGTGCAGCGCGGGGCATTACGAAGTGTGGTGTTGCTATCTTAGGCATGGTCTCCTCTGGTTTATGGTTTCAATAGTTTGGGTGGGTGAGCTTGGGCCATGAGTTCAGCCAGCCCTTTCCCGAGTCTCTTCTTCTCTCTTGGTACCGTGGATTTGATGAAGGTGTGGGTAATGCCCTGGTCATTAATTGCCTTTGAGCAATCAGGGACCATTTGAGCCATCATCACTGTGTACTTGGCCAAGACAGTGCCACAAGCTTGGCACCAATAGACGGGGTGACTACAAGGAAGTTCGGCTTCTTCAGCCAGCCTGCCTAGAAGCACCCACCGATGCTCGTGCACCATGTTTCCCCCTCAGTTTTGAATACAGCCAATGAATACCTTTGCCAATGAACGGCAGAGCCATCATGAATGCTGCAATGCAATTCGGACAGATGTGCATGACGTAGCCTCTTTTCAAATTCTATGGTTAGAACGGAACTTCTTCGTCTTCACAAGGGGGTGGGCCATAATCATCTGGATCAGCACCACTCCAGCTTCGGGGTTTTGGAGCAGGAACTCTATCCCGATACTTGTCCGGGTAGATGTTGATGTAGATATCATCTCGGTCGGTCAGGGATACACAAGGGTTGAGCTTGACGCTCATCCATCCCTGATCGTTCATCCAAGCAACTCCAACCTTAGCTGCAGGTGAGTCACCGTCCTTGACTTTGACTGTTACTACATGGGTCGGTCTGCCCATTCTTCTTCTCCTTGTTGCAGCGCCCGCACTTCCACATGGTTTCGTCATACCAAACTTCATCGGACTTATTACACTCCGGGCAGTCTGGTGATCCATATGCATCTGGGCGTTGGCATTCCTGGTTCATTCCTTCGACACCCTGGTAGTCGGGGCATCCTTCTCGTTTGCAGGCATCGCAATAATCACCGTCTTCTCCAACGATGGTCTCAAAGCAATCCCTACAGGCACAATATGTGTACCCGCTCATAGGTCTCCTTGTTAGGGCTTGAGTTTGCGGAGAGTCATCAATTCACGGACCAGAGGTGGAACCATGTCGGCCCACATCTTTTCGTAATCCACATTCTCTCCGACTGTCTGTTGTTTCTCATACCGCTCCACAAGCTGGAGGATTACTCTGAGCTTGATCGGTGGGATGAGCTTTGCTTGAGCCCGTTTCCGGGTTTTGTGGTGGATCTTACAGTACCAGCAAGTGCCATCTTGAAAGACTCCGCGGTACCAACAAGCGCCACCGCTGACTCTTTTTGCAGAGCATCGCGGCTGTGTCAGTCTTCACCTCCATTTAATGGTGGGATGTCAGTCTCCACCAGGTTAGTTCTTTCATTGTCGCCAAAGGCGTTCTGAATACACTGGTTGACCAGATCGAAGACTCTACTGTTGAGCTCTTGAAGAAAGAGTCCAGTAGTCCTCATCTTGATGATCTCGACGTCACCGTCCTCCGTCTGCACTTTGATTTCTCTGTGGCAGAACTTCTTGATCTGATCTTCAATGATGAAAATGGGCAGATTATCCGGACCTAACCGAATGCGCTGCCTCTTCTTTCGTTGTTCTTCAGTAGGCATGGTCTCCCTCAGGTAACAACCTTAGGTTCAATGTTCTTGTACCGACAAAACTCAAAGTATTTTATCCCCGGATGCGGGCTAAGGAAAGGGTAGAGCCCCGTGCGTTCCAGTCAAAAACGCACGAGACCCTGCCCTTCTACCAGGAACCACCTTTGATCCTGGGGAAGGGTGCTGCCATTCTCAGATTGAGAGAGCCATTTCTTTTAGTGTTGAGCTGTAAGCATAATGGTTCCCAATTTGAACATGAACTGCCCGCACCGGGAGGGACCCGAAGGTCTCTCATACGGACGTACACCATTCTTCCACAGTTCTTATACCTAAATCAGCGCAGTGCATTCACGTCTCTATCACTACGTTCGTCACAACTTCTTCTACAATACTTGTACCAAAAAGCTAAAAGAAGATTCGAGGAACCCTGACTGAACCCAATGGTCCAGTCAGGGTGATCCTCTGTCTACCGGTGTGCCTTAGCCTTCGATTTGGGCATCCTGATACTTGTCGTACAGGACCCAACCAGTGACTGTGAGCACGAGCACTTTGGCACCGACCTCGAGGATGGTACCGACCCAAGTGTCACCGACCCAGTTGAGAACCCGACGAACTGGGTTCTTGTGCTGCTCGGTGAGCCAATCCAGATTGGCGCTGACCTCCCGATAGACATCCTTAAACTGCGGATTCGTTTTCAAAAGCATCTTCTGGGTGGGAATGCCATTCGTGGCTGTCCCATTGAGGATTATCAATGCGTTTGAAGGATCGTTAGCAAGTGTCTCCATCGGAATCTCAGTCACCTGACCATCTGGCGTTTTGACCTTGACGGTCTTCGGCTTGGCACCCTTGTTGATCTTAGGGCCCTTTGCACTCTTGGGTTGTGTCTGTTGAGTCGCATGCTCATTCAAAGCTGTTTGCAAATCTACCATAAAAAACCTCCCGGTTCTTGAAGAAACCCAACGGATCGAGAAAGGCTTATTCCTTTTCGGTCCACTTTCCTTATCCCTAAGTCCCCTCTCAGTTTTTCACTTTTTGAGTCTTTTGAGAGACATGCGGGGTTTGTTTCCCCATTTGGGGTTTCTGCTCTCTTTTTTGCATTTGGGGCAGATATGAGATGGGATAAACGCACCGTACTTCTTGAGCATGTCTACAACTCTGCCTGCTGTGTGAGTGAACTCTCCCTTGCACTTGACGCACTTCCGATGCATCAATACTGTTTTGACGTCTACCTGCTGTAAGACAGTGACGCTTTCCACCAAAGGTTGGGCTGATGTGTCGCAGGAAGGGCAGCTTCCCTCCTTTACAGGCACCCCGCATCGAACACACTTGCCTAGTATCCTTCTTTCCCAGTGACTCTTGACCACCTTGGCAACAGAAGGCTTGATGTTGTGTCTCTCAGATGTTTCATCAAGTTTGTTGACTGGGGTGGAGATGAGTTCACAGATTGCCATTGGACTAACTACGTTCATGCTGACCTCCCGGCTATGGTTTTGGGCCCTATGTTCAAAAGGCTTATCCCAAAGAAACGATAAAGATTTTCTTGGGACAAGGTAGGTAACGAAAGGAGGTTTAGCGATGAAGGAAGAACTCGAGGCTAAGATCAAACAGAATCGTAGCTCATCCGATAGATCATCTACTTTGGAAGCCAAGCTGAAAGCTAACCGGCGGGAGCGACCAAGTAGAACGGAGAAGGAAGCTAGGCTCAAAGAGATGAACTCCGCTGGCACAGAGCACCTGCACCAGATGTTTGCATCGGAGTACAAAGGGAGAAACGCTCAGAGACTCGGAGTGATTGCGGACAAAGTTGCTGAAGAACAAATAGTGCGCCCATCCATAGTGTTCTCCAGTGGCATCCCCAGCTTGGACATCCATCTTGGTGGCGGGTTCCCGACAGGTGCTGTGGAGCTTTTCGGGGAGGAGTCAGTTGGGAAATCATCTCTGGCGTCAGAGATGATGATGGCCGCCCAGGGGTCTGGGAATGAAGTAGCTCTGTGCCCAACAGAGTTTGTGGATGTGAAGAGGATGGAGGCAGTTGGAGTAGATCTCAAGAAGCTCATCCTCATACGAGGTGATTACGGGGAAGATGTTTTATTGACAGCGCAGGCTTGGCTAACGGAGAAGAACAAGCGGGTGTTGTTCATAGATACGGGCACTGGTTTGAGACCACAAAATGATTTCCCCGGTCATTGGATTCTGATGATGAGAAAGTGGTTGTCAGAAACACTTGGACTGATTCACCTCAACAACTGTATCGTTATGATCAATCAAGCGAGAGCTAGACTATCCATCAAACCTGGAAAGCTTTTTGCTGGGGGCTCTGATGACTCAGCAAGGAAGGCATCACACCTGTTTGCTACCAGATTGGAGTTGTCGAGAGAGAACGTCACAGAAAATGAGTATGATTTGGTTGTCAACATCTTGAAGAACTCACTGAAGGCACCATCTAGGATGTTGTCTCTCCCAGTGGTGAAGAACGAGGGTGTGGATGTTTGGAAAGATGTTGTGCGCACAGCGGTTGCCTACAACGTGGTGCAGAAGGAAGGTTCTTGGTACAGGTTTACAGACATCAACTTGGGTCAAGGGGAAGAGGCGGCAGCTAGATTTATTGAAGAGGATGCAATAGGTGATATTGTGTTCAAATTTCTGCTACGAAGGGTAGCAGGATTTTGAGCAAAGGGGCTTCGGCCCCTTCATTTAGCTATGAGACTACAAGACGGAAAACAGAAGTGCCCAAGGTGCCAAGGAGCCGGCTGCTATCGCTGCCACAAGCAGGGCTACCTAGTGCAATGCCCAGTATGCATGAACAGTGAGACCGAGCTCATGGGTATGAGGGACGACAACTTTCAGTGCGGTGCTTGCGGTGCCATATTTGATCAATCTGGAGAGATTGTAATAGCCTCTTGACACGATACATATTTCCTATGTACGGTCGCCCCATGAAGATCATCACGGGCTTTGACGACAACGTGGAAGAAAAAGAGGTCACCAAGTTGGGGTTTCCCAAGGACTACCGTGACATTTTCAAGGCAATCCCGCACAGCATTGAGATAGCAGAGAACGTGATGGCTAGAGTCTGCAAGCGGGAGCTGCAGAAAAAGCTACGCGCCCTGGGTTCGGAATTCACTTTCATGGAGTCAAAAGGTGCCCGTGGCAGGTATCCATTCTTCGTGACTTCTTCGTCAGTAACCCAAGATCTCAGCAAGCACTGGGCGTCAGATGAGGAGAGAGATATTCATTTGAATGCCTGGTGCCTCACTTTGAACACGAATCTGAATTGCCTAGCGACAGACATCCATGCCACGACCAAAGGCAAATGCGTCGTCCTGGTTGATTCTCTCAGACCCTTCATACGAGAGATCGATGAGGGCATCTTCAAGTTCGAGTTCAGACAGAAGTGGGCCTACGATGAGTAATCGTCCAAAGGGTCTACCGCCGGTTGATGAGAGCAAGAAGGTTCGCGTTGAGGCTAACGCGCTGGACATCTCCCGGTTTTGTACAACCTGTGGAAAAGAAGCACGGGTAGTGGCTAACAACTCGGGCACCCATTGCAATTGCATATCGTGCAAAAAGTGGTGGCCAATCTCGAGTACCCCCAAAGCGCAGGAGATACCTCTGGCACGAGGAAGAAGTCTTCGAAAGGAGACCTACGTCGAGCCAGATTGGAGCAAAGCGTTTGACAATATAGATGGAGACTTGACACATGAGCAGGTTGGACCCAGACGGAAATGATTTCAATCCAGCCAACAAGAAGATAGTTGGCATTGGACCCTCTGTAGGGGAGCTAAGGGAAAAGATGTCCTCACAAACAGATGAACCTGGAGAACTGGGACCTATTCAGAGCGCCGCTGCTTATGGATCGAGAGTCAGGGCTAGACAAGCTCAGACTGCTGCGCTGAAAAAGCCCAGGGCTCCTTTAGGTGGAGCACCACCCCTTGACCCCGAGAAAATGAAAACTTTGGCAGAGGGATTGATGCCTCGCCCAGATTTTGGAACTGATGCACCAGAGAGGGACGAGCCTGTAGAGAGTCAGGCTCGGAAACCTTTTGAGCCCCCCGAGGAAATGTCCGGGGTTGGTTCTGCCTACCATGTCAATCGTGAGATGGCGAAGGGAAACGTAGATCGTCCAGTCTCTCTGAAAGGTGCCAGGCGAATGGTGAAGGAAGCGCAAGAAAAGAAGGGTATCGGGCAAACAAAACAATTGTCCTCTGAGTCATTAGAGGCTTTGCAGAGGGTAAAAGAGGCTGCTGAAGAGGACATGGAAATTAATGCCCGGGGCATTGATGAGGACGACGAGGACGATGGTTCCCCTCATTTGGGCGATGATGGTACCAAGGAGGAGCTCGATAAGGCCACTGACGCTATGTTGGGTGGCTCCGCTATGTTTGATTTTGCTGGCATCTCAGAGGCAACTCGAGGGCTCACCAGCAAGAAGAGGCGGAAAGAAATCGAGAAGGGTTTGAAGCCTCTCAACATTGGAGACATGGTTGTCAAAAGGGAGATTGTACAGAACGTCCCAATCATCCCCAACCAACTCATCTACACATTCAGGACATTCAATCAATCTGAGCATTTGTTCTGTCTTCAGTATGTCTATGAAAACCCAGGCTCAGCTGTGTATGCGGAGGAGCTCCTCAATACTTGCAAGCTCGTCTGCGCTTTGGTTGCGGTCAATGAAGCCCCACTGCCAGATCACCGTGATCACCAAGGCACGGACAAGGAAGTGGTCTCGAAGGAGAAGTTTGAGAAGAAGATGCACCACGTAGCGTCTCTTCCAACTCCGCTGGTTGCCGACCTCTCCCTGAACATCATGTGGTTTATGGATAGGGTCAACAACCTGTTCAGCGCGGATACAATAAAAAATGGATAGAGACTCCAGTAGGGTGGTCGCAGGCCACAATGTTGTACGACTTGGCGTCCGGGCCTCCTACGCCAGGGAGTCTACTGGAGTCCGTCTTCATATTCATGTCGAAGAGGCGGCAGGAAGCAGAGTACTTCAAAACGAAGTCTCTTGTCATAGCCGCCATTGCAGACAAGATGAAGGATGGCGGCAAGCTGCTGGACGACGCTTTGGATCAGTATCGAGGCCTCATGTTTCCATTCTTGGGAGAAACCAAGAAACAGGCCGAGAGAGACACCAAGGCTGCACTCAAGCAATGGACCAACAAGGTTCTCAAGATTCGTCCTTTGTGGAGGGCGAAAGAAAACAAACCTATCGTATCCAGACTTCGGCGGGGCGCTGAGAAGGTCCGACAGTCAGAAGAGCTGCGTAGGAAGAGACCACATCGGAGGATTTGATGTTGAGGGTGACAAAGATATTGGAAGGGGGCATAGACCTCACTACGCAAGAGCAACTTCCTCGTAGCATTGTGATCAGCAACGGTCGTAGAGAAGTTGTTATCCAGGTGCAGGAAGACACCATAGGGGAAATCGTCGAGATGCTTCAGGATGACCTGTCCAGGAGTGAAACCAAAGAAAGTGATGCGAGCAGGGGAGTGGCCCCACCTCCTAAGAGACCAGACCCATTCATGGAGCAAATGGTCGCCAATATTCCGGTGGACCGCTTCAAGATGCCGGAACCTGAAGTTCAAGTAGAGCAGGAGCAGGAGGTTCAAGATTACGATGAGCCTCCACCTCCAGCGCAGCAACAGCAAGATGACGGGTTCGAGCCCGGGGAAGCATACGACGACGTAGGCACAGGGGTGAGCTCGCTGTGAGAATCTACTTTTGCAAGATATGCAGTAATGCCTTCCAAGTTGGAGGATACCTGGATGAGATCAAGGGCCTTCTCACCGAAGGTATGTACACTTGCATCACCCCAGGGTGTCAGGGTGTCATGCACAAGACCGGCAATGTGCCTATGGGCACACCAATGCATGAGGTGCCCCTTACAGTTTTTTATAGGGCCATCCACGGGTTTGGTTCCCCCAATGGAGAGTGTGCAACCGTAACGGACTTTGTGGACCTCCTGAAGACCCAGGCGATAGTACAGGTCTTGGCGGAGAAAGCTGGTCAGCCAGAGAGAGTCATTCTCAAAACCCTAGTCTTAGCCAATGGAGTGCGCATGCATTTCGACTCATCGTCGAAGGGGGCGTGCTGCTATTACATTGAGCAACCGGGCCCAACTTGTTTGGAGGTAGTAGACGATGAGATTCGTGCTCAAACAGCTGCTCTCTGCAGCGATCAGAATCGAGAAGAAGTTAGACGAGCTTCTGACCTTGGCGATGAAGGCCGAGACGAAGCAAGGGATGCTGCCAGCGATGGTGCAGCCCTTGAGCAATCAAGGCCAGGTATGTCCGCTGTGTCGGAACCCGGTGAAGTACCATCAGGTACAACTACCAGACCCAATGAATGCAACAGTGACCATTAGAGTTTGTGGCTGTGAGCCCCAGATAACTGAGTTACCTAACCAAGGAGGAATTTGATGAGTACTTCAATCCCAACCCCGCAGTTCATGTTTGGTGACGGCGAGGCCGGTGCACCCAACACCATTATGAACATCGCAAAGTTGGACGCCTACATCGTCGCCTACAAAGACGGCGCTGGAAAAGATGCCACCCGCGTCTGTCTGCGCGTTCAGAACAGCAACACGACATTTGTGCTCCAAGAGCGTATCAACGGTGTCAACGTGGTGACTTCCACTCACGACTGGTTCAACAAGGCCCTCACGGACAAGCTGCAAGATCTCGGTGTGGAGAAGAGTGACAGCAGCGAATCGGTGGGGTCTGTCTGATGGACGTCACGAAGCTACGACCAAAAGGGCCTTGGCTCGTGGTCAAGGTGGACCCACCTCCTGAAAAAGAGGGGCTCATCTATCTCCCACAGGGCAACTACGCTGAGCGTGTTGGCAACGCCACCGGCACAGTTCTCAGCATGGGGGAAGGCTTCTACACGAGTGACAAGGTAAGGAATAAAACTGGTCGGAAGTATGATCCTGTTGATCTCAAAGCAGGTGACAGGATCATATTCCGTGGGTTCCTCCAAGAGGCCAATAGAGTTGGAGGGGTCTTGGACCGAGAGCACTGTCTCCTCAATGTGGCGGACGTACTTGGGGTGATTGAGGAGGAGTAAGTGACTTTCATCTGCGACTGGCTGCGAAGGAGAACGAATGTTCCTAGTTCACGAAAAGAAGGAGCGAGTGGGGAAGTGGGAAGTAGCCTGGATGTGGCTACCCCACTTCCTAGCGTCGGACTCGAGCCTCCACAAGCACGTCGGTCACAAGATGACGGAGAAGTTCAAAGGGATGACAGTGGAGGACAACCCAGCACAGAAGAACGTCCTGCTGATGGAGATGCACAACGAAGTGATCCGCTTGATCACGGAGAGGCACCCAATCCCCGGGCTGAGGCAGCATCTGGAATCAGTGATCCACATACAGCCGAGCGAGGAAGAATCATGAACTACAATGATGAGATCTTGAGTCTCGACTCTGTGGTTGATGGTAGGGAAACTCTGCCAAGAAACCCAAAGAAGGAGTGGGGCAAACGTGACCCCGCTAATCTCAAGGGTATGGTGTTTCACCAGTCCCTCGAGGAGAGGGGTTCCGCCAGTGGTAACGCCAAGTACCACTCCGGCCCAAATCACATCAGTGAGGATGGGCTCCCAGGTCTGAGCTACACCCTCTTCGTTGAAAAGGATGGCAAGTGCTTCCTAGCCAACGACGTGGAAAGCAAGACGTACTCCCAAGGGTATGGTGGGCGGCCCGGAGACGAGAACGAAGAATTCATCGGAGTCTGCTTTGGTGGAAACTTCTATGGTACCGGATACCAAGGAACTCAGGAGCCTACTCCTGCACAGCTCCAGACAGCCCGAGCATTGTGGGACCATTGCAAAAAGCTTTGGGGCTGGTCTGACGAAGATCTCTATGGGCACTGTGACTTTGGTAAGCCTGCCTGTCCGGGCTTTGAACTCATGGAGCTCGTGGACAGTATTCGGCCCGCAAGATTCTTCAGTGCTGTTGAGAAACAAAAAGCCTTGCTCGAGCTGGGCTACTACAAAGGTGACATTGATGGCCAGTGGGGGCTGGAGTGCAAAGCAGCCTTGGTAGAGTTCCAGAGAGTCGCTGGCCTCATCCCTGACGGTGTATGGGGCACAAAAACCTCCGCCGCAATAAGGGTAGCAATGGAGTAGTGATGCCGCGGAGTAAGAAAAAGAAAGTCAACGATGGGCTCAAGACAGCCAGGCTCAATCTATTGATACGGCCTGACTTGAAGACATGGGTCCATGAGTACGCTCGTAAAAAGAACCAATCGGTGTCGTCACTCATCACTGAGCATTTCGTCATCCTGAGGGAGAGAGAACGTGGTTCCGATGTCGAGCAAATCTAAAGTCCGGAAAGAGAAGTACCCTCTTCCCGAGGATTCGGAGAGCATCATTGCGCTCGTTCGAAGTATTCTGGAGGGCGGCCGTGTTCAGAGAATAGAGCTGGACATCAATGGCCCAGTGAGAGTGCTCCGAGAGGTAGAGATTGAAGACCCGGATTTGGTTGAGCCCGACATCAACTTGGACGCCGCCCTACGGAATACCGAGATGATAGAATACTCATCTGAAGGCGCAGAGAGCTTCCAGGTCCTTGTGGATATGATGCTGCTGGCCCAGTCGAAAAGGCCATACTGTATTTGTTGGGCAACTGGTGCAGGTGAGTATTTGATACCAGAGTGGCTCGAGCTAGAAGCGAGAGGCATGAGGCTCATGGGAGTAGACACACTCCTGGGTCTGCCAATCCACCGGCTCAGATCTTTGCCCGATGACACCCTCATTCTCTGTGCATCCAGCAATAAAGAAGCAGACCCTGCTGAGGTCAACTTTGCTGTGAAGACAGACATCGAAATCAGGAGTGAAGATGGCCAAGCTAGACTTGAGCAAGAAGCCGTTTACGCGGAGCACCCCATCCCCGGCCGTCCCGTTTACGCGGAGCACCCCATCCCCGGCCGTCCGATTGATGATCCAATCCGGGCTGGTCCCCAAAGAGGCCCTGCAGCAGCTAGTGAACTGGCGCTTACTGCCGGAAGACTCAATACAGTGGAGTTCAAAAGAACCGGTAACTCTGGAAAGTGAGTGGCCGGACATCAAAGACTTCATCGAGACCTTGGGGGAGAAGATCACAGAGGAGATGAAAACCATCCGGGAGACCGAGTTCGACAGAACCGGGGGGTTCAAAGCTGCTCACATTTACCGCCTGGGCACACCAAACGAGTCAATTTTCGCCAAGCTGTTCGTCGACCGCATTGGTAGGGTGATTGTCCCTACGGATGAGCACTGGGAAACAGCTACTCACATCGAGTTTCAGGGCGGAAAAAAGAGAGCGGTTGTGAAGAAAGAGACCAGATACGAAGGACAAGAAGAGGTAGCTCTTGTTATGTACTTGGAGGCAAAGGAGGAAGGCGATGCAGAAATCAACTGAGAACAAGTCCAGCTTCGACAGGGAGTACACCAGAACTCGGCTCATGATGCTTGGGATCAATCTCAATCCTGGGGAGACTGTAGACGAGTACATTCAACGGTGTGGGTACCCATTCGCTGTTGAATACAGCAGCCAAGGGATTCGGGAAGACAATTGATGTCTCGTGATGAGGTCATAGCCGAGCTGCGAGAAGTAGAGCTCGATCTGCGGACGTTCCTAGAGTCCAAAGATGCCATTCAGAGAAGAATCAATACTCTTGAGGGAACTTCTCGTCAGCATGATTTCGTCAACTGGGCAGCTACTCAAGCCATTCTCAACGTGCTGATTATGACGATCACCAGGTGTGAGGGGCTAATGGAAGACTACCGGCGCATTCTGGAAGGTATGGACACGCCGGATAACGTGATTCAACTGGAGAAGAATCAATGACATCACTGGAGACCGAGTTTTTAGCCGCTAGAGATGAGTCAGACCTCGACACTTATGAACCACCAGAGCTCAGCCCCGAAGAGTATGCTCAGCATACCGCCAACATGGTCGCCAATGCCCTGGAAGCTACCAAGATGTTCGAGGTGGTAGAGGTCAAGTCTGGGATTGGGCAGGTCCATGTCCTGGGTCGTGTGAAGAGAGAGCGTGAGCGAGTCTTCACTCAGAAGGTGGTGCACCCTGTGCTGGTAGTCATGGAGGCAGACCGTGATTGCAACGGCTTCATTGGGAAGCAATTCCTCATGAAGGGTGGCAAAGCTTTCCACCACATGAAGTACGCCTGGGTGTTCTCCTTCGCGTCAAATGATCTGCGCGGTGCCGCTTCCAAGGTATGTCGAGCTTTCGAGCCGGCGGTGCCGAGAGTTGAAGTTGTAGAGTCACCGCTCATGGGACCGGGCACCCCGCAGAGCGGCGGGCAGTCTACTGGCAGAAAAGGCGCTTCTCCAATCAGTTGAGGTAAATGATGCCAGTCAAACCACTGGGAATGACCGAGAGGTTGTCACCCCGAGCAAAGCCGAAGCTAACGGTTGACGACCTGCAGGCTGTCAAAGATGAGCAGGCACTAAAGGCCAAGTATAAGATCGAGGTCATCTTTAGCCGACATCGATCTAGTTTGGCGTACAAGCCGTCACCCTGCATGATCCTCATCTGGGAATCTGGAAAAAGGTTCCATGGTGGCGGGGACCAGAAGATGTACTGGTGCGGCTACAACGATTGTGGGAAACCCATGTCGTCGGACAACTTTGCCTACATGCACGTCGTATGCCCCCACTGTCAGAAGGAATTGTTCCTGGACCCTGATGCCAAGAAGTCCCATGTCGACGCAGTGCACCAACAGAGAGGGGACACCAGCAAGTTCAAGAACATGCCACTCGTGGTAGGGGAGAGGATGGCCAATCTCACACCTCCAAAGTTGGCCGAGCTCCTGGAAAAATTATGGCACCAACTCGATGGTGACGCCGACATTTATCTGAAGTATTCACCCTATGAGATACGGTATGATCCCAAAGAGGAAAGTACCAAGACAATGGATAACCTGGACAAAGTGCGTATTCAGAGGCAGCCTTTGATATACACACTGAAGAACATTCTGAAGGACATTGGGACTGGAGCGGGACTTCGTAACCGAATCCAAGCCATGATTACGAGCTAAAGAATATGACGAGGCGTTTCGCTCCACCGATAATCGGCACCACTACACGCCCCGGCTGGGTGTCCTTAGGCCTGCCCTGGCAAGGTAGCCACTCCCTGTCATCAAGGGCCAACATTAGCCTTGTACCGAAGCTCGAGGAGATTTTTCAATGAGCCTAACCCTTGCTGAAGCAGTAAGAGAGCTTGAGAGCTTGAGACATTCTCGAGCAGTGTGGATGGAAACTGTCGAACACCTGTCGAAGTTCATTGATCAGGAAGTCAGGCTGGCGGATCATGGCATTGTCGCAGAGGGGTGCGTCACATCACCAGTTCCTCAGCCTGTGGTCAAAGAGTTTATCAACTACATCAATGATCACGAGATTGAACCATTGAACACGAAGATAGGGGCCTTGGAGTCTCTGTCCGTGCAGGAGACCAAGAACGATGAGCCAGAGCCTGAAAAAGAAGATGTTGCCGGGGATGAAACACGAGAAGAAGAAAAACCTCGACAAAAGACTACTGCAGCTCGAAGAAAAATACGGGCTCTTGGAAAACCAGCTAGCAAGCCAAAACCAAAAGTTCAAGGGGTTGGGTGATCTGCTCACCAAGATGATGTCAGACCAGAACATCATCTTCAAAAACCAGAAGGACTTGGCTCTTTCGGAAGAGCGGTTGGACGAGCAGTTCTGTACTCTCACCCGGCTGTCTATTTCCAGTTTGAATGAGCTCATTCTCCAAGTTCATGGGGAGCTCTCGGAGCTTATTACCTACGATCAGGTGAATCGTATGTTCATGGACTGGGCGGACTTCAGAGCCCGACCAGACTTCAGAGATCACATGAGAACGTGGATGATGGGTGGGGACTTGAGTGCTCTGCCACTACCACCTAAACAAGAAACCCCTAGCGCCCCCGGCCCAGAGGCCGAGGACGCTGAGGAGTTCGGAGGAGACCATGGCGAAGGGCAAGCAACTGATATCGGGGACGAGATCTCTAGCGAAGGGCAACCCGAAGACAGCCCAAGCGGCTCGCAGGATCAGGTGCCCGAGGGACAAGACTCTGACGAAGCCGTATGTGATGTCCAACGGGTCTCCGGCACAGCGGTGCCCTAAGTGCCTCACCATCTATCGGGGACGTACTCTCCTTTAGCGATGCGCTTTCGGGTCCAGGCTCTCCATTGGTCTACCGTGCCTTCAAAGATCACCTGACCGCTCATATTCTTGATTGGCTTTGATATCCCTACTTTGTCCGGTAGCTTTCTTTCCTTTTTCAACACAGTCCCTTTCACAGGGCTGCGAAGACATTTAGGCATAGTGTTCCTTCCAGTTTGGATTTTGGTAGATTTCGCACTCGTCAGGCTTTTTGTCATCCCTGACTTTCACGAACTCTGGGAATTGCAGAGACCCGTTCTTTGTCCAGTCCGCGTACTCTACCTGCCAGACCATCGGGTAAAGGTTTGGGTCGGCAAAGCGCAAGACATCCTCTTCACTGAGACCTCCACCAATGAGGGACACAGGAAGCTCTTCTCTAGTGCGCGGATCGTACAAGTAGGCCTGTACTGAACCCACTCCAACAGACTTCTTGCCTTTGCCGCGTTTCCCAACTCCTTTGTCGGGGTCCCAGCGAACAATGACGTCGCAGTCATACTTTGGTTTGAGCTTGGCGCAGAACTTGGGTCGCTCCGCTTTGCCCCTCCAGTTGTAGGCCTTGTCGTCATAGGTGGCGTCAGGGTCTACAACTACCCACCCCTCCCACTCCATGTCCTTGGCGAGCTCGAGCGCAGTGCGCTGCATGTCATTATTGACCAGGTCAATCCAGGACTCTCCTGGTTTGCCGGTTAGTTCCAACTTGCCCGCCTCTTCATTCCATCTGAGAATCTCTGCATAGGTGAGGAATCCACGCTTTTCATTCTCCACCATGTGCTTGACCTTCTCGAATCTATCTCCAGCTGGTGTGCTGTGGAGCATGCAGCTCCCATCCCAGAAGGCGATATCCCAGATGCAGAATGAAAGTTGACCTCCTTCATTCTGTTTGTCCAACGAGGACTGGAGTAAACCCCCGCGGACCCCACTGACGTAATCCAGGTCGTCAACATCGAAGCCCATGCTATCCATGAAGCCTGCCCCGCACCCAGTAACGATCTCCCCCAAGAAGATGGACTTCTTCTGCAGGTAGTCGATCTCCTTCATAGCCATTTCTATTTGCGGGTAGCGCAAGATGATGTCGATTCCAGGCTCATCCTTCTGGAAAGGAGTGGTTGTGCTGGAGTAGATACGGTGCTTGCCATTCTCGTCAATGACGTAGGCATGCATGTTCCCGTTCCTCTTTCGGAGCAACCAAGCTGTTCTATCGGCCAGCTTCTTTTCCAAGTAGGGGTTCAGACTATTCTGCGGTTTGTAGAATCTTAGGTTCTGCGGCAGCTCGCTGAACACGAGCTCGCTGACCTGGTCATCTACGAACTGCAGACTCTCCCCACCTTTGCCCATCTCTCGGTAGCCCTGCCGCATCTTCATGGTCATCTGCCGAGAAGCCCAGTCCTGTGCATCCTCCGCTGCGGTCTTCTCGTTGGAGCGACCGATGTTCTTCGCCTCTCCAGTTCGGGAGGTCTCCTGCATCTTGCCCCCCAGAAGTCCGTGTTCAATGGTGATGACCTCATCCATCACCGTAATGACCCAGACCTTGGTCTTTCCCGTGCGAGCTTCCTGGTGGAACTCACGACGGATTGGATTCTGCTGTCTGACTGCTGATTTCTTCATCCTCAACCTCGTTGTAGTTTTTGACATCCGGGGCATCAAAATGGGTCGTGCAGGTTCTGCAGTACCATTCTTCTTTGAACTCCTCATCCCTCACTGTTTCCCCATCTGGCCAAGTGGAGTACATATTGTCAGCCCAATCCCAGGCCCCATTGTCCATCACCTCGATGGGGGTCAAGATTGGTAGAAGTTCCGGCCGGTACAGGTTGTCTGTTCCCCCGCACTTTGGGCACTTCATGTCGGTCCCTTTGAGCGACATCATTTCCATTTAATCCTCCGGTTCGTAAGGCACGAGCTCGACAGTGAGCCTCGTGGTAAGTAGGTTTCCTTGCTCGTCTTGAAAGACGACTCCAGGGAATAGTTCAAGTGGCGCGTTACAGGCGGTGCAGTGTTGCACCTTTTTCTCGAACACTCTTTTGAGGTATGACAGCTTGTACCTTCTTCCATACTCGAAGTAGAAGGTAGCATCACCTCTGTAGACAAGTAGGCTTGACAACGGTTCACCTCCAACATAGGAACTATGTACATGACCAATTTCGAGATTAATTTCACAGGCCCCACAGAAGAGCTAGACGACCCTAAAGCTCTACGCTTCTTATGCCGAAAAGAAGTGGATCGTTTCGAGCAGTACTGCACAGCTACTGATCCAAACTTCAGGGATGGAAGAGGGTTTGCCAAGTGGGAAAGGGACGTTATCGAGGGGTACCTCTACCAGAAGGTGAAGGGGCACATCGATGCGTTCTATTCGGAAAATAATAATCCCGTGGAGGGGCAAAATGGCCAGACGTGAAGTCATCGAGATTACTTGCGACCGGTGCAACCGCACGGAGACTCAGCCAAAGGTCAGTGAGCCTGTTCAGTCTCCAGAGTTGCGCGTCATGTTTCATGGTGTTTCGGTTGAGTACTCCGACCTTTGTATAAGATGCCGAAGTGCCGTGGAGAACTACTTCAAGAGCATGACCAAGAAGCAAGAAGAAGAGAAACCTCAAGAGCCCGAGCCCGAGCAACAAAAGAAGGGCGGCTTCCTCGGTATCGGTAAGGGCTAAGAAAAGTGACCATCCCTTGCGGGTGGTCTGCCAAGCGCCTTCGCAATCGAGTACTCTCTTGTTGCTGTTCCGCGGCGGTCTGTTGAGTGCATTCAAGCCTCAGTCCATCGCCACATCTACCTGACAATTCTCTTATATCGAATCTCGACCAGTTCTTTTCAGTCTGGTAAGTTGTAGTCTGGGTAACCATGACATTTTCAAGCTCTCAAATCTCTGGGTTGGTTGGTGGCCAAATGGCCATGTTCTCTAACCAACAACAATACTCACAGCAGATTGGGGGAATGGGTACTGGCCCGGGGATGCAGAATCCCTTCCCTGGCGACTCGGGGAATATGGGCTCACAGCTCGCAGGTGGGGCAGGCATGGCTCTACCCGGTATTGCCACTGGTGTCTCCATCGGTGGCTCTCTCATGGGTGGCCGAGCTGGTTGGATGGACCCCATGACCGGGGTAGCTCGAGGGTTTGCTCGAGGTGTGGGGATGGGTGGAGCTGGCTTTGGAACCACCCTTGGTCATGTAGGAAGTACCTTTGCCTCTGGGGGTATGCGAGCAGGCATGGGCATGATGGCTGGTGGGATGGCTGGGGCCGCGGCAATGGCTCTCCCTTATGCTGTTGCTGGAGCAGCGATTCAGACAGTAGGCCAGAACATCTACCAAGGGGCACAGAACGCCGCCGAAGTTGGTGGTATGGCCAGCCAGTACATGGGATCTCAGTATGGTCAACCTGGGGCCCGCCCCGGCGGTGAGATGGCCAGGAGCAACATCAAGGGCATCGTGTCTGCGATGCACGAGATCGTGAGCGACGACACACGCACATCGATGGACGAGCTCAAAAAGGTTATGGACCAAGCCGGCCGGATGGGGATGCTCTCCGGTATTTCTAGTGCACAAGAGTTCAAGAGTAAGTTCCAGAAGATTGTTCAGCAAGTTCGTGATGTGGCTGACATCATGGGTTCCTCTTTGGAACAAGCAGCTCCAGTCATTGGACAGATGCGGCAGATGGGTCTGTGGAAGACTGGGGATATTCTTGGCACTACGGTGCAGGGAAGAGTTGCCGGTGCTGGTGCTGGTGAAATGTTGCAAACCATGCAGACCGGCTCTCAAATGTCGCACGCTATGGGCGGCACCATGCGAGCGGGCGCTATGATGGGCAGGCAGTCATTTTCCACTGTACAAGCTGCTAAAAGAGCCGGGGTTCTCTCTGAAGAGGACGTCATGGAGTTTACCGGTGGTTTGGGTGGTGCTGAAGGGCAACGTGCTATTGCTGAACGAATGACCGGCTACATGTCCAAGTTTGGAGAGAGTTCTGCTGGTCGACTGATGATGGCTGGCCTTGGTGAAACCAAGGAGGGAGTCTTCACTGGAGAGATTGACAAGGACAAGCTTGAGAAGTTCCAGCGTGGTGAGCTCGATGTCAATCAGCTCATGGGCATGGGGAGAAAATCCGCTCGCACTAGAGAAGGGAAGATGTCCTTCTTCCGACAGGCAGACAAACTCGGGCAGAATCTTGGGGCCGAGGGTGGCATGGAGGCAATGGGACAGATCGTGCAGCAGATTGCTGACACCAAGTTCGGTGGTAGTGAGCAGGCACGACATCAACTCTTCCAGCAAATGCTGGGTGCTTCTAACAAAGATGCTGAGATGATGGGCAAACTGCGCGATGAGTCTGGACGCATCAAAGACCAAGAATCTCGCCAACTCGAAGACGCCATCAATCAAACATTCCAAGAGCTCGATAGAAAACAGAACCGAAGCTGGGAAGCTCTCAAGGGTTCTATTGGGCATGTGTGGCAAGAGTCATTGCGGCCGCTTCAAGAGTTTGGTGAGAGTCTCGCCACAGACCTCGGAGAAACATCAGACAAGATGTCCCGAAAGATCTGGGGTCAAGTTGAGCGAATCCCCATGGGCAATAAGGAGCGGACTCGTCTGCTCCGCGGTGGTGCTCTAACCAAAGATCTATCCCAGTTCGCAATGGCCGACATGGGGCAGTCAGAGATGACTGGCACCGCTATGTCCAACACGATCCGTAGAATGCGCCAGCCAGGATTCGCTGGAGATCTGATGGGAGCAGCAGCGGCGGGCCCAAGCTTTGGGATGCCCACAGAAGGAATAGCTGGTGGACTTGCTACTGCAGGAAGGGTCTACGGCAACCTACTGACGGGTGGTGCCCTGGGTATGATTGGCGCAGGCATGGAGTTGACTGGTGCTGGTAGCGGAGGTGGCCTAACCCTCGCGGGGAAAGCATTCAGAGATATTGGAGTTGGCACCAAGGGTGGTGACGGCGGCGTGGATATGGGTGGTGGATACACCACTTCACACGCTGAGATGGAGCACGGTCGACGCCGGGCCTTCATGCGTGCGGAGGGAGCTTCAGCCAGTGGTCTTGGTATCAAGGACCCTGCCCAGAAGGAGCAATTAGCAAACGTCCGGACCAAATTGGGTGCTACCATTGGCAAGTATTCCGCCCAGCTTGCCAAGACTAAGAGGGACAATCCAGAAGGCTACAAAGATGAACTCTTGAGGCTTATGACTAAGGACGACCCCAATTTATTTGCTGGATTGTCTGAAACAGAGAAGCTGGACTACCTAGCGGCCGCACAGTCTGAAGAGGGATTTGGTCAGAGTGAGCTGGCAGTAGACTTCAAGAGTGCGGCTATCGCCGTGGGTGTGGCGGCAGGCACTCCGGAAGAGTTGGCGCTTGCTCAGGGAAAAATGCTCGATGACATGGCCGCAGATGCTGGGTACAGAAACAAGACTGAGCAAGCTTTAGTCGGGGCTGCGGCGGGTGGTGCAGCTGGGTTTGTTCTAGGTGGGCCACTCGGTGCCATTATTGGGGCCATAGGTGGTGCAGGTGCTGGCTTGCTTGATGCCCTCTCTGGGGATTCTAGTATCAGTAGAGATCAGATCGTTCAGGCCACTACAGGTGAGGGGTCTGATGTCTTCATGGCTTACATCAAGGATGGTGACGCCTCCAAAGCCAGACAGAGTCTGACCCGCATGAAGGGTGGGGATAGAGTACGCCAACTGATCGACAAGTTAGAGTCTGATCCTAAACTACTCGAAAAGTTCAAGAAGTCCGTTCCGGAGTTTGAGGGCTCTCGAGCTCTGATGGTTCAGAAGGAAAGTCTTAGTCGGATACAGGGAGTGGCGGCTTCAGGGCCAAACATGTCCAAGCTCGGCTTGTCCGAAGAAGGGGCTCGTAAGGCTCAAGATCTCGCCAACCTTTATAAGGGCGGCTCTGATGAGAGACTCGACGAGTTTGAATACGGGGACGCCCTTGCTGAATCCCAAAGACTGGGTGGGGAACTAAGTGCGGCAGACCTCAAGAAACTATCTAGAGGGGGTGGAGCTGTTGGTCGACAAGTAGCAGCTTTCGGCGCGGCTGAAGGCCTCGGTGCTATGAGCGGAAAGGAGCTCCAGAAGACACTGGGGAAATTCCGTAACTTGGGATATGACCTTGAGAGCTTGGGTGGTGAGGAAATGCAGGAGCTGCTCAAGGATGGTGTTAGCGAAGGGACGGAAGCCTCGAAGTTCAAGGAGCTGACGAAGAAAGCAATATCTGCAGGACTGGCGGATACAACAGACGCCCGGAAGTCAGCCAATGACAAGATGATGCAGATGCTTGATAGGTACACAGACTTCAATACTAAGTTTGTGAATGCAGTAAGTACGGCTCTGGGCAAAGAGGGCATAGATTTGAAGGAAGAGGCGGAGCATATCAGTCAAGAAGGAAAAGCCTCCTCCCCAGCAGCAGAGGGTTAACGAATGGCAGATGAGGAAGCACCCCCACGTCAAGAGTTTGAGTTCTCTCTGACGACGACGGAGCGCGGGAAGATCACCATCAAGATCTTTGACAGGATAACTGTCGACGACATCCTTCTGCACCTCATCAACCAAGAGATATTTATGATCGTGACCCGAAAGGAAATTGAAACTGACGTTGACCAGCTATTCAAAGACTTCCTTCTCAAAGAGAACTTCACCGCGGGGCAAAACTGATGGCATTCTTCTTTTTGTCCACGGACTCATTTAAGAACACGATAATGGCGGCCAAAAATGTGGACGATGCTTTTGGCAAACTCCACACGGAAATGATGTCAGTACGCCGGCCCTATCGTGGCATTCAAATCAAAGAAGATACCTATGCCACCATCTCTGTAAGACGGCCCAATGGTAGCCCAATCTTGCTGTTCTCCAGTAGTGACGTTAATGGCCAGAGCCGAAAAGACAATATCGGTAAGGTTGCTGAGTATGCGGACTTCATCATTCAGAGTGTCCAAGACCAGCGCCAAGAGAAGCAGCAAATCATTGAGACGTTCGGTGACCCCTTCGTTTACTTCTTCGGTGAAAGACCACGTATCCAAGAGGTGTCGGGGCTCCTTCTCAATACGGAGGAT
>Ga0307377_10001866_pt1 | contig 25723 bp, 20 predicted proteins | sample TR3MG_FD_202535 | JGI IMG/M metagenome (GOLD analysis project Ga0307377, IMG submission 202535) | Soil microbial communities from Risofladan, Vaasa, Finland - TR-3 | ecosystem: Environmental > Terrestrial > Soil > Coastal area > Acid sulfate soil | place: Finland: Risofladan, Vaasa | collected... | reverse complement strand
GCCGTTGCGTAGGCGTGTTCCGACGGCGCGGTTTATGATAGTGCCTTACACACAAAGGCCCTTGGGCTGATAACGAATTCGAAGAGGACATTCCAAAAATGGAAAAAATCTGGCTCAAACACTATCCTGCCGGCGTGCCGGCCGACATCGACCCCGAAAAATACCAGTCGATCCGCGATCTGTTCGACGAATGCATCGCCAATTTCGGCGAGCGCCCGGCCTACCATTGCATGGGCCGCGAAATCACTTTCGTCGAACTCGAGCGCATGTCGCGGGCGTTCGGCGCGTGGTTGCAGGCGCAGGGGCTGGAGAAGGGCGATCGGGTGGCGCTGATGATGCCCAACGTGCTGCAGTACCCGGTGGCGCTGTTCGGCGTGCTGCGCGCGGGCATGGTGGTGGTGAACGTCAATCCGCTGTACACGCCGCGCGAGCTCGAACACCAGCTCAATGATTCCGGCGCCAAGGCGATCGTGATCCTGGAGAACTTCGCGCATACGCTGGAGCAGGTGATCGCGCGGACGCCGGTGAAGCAGGTCGTGGTCGCGGCGATGGGAGACCTGCTCGGCGGCGTGAAAGGCGCGCTGGTCAATTTCGTGGTGCGCAACCTGAAGAGAATGGTGCCGGCCTACGAATTCGACCACGGCGTGCGCTTCAACCAGGTGCTGCGCGCGGCCGCGGGCATGACGCTGGCGCCGGTCGAGATCCGCCCGGAGGACATCGCGTTCCTGCAGTACACCGGCGGCACCACCGGCGTGTCCAAGGGGGCGATGCTGCTGAACCGCAACATCACCGCCAACGTCACCCAGGTCGACGCCTGGCTCGACCCGTTCCTGACCGAGTACGACCGCAAGCACTACATCATCATCACGGCGCTGCCGCTGTACCATATTTTTTCGCTGACGGTGAATTGCATGATGATGCTCAAGCTCGGCGGCAAGAACGTGCTGATCGTGAATCCGCGCGACATCGCGGGCTTCGTCAAGGAGCTCGCCAAGCACAAGTACACCACCATCACCGGCGTCAATACCCTGTTCAACGGACTGATGCACCATCCGGACTTCGATAAACTGGATTTCAGCGCGCTGCGCATTTCGAACGGCGGCGGCATGGCGGTACAGCAGGCGGTGGCGGACAAATGGAAAAAAATAACCGGCGTCACCCTGACCGAAGGCTACGGCCTCACCGAGACTTCGCCCGTCGTCACCACCAACCCGCCGGACCTGAAGGAGTTCTCCGGCTCGATCGGCCTGCCGGTGCCGTCCACCGAGGTCTCGATCCGCGACGATGCCGGCAACGAACTGCCGCTGGGGCAGGCGGGCGAGATCTGCATCCGCGGGCCGCAGGTCATGGCCGGCTATTGGCAGCGCCCGGAGGAGACCGCGAAAGTCATGACCGCCGACGGTTTTTTCCGCAGCGGCGACATCGGCATCATGGACGAGAAGGGCTATACGCGCATCGTCGACCGCAAGAAGGACATGATCCTGGTGTCCGGCTTCAATGTCTATCCGAATGAAGTCGAGGGCGTGGTCATGATGCTTCCGGGCGTGCTCGAGTGCGCCGCGGTCGGCGTGCCGGACGAGCGTTCGAGCGAGGCGGTGAAATTGTTCGTGGTGAGGAAGGACCCGGATCTGTCGGAGAAGGAAGTGCGCGCGCACTGCCACCAGAACCTGACCGCCTACAAGTGTCCCAAGTACGTCGAGTTCAGGAGCGAATTGCCCAAGACCAATGTCGGAAAAATACTGCGGCGGGCACTGCGCGACGAAAAAGCGGGCTGAGTGAAAGGCTGCAGGGCGCCCTCAGACCGGCGGCGTCGAACCGTAATCGGGAGGGGCGCTCCGGCCCTTGTTTCGGCTAAGGCAGGCTTCGATCGATTCGAGCAACTGGTCGCGCGTTACCGGCTTGGTAAGGAAGTCCGCGGCGCCCAGTTCCACCGCCTTGGCCATGGTGTCGCCATCGCTGCGGCCCGAGAGCAGGATCACCGGGATCGCGGCGGTTTCCGCGTCTGCACGCAGCAGCGACAGTAACTGGAAGCCGTCCAGGAACGGCATGTTGACATCGGAGATGACCAGATCCGGGTGCTGCGCGAGCAGCGCCCGCCCGCCCGTGACGCCGTCATCTGCGACCTTCACCTCATAGCCCGCCGACGAAAGATGAATTCGCAACAGGTCGCGAAAGCCGATGTCGTCGTCGATGATGAGAATGCGAGTTTTCCTGTCGTCTGGCATGCGCCACTCGGGTGTTCCGCACAAGGCTCGACGGAACAAACATTCTAATGGAAATCCTGCTGCGTTGATTGACAATTCGCAAATACGCCGGGCAGCGCGCCTGAGCGGCGAGCGCACATGGCGCATGGCGGCACCCGCCGCGGGATAGTCGTCGCCCCCGTCGTGTAACATCGCGCATTGTTGCCTGTGCCCGCAGCGGCGCGCAGACGGGTATTTTTTGATTTGGAGACCAGGTGCGGACAAACCAGTTCAAGGGCGTGCTGATCATGCTGATCACGGTGCTCATCTGGGGCGGGATGTTCCCGGTCGCGAAAGGCGCGCTGCAGACTCTGGACGCGTTCTGGATATCGAGCATCCGCTACGGCATTGCCGCACCGTTGCTCGCCGCGATCCTCTACTGGCGCGAAGGTGCCGCGGCGCTGCGTTACCGTGGTCTTTTCTTGCGGGCCGCGTTCTACGGCGTCGTCGGGTTCAGCGGTTTTTCCATTCTGATGCTGCTCGGCCTCGCCCGCTCGCGCCCCGAGCATGCGGCCATCATCATGGCGCTGCAGACGCCGATCGCCGCGTTCGTGCACTGGGCGCTGAAGGGCGCCCGGCCGGCGAACTTCACCCTGGCTTGCATCGCTGTCGCGGTCGTCGGCGTGGTCCTGGTAATCAGCAAAGGCGATCCGCTGCACGTCTTCGCGGGTGGAACGTTCTTCGGCGATCTGCTGATTTTTCTGGGCGCGATGAGCTGGGTCGCGTACACCGTCGGCGCGGTCAGCTTTCCCGGCTGGTCGGCGCTGCGTTTCACCACGCTGACCTGCATGCCCGGCGCGGCGGGGATATTGCTCATTACCGGCATCGCGACGCTGGGCGGGTACACCGCCGTTCCGGCGGAGGCGACCGTGGTGTCGGTTACGTGGGAACTCGCCTACCTGGCGGTTTTGACGGTAGTGCTGGCGGTGCTGTTATGGAACATGGCCATCGGTTATCTCGGCGCGCTCAACGCCATGCTGCTCGGCAACCTGGTGCCTGTGGTGACCTTCGCCATCCGCATCCTGCAGGGATACCGCTTCGCGACGGCCGAACTCGCGGGCGCGGGGCTGGTGGTGGCGGCGCTGATCGCCAACAATCTCTACCTCAGGAGCAGGCTCGTCACGCGCGCCGGCTGACCAGTTCAATGGCACCTTGATTTCGAAGCGTGCATGCCGTGTGTTTGTGGGAGGCCCGCCCCCGGGCCGATCGGACTTCGAACTAAGGCACTGGTCGGGGCGAGGGCGCCCCTCGTACATTCGGGCGCCCCCCCTTGGATCGATGCGCGCCAGAGATGACGCTTGCTTACCAGGTTGTTTCGCAACTAACGCGTCATCGTACTAGCGGGGTCGCAGCCTGAGCGTGCCGAGCGAGCCTGCGAGGGCGTCGCTGCGCTTCATCGACATCGGAATGTACTCGACGCGCGACCAGGGCACGGCGAAATTCCTGTACAGCGGCGAAAGCAGATTGCCCGACTGGCCGGTCGATTGCATGTACACCGACTTGTCCAGATCCGACAGATCGTAGATCGCGCGCAGCGACGGTGCGTGGCGGTTGGCGAACGGCGCAGCTTCGTCGGCGAGCCTGTTGCGGCCGACGTCGATGGTATAGGTGTCGCCGGGCGAAGGCACGCGGATATCGAAGAATTTGGCCAGCAGCGGCTGGTGGCCGAAAGGCCGGTGTTCGGACAGGGCGTAATGCGCGTCGCCCCAGTGCCATTGACTGCGATCCTCGCCATAGCGGCGTTTCAGATCGGCGAGCGCCAGGTCGAGCGCTTTCGGCAGCAACTGCGCGCACGTTTCCTTTGCCGGCGTGTTCACGTTGTCGCACCAATGGCCCTCTCCGTTCTTGTCCGCGAGCACGTTGTACATGAACCTGGCGCGATGCTCCCACGCGCCGTTGAAAAGGTCGCCCAGCTCGTCGGCATAGATCAGCCGGCCCAATTCGCGCAGCCAGGCGCTGACGATCAGCGGCTCCGCGCCCGGCGCCGACATGTTCGCGTCCCACCGGCCCAGCAGCTGCAACACCTGTTGCGCCTCGGGATCGGCGGTTTTGGTCTTGAGCAGCAAGGGCAGGATCTGGCGCACCTGCAGCGACACCGTGTCGGCCTGGATGCGCTCGAAGCTCTGCAGCGTATGTTTGGGCGTCGCATTGAGCAGCTGCTTGATGCGATCGGCGCGATAGGGCGGGACCCACTCGCTGGTGATGTAATACGGATAGTCGTCGGGCACGATCTTGTTGTTGGCCGTCACGATACTGCCCGAGGCGGGGTTGTAGCTTCGCGGCAGCGCGTCGAAGGGGATGAAACCATCCCAGTCGTATTTCGCCTCCCATCCGGGCGCGGGCGCCTGGCCCTTGAGGTCGTTGTCGGGCTTGCGCAGCGGGACGCGGCCGGGCGCGATGAAGCCGATGTTGCCTTCGGTATCCGCGTAGACCATGTTCTGCTCCGGCGAATCGAAATCGCGCGCCGCAGCCAGGAATTCGCTCCAGTTGCGCGCGGTCGCGAGTTTGCCCGCCGCTTCCATCGTCACGTCGTCATCGCGCAGCGCGGTCCATTCGAACGCGAGCGCAAAGTGCTGTGGCAGGGCGTCCGCAGCCGGCTTGAACACGTCGGAGATCAGCGGGCCGTGGCGCGAGGCGCGCACCGTAATCGTCACGTCCGCGTGGCCCTTGACCTTGATCACTTCGCGGCGCGTCGTGAGCTTTTGCCATCCCTGCGGCGCGAGCACCCGGCCTTTGCCGTCGATGCGTTCGATGTACAGATCCTGCACGTCCGGACCGGTGTTGGTGAAGCCCCAGGCGATGTGCTGGTTGCGTCCCAGCACGACGGCGGGCACGCCCGGCAGCGTCGCCCCCATCACGTCGAACCCCGGCGCCGACAGATGGGCGAAATACCAGATCGCGGGGGCGGACAGGCCCAGGTGCGGGTCGTTGGCGAGCAGCGGCTTGCCGCTCGCCGTGCGTTTGCCGGAGACCACCCAATTGTTGGAGGCGCCGTCTTCGGTCAGGCCGGGGAGCGCGAGCGCCGCGAGCTTGCCTGCGTTCAGCTGGCCCAACTGACGATAGAGCGCGGCATAGTCGGCGATCGCGAGCGGTGCGTCGCCCGGATAGGGCGGCAGGAATTCGTTGATCTGCGCGACGGAAAGTTTTTTCGCGAGACGCATGCGCAGCAGCTCCTTGCGCCAGTTGCCGCCGAGGTCCCAGGCCATCATCTTGATCCAGGCCACCGAATCCGCGCTCTGCCAGGGCTCGGGCTTGACGCCGGTGAGCAGGAACTCCGGCGGCAGGGGACCCGAGCGCTGCGCGAGAAACGCGTTGACCCCGGCCGCATAGGCGTCGAGCTGGCTGCGCGTTTGGGCGTTGAGATATTTCAGCGAGGCCTCGGCCACGCGGCGCACGCCGAGGGTGCGCAGGAACTTGTCGGCGTTCAGCGCCGCCGGGCCCAGCGCCTCGGACAGGCGTCCGCTCGCGATGCGACGGTTCATTTCCATCTGCCACAAGCGGTCCTGGGCGTGGACGAAACCGAGCCCGAAGTATGCATCCGCCACGCTGCGGGCATAAATGTGCGGCACGCCGTAGCGGTCGCGCACGATGCTCACCGGCGCTTTGAGGCCGGACACGATGACCGTGCCGTCGAGTTGCGGCAAAGACTGGCGCAGCCACGCGTAGCCCGCAGCCGAAGCGAGCAGCAGCACCAGCAGCAGCGCCGAGAATACGCGCAATGCGGTTTTCATCGAGCAACATTCCGCGGAAATGGCCGAATACGGACGACAGGCTAGCATGCGCGAGGTTTATCCAGCATCGAAAAAAGTCTGTGAAATTCCGACAGCGGACAATGCGGTCCGCCGGAGATTTTGGTATAAGCAATGAATGTGTTTGTAAGGGAGTGCTCAATTTGCTCTATGCCCTGCATGAAATGAGTCACGCGGCGCTGACCCCCTGGAAGATGTGGGCCAGCATGAACGCCAACATGTTCAGCAACCCGTTCAGCCCGCTCTCCTACTCCCCCTTCAGCCGCAAGATCGCGGCGGGCAGCGAACTCTTCGTCCGCGTCACCCAGCGCTATCAAAAACCCGAATTTGGCATCACCAAGACCCGTGTCGGCGACAAGACCGTAGCGGTCAGCGAGACCGTCGCCCTCGACAAACCGTTCTGCCGCCTGTTGCACTTCGAGCGCGAGTTCGGTTCGCGGCGGGCTTCGCTCAAAGGGCGCGCCGACCCCACGGTGCTGCTGGTGGCGCCGCTCTCGGGGCACCACGCCACGCTGCTGCGCGATACGGTGCGCACTTTTTTGCCCGAGCATGAGGTCTATGTCACCGACTGGGTGGACGCGCGCATGGTGCCGCTCACCCATGGCGCATTTCATCTCGACGATTACGTCGACTATGTGCGCGAGTTCATTACTTTCCTCGGCCCCGAGGTGCACGTCGTTTCGGTGTGCCAGCCGACGGTGCCGGTACTGGCCGCGATCGCGCTCATGGCCGAGGCGGACGCGCCGGTCAAGCCGCGCACCATGGTCATGATGGGCGGGCCGATCGATGCCCGGCGCAGCCCGACTGCGGTCAACAACCTTGCGACGGGCAAGCCCCTGTCATGGTTCAAAAGCAATGTCATCGACCGCGTGCCGGTGAAATACCCGGGCGCCATGCGCCAGGTCTATCCCGGCTTCCTGCAGCACATGGGCTTCGTCGCGATGAACCCTTCGCGCCATGCGGACGCGCATCAGGATTTCTACAATCATTTGGTTGCGGGCGACGGCGAGTCGGCCGCGGCGCACCGGCGCTTCTACGACGAGTACAACGCGGTACTCGACATGCCGGCCGAGTATTACCTGGATACCATCAAGACGGTGTTCCAGGAATTCTCCCTGCCCAAGGGCCGCATGTTCGTGCGCGAGCAGCTGGTGCGGCCGCAGGCGATCAGCAAGACCGCGCTGCTAACCATAGAAGGCGAGCTGGACGACATCTCCGGCAACGGCCAGACCGAGGCGGCGCAGGGCTTGTGCACTTCGATCCCGGCGAAGAAGCGCGCGCACTATCTTGCGCCCGGCGTCGGTCATTACGGCATTTTCAGCGGCCGGCGTTTCCGCGAATCGCTCTACCCGCGCATCCGCGACTTCATCCGGCGTCACGGCTAGACAAGGACTTGGGCCATCATGCGTCGCCGGCTCGTTAGGTCGGGCGCCGCCACCTGCCTTGCGCTTTGCGGATTCGTCGCGATGACCGCGAACGCGACGGACGTTCTCGGAACGAAGCCAGCTTACGTGCGAGGCGCGGCAAGCGCCGTCGCGAACGATCAGGCGATAACAAGAATGATCTGGGCGCCTGGGCTCGAGGACGGCTATGATCCGCAGGGCGTCACCTGGGCCGACGGCGCGGTCTACCTGTCCGCCTATCGAAGCGCAAATTCGAAGATCGGCAGAGGCCCGTGCCGAATTTTCAAGATCGATCCGGAAAACGGGAACACGCTGGGGCAGTTCGATCTGCCCGCGGATTGCGGTCATGCGGGCGGGCTCGCGTATGCCGGGCAGGGCATCCTGATCGCTGCGGATACCCGGCGGCTCTACAGGATTGAAATGGCCGCGGCGTTCCGGCAAGGAAATCGCGCAAAAGCGATCACGGCTACGGTGGCCTTGGGCGGTGAACTGAAGGGTTCGTTCGTCGACTTCGACGGCGTTTCCATATTTATCGGCACCTACACTGCGGACCCGGCGAGGGCGAGGGGATATTTCCTTCCATTATCCGTGTTCGATACGCACAACGGCGGGACGGTGGACGAAACTGCGGCTATCCGCTCGATCCCGCTTCCGACGAAGGCCCAAGGCGCGGCATTCGATCAAGCCGGCAGCCTGTGGATCAGCGCGAGCAGCAGCCGTTTCGGCGCCTTGTACCGCCTCGACAGCAAGACGGGGAAAATCGCGGCGAGTTTCGAAACGGCAGTCGGCATCGAGGATCTCGCTTTCGATGACCAGGGCCGGCTGTGGTCGGTGTCGGAAGCCGGGACGTTGCGCTTCCGCTATTGGGCCACGACGTTTCCGCTTCTCTTCCGGGTCGATCCGCGCAAGTTGAAGGAGAACCGCTAAGCCGGGTTCAGCTTGCGCCTCGAAGTCGAAGGGAAGGCGCGACTACGCGCCGAGCCGAGCCTGATTCGCCGCTTGTTGGAATGGAATTTCGAACGCAACGCTATTGCCGCAGGCGGTGCCGCCAAGCGCTTCCATCATTGCCGGGTGCAGGCTGCGGGAGTTGAGTTCAACGTAACAGACATACAGGCGGCGATGCCTGTCCGGAAAAAGCGCGATAGCGTTCACGCCGCCGAAAGGTTGGCACAAGGCTTTCATCGCGCGCTCGATCTCTTCTGCGCTCGACGCCCCTATCAGTTTCATTAGACTCTCTTGATCCACTGCGCGAAATTGTTGGTGTAAAAAAAGGCCACCGATTCCACTTGTATCAAATTCTACTATGCATTCACATCGGGCAATACCACGATTCCGGTAGTCACTTTGGCCTAGGCCATTCGGATGAGGCAGACAGGACAAAGGTGATCCGAGCCACGGTCGCTCAAAGCTAATGAGCGGACGCCGCCAGATTTTACGAAGCAAAACAGGTGCTCTCTGGGCTCTCGACCCAGGCTGTCGCCCGTCGCGAGCCAGTGTTCCCCTTTGAGCCTGAGTTTACCTTTGAGCCCGAAGTCGGCGAGAGAGCTCCTATCCGGCCCGGCGCGCCGCCCCAGGTGCGTAGACCTCGGGATTGACCACGTTGAGCGGCCGCTGGCCGGTGAAAACGCGGGCGACTTCCTCGGCGCATCGGCGCGGCACCTTAGCCACTGCGGACGATGAGTAGTAGGCCGCGTGCGGCGAGGCGATGACGTTGTCCATGCCGAGCAGCGGATTGCCGCTGGCGACGGGCTCCCGCTCCCATACGTCGAGCGCGGCACCCGCCAGCCGCTTCTCCGCGAGCGCCTGGGCCAGCGCCTGTTCGTCGACCACAGGGCCGCGCGCGGTATTGATGAGCATGGCCGTCGGCTTCATGCGGCGCAAAAAGCGTTCGTTGATGAGATGGCGCGTCTCGGCATTGAGCGGCGTGTGGACGGACACGTAGTCGGACCGTTCGGCCAGCGTCTCGAGCGATACGCGCTCGACGCCGAGCGCCTGAAAGCGCGCGTCGTCGACGTAGGGATCGTGGGCGATGACGCTGACCTCGAAGCCGGCCAGGCGACGCGCAAAGGCGCTGCCGATATTGCCCAGGCCGACGATGCCCACCGTCTCCCCGTACACAGTGGCCGCCCACGCGCCGGGGATCACATTGTTCCAGCGGCCTGCGTGCACGTCGCGATCGAGCGTGATGAGCTTTCGGTTCCAGGCGAGGAGGAGCCCCATGGTGTGGTTGGCAACCTCGCGCACCCAGAGGTCGGGGATGTTCACGACGACGACGCCCGACTCGGTGGCGGCGGGAACGTCGATGACGTCGTAGCCTACTCCTGTGCGCACGACGACCTTGAGCTCCCCGAGCGCGGACAGGGCTTTGCGTCCGATCGGCGAGGACGTGACCACGAGCGCGGCGGCATCGCGCGCGCGGGCAATCACCTCCTCCTCAGTGGCGATGAACGGCAGTATCGTCACGCGCGCGGGTAGCGGAGCCAGCACCGTTTCGCAGTCCGAGTAGTCGCGCAGACCGCGGCCTTGAATCACATACACCTGCTGGACTTTATCGATCATCGCGGCTCCGTTGTGAGGGGAGAGCGTAATTTACGAGGCGCGAGCGCACTGCGCAAGAATCCATCGGACCGGTCCCTTCTATGGGTTCATGCACGCCGGCGGACTAGTTGCGAAAAAAATTTCCTTGTGCATTGGGCCCGCCCAAAGCAAACGAGCCGCCCAGGTCGCTCATCTCCTGGCCGGAAGCCAGTTGGTGCGCGCTGGTGAAACCATCGTAATACCCCTGCTCGAAGGCATTAATCACGTATGCCGCAAGCAAATTTGCGGCGCCTTTTTCCCCAGGGGGGCGAAATTGCGGCCGTTGCGGCAAGGTGATCCGAGGCTGCGGTTGTCCACGGCCAACTCTCGTAGCGCGCCCCCGGGCCTCTATAGAAGCGGTCTTGCCTTTTTCGGTCCCGGTTGCGTACGCCGTGTTCAGGGCGTTGTCGATGCCGAGGGCGATCTTGTCAGGCAATTGTTTTTTGAATGCTTGGGATTTGCGGTTGATCTCTTCCAGTTGCTTCTTCATCTGGGCGACATACTGTTCCACGACGAACAGATTGCGGCCAAGCGCGGACGCTGTGGCCTGGATACGGAAGACCGTGACTGGATATGCGACCACATCGTCCACGTCCTTAAGGTTGAGGGTCATGCGATTGATGTCGCCTATCAGCTTTACGTACAGGTCGAACGCCGCCGAAGCAGAGGCGGAGGCTTCGCTGGCGGAGTCGAAGCTATAGGGGATATTATCAGTCGCACCCAGCAAGCGGCGGCCATCGTTGAGGATTTTCCTCTCGGTTTCGCCCAACTTGTCGTCGAAATGGAATTTGTCCGCGCCTATGCCGACGATGGTGCCCAAGCCGGGAATGGGAATTCTGTCCAGCAGGGCATGAGCCACCTTTTGCTTTAGCATGGTTGCTACTTGTTCATGGAGACTGGAGTTGAGGGCCGTGTTCGCTATTTCCTTTTTCAGGGACGCCTGAAAAGCGCGAGAGAATTCGCCCGATAACTTATCCTTCAAAGACGGGCCTGAGCTCAGCTTGTCCCATGCCTTCTGAAAAGTGCCCATGTTTTGCTGCGCGATATCGTCCATGAACCCCGTAAGACCGAGTTGCCAAAAGTGACTGTAGAAATCGCAAATCTGTTCGCACAGGATGTCTTTCGTCCCGGCGTGCTGTGGAAATTGATACAAGGCTATAAGCTCCCAAGTGAGAAAACGCTTCTATATTGTTTTGGAAAGGCGCGTGCATTTTGTCATGTTTTGCAACTGGCATGGGGACCGTGCGGGAACCCGCAGCAAGACAGGAATTGCAGTCGGCCGCAACTGCCAGGGCCTGCAGTCGGCCACGAGCAGGTATCCGCGTTACGCTGGTAATGCATTGAAAACCGTCCGCCACCGGCGCCGAGGCGGGCGCAAATTGCGTGAGCATCAAGACTAGGGAACCTCTGAACAAGTGTACTTGGGAAGCGCTTCATCTCCGAGGTTCCCTCTGATGTCGGGGATTTACGCCCCGAAGGAAGTCCCCCTGGGGGACAAGGGGGCGTAGCCCACTTGTTCAGACCTTCCCTAGACCAGCGCCGACTCCCAATAAGGCGGCAACGCCCAGCACCCCGAATACGCCGGCGGCGATCGAGTGAACCAGCTTCACCGGTATCCTTGACGAGAGCTTGTCCCCAATGAATACCGCCGGGACGTCCGCAATAAGCATTCCCAGAGTTGTTCCGATTACCACTATCAATGGCGTTCCATAGTGAGCGGCCAATGCGATGGTGGCGATTTGAGTCTTGTCGCCCATTTCGGTGAGAAAAAACGTAATCAGCGTTGCGCCAAACACTCCAAATTTGTGGGCAACCTGAGTTTCTTCGTCCTCAAGCTTGTCGGGAATCATCGTCCAGATGGCCATTCCAATGAAGGACAAGCCAAGCACCCAGCGCAGTGCCGCTGGGTTAATCGTGGCCATTATCCAGGCGCCGGCCGCACCAGCGAGACCATGATTGACGATGGTGGCGCACAGGATGCCGAGAACGATCGGGATCGGTTTCTTGAAGCGAGCGGCGAGTATGAACGCCAGGAGTTGGGTCTTATCGCCAATTTCAGCCAGTGCCACAACGCCGGTAGATACGAGCAGTGCTTCCATGAATGTTCCTGGACCGGGCGAAAGACAAATGACCACGCGATTCCCCCCGGCCAACACGGAAGCGCATAGTCAAAGGTCTCGCCAAGTCGGAACTGCTCACGCCATGGCCGAATGGCCAAGCATGTTGACGTAAGCCTCTTCGTGAGAAGAGCGGCTACTCCCCAATGAGTGTGCCGATTATAAACATGAAATCCCGTTCAGGCGACCCCGGCGTAGTCCATGAAGGGATGCAGAACCTTGTTTCGGTATTTGTTGCCATATCTGCCACGCGGTCGATTGCGGGCAGAGAGATCGCGTAAGCGCGACTGGTCTTAACGGCTCGCATAAGGATCCACAGCAATCAGCAGAGCGGACGCCGGCACCGGTGCATAGGGCTGACGCGATGGACGAAGCTCTAACGAAAGGCTTGGCCTGAGCGGACGGCTCCAGGCGCGGCGCCTGGCATATCGTCACGCAGCCGGTGCCAAAGCCAATCTTTCCCCGGCAGCGAAAGCAGCAGCATTCAGCTGCGCCAGTCGTGGGTCGCGGGCGAAGCGTGCCAGGACCTCGGCTTGGAGGATGCGCGCATCGAGGGGCAGCGCGGATGAGGCCGCGCCCAGCATCACGATATTGGCGAGGCGCACGTCGCCCAGCGAACGCGCGATGCCGGGCGCATCCACTTCGATTACGCGTACGCCGGACTCGCGCAAACGCTCTGCGGCTGCTTCGGGGTAGGTGCTGGCGCCGGAACTGACCACGGGCGGCACTGCACGCAAGGTGCTGACGAAAGCGATGCCGTCCGCGGCGAGATAGGCACGATAGCGCAGCGCTTCGGCCGATTCCAGGGCCAGGAGCCGCTGTGCGCTCCCTGGGCGTATGGCAGAGGCGCGCACGTGCTCGCCGATGCGCACCTGCGAGCACACCGAGCCGCCGCGCTGCGACATGCCGGCAAATTCTGTTTTGGTCACCTCCAGGCCCGCCGTGAGCGCCGCGCGCGCGAGCAATTCGGCCGCCGTCATCACGCCCTGTCCGCCTATCCCGGCGACGAGTATGTTGGTAATCACGCCTGCCCCTGCACCGGCACCAACGCCGCCTCGCCGCACGTGCTGGCGCAGAGGCCACAGCCGGTGCAGGCCGCCGATTCGACCTGGACAAACGCGCGCTCGACGGTCTTCCCGTTGGGTTTTAGTTCACTTGCGCGCCTTATGACCGTAATCGCCGGGCAACCCGCATCGAGGCAATTGCCGCAGCCGGTGCAAAGCGCGCTATCCACTTTGAGCGGCACGCCGCGCGCATGGTCCGGAGCGAACACGCAGGGCCGGCTGGTGATGATTATTGAAGGTTCGGCCGCCCGCACTTCCTCGCGCAGCACCTTATAGAATGCGGGCAAGAGATACGGATCGACACTGCGTATCCGCTCCTTGCGCACGCCGAGCGCCGCGGCAAGCGCGGCGAAGTCCACGCGTGGCGCAGCGCCGCCGCCAAGCGCGCGACCGGTGCCCGGGTTCTCCTGGCCGCCGGTCATGGCGGTGGCGCGGTTGTCCAGCAGGAGTACGGTGCTGTTGCCCCCGTGGTAGACGAGATTGAGCAGGCCTTGCATCCCCGAGTGCAGGAAAGTCGAGTCGCCGATTACCGCAACCACGGGACGCGTATCCTCCGCGCTGCGCCCCCGCACCAGGCCCTGGGCGATTCCCAGGGATGCGCCCATGGAAACGCAGGAGTCGAGGGCGTTCCAGGGTTTGCCCGCACCCAGGGTATAGCAGCCGATATCGCCGGAGACGATCACGTTCTTCATGCGCGCCAGCGCAAGAAACACGCCCAGGTGCGGACAGCCCGAGCATAGCGTGGGCGGTCGCGCAAACACGTCAAGCGACGCATGCGGTTTCGCTGGCGGCGCCATGCCGAGCAGAAGCGCCGCGGCGCGCTCGATCGCGTCTGCGTCGATCTCGTCGTGCGATGGAAGCACGTCCTTGCCGTGTACCGCAAAGCCGGCGGCCTTCAATTCCTGCTCGAGCAAGGGCTCCGTCTCTTCGACCACCAACAATTTATCCACGCTCGAAGCGAAATCGCGCGCCAACGCAAGCGGCAGAGGGTGGGAGAAGCCGAGTTTCAGCACGGGCGCGTCGGGGAAGGACTCGCGCAGCGCCAGATAGGCCGGTCCACTGACGATAAACCCAATGCGCCGGTCGCTGCCCTTTTCGATGCGATTCCACTCGCATGCCTCGGCCAGCGCGCGCATTGCCGCCTCGCGCTCATGCTGTAGTGCGAGGCGCCCCTTGGCGTTGCCGGGGACCATTACCCAGCGTTTCACGTCCTTTTCGAATCGTTCCTGCGTTGCGGTCAAGGGCTCGGCTACTGCAACGCTGCCCTTCACGTGGCAGACGCGCGTCGTCATGCGCAGGATCACCGGCAACTCGATGCGCTCGGACAACTCGAAGGCATAGCGGGTGAGAGCATGCGCTTCGCTTGCGTTCGCGGGCTCGAGGATGGGCAGGTGGCCGAAACGCCCCCAATAACGCGAATCCTGTTCGTTCTGTGAGGAGCCGCAGCCCACGTCGTCGGCAACCGCCAGCACCAGCCCGGCGGCTACGCCCGTAAGCGCCATGGTCATCAGCGTGTCGGAAGCGACGTTGACGCCGACGTGCTTCATCGCGGCCAGCGCGCGCCGGCCGGCCATGGAAGCGCCGAGCGCGATTTCCAGCGCGACCTTCTCGTTGAGCGACCACTCCGAGTAGACCTCGGGGTAGTGCGACAGGGATTCGATAATTTCGGTCGAGGGCGTGCCGGGGTAAGCCGCGGCGACGCGCACGCCGGCTTCCCAGGCGGCTCGCGCCACGGCCTCGTTGCCCGAAAGCCAGGCACGTTGCGGTCGCGCTTTCTCCAGCGGCTTCAATTCCGCCCGTGTCAGGATCTCCGTCATGCTCAGAATTATGGGCGCCTCGGTGCGCAATTGGCTTGCGCAAATGATCCGAAAATGACCGTCATGCAGCATAAAATTGCCCACATTGGAAAATGCGGGGTGCAATGTGCCCAAAAAAACGCAGATTGGATTACTGAGGTCTGCGCCTTATCGCGCTTCCGATGGGATTGGTCGCAACGATCCGTTTCCGACATGAGGCTCCGCTATCCGGATGCACTGGCCCCAATCTTTTGATTTCACCGGCCTTGCTGCAAGAAAAACTGAGTCCCGGCAAATGCGTAGATTGGATGATCTGCCGGGTCGCGCGTGAACGCCTTCTGCTTCTGAGCGCGCTGTCCTCACCATTCAACGATCGCCTCGAGCATTCTGTTATATCTGCGTTTGGAGCGCAAAACTCCGCCGAGCGGACATGCCTCGTTCCAGGTTGGTTCAGGGGTCGGTTCAAATAAATTCACCTTAGCTGGCTTGCAGCACGAGCTTGCGTCTGATACCGCGCAGATACGAAACCGTCTGCACCAGAATCAGCAACGCGCTGGCGCCGACGAACGCGGCGCTGATCGGGTGCTGGATGAAAACGAGCATGTTGCCGCGCGACAGCAGCAGCGCGCGGCGAAAGTTCTCCTCCACCATCGGTCCGAGCACGAAGCCCAGAAGTACCGGCGCCATCGGAAATTTCAACGCGATGAGGATTGCACCGAAGACACCGAACGCGAGCACCTCGGCGATCTGAATCAGGCTGCTGTCGGTGCTGAAAACGCCGACCACAATAAAGAACATCGCCGACGGGAACAGATAGCGATACGGGACCTTCAGCACTTTGATCCAAATGCCGATCAGCGGCACATTGAGCAGCAGCAGCAGCACGTTGCCTACCCAGAAGCTCGCTATCAGCCCCCAAAAAAGATCCGGGTGCTCGGTGATCAGTTGCGGACCGGGGGCGATGCCCTGGATCATCAGCGCGCCCAGAATGAGCGCCATGATCGGATCGCCGGGGATTCCCAGGCACATGGTGGGAATGAAGTCGACCTGTATTTTCGAGTGGTTGGCGGCTTCGGGCGCGACCACGCCTTCCATCGCGCCGTGACCGAAGCGCTCCGGCGTCTTCGAGATCTTGCGCTCGAACGCGTAGGCGAGAAACGCGGTGATCGTGGGACCGGTGCCGGGCATGGCGCCGAACAGGGTGCCGATCAAGGTGCCGCGCAGCGCCGGCAGAAACGAGTGCCTGAGCTCCGCTTTGTCTGGCAGCATGTCGCGTACGCGCACACCGGCGTCATGGGTCACATATGTCGTGCGGTTGACGTTGAGCAGGAAATCGGCCACTGCGAACAAGCCCAGCGCGAGTGCGGCCAGGCTGACGCCATTCTGCAACTCGGGCACATCGAACGTAAAGCGCATGACGCCGCTGTTGACGTCGGTTCCGATCACGCCGCACAGCAGGCCGAGCAGCGCCATTGCCACGCCCTTGAGCGGCGAGCCGCGCGACATGGTCGAGCCCGCGAGCAGACCCAGCAGCATGACCGAGAAGATCTCGGCCGGGCCGAATTTGAATGCGGCCGCAACCAGCAGCGGAGAGAAGAAGACCATCACCATGATGCCGAAAGAGGCGGCGAAGAACGATGCGAGCATGGCGAGGCCCAGCGCCTTGCCGCCCTTGCCCTGCTTGGTCAGCGGATAGCCGTCGAGGCAGGTCACCGCATGCGGCGCGTGGCACGGCAGGTTGAGCAGGATCGCGCCGATCGCGCCGCCGTACTGAGAGCCGTAGAAGATGCCGGCCAGCATCAGGATCGCCGGAACCGGGTGCATGCCGAAGGTCAGCGGCAGCAGAATCGATATGGCCGATATCGGTCCCATGCCGGGGAGCACTCCGATCAGGTTGCCGACGAGCACGCCGAACAGCGACCACATCAGGTTGTGCGGCTCCAACGCGACGCCGAATCCGTACCACAGGCCGAGCAGGGAATGTTCGACCATCGCCTAGCCCCAGCGGAACAATTCGAACTGCAATTGCAATGCCCACCAGAAGACGACTACCGCGATCGCGACCATGGCGGCGGAGAGCCAGAACGCCTGCTTCAGCGAATTGTTCCGGTCGCCCAGTGCCGAGATGAAGACGATCGCGAACGTGGCCGGCACCAGTCCGCCGTACTCTCCGAGCACGATGAAGGCCACGGTGCCTCCGATAATGCCGCTCCAGGCGCGCCAATTGAACGCCGGGTGCGCGCCGGCTTCAACCGCGCCCGGTCTTGCGCTCAGCGCGATCGCGAGCCCGATCGCGGCCAGGATTGCGCCCACCGCCGTCGGAAAGAAGCCCGGGCCCATGCGCGCGAGCGTGCCGAGCTGATACCGCGTTCCTTGATACGCAGCCGCAAGCCCGACCAAGATCATCAGCGCGCCGCCGTAATAATCCTTGTCGTAGCTTAATAAAGGACGCATTACTTTCCTCCTCCTCTGAAGGCAGCAATCTCCCTGGTGAGTTCCAGTTCTTAGTTCTCGCGCAGCCTGTATTTCTCGATCTTTCCCGAGGGAGTCCGGGGAAGCCGGTCCAGAAACTGGACGTCGCGCGGATACTTGTACGGCGCGATGGTAGCCTTTACGTGATTCTGGATCTCGCGCGCCGTCTCCTCCGATGCCTGCTCACCTTTCCGGAGCACCACGCATGCCCTGACGATCATTCCGCGGATTTGATCGGGTACGCCCACCACCGCGCACTCCAGCACTTTAGGATGGTCGGCGACGATTCGCTCGAGTTCAAGCGCCGAAATATTGTAGCCGGAGGAAACAATGATATCGTCCTTGCGACCCACGTACCAGAAGCAGCCGTCGGCGTCCTGCTCGAACACGTCCGAGGTGACGTTCCAGCCGTTGCGCACGAAATCCCTCTGCTTTTGCTCGTCTCCGAGGTAGCGGCAGCCGGTGGGACCGCGTACCGCGAGCAAACCACGCCCGCCCGGAGGAATCACTTTCCCCTGCTCGTCCACTAGGCAGGCGGTAAAGCCGGGCACTGCGCGGCCCAGCGAACCGACCGGCTCTCCGTCGACCGAGGGACACAGCACCCGGCTCAGAAACTCGCTGGAGCCGTAGCCCGGGATAATGCGGATGCCGGTCGCATCGTGCCACGCATGCCACATCCCGGGGAGCAGCGACTCGGCCGAGGAAAAGCACTTCGACAGTGAGCTGACATCCGCGCTGCGTAGTTGCGGCAGGAGCTTATGCAGCACCGTGGGCACCGTGACCAGGGCAGCGATTCGATACCGCTCTATGGCAGCCAGCAGGAGTTCGGGGGTGACCGCCGGAAGCAGCACACTGCTGGTGTGAAACCGTAGCGGATAGAGCAGATTGGACGTGAGCCCGTAGGCGAAGGTCATACTCGAGGTCGCGCACATCGGTTCGTCCGCAGCGATCGGCAGCGGATAACGCCAGCAGTCGCACACTGCAAGCAGGTCGCGATGGAATTGTGCGACCGCCTTCGGCGTGCCGGTGGTGCCGGAACTGAAGAGAACGGCGGCGATATCGTCCGCGGCAGTGTCGGCCCATTGGCCGCCGGGCGCCTGGCGCGCGGCGAGTGCATCCAGCTCGGCGTCGGCGCCCCGGTCACCCAGATCGGTAAAGCACTTGACGGACCCCAGCCATTCGCTTCCTGCCAACATCGCCTCCAATTCGGCTGCCGCCGAAAGCTCCGACAGCGCGACCCGGATCCGAAGCTTGTCCACGATGAAGGCGAGTTCCTGTGTACGCAGCATCGGGCTCGCAGGCACGGCGATCGCGCCGGCGCGCACTACCGCGAGCCAGGCGGCCGCCAGCATCGGGGAGTTTCGGGATCGCAGCAGGACACATTCGCCCCGGCGCACCCGCAGGACTTCGGTTAGCACGCGGGTAATGCGCTGCACGCGATCGAGCAGCAGGCCATAGGTCCAGGCCACGTCGCCGTAATGCAGCATCACCTTGTCGCCGTGTCCGCTGGCAACCGCGGCGTCGAGCAGCGCTGCGGCGACATTCAGCCGTTTGGGGTAATTCCGCAGGTGCTCCGCCGAATAATCGAATACGGGCCACAGCTCCCTGGGCGGCAGCAGCGATTGCGCAAAAGTGTCGGCGGCGGACTGCACGGCGGGGGGTGTACCCATACAGCGGACTCTCTATCGCGGTTGGCGCGATAGTCCAACCTCGGCACGGAGGTTATGCGGGCATGGCCCCGCCGTGCAACCGCAATCGGTCAATAACCATTATTACCGGATTGACTGGACAGCGCGCAGCACCGACCGCAGAATCCGCGGACGGTAAAACAAGCCACGAACTGGAGTCACAACGATGAAATTGGGTCGCTTCATTGTCGATACACACGTCCACTCGCAGCGCATCGCAGCCGGAGCCTCGCTCCGGCAGAAGGGCGGCCTGGGGAACAGCGGCGACGTGTCCAAAAACTACAAGTACACGGATCTCGCCGAGGCTCTACGCGTGCTCGAGCCGTACGACAACTCGGAGCGGCTCCTGTATGACATGAAGACGTACGACGTCGACATGTGCATCATCCGCCCCTCGATGAGCCTGGGCATGAACAACGAGCTGAATATGCAGCTCGTGGACCAGTTCCCCGACAAGTTCGCAGCGCTTTGCAACCCGCGCGGCACCTTCGCCAAGGTGATGCGCGGTGAAATAGAATGGACCATCGACGCCGCCTGCCGTGAGCTCGACGACCTGCTTCGGACCAAGAAGTTTGTCGGCATCGGCGAGGGCATGCCGATAGATCCGATGGTCCTCGAGGGCAAGAAGCCGCAGCCGTCGCGTGAGGAGCGGATCGCGCAGATGAAGGTGGCCATGGACGTCGCGCGCGAGCACAAGGTGCCGATCTATTTCCACACCGGCCACACCATGGGCTACGTGCTGCGGATGCCGGAAACGCTGCAGCCGCTGTGGGCGCATGAACTTGCGGACAACTACCCCGACGTGCCGATCATCTTCGACCACGGCGGCATCCAAGGGGGCTGGTGGGAGCACTTCACCGATCAGTGCTTGCATGTGGCGGGCTCCCACGACAACGTATACCTCGAATGCGGCTACTGGTGGACCGAACTCTACGACAGGGCGCTGAACGATCCGAACGTCGGGCCCGAAAAGCTGCTATGGGGCACCGACTGGGGCGCAAGCATCCAGATCTACGGACAGCCCGGTCGCCATCCGAAGACCTACCCGGTGCAACTGCGCAAACAGGGCGTGGTCACGCACCAGGTCGACTGCTGGGGCTGGAGCCTTAAGCAGGTCTCGCGGCTGGACATCCCGCAGGACGATCTGAATCTGATCCTCGGGGGAAACGCCGTGCGTCTGTTTAAGCTCAAGTTCCCTCTGACGCGGATGTTCAAACCTGTGGAAGCTGTTAAATCGCGGCCGGGCGTCGGCTGCTGCTGAGAGGAGAATCCCCATGAAAATAATCACCCGCCAGATGCGTTCCTTCAATCGCGGTTTGCTCCGGAGTGCCGTACGCAGCATAAGACCGGTGCTCGGCGTGCTCTGCGCGCTGTGCCTGAGTTTCTCGGCAAGCGCCGTCAGCGCGGCTGGCGAGAACTTTCCGGACAAGCCAATCACCATAGTAGTGCCCTTTGCCGCGGGCGGCAGCCTGGATGTCACCGCGCGCATCCTGGCCCCGAAGATGCGCGACTACCTCGGTCAGCCGGTAGTGATTCTCAACAAACCCGGTGGCGGCAGTTCGGTCGGCGCCCGCGTCGTGGCGTCCGCAAAACCGGACGGCTACACGGTCTTCCTGGCCTCCGGCTCGGCCTACGGCTACATGCATCTGCTTATACCGGGCTACAACCTCCAGCTCAAGGATTTCGCGCCAATCGCCGGAATCGCGACGAACACCTCGGTGTTCGCGGTCAATGACAAGCTTCCGGTAAAGACCTTGCCCGAACTCCTCGACTATGCGAAGAAGAACCCCGGCAAGATCAACTTCTGCACCACCGGCGTCAACGGCCTCAATCACCTGCAGCTCGAGCAGCTCAGGGGCATCATAAAGGAAGGAGGCCCCTGGAAGGGAGTCGAGCTCACGCATGTTCCGTACAACGGTCTGGCACCGGCTGTCGTCGCGCTGAAGGAGAATGTCGTTCAGGCCTGCACCCTTCCCTTCAGCAGCATCGTGAAGAAGCTGGACGGTAATGGCATCCGCATCATCGCTGTCATGCGTCCGAAGCGCCTGCCTTCAATTCCGAACGTGCCGACCACCGGCGAGGAAGGCTTCCCGGCGCTCGATGGCAACGAAGCGATGGTCAACGTTACAGCGCCCGCGGGCACGCCGCAGCCGGTGCTCGCCAAGTTGGAGAACGCGCTACGAATATCGCTGCAGGATCCGAAGACCCACGCAAAGCTGGAGGCGCTCGACGTCCAGCCGGGCTTCGTCGACAGCGCGGCGACGAAGGCATGGCTGGATCAGGACGTGCGCAAGTTCGGTTCCATTATCCACAACGCAGGGTTGGCGGTGTCGAAATAGAGGCAGTGGCCGCCGCTAGTCGGTGTGGAGGCGCCCCGCTTCTGCGCTGGGCGAGTCTGCCCCCAGCTCTGGGGCGGCTGCCGTTGCCTGACACTCGGCGGCGACCAGTTTCCTGAGCCACTGCACACCGGGGTCGCGATGAACGCGCCGGTGCCAATACTGCTTGACCTCGTAGCGGGGAATATCGAAAGGCAGCGGCCAACTGCGCAGTTCCCCCGAGCGACAGTAGATATTGGCCAGCGGCTCGGACAGAACGGCAATCAGGTCCGAGCTGGAAAGAATCTGTTCCGCGCCAGCCGCATGGCTGAGTTCGACCACGACATCGTGGGGAATCCCCTGCTGCCGCAGTTCCGATTCGACAATCGCGTTTAGATTGCTCCGAATCGCAACGGTCACGTGCTGCAGCCGCCCGAGCTTCTCGCAAGTCAGCTTGCCGTCGCACAGCACCGGATGGTCCGCTCGCGCCACAAGCACGAACGAGCGGGAATACAGCAGCTGCTGGTACAGCGTCGTGCGGGCGAATTGGGGGAAGTAGCCCATGGCCAGATCGGCACGGCCATCCTCCAGCGCCGAGGTCCGTCCCTGCGGGTCGGAATAGATTATTTGGATGCGTGCGCGTGGCGCGAGCCTCCTGAATGTGGGCAACAGGCGGTCCACGAATACCAGTTGTCCCAGCTCCCCCGCTATGACCTTAAAGGTGCGCTGGGTGGTCGTGGGATTGAAATTACCGCGGTTCAAGACCCCGTTATGGACAGTGTCCAGGATCTCGCTCACGACGCTTGCCAGGTCGTGCGCGAGCTGCGTGGGTTCGACCCCACGCGGGGTCTTGACGAACAGGTCGTCCTGGAACACCGCGCGCAGCCGATTCAGCGCTGCGCTCACGGTGGGCTGGCTGATGCCAAGGCGCTGCGCGGCGAGCGTGACGCTGCGGTCCTGCGAAAGCGCATCGAGCACCAGCAGCAGGTTGAGGTCGAATTTGCGCAGGTCCATTTGCCGGGCTGACCCGTCCTTTCGGTACCAGGTTGAATGGGGCGTTTAACCCGCGGAAAGGAGGCGGATAACGAGAAAAAAGTATACCTCAAAGCGGATCGTCGCAAAGCTGCGCCAAGTCGGCGCACTGCCGGGAGTGCCGGCCTCGGCGGAGCTGATCCTTCAAGGACGCAAGCATGCGCAGGAGCATGCCCGAGCTTCGATGGAAAAAGCCATCAAAAAACAGCCCGAGCTCGACCTCATCGCTGCGACGGCAAAAGAGAGCCAAGCGATCGATGTCATTCGGAAACAGAAATTTGGAAGCGCCATAACGCAGGATGAAGCCGACCGGCTCCGCGCGAAGACCTCGGTGATTTCGTGGTCATGAGCCAATACACCGGAGTTCATGGCTGAACGCAACACTTCACGGCCCCAACATGCCGCCCTATGGGATAGAGGCGGTTCGCCGCGACAGCTGCAGGGTTGTCTTCTGGACTTGCCCCACCGCCCCCGCTGGAGGAACAGGCCGGCCACTTCAGCCGAACAAGAAACGACCGAGGTAACCAACGCGCAGTTTTGCTCCTAACGAGACCCGGCCAGGCATCCCTGCTCTTCCCAGCCGTAGGGGTCGGACAATTTCTTTTCGATGCCGCATTTACCCTTACGGCCTGTCACAGCACGGGCCCGGTCTTCAAAAAGAATTCGTCTGTGCTCCCTTAGCTTCTCAAGGACCGCTGAAGTCTTTGGTGAAGAGGGGCTGGATGCCCTGGGCAACGAGATCAGCCTCCATCTCCGCATCGCTGGGCCCCGCTCGAAAGCGGTCGGCGGCATCCAGCACCTTCTCCAGCAATACGGTATCGCCCACTGTGTTGAGAAACATTCCTTCCCTGCTGAGCACATAGTGTACCGCGCGGTCGATGCTGCCCTGGTCTTCCAGGGGCTCATACCAGGTTTCGCGGGCCTTCCCTTTGCCGCCCCACTGGCCACGGGCGATAGACTTGATGGTCTGCACGGCCACGTTTCGTTTGCGGCACAACGCTACCACCGCATCGAAATCGGCCCGGTACTGCGCGTTGTGCATCAGCGCGTAATTGCATGGCATCAGCACAGAATCGAAATCGAAGCGCTCCAGGCTGCGCAGGTGCATGGCGGGAATCCCCAGGCCGTGTCCGGTCACACCGATGAAGCGCACCAACCCCTGCTGGCGGGCCTCGACGACCGCCTCCAGGGCGCCGCCTGGTCCCATGGCCACTTCCCACTGCACCGGATCCGCCAGGCTGTGTAGTTGCAGCAGGTCCACATGGTCCACTCGGAGGCGCTCCAGAGACTGATGAATTTGCTGTTTGGCTTCGGCGTAGGTTCGCAGCTTGGTCTTGGTGGCCAAGAAAAAGTCCTTGCGGTGGCGGGCCATCCAGGGCCCGATGCGCAGCTCTGCTTCCCCGTAATTGGGCGCCGTATCAATATGATTGATGCCGTATTGCAGCAGCAATTCCAGAACGCGGTCCGCCTCGTCCTGGCCACAAGTCCAAAACGCGGCGGCCCCGAACAGGGTGCGGGTGCTGAGGTGCCCGGTCCGGCCGAAAGGGTGTTTCGCGATCATCTGTTCACTCCTTGTTTCAAGGTGTAAGGGATTGCCGGACGTGCCGCCCTGTCCACGATCGAAATCGTAGTCTTGTGCGGGAGGTTTTGCACAATATTTCCCCAGCCGTGGCTTCAGAGACGGTCCGGCCACGCCGGCCGTTCGGATTTCAGTGAAGCCTGGAATCCGAGGCGCTAAGCGAAGGTCCGCTTAGCAAAATCCTGCATGCGCGCACCCGATCCGAAGCCATCGTTTGCGAACAGCGACTATCGGGCATCCTGAACTTTCCCGGAACCCACAAGTCGAAACGAAACGTTAGCTCAATTTCCAGGAGATCAACTACGACCGAAGGGCATAGGACACGTCCAAAAGCGGCTTTGAGATTCCTATCCTTGTGTCTTTTTTTCACGGCCGTTAACGCGCCGGGTTGCCCGGCTGCGAATGACACGAGCGACACGTACCCGGACGTGCTTTCTTATGCCCTTGTCCAGCAAAGGAGCAGAGTATGAATACGCAACGAACCGAATCGCGGCGGCTGCCGGCTGCCGCGCTGTGCGCAGCCGCGGTCGCGGTGGGGATGGTGTTTGGGATGGGCAGCGCGCAGGCCGCAGTAGCGCCGATCCGCATCGGCGTGATCGCACCTTTCGCCGCTATTGACGGCGCTTCGATCATCAACGGAGCCGAGCTCGCCGTCGACGAGATCAACGCCTCGGGCGGCATCGACGGGCGCAAGGTCGAGCTGTTCAAGTACGACAACCACGCCTCGGCGACCGACGGCGTACGCGCGTTCCAGCGCGCTGTGAAGCAGGACCACGTCGTCGCGATGGTGGGCACATTCATCAGCGAGGTGGCACTCGCGATGCAGCCCTGGTCGGCGCGCCTGCACACGCCGTTCATCGTCACCGGCGCGGCGAGCACCGACATCACCAAGAACGTGCGCGAGCACTACAGCCGCAACAAGTACACCTTTCACGAGTGGATCAACTCGTACTACCTCGGGCGCTCGGTATGCGACTTCGCGCAGGATGTGCTTGCGCCAGCGGGCGCCAGCCGTGCGGTGGTGATGAGCGAGGACGCGGCCTGGACCAAGCCGCTCGATGCCTCGTACCTCGAGTGCCTGCCGAAGGCGGGCCTCAAGGTGGTGGACCACATCCGCTTCGCGCCGGACACCAACGACTTTACGCCGATCTTCAACAAGATCGAGGGGCTGCACGCCAACGTGATCATCGCCGGCTGGGCGCACGTCGGCGTCAAGCCCACCGTGCAGTGGCACGACCAGCACGTGCCGGTGCAACTCGCCGGGATCAGCGCGCAGGCCGGCGCGAGTACCTTCTGGAAGGCGACCAACGGCGCCACCGAGGGTGTGATCAGCGAATCGAGCGCGGTGCCGGGCGAGAAGCTAACGTCCAAGACCGAGCCATTCACCGAAGCCTATACGCAGAAGTTCGGCACCACGCCGGCGTACAACGCCTACAGCACCGACGACGCGATTTATGTCCTCAAGCAGGCGATCGAGCGCGCGCACTCGACGAACGCCAACGCACTCGTCAAGGCACTCGAGAAGACGGACTACGTGGGCACTTTCGGGCGGGTTGAGTTTTACGGCCCGAAGGCGAAGTACGCGCACGGCATGAAGTACGGCAAGGGCTACGTCACGGGAACGATGTTCCAGTGGCAAAACGGCAAGCAGGTCCCGATCTGGCCGACCCAGGCGGCGACTGCCAAGC
>Ga0307377_10001865_pt1 | contig 25726 bp, 46 predicted proteins | sample TR3MG_FD_202535 | JGI IMG/M metagenome (GOLD analysis project Ga0307377, IMG submission 202535) | Soil microbial communities from Risofladan, Vaasa, Finland - TR-3 | ecosystem: Environmental > Terrestrial > Soil > Coastal area > Acid sulfate soil | place: Finland: Risofladan, Vaasa | collected... | reverse complement strand
GGCGGATAGCGTTGTCAGGCACTACGAAATCGCAAAGGCGCAAAAGGAGGGGTACGACTACGCGTCCACCTTGTCCGACACCCTTGACGCGGCCCCCGAGGGGGCGACCCACGACGACATAATGACTGAATGGGGCAAGTTCTACGCGACCAAGACGGGACACTTCCCGAGCCAGGACCGTTTCGATAAGGCGGGCACATACGTCAGCAAGTGGCTCGAAGAGCCGCGGAAGGTTGCCGAGGAAGGGCGCAAGCAGACGAAGGAGGAGCGCGATCAAGCTGAGCACGAATGGTGGTTGAAGACCCGTGAACGCAGGGAGCAACGCGCTGAGGAGGCTCTCGCGGCGCGAAAGAAGAGTGATAAGACCGCCGCGGACGACGCCTACACCACCGAAAGCGCACGGATCGTCAACGACATTCAGCAGGACGAGGCGAGGCTGTTTGGCGGGACCGTAAAGAACCTATATGACGAATACGTTCAGGTCCCGAAGACGGAAGACGAGGGGGAAAGACGGAGCATCAAGGGTCGCCTCCGCACCAACTATCGTAAGGCTGAAGCGCGGGGCATTTACACGAAGGCCGACTTCCCTCCGTGGGCAGGCGGACCCGCCCTACCCGCTCCACCCAAGACGCCTCGGGCAGTGGTATCTGACGATGAGGCGGACGCCCTCTTAGGGATACGCCGGTGAGTCTGACCAAGCCCATACACCAAGCCATCTCGGACGCCCGCGCCGGGGGTCTCGATGATAGGCGCATCTTCCTCTCTCTCTACCGCGAGGCGGACCTTGCCACGCAGGAGCGATGGGCCGCACTTCGTCGTCGGGACATGACACAGACACAGATACTCGACCGATACATTGCGAACCGAGTAGGGAAGCCCCCGAAGCTCAAGGGGGCGCAGGATGCGACCGTCGGTGAGCAGGTCAAGGGTGTAGGTCGTGCCATCGTCGGGGGGGCGAAGGTCGGTCTTGAGGGTACCGGCGGCGCATTAGCCAAGGGCATGGCGTATACCGGGGCGGTGCTAACAGCCCCATTCATGGAGGAAACACTAGGCGAGAACATTCAGACGGCCAGGGAGCTGTCCGGGGCTATTGGGGAAGAGGTGGCGGCGGGTCACGAGCGCACATCGGCGTGGGTGATGGAACCCTTCGCCGACAAGATCGAAGGCCCAACCCTGGCGGCGGTGCGTGGGGCCTCGTTCGCCGCCACAGAAGAGGGTGTCCCCTTCCTCATGGGTCTGAAGTCTGCACGCGCGGCGGAGATGGGTGCTGTGAAGTTGTATGCGCGCTCCCCGGTGGCGCAGAAGGTGGGGCAGGCATTAGCGTCGCGCCTCAGTCCTGAAGCAGCGGCAATTCTACAGAAGGCGGCTCTGAACGGTGCCGTTGGTGGCCCTGCGTTCTCTGTCGCGGCGGGCGATACTGATTGGCAGTCCATTGTGGGGGCGTCACTTCTCTTCGCAGCTCTAGGTGGGGCGACAAAGGGAGCGGCGATCAGCAGGAAGCTCCGCAAACTCGAAGTCGAGGACATGAAGGCGATCAATGAGTACGCCGACCAATTGGTGGCGCGTCTGCGGGTGGAAACGGCGAAGTCTCAGCCAAGGCCGATAGTGCCGGGTGGCGCGCCGAGTCCGTTTGTAGAGGAGGCGTGGGCGAAGCCAGAGACGGCAGGCCCGCGGCTGGCACCCGAGCGGGGGAAACTTGGGCGGGAACCCGCGGGCGCACTAGAGGCGAAGTATCAGGCGGAGGCGGCACAAGCCGAACCCGCGAGGCCCCCGGTCGCAAAGCCCAAGCCCGTCGAGAAACCGGCTGAGGTCAAGGCGGAAGCACCCACGGCAACGCCAGAGAAGCCGCGCGGGAAGACAGGCCGCGAGATTGAGGTGGAGAATCTTCCGCCGAGGGCGCGGGAGTGGTTCGAGTCGGAAGAGGGGCGACAGGCATGGATTGCAGAGTCCAATGCCAGCGATAGATATAGTAGTCCCGAAGATGTGGTGCGCCGATACCGCTCAGACCTATTGATGCCTGCGGCGGAACCCGCCAAAGCCCTCGAACCCGCTCCCGAGGCTACCCCCACACCCCCCGAGGGGCGAACGCCCGTTCTGGGCGAACCTCGTGCGAAAGAAGGGGTATCTGAGGGGGCTGAACCTACTCGCGGTGCCTTCTCGGACGCCGCGGACGCCGCCAGAGCGAGACTGAAGGCGCGCAGAGGCACGAGCCAGCGAGGATCAGCGGGATTGGGACCCCGCGGCCGTCGCCAACCATCCGCGTCGCTTGCCGAGGACCTGCGCGACTACGCTGCTATTGGTGCCGACTTGGTGGACCGCGGTGTGCGCGACTTCGCCAAGTGGTCGGTAGAGATGGTGAAGGAGTTTGGCGAGGCCATTAAACCCCACCTTCGGGCTATCTGGGCGGGGGCGAACGGCACCCATCGCCGCCAGAAGTACGCAGGCAGCATCAATCTGGAGAAGTTGAACACCGCCGATGATGTGAAGGTGGCCTACCGCGAAATGGCAGACGCGTACGGGAAGGATGTCGCTGAGTACCGTCGCGGGACGCGCACCTGGAAGCAGACGCAGGCAGCAGCAGACGAGATTCAGTTCACGGACGCCGACTGGCAGAAGTTCAAGCCGGGGGAGATATTCAACACCGAGCAGACGCAGGCGGTTCGCGATACCGTACTCGGTCACATGGAGCGTGTGGCGGCAGCGAAGGGAGCGCATCGCACCGACCCGACCCCTGAGAACTTCCTCGCCATGACACAGGCAATCCATGAAGCGCGAATGCCGTTCCTGGTCGCCGAAGGGAACTCCACTGAGATCGGGCGCGCCCTGAACATCCACAAGAAGCTGGCTCAGGCGCGCCGCGACCTTCTCGGTACAGACAAGGACAAGGCGTGGCGGCTCGCGAAGAAACTCGCGGGCGAAGAGGGGTTGACGGACGATCAGGTCGCGGCGTTCCTTGCTATTCCCGAGGGCGACGCGCAGGGCCTCTACAACTTCACCCGCCTACTAAAGAAGGTGAACCCCGAGGACAAGGCTCTCTATGTCTTCGTGTCCAGTATCCTGAGTGGCTCCGGAACGCACCTACGAAATATGCTGTGGAACATCAACCGGATGCTAGTGGAAACACCTGTCCGGGCGCTTCGCGGCGTAGTGGACATCCCGGTGTCGAAGTTGCAGGGGCGGCCACGGAAGTTCTACCCCGAAGATGCGGCGGCTATCACGGGCGAACTCGCCAGCATCCCACAGGGGGCACGAAAGGGCTTGCGCGTCTTCATGGAGGGTGTGTCCCCCGAAGAGGCGGCGAAGTTTGAGACGGTGCGTTGGGAGCCTACTGGCGGAGTGAAGAATCCTATCACTTGGCCGCTTCGCGCTCTGGGGGGTGAGGACGCGGCCGCAAAGGTCATGCTCGCAGAGGGAAGCCTGATGGAGCAGGCCACCCAGCAGGCCCGCGGAGAGGGGTTGAGGGGCAAGGCTCTTTGGGCGCGAGTGGGGGCATTGCGCCGCGCTCCGACGATTGAGATGACGCGGGTGGCGCAGGAACACGCTGACCGCCTCGCCATGACGGGCAAGGCAGACCCGACCCTACGGGCAGTCATACAGCTTCGGGAGAAGCTGCCGCGTTGGGCGCGTTTCCCCGTCAAGGTTGTACAACCCTTCGTGAACGTTCCCTGGAAGCTCACGGGGCAGGTTATCGAACACTCCCCCATCAATGCCTTGCGGTTACTCTCGAAGGAGGTGCGCGAATCACCCGAGGCGTCGGATGTGATTGCGAAGGCGTCCCTCGGTTCCACCGTCATCGCCGCCATTGCGGTCGCCGACGGGGCAGGGTGGATTGACGTAACGGGGGCGGTGCCGAAGGGGCAGGCGACACGAGACGAGTTTTACCGCACGAAGAAGGTCCCGTACTCCATTCGTATTGGGAACACACGAGTCTCCTACCGCAACTTCGGCCCCTACTCCTTCGCCTTCGCCGCGGTCGCAGCGGCTAAGGACGTGACGCGACGCGACCCAGACGCGGACTTCGGGGACAGGGCCATCATCGCGGCGCTTGCCGTAGGAAACTACATGGCAGACGCGAGCTTTGTGTCGGGACTCACGAACCTTAGCGATTTGCTGAAGCCAGATGCCAGCGCGGAGGAGTGGAAGCGATGGGCGGCGCGGGTGGGGCAGGGCTTCATGTGGCCCTCAGGGGTGAGCCGGACCCTCACGCAGATGACCGACCCCTATATCCATGACCCCGAAACGATGTATGACCGCTTCGCTACGAATGTACCCCTTCTGAGCAAGGGCGTCCCGGTTCGCGTCGATCCTCTCGGCAGAGATGTGAAGAGAGAGGGTCGGAGTGGGCTGCTTGCACTCCTACCAGAAGCGATTCCTTCCGCCGACGTGGACCCTGTGGACGCGGAACTTGCACGCCTCGGGGTCCGCATTGGTCGCGCCGGAAGGACCGTCACGCTCAACGACGACGACGTGACCCTCACCAAACCCCAGTGGCGTGCCTATCAGAAGGATGTGGGGCAGGACATCCTCGTGACCGTTACGGCAGAGATGCAGACGCAGGACTATAGGAACGCCACAGACGAACAGCGCGAACGGGTGTTGAGACGACAGATTGATAGAGCGCGAGAGAGAGGCAAGTTGCGGCTGAAGCTGAGGCTACGCGGGCGGTAGTGTCTTCCGCAGACCCAATACGGCAGCGAGGGCACCCACCGTCGAGAACGCGACAACGATGACTACGAATCCTCCCCACTTCTCGCTATTCTCCGCCACCAATACCGGGAGCCAGAAGATTGCCGCGACGAAGCCTAACTCCATAATCCCTCGTACAGTATTGACGAGATAGCGCGTGTTCATGCACACATCATACCACACAACTGCCGTTTTGCGTAACGGAAATCGCCCATGAGTGGTCTCCGCAAGCGACGAGTCGGGTTTGACGGGCAGGGCCGCGCCTCCGAGGTGGACCTCCACGCCATTCTCGACGAGGTGAGCGAGTTCAAGGCGGCGACGGAGCGCGCCTTGGCAGCGGCGGCGGCGTCAACGCCCACCGCGTCCACCACAACGCGGGTGGTTCAGGTCGGCGATGGGGGTGGTGGTGGCGCGCCCTCTTCGATGATGCACAACGCCACTGGGGGCAAGCAGGGCGGCCTCCTGCCCGACGAATACTACCACCTTCCCGCAAGCCATTACGGGGATCTCACGGACGCGGACGCGCAACTCGCGGACCTGCACACAGACGCCTCTCCGACCTTCGCGGGAGCGACGTTCTCTGGGTTGACGGCCTCGGAGCTGATTGCGACCGATGGCGACAAGGCGCTCCAGTCTCTCGCCGTTGCGACCTATCCATCGCTCACCGAAATCGCATACGTGAAGGGTGTCACCTCCGCGATACAGACGCAGATCAACGCCAAGGGCGGCGGCGACGTGGTAGGCCCTGCCGCTTCCACCGACCACGCTATCGCTCGCTTTGATGGCGCGACGGGGAAGTTGCTTCAGGACACAGCGAACGCCATCCTGGAAGACTCGGGCGCTCTGAAGGTCGCCACCCTAGAACTCACCACAGCTACAACTCACCAGGGCATTCAGTTTTCTGGTGGCGTGGGGACTGCGGGCTTTCGGCATTATATCAATGTTGGTACGGCCGATGGTGCTGACGACCACCTTCTTACTATCATGGGGGGAGGGGGCTTCTCAACGCGTGGAGCCTTCGTCACTTGGTACGGCAATGAAGCTGTCGCTGATAGCCTCGGTCGTCTATGGTTTTCCGCGGGCAACCCCGGCACCGCAGGAACCTGGGACGGCCACATAACTTTCAGCACTGGTGGCGTTGTGCAAATGAATCTGCATGATGATGGCTTGCTAGTGTTGACAGGCGATCTCCTCGTAGACGGCGGCAACATCGGCATCACCGCCAACCCGGACCTGATACAGTTTGGGGCGACTTCCGTAACGGTTACGGAGTCTCTGCTCCCTGGCTCGGCTTCTGGCAGTAGTCTCGGCAGCACGGATTTGGAATGGGCGAACGTCTACATCGGGACGGGACGGGCCTGGTTCGGGGCGGGGCAAGAAAGCTCAGTCTATTACGATGGTACCGGGCTTTTGCTTCATGGACACTTGCGCGTTACCTACCCCAGTGCGGGCGTAGTGACCTTCACGGTGGTGTGACATGGGCCTCGTTTGTTCGGTCAATGTGTCGGGTACGGCGACGGGGGCGACGTGTGTCAGCTACTCGAACTGCAACACGACGTGCTGCACGAAGAGCGATCCCGCAGCTTACTGTGCCGGTACGAACGATCACGCCTGTACAGCCGGCACTCAAATCAGTTGCGATGCGGACGAATGCTGTGTGTGGTCTGATGGTAACTGCCTCAAGCGCAACTGCGGGCTGACGACGCCACGTATTGCCTATCCTAACTGCATTGAATGTGGCTGTGAGGCTACCGGCGACTGCACCAAGAAGACCTGCGCCGCTTTAGCGACCACGAACCTCCTGCTTTGCGCCGGGTGCGGGAACTGTTCGGGGACGGCGACCCTCTCGGGGGCGGTTGACCTGCGCTCGTACTGGAGCGTAACAGCGAGAGTGTTTTCGACAACCAACATAGGCGACAGCCTAACAATGGACGCGACCTACGTTTTGGGGTTGAACAATGCGATCTAGGGAGGCGAGGAGATGGTAGACGAGGAGACTAAGCGAGCGGCGCGGAGACTCAAGGCATACTTCGCACAAAGGAAACGGGAGGATTGGGCCGCGGCCGAGGATGCGCGAGTTCTTGCTGTCGCCTGTCAGTTGGGGACTTGCGGCGGGACATTCATGGACAGCGACGAGATCGACGAAGAAGAGAAGCAGAAGGAAATCGAGAAACGCAATAACGCGCTCCGGCGGGCGCTGCGGGAACACGACCACGACCTTATCGTGCTCTACCGGCTTCAGCGGTTGATTGAGCGGGTGCCGTGAGACTACTCCTGGGCGGCCAACCGCTCTCGGGCACGAATCTGACATTCGCGAGGCCATTGCCACTTGGGGTTATTCGGCAAATGGTCACCGCGGCGGGCAGCGCGGCAAGGTCTAATCCAGGTGGGGGCGATGGGACAGCCATTGCTGAGATCGGCAGTCCGATAGCCATTTTCCCCGCTGCACCAGTACGCTATACGTTCAGCGCGAAAGGCAACCGTAACTTCGGAGCGAGGATATGCTGCACGTTCAGCCGCCTGCTGTGCCCGCTCCGCTTCAACGAGCTTTGTATCGGTTCGGATGCTCTTCGCAAACAGGAATGCGCCGACCGCCAGGACCAGGACAACCAGGAGCAGCGGAATTCGCTTCATGGCTTTCGCCTCCTGCTTGCATTATAGCACACATAGAAAGGTTTGTGATGGCGGCAACGATGGAGCAGAAGAAAAGAATCGGCAAGATTCTGATACACGAGTATCAGGCCGCGGCTGGGGCGCTCGACAACTGGTGGAAAGAGACCTGGCGGCTTCGTGACTCGGAGCGACTCGCGAACAAACTCACGGCGACGGGGCCGGATGAACTATTGGGCGAGTGGGAGCCGATGCTGGCACAGGCGCAGGCCGCGGCCTCCGCGCTTCCGCCAAAGGACTTGCTTGCCTGGGAACCGGACGTGAAGATACTCGACAAACGGGAAGTGTAGGGAGACAACTATGCCAAAGAAAACCAAGGCAGCAGACGAGAAGCAATCCACCTACGAGGAGCAGTTCAGGGAGCGCGTCGAGCGGGTGCTGGCCGTGATGAGCGAGGAACGCATTGACTGGCGGGGGCAGGCGCTTATCACCTCCGACGGACGGATAGTGACGCGGGTACTGCCGGTGGAGAAGCAAGCGTAGGACAACATTCTGAGGGGTAACGACAGTGAAGAACGGAAACGGCGTCAAGATCGCCTACGGAGTTCTCGTCGTATTGCTGGGCCTCGTCATCTTTATCCTTGCCGGTTTCCGGCAGGATGTGGCCTCTGCTCAGGCGATGGCGACTAAGCTCCAGGCAGAGGGTTCGGACCGCGAAAGCAGAGTGTGTGTTTTGGAGGCGAACATGGCCGACATCAAGGACAGCCTCAAGGATATCAACCGGAAACTCGACCGGCGTTTGGGGCCATAGGGAGGCTATAGCGATGATGCTACCTATCAACGCGGAACTCGCCGGAGCGATTGGACTTCTCGTAGTCAGCATCGTGGGCGCTCTCAAGAAGGCGCTTCCGGGACTGAGAAGTGGCTACACGGTCGCAGTCACAGCAGTTCTGGGTCTCGGGATCGCCATTGCCCATGTTGCTTGCATGGAAGGCGACACGAGCGCGGCCGGTATCTATCGCGGTGCGATGACAGGACTTGCCGCATGGGTTGGCGCTTGGGTTGGGGCTAGTGCGGCACGCTGGAAGCCGAAGGAGAACGGAGGCTGAGATGCCGCTAGTCACACGAGCGGGGACGTTCATACTCTGGCTATTGAAGCAGGCAGGAAAGCAATATCAATACGGGGCGGAGGTGACCCTTCTCATCGAGGACGCGGGTAACCCCTATGCCCATGCGGATGTAAGCGCCTGGGACTGTTCCGAGCTGGTGCAAGGCGGTCTGTGGGCGGCGGGAGTGGAGCGCGTGGGGACAGTCCCCGTGGGTTCCCTTGACCCCGCGTGGATGCAGTATGAGGCGGCGCGGTCGATAGCCGTAACGGCGGCCTGCACTACTCCGGGCGCACTGGTTTTCGTCCAGGGCAAGCCTGAGCGCCCGCACGGAATCAGCCATGTCGCCGTCGTCATCGCCAAGGATACCATCATAGAGGCAAGGGGAAAAGAGTACGGGGTAACGGTAGGACCGATACGACCATCCTTCACTTTGGCGGCGAAGGTGGATGAACTCTATGCGGGATAGGAGATCGGCATGGCAACGGACATCGGGCAGTTGGAGATTCAGGGGGCGAAGGTATCCGTCCTACGGGATGGGCCCACCGTTGTACTCAAGGTCAAGAAGGGGTGGATCAATAAGCAGTTTGCGTTGAGTGTCGAGCAGGCGGAAAGCCTCGTCGCTCTCGTGACGGAGGCAATCAATAAGATCAAGGAGTGAGCCGAAAGGAGGCTGAAGATGCGAAGACTGTGGTGGGTTGTAGGGGTGTTGATGTTGTGCGCGGGGCCGGCGTGGGCGCTCGAAGGCCAGCAGTGGCAGTGCAACGTCGAAAGCCCCAACGAGACCCCGGAGGGTGTTATTACGTGTCGCCTTGGACACCCCCTGGACCTTTCGTGGACCGCTAGCGTGGCGGGCGGAACCTTCTCCGACCCGACTATTCGGAACCCCATCTATACGCCCCCAGAGAACCTGACCGGGGCGGACATGACGATTACCTTGACGGTGACGGGGACCTGCTCCGAGGACCCCGCGGTTCACGGTTCGGATGGCGCGCCCGTTGTAGTCTTCTCTGAGGAGCACAGCATCACGATTCACGCGACCGCCGAACCTGTTGTGGTCGCTATGGGCGAATCGAGCCAACTTGGCGTGTCCTGGCAGTGGTCGGCAGAACAGGGGCGGTTTGATGATCCGTCTAGTGCAACTCCGCGCTTTTGGCCGTCGCTTCCCGGTCGCGTTCCGATAACGGTGAGCGGGATCGCCGACCTGCCCTACCCGGTGAGCGGTCAAGCTGAGCTTACGGTGGTGTACCTGAATGCGGACGGGACAGCGTTCTGGGACGTACCGCCCGACTCTTGGGCATACGATGACATTCTGTACCTCTACCAACGCGGGGTCGTCAACGGCTACCCGGATGGCAGCTATCAGCCGACAATGCCCGTCACCCGCGACCAGATGGCGGTATATCTCGCCCGCGCCCTGCGCCTCGACCCGGTGGGATGAGGTGGTTTCTCGTCGTAGCTCTGGCGCTGCTCGCATGCGCGGCGGCTTACGGCGCGTACATCGAGAACACCGCCTCGATGACATATACAAACCCCTACACGGGCGCAGAGGTGGTGGTGCAGAGTAACGCTGAGCGGACGGAGATTCTGGAGCCGCATACGGTTGACATAACGGCGATGGCAGTAGAGATACCATAACACGGGCGGGGAACGTGGACGCCGCCCCAAGGAGACGGACATGAGAGTAGTGATGTTGGCAGCAGTTGTGTTGGCGTTGTGCGCGGGGCCAGCGATGGCGGCTCCGGGCATTCCCCTGGAGGGGGTGGATGTGAGTTACACCGCCTTCAATCCGATTGGTGACGGGGATAGCCTGACCCTACCGACCCTTACCCTACGCATCTACGCAAACCGAGGCCCAGCGACTCCGACAACCTGGGGAAACGTGGACGACTGGGCCAAGTCTAATCTCGGCATAGAGGTCCCCTTTGAGGGAGACGCCCATTCTCTCATTCGGGCGCGTGGCATTGGTCTGTCGGAAGCGGTACAGATTTCAACGGTGCAAAGCACGCCGATCCGGGCGGGAATCGCGTGGGTAAGCGGTGCGGGAACTTGCCTCTTCGTCCGCATCGAGGCGCTGGCTATCAAACTCTGAGACTCCTCCACGCTCCTCTCTCCGCACGGCAAGGGGGTGGCCCGCCTCATCACGCCTCCGGGCGGGCCGCCCCCGGCCAATGGAGGCAATGATGGCAGAAGCACAACCAGACTTAGCGAACCGTCGTCCGTCCGAGTTGACGCGCGACGAATGGCAGAGCCTTCGGGACCGATACGTAACGGCACTCGGGGCGGCGAATGCCTTGGGCGTAGCTGGCAGTACAGTGGTCCGATACTGGAATCGCCACGGGATCGCCTACGAGCACTCCAATGTCCGGGCCGCCGACCGGGTACGCCTCCCGACGAACTCGACTGAGCCGGAGTATGCGCCCCTGCTCGCCGTCCTCAAGCGGAAGAATGCCAGCCACTCCGTCATTGACATCGCCAATGCGCTGAACCGTGCCCCCAAGGAAGTAGAGCGACTGGCGGCGGCGGCGCGGGCTGATAGATATGTCGTTGACATATCAAATGAAGGCGTCAACCTCCAGCGCGTTCCCGACCACACCCCGAGGGCGTTCGTCCATGACTTCTACGGGGCGCATTGGAAGGTGGCGTTTGTATCCTGTACCCACCACGGCTCTATTTACGCCGCCGATGAGGAACGCAGACAGTTCTATGCGTTCTGCCGGAAGGAGGGGGTGGAACATATCTATCACTGCGGAGACGTAACGGCCGGGAATAACGTCTACCGTGGGCAGCTAAGGGACCTTCGCGAGGATTGCATCAAGGCAGATTCGCAGGCGCAGCGGGCGACGGAAGATTTCGTCGCGGCCGATCTGCCTATCTCTTTCATTCTCGGAAACCATGATGACAAGTGGCTCAAGGACCTTGGCTTCAATATCGGGGAGCATATAGAGGCGCGGGCGAAGGTGCTTGGGGCAAAGCGGCCGATCCGCTGCCTGGGTTCGGGAGCTGCCCGAATCATCATTGGGAAGAAGCCGAACCAGTGCGTTGTGGACCTTCAGCATCCGGGCGGCGGGACTGCTTACGCCCTGTCCTATCGCTCCCAGAAGATCGTCGAATCCTATACGGGTGGTGACAAACCCCATGTGATCGCAATCGGACACTTTCACAAGGCCGAAGTGATTCCCCACCTCCGCAACACCACCGCCATTCAACCGGGTTGCTTCGAATGGCAGACTCCGTTCATGCGGTCACGCGCGATAGAGGCACACGTTGCCGGGTGTATTGCCGAGGGATGGATGGCGCCCATGGAGCGGCGGGATAGCAGAAGCACGCTGACTCGACTGCGGACGGAGTTCGTGAAGTTCTACGCGCCGGAACGGGAAGCGGCGGGATGATCTGCGAGGAGTGCGACTGTGAGATGGTTCACCAGGAAGGCTGTCTGCGTTGCCCCATCTGCGGCGAAGGGCCGGCCTGCGAAGGCGTCACAATCAAGGAGGCGCATAATGACCGAGAAGCCATTGGTATATCTAGCCGGACCATACACGAGGCCGGACCCGGTGGAGAACGTCCACAATACCTGCAAGATAGCGGACGCGGTGCTGGAACTCGGGATGATTCCGTTCATCCCCCATCTGACGATGATTTACCATCTCGTGAGTCCGAAGCCGCTGGAGGTCTGGTACGAGTACGACCTCCATCTGCTACGACGGTGCGACGTACTACTCCGGCTTCCGGGGGAGAGCGCGGGGGCAGACAGGGAAGTGAACGAGGCGGCGGCGATGGGTATGGCGGTAGTCTACAGCCTAGAGGCCTTACGGGAATGGGGTTGCCGCGAGACCTAGTACAACAAGTCCACTTTCTGGAGCGATACTTCGCGACACGCCAGGATATTGTCCCGGAGGACGCAGAGGAAGCCATCGCCCGTTTCGTCGCGGCCTATCCACGCTACGGGAATAGTTGGCGAGAGAAGGATCTTGCGAAGGAAAAGCGAGAGGAACGGCTTGACATCTACAACTATGAGGGCATGGAAGCCATGCGGGAGGCGGGGCTATGAACATCGCTAAGGTCGGCGACTGCGAGGGCTGCTACCGCGTCAAGCGCGTAGATGACGGCGAGACCGAGGCCTGGTGCTTCGGGTTCCGCCGCCACGCGACTGACCGCCCCTGCGACGTAGTACAGTGGTGTCGAATACCGGCTGACAAACCGGCGTGTCAGCAGCAGATGCTCACCCTTGACGAGGCCGCCTGCATCGCGGCCGGGTTCGCGGAGGTGATCCGTGTGGCGACCCGTCCCCTTCGCGTAAACTGCCGACGCCGGAACTGCTCGGAGCGGCGGCGCTGTAGCAACCACAGCGGCGCCTAGCCCCCAAAACGTCCCCACGCCCAACCTCGTGCCCCCTGTGCCGTTTCCCCCTTGTCGCATCTTTGTGCAAAAAACCTATTGACATATGCCCGCCATGTGGTATACTAGGAGTAGATAGGAATGGGAACGGGAGCCAGAACGGTGTACCCACCAAGGCCAACCTGGAAGATGATTCGCAAAGAAGAGTGCCCGGAACTGAACGCCACGGAGCGCAAGCGGTTGGCGAATCGGCGTTGGCGCGGGGCGGTGGAGCAGTGGAAGGCAGACTTGTCCGCAGAACAGCGCGAGGCATACGATGTAGAGCGACGGGCAGAGGCTGAAGCGAACAGGGCGAGAGAAGCTGAAGAGGAGCGGCGTTGGAGCGAGTACCTGGAGCGAAAGCAGGCCTGGCCCGGCACAGGCCGGGTTGCGCGGTGGATCGAGAACCGGCTCCGCAAGGCAGGCATCGAGTACCGCCGCAGCCCGGATTATCTGCCGGCAGTGGGCGAGAGCGTGTACTTCTACCTGGGCGATGGACGGACGATCCGAGTGAGCGATCATCCGCAGCCCGAATGGGGCGGCTACAAGGGGCGGGGTGCGGCAGGCGATGAGCGGTACGGCCCCGCGGACATGAGCATAGACCCATGGACCGGGACGGATTGGCGCGAAGCCGTATAGACGGAGGGCGAGGGCCTGGAAGGAGAGAGAGGATGGCGAGCCAAATCAAGTCGGTCGGAATCCAGCTACCCAACGGCCAACGGTGTTGGTCTGGGCCAGACTGCAAGAAGTATCTGGCGAGAATCCCTAGCCACGAGGATAATACAAGGGTTTGCGTGGTCTGGAGTGGTGGGGGGTTTACAATCATGGAGGCCTACTACGCCCGCCAAATCTTCGCCGGTTATCGGTTTGCCGACCGAGTTAATCGCCTTCAGGCGGTGCTCGCTAATCCAAACGCCCGGCTCTAGGCCCGTGGTGGGGCGGGGCTTGGGGTGGAGACGGAGGGCGAGAGCCCGAGGAGAGAGGAAGATGGCGAGTAAGCAGAAGAAACTGGCGGTGATAATCCGGGAGGCATACACGGTCCTCATCCCGGTGGCAGAGGCCATAGATGCGGGCCAGCCGGTCCCTCGCGATAAGATGGCACGGCTACTCGTCGCGGTGCGCGATGCGTATGAGTTGGCCGGTTGTCGGACGGCCTTCTAGCTGACTCCTGCCCCAGCCGGTTTCGGCCGGCTGAGTCGGAAAGTCAGAAGCGCGAGAGCGCTAAGGAGAGAGAGGATGGCGAAGCTGATACTGGTGCGAAGTGACCACGGAGATGGCGGCTGGAGTCTGCATAATCCAGACGCTACGGACGACGAGCGGAACCACGGCGACGACATACTGCTGACAGGGACCGCGGAATGGGACGACGACATCGGCGACTGGGACCGCCCGAACAAGCATGACCTGGCGAAGGCGTGGGATGAACTTCACCACCGCGACCAAACCGCGCCCTCAGACTCGCTCTAAGCCATTTTCGCACCGGGCCGGGTGGTAGGGGTGCCCGGAATTCGACGAAGGAGAAGATGATGGAAAGTCTCACCATGCAGGATGCCGTGAACGAACTAGCGCAGAGGATAGGTACCGCCCTGCGTGAGTGCGAAGACCTCACCGACGTAAGGGTTCTCCCCGCGCTTGGGCGGCCCCCGCAAGACCGAGCAGTGGTGTATGTGTCTGTCGCTGACAATACGCCAAACCCGTGTCGCCTCATGGTGGCGATATGGCCCGACGACACGGAGGGGGGGATGGGATGATGCCCGACAAGGTAACGCATTGGACCCCCGAACGAATCCAGGCCCTCGCCGCCCGCCTCGGCTCACTGGAGGCCCTAGCCGTCGCCCTCGACGTGTCCTTCTACACGGTGTCTCGCTGGGCAAAGGGCAAGTTCAGCCCCGACAAGCGGAACGCGAAGGCGTTGGATGAGGTGGAGGCGCAGCAAGGCCCCGGCCGGTAGCCGGGGCCTCCTCTTTCCGCTACAGCCCGAACGCCCTCGCCACGTACACCGCCATCTGATCGCGGGTTACGACGTTCGCCGGGTAGTAGTAGCCGTCATCGTATCCCCGCACAACCCCATTCTCGACGCAGGCCTGCACCGCTGTCCCGGCCCAATAGCCTCCGGGTACGTCGGGAAAGACCTCGGGCGCCGTCGTCATGTCGTCGGCGATCCCTACCCATCCGCGGGCGCGGGCCACGTAGACGGCCATCTGCCCACGATCCACGAGCCAGGCTGGCTGATAGGTCCCGTCGGAATAGCCGCCCACGACGTTCTCTGCAACGGCATACTCGATGTGCTTCAGCGCCCAGAAGTTGCCGGGCACATCCGAGAAGGTTGACTCGCCCGAAAAGAGCGGTACGCTGCCCTCATTCCCGGCTAACGCCCTCGCGACATAGACGGCCATCTGTCCGCGGTCTACCGCGACCGCGGGCTGATAGTTGCCGTCCGGGTAGCCATTGACGACCCCGGCCCGAGAACACCGCCAAACTTCATCCTGCGCCCAATGTGTAAGCGGCATATCGGGGAAGGCAGAGAGGGCGCGGAACCGAACGAGGTCGCTCGGTTTGGGTTCCTCGGTACTGGCCGCGGCCAAATCGCCCCCGATCAGGGTGGTGCAGCAGGCATAGATATAGGGCGCGATCAGTACTGCGTCGTTTATCTCTGCGCCGTCTGGAGTGTATTGCGCGAGCAAGGCCGGTGCAGTCGGCGCCGAGATATCGAGCAGAGACAGTCCGTTCTCGCCAAGGCTCGCCACAAGGAAATCACCCGAAACCGCCAATCCGCATTTCCCGCCACTAACTGGACCGAGATCAAGGCTCGCCAGAGCACTAGGGGCTTCTGGATTCCCCACATTCCACACATCCAACGCACACGGAAAGGAAGAACCATCCCAGTCACCTAGCGAGACCGCATATAGGACGGTACCCTTGGCCGCCAAAGCACCGCCTCGGGCTGGCGTGGAAGATAGCGTGGTGGCTACCCAAGGATAAGCGGGCTCGGAAGGAAATAGATCATAGGCTTCCGTCAGCGAAATCGCATTTAGGAAGCCACCCGAAGACCGCAATTCCATCATCCAGAGATTGTCGCCGATTGCCGTCACGCTCTCGACGATTCCGTTGCATACATCCTCTGTCCATGCCCGCTCGCCAATCCCATCGGCCGGGAAAACCAGCACATCGGCAGGATCGGGCGCGCCCGTAGTCCGTTGACGCACTATGGCAAAAAGCTTCCCATCCATCGCGAAGGTAGACGGAAGTAGTGATCGTTCGGCCCCCCAGTATCCAGGTGCCCACTGTGGGTCCGTCGGTATCGAAAGATCTACGTGCCCGAACCCATAGTTGTCTTCCCCATCGGGCTGGGATGTATAGAAAAGGCTAACCGCGGCATTGGGACCACTGATTGTGATGCCCAATGGTAGCATAGGGCAACTGGCTCTGCCAATCTCCACCGGCGCCGTCGGACTGCTCACATCCAACACTCGGAGACTGGCATACCAGGAGCCTGCGCTAGTCTGTCCGTCAACGGTCGTCGCGTAGAGGTAATGCCCATCCGTTGCCAAATCCGTGACCCCCCACCAATCGCCTTCGGCTACTAGCACCAGGGGCATCTCTGCGGGTTCGGCGGCGACCATGCTGGCTGCCGCCAGCATACACATCGCTACGATTACGACTACCCATTTGCTTCTCACCATGTTCTCCTCTCTCCCCCCATTATACTCGGTTGCGCGGGGTCATCGCGGTTTATGGTAGCGTTCTATCGGTCCAGATGGTTCCGCCCGAGAAGCGTTTGAAGGAGACGGATGCACCGCTCATGGCTGGATTCCATGTCCCATATACCTTCCAGGGCGAACTCTGCCCGGGCAAAATTGGTCTGTAATCTATCAGGCTACTGCTAGACGTGATAAATGTGCCGTCCGCTGTACTCCACTGTACGACGACCTCCACATTATTTATCGGGTATGCGCTAATGTTTTTTACGCGCCCTTCTGCAATCGCGTACTTGTATCTCCGAGACCAGTTCCAGTCCTTGCTCCTCATGAGCAGTTCGGGCTTCAACGGGGCAACCGATACTCTAGGCTGCACGGCTTTCTCCGCGGGCGCTGATCCCGTACCAACGGTGGCAACCTCTTCCCAGCTCGGCATCGGGGCAGGCTCGTCGATTCGCGCTTCCCTGTCTAGGTCGTCTGGCATCGGCGCGGCCATGTATACCAGAGGAGCCATGTAGCGGGTGAGGGATATCTCTTGCAGCCCAGCCACATACATCGGGAGAATCATAGTCGCGGCACCTATAACTAACCACGGGTGCATCATCTGTCTTGCTCCTTCTGGCGCTGACCATTCTGCGCTGATCTCCCGCCTACCTAACTCCTCAGCCCAGTCAAAGCGCCGTTACCTTCCCCGCCCCGTCCCGATTTCCTCTGCCGAGTTCACCGCCCCTCGCTTCCTCCGGCGCCCCCTCCTATCATCAGCGTCTCCACCGCGGCCCGCTTCTGCCCTGTGTCTACGCTCAGATACCGCGCTGTCGTCGAAAGGTCCGCATGCCCCAGAAGTTCCTGCACGGTCCTGATATCCACGCCGTTGCGGACGAGGTTCGTGGCGAAGGTATGCCGGAAGGCGTGGGGGCTGATATGGGCAGGGTCGAGTCCAGCCCGCTCCGCCAGCCGCTTGACTGTACCGTACAGCGCCTGCGCGGTCAATGGGCGCCCGTATCTGTTGCCGAGCAGCACTGGCACCCCTGGCCGACAGCGACGGTATGGAAGATAGCGTCGGATGGCGGCGACGACGGAGGCCGCAAGGGGAATGATGCGCTCCTTGTCCCCCTTTCCCAACACCCGCAGGAGAGCCCCCTCCAGGTCCACGTCCTCCATCCTCAGCCCCGCCAACTCCGCCGCCCGTAGGCCTGTGCCGCAGAGGAGCCAGATCGCCGCCCGGTGCCACGGCCTTTCCGCGACGAGCAGCATAGCGTCGAGCTGAATGGCCGTCAACGCCCTGGGGACGCTTTTCCTCTTCTTCGGCAACGGAATCCCCCGGACGGGGTTGCGCGCAGCCTGTCCGGTGGCTTGGAGATAGTTGTAGAATGACGACAAGGTGCTGAGGCGTCGCCGCACAGTAGAGGGCGATTGCGTGAGTGTTTGGGCGTATTCCAGCACAATCTCCCTGCTAATGTCACCCGGCTGAACGGCGAGAAGTCCCCGCTGGCGCAGGAAACGCACAAAGCGGGCGAGATCCAGCCTATACTCTCGGATCGTGGACGGGGCCAGGTTGCGGTAGTTCGTGAGGTAGCACAGAAACGACGGGATGAATCCGCAAATCCCCCCGCCGGAACTGTCCATGGGTAGTTCTAAGGCCATTCCATATTCACCTGCGAAGACACTATAGCACAGATCGGGGCGGAGGGCAGAAAAAAAGTTGGAAGTTCTATTGACAGGGCGGCGGGACTGTGGTATATATCCCGTGGAGGTAGCGGAATGGTATCGGACTGGACTGGGAAACGACTACAGAAACTCATGGATGACGGCGATTATGATGCTGTTTCGTTGGCTGCCAGACTCGTCGTTTCGCCCCAGTCGATTGCCAACTGGCTGAATGACAAGTACCAGATTCGACTCGTGTACCGTCGGAAACTCGAAGCGATAGAGCGCCGGTTGGCGAGGGCGAGGGCAGCGGTCCAATGACCGCCCGAGGAAAGGAAAACATGGATTATTCGCTCATTGGGCGAGCGGCTGTCAGGCAACACACCCGTCCGCAACTCCCTGGTAGAGCTATTCCACGTCTGCCTTCCTTCCGCGTATACTTCGACCCCGCCGAACCCCATATCGCCCGCCTGTCGCGCCGCGACGCGCCGCTCGAAGCGGCACTGAGGGCGAGGGGCTGCGTGATTCCAACGCTCGACGTAGACCAGGACAGGAGGTAGGCGATGGCGCGTAAACCGACTCTGAAGCAGGCGAAGGCGTGGGCGATCCGGGTGTACACGCTCGCATTGAAGAAGGCGGAGAAGGGCGATTGGGAGGGGGCGCACAGGCTGACCCATCAAGATGAGTCATCCTGTAAGTTCTGTTTGCACTACGGTGGTGACGAGTGCCCTGAGTCCCCATCGCCTTGCGTTGTGGCGCATCTGTGCGGGGACTCAGATTACCGAACACGAGCCGCCGAGCGGAATGCCCTTTGCGTCATCGGCAAGCGCCGCACTCCCTCCAACGGCCTCCGCCACTTCCGCCGCACCATCGAGCAGTTGAAAGCACTGGAGGTCTAGGATGCACCCCGCGGCCCTCACAGCAATACATGAAGAACCGTCAGACCAGGGGTCGCAGTTCGCCGCGGGGTTCGGACTGTGCGGGGGCGCGGTAGCGCCTGGTCGAGGACGCGCATCTCACAACAGCGGTCTCATCCGTGTTGCCCTGGGGTCTACCGATGCCCAGAGTGCGGACGCGGAAACCGCTGGCGTCAGGAGCCGGGTGGGAATCCGGCCCGCACAGTCCTGCAATCCTTCTACGCTCAATCAGCGTGAGCCGTACCACCTCCTTGACAAGCCGCGGGGTCAGCACCCCGCGGCCGCCATCATCCTCAATTCTTCCGATGGGGCCGGCGGTGCCGGTCAGCATATCAGTCGTACCCCGACAAATGATGGTAGTGAACCCCCCGGTCGGCCCGCCCGAGAGAACCGGCCGGGGGAGCACTCATAACAAAGGAGGCGTAGACGATGGGAAAGATTTGTCCTCAGTGTAGATGCCACATAATCAGAAGCCGGGTGGTGGGCGAAAGGTACCGCTTCGACTGCGAACACTGCGAGCACGTCTGGTACGAGCAAATGACGGTGCCCCTGCCGTGCCCCGAGCCGAAGGGCGAGATGGTGGTGAAGGTACTGACGGTGCATGACAATACAGACGCTTGGGGCTATCACATCACAACGCTGGGGGCGTGCCTGGAGCCCCACACTGAGAACGTGCGAATGGTCGGCATCTACCGTGTCCCCGATAGCGTATTGGATGAGGACAAAGGCGGTCGGCTGGCTGAAGCCCTCAAAGCCATCCGCGACGCGGGCGGCAAGTGGGTTGCGGGGGCGCTGCTGCCGGAGAAGGTGGTGGAGACGTATCCCTTCGTCCACCGGGTACAGGCACGCTTCTATCCTTATATGTGCTCGCAATGCGGCCATGCCTATGCGTCCAGCAAGTCGATCCTCTGCGGCACCTGCGGCGCGCATCTCAAGGGTGAAGTCCCCTGGACCCCGTATCCGGCCAACAAGGAGTGCTGACATGCACAAGGACGCCTTCACTGCGGGGCACCGATACGGGCTGCTGATAACCGCACTGTGCCTTGCCGGGATGATGTTCGCATTCAAGGGCTGCAACGTGGGGCGGGCGAGACAGGAGGCGCAACTCCCGATGCTATTGGAGGCCGAGCCCGCGCCGGTGGGGGACTTGACGATGATGGAGGCGCGCTAAACGGTCGCAGTTTGACCGGGCGAGTAGGGGGCGACCGAATAACCCAGAGGAGGACAGCATGGGAAAAACGGGAGCCAGCAGTGAGAGCAGCCAAGAAGCAGCACTCAAGAAGCACATGAGATTCTTAGCGGAGTTGTACGAGGAGGCGGTCGTGGAGATGCAGTGTCAGGAAGGCTACTACGAGGGCCAGCGACGACCCGAACCGGCAGAGGACTGCCGGCGGAGAGAACAGCAATGCCGGCGGCGGCTGGCAAAGCTGGAGAGAATGAGCGAGGAGGTGGTGACGTGAAGTGCTCTATGCATGTGAATCACCTGAAGATGCACGGTCGGTGGGCTGAGGCGAGTATTCGGAGCCTCGAACTCAAGCCCGACGATGGACTGCCTGGCGGCGATACGGTGACGCTGTTCCTCAATGACTCAGAGCTGAAGGAGTTTGCCGACAGCATCTATGCCTACCTGCGGAAGACCGCAGCGGAGGCGCATGCCAGGGCGGAGGTGCTCGTCGCCGGCATACCCGAGGAAGGCTCCCTCGAAGCCATCGAGCGGGCGCAGGATGCGGCACTCGGGGCGGCCGAAGCGGAGGAGGTGGTGAGGTGAGCGCAACGACAGACGAGAAGCGGGCGAAACCCATCGAGGTTGTAGCGTATATCAATCTCGAACTCGACCCGCCACCCTGGATTCGGTGGAATGGCGATAGATCGCGGTTGCCTCGGTACAGCGACGAACTCGAACTCTGGGCGCGGGAGATGAACGAATTCCTGCGCGATCATCGCTCCCAAGACGCCGTGACGATTCGCGTTGAGCGCGTCAAGGAGACCGTCTGCTCTGCTTGTGGGGGACAATGGGAGACATACGATCCCGACGACAATGGTGTGTTGGCGTGTGCGAACTGCGGAGCGGTCGTTGAGAAGGAGGTGGTGACGTGACGAGTGACGACGTGCGACGGATGGAGAATTCCGTACTAGCGTTTTCGTGCGCGGTGTGTGCCCTTGCAGAGATACAGGGCATGGCGGCAGAGAACCAACTGCGCGCGATACAGGAGGCTTCCCCCGCGTATGGAGAGGAGGCCTTCGCCGAGGTCATCAAGTGCAACGCAATCGGGTGGAACGGAGCGTTGGGGATTCTGAGGAGGGGAACATGACCACCCCACATAGAACCGCCCCGGCCTCTCGCGAGGTCGAAGCGGTCCCTACCACTCACAATGTACCACGCGCGACCCAGTGGGTCAAGGACAACATTTGCGAGTCCTGCGACCACCGGACCCCGGTCTGCGATGAGGGACAGTTGGAGATGTGTACGGACTTTGCTCTTGGCGACAAGGCCATCCTGGCGGAGATGCGCGAGGACGGGTGCTCGCCGTGGCCTGTCTACTGCGATGAGTGCCGCCAGCGCGAGGACTGCCCCGAGCACAACTGGCAGGAGTGCCAGAAGTTCGACCGTGGCGATGCCGAGTACCATCGGCGCGTAGATGAGGGGGTGCCGATATGACAGTCAAGCAGATCAGCCACTTCGCCACGGCGCAGGGCAAACTGACCTTCGTGCGCGGCGAGATATTCGATTTACGTTGCGCGCTGGACCGCCTATTGAAAGAAACGCTCCAACTCGAATTGGCCTGTCTCGACATAGAGCAGGAACTCCGGGATGGCTTTGAGGCGAGGGAGGAAGAGGAAGACGGTGACTGAGACAGCGACCCTCACCATCGCCGAGATCGCCGAGCACCTGGAGTCGGACATTCGGGCGTCCAAGGATGAAAAGTTCCGATGGTCGCGCCCGACGAACCTCTGGTGTTCCTCTGCGGGCCATCCATGTGACCGCTGCAAGTTCTACGAGATCGCTCGGTGGGATGACCGACTCCCTGCCCGCCCCGGCTTACAGGCCCTCTTTGACCAAGGCCACCTGGAAGAAGCCGCCAGCAAAGCCGACATTGAGGAGGCGGGGTTCCAGGTTATACGCGCCGAGGAGCCGGTAAACATCGTCGTTCGCGGCGGGAGACACCGGCTGATAAGCGGGCGCATGGACTTCTTCGTGACGGGCAAATGGCTCGGTCGTCGGCAGGTTCCCTGCGAACACAAGGGCTTGTCCTATGGCAGGGCAGAGCAGATCACGAACTGGCGCGACCTGATAACCGCGCCCCAGGCATGGCTCCGCAAGTACCCCGCACAAATGCAGCTCTACCTTCTCATGCAGAACATGGAGGAAGGACTACTGGCCCTACGCGGCAAGGAGTCGGGCCTTATCGACTTCCTGCCCATAGAACTCGACCACTCCTACTGTGAGGGTATCCTACAGGGCGCCGAGCGGGTCTACGACGCGCTGGACGCGAACCAGGAGCCGCCGCGCATGAAGTTCGACGAGAATGTGTGCCCCTCGTGTGACTTCGTTCACATCTGCGCGCCCGAAACGGAGTGGATCGGCCATCCAGTCATCCAGGACGCTGACCTGGAGGGGCACCTACTGGCGCGGGCGACCTGCGTTGACACGAAGCGGGCATACGATACCGCAGACAAGGCCATCAAGGCTCGGTTTGAGCGCGTAGAGCAGGACGGAACCTGGCGGTGTGGCTCCTGGCTTGTTACGAGGAGTCAGACGAAGACGGGGAGTTGGCGCACCACGATTAAGGAGGCGCAGGCGTGAGCGAGATGATGAAGCGTAACGAGGACTCTTTGACGACGGGCAGCGCGGCGTCGTTGGCTGCTATTGACCCGGCACGGACGCAGGCGCAGTTGCAGAACGTGGAGGCCTTCATCCAGTCGGCGATGAGGAAGGGCGTCCACTACGGCACGATTCCGGGAGTCCCCAAGCCGTTCCTATGGAAGGGCGGCGCGGAACTCCTGGCGGGCCTATTCAACTATGGCGTTCGGTCGAAGCGCGATGAACTGCTGTCGGCGGTAGATCGCAACACGGAAACGGTTGAGATTACCGTCAAGGTCACGGTATTCAGTCGGAGCACTGGCCGCGACCTATGGGACTCCGACGGGTTCGCATCCAGCCTGGAGGCGTGCTTCCGGCGGCGGGCCTGCCCCGAATGCCGTCGCACTGTGCATCGCGATAAGGATAAGCGGGGCGTCTTCGGTTGTGACTCCTGCGATTGGACGGGCGAGGACAAGGCGCTCACCGATGCTCTCGCCGTGGACTTCGGTTCTACGACTCGTAACGTGGCCGCCCGCGCGCAGAAGCGGGCAATGGTAAGGGCCATCCAGGAAGCCTGCGGTGTGACGGCTTTCTTCCTCGCCCCACAGACGTGGGAACAGGAGGAGGACGGCAAGCCGCACGCCAACGGCACCGCCACCGGCAACTGCCCGAAGTGCCGCGTGGGCTCCCTCGTGGAGCGCAAGCGGAAGTCGGACGGAGAACCCTTCTGGGCGTGCGACAACAACACTTGGGACGCGGCGACGAAGACGCGGAGCGGTTGTGACTGGATTCAGAACGAGCCCCCGAGCGAGGCCCCGTCTCCCGCCGACCCAGACACCCCTGAACCATCTGCCGAGGATGGCGACGACCCCTTCGTGGACAATCCCCGACCGGCGATGCTGAACGCGGTGGAGGCGCAGTTCAAGCGCCTCGGTGTAGCGGCGGCAAAGCGCCAGAAGCTGCTGACGGACTGGGCCAGCATCGGCAAGCTGGAGCGTGAACCCAAGGGACCTACGGACCTCGATGATGACGAACTGGCCGGGTTCCTGGGATGGCTGAAGGAGTAGGAGTAGTCCATTTGCGGGGCGGTCCTGGCAACTTGGAGGATAGGTTTAGCCGCGGTCACGTGGCGCAACTAGGCGAGCCGGACAATATGCGACCTGGGCGACTCACCGCCGGGGCCGCCCCCGAAAGAGAAAGAGATGGCAAATCTGACGAAGCGGAACAAGAAGATCGTTGTGGACCTCGTAGACGCCCATCGGGCATTCCTGAGCGCAGACGAGAGGCGGCAAACGGCGGGAGAGGCGTACATCAACGCATTCGGGCAGAGTTCGCACAACCTCTTCCGACTCTCTGGCGGGGACCTGTATGAGGTCGATGTGCCCTCAAACGAGTTCTTCTACCCCGAGGTCTCGCTACACGAAGCGGCTGAGATTCTGGACGTATAGCACATTCGGGGCGGTCCCGGTCTTGCTGCTTGTCGGCGAGAACCCGCGGGCCGGGGCCGCTCCCACAGGAGAGAGCGATGACGATAGACCTAGAAGTATTGGGCATGACGCAGGAGGAGTTGCAGGCGCGTGTGGTTGAGCGCATCTCCAGTAAGGCGCTCAACGAGTATGCGGAGGAGGACGACGAAGGCAGTCCTCGCTGGTCACTGGAGGCGGCCGTTCGTTCGCACGTCGCAAAGATGGTTAGCGAGGCCGTGGAGCGGTTGGGCGAAGCGCACGTTATCCCAAACGTGATAGCGCGCCTGGAGAAGATGACGCTGGAGGCGACAAACGCCTGGGGCGAGCGCCGGGGCGAGCGCGTAACGTTCACGGAGTACATGGTGCAGCGGGCGGAGTCCTACCTGAACGAGAAGGTCACATCAGATGGCAGGGTTCCCGACACCTACCACCGGGCCGACCAGACTCGCATCGCATGGTTGCTCGACCAGCACTTCAGCGAGGCCATCCATTCCGCCCTTGCCGACACCGCAAAACTCATGCGCGAGGAGATGGCGCAGGGGATTGGCGAGGCAGTGAAGATCAAGCTGGAGGAGATGCTGACGAGACTCAAGGTGACGGCGACAAGCTAACACACAGGAGACGACATGGCAGAGCAGAGTGAAGTCGAGCGACTGACCGCGGAGGCAGCGAAGATCAAGGCGGACCTGGCGGCGGCGACGCGGCTTGAGGACCAGCGGGAGAACCTGCTGCCGAAGCTGGAGAAGCTGGAGGCCCGCCTGGACGCGAAGCACTATGCTGCGACACGGCGATTACAGGAAGTACAACACGCCATCGCGGACATCAGGGACGGTACCCCCACCACCTACCGACTCCGCGGGCCGCGCAAGCCGAAGGCGGCGGAGGGGGCGGAGTAGGATGGCAGAGAGAGATTGTCATATGTGCGGAACGCATTGCGGCCACAATGAACCCTGTTCAAAGTGTACGGCAGAGTGGCCCAACAGGCCTGATCCCGCAAGGATGACTCCCGAGGAGCGCGTAGCCGAGATTCAAGAGCTTTGGGGTCCGCTCGAAGTAGAGTGGAGCCTACAACACGCACGTATTGAGGCGCTAGTAGGCCGCCCCGTTTGGACGCACGAACTGGGCTTGCGATCCCAAGAAGAGTTTGAGCAGATGGCGCGGGAGCGAACCTGTGAAGGCCCCGACATGGTGGATATTTTGTCCATCATCCCGCCAGACAAGGACGTGATAATCGCATGACCCACACCAAGCCCCTCCGCTGCGGCGACTGCGCGCCGTGGCAGCCCACGAACGCTGATAGCTGGAGCGGCTACTGCCCCATACGGCGTGCCGTCCGACTGGCGACGGCTGAGGCGTGCGAGGAGGGGAAGTGACGACCACCGCTGACATCGAGGGGCGCGTGCAGGTCGGGGACTGC
>Ga0307377_10001864_pt1 | contig 25742 bp, 21 predicted proteins | sample TR3MG_FD_202535 | JGI IMG/M metagenome (GOLD analysis project Ga0307377, IMG submission 202535) | Soil microbial communities from Risofladan, Vaasa, Finland - TR-3 | ecosystem: Environmental > Terrestrial > Soil > Coastal area > Acid sulfate soil | place: Finland: Risofladan, Vaasa | collected... | reverse complement strand
TATTCCTATTTCATGTCCTGTATCCTGATCGAAGACCTTTGTAATTTGGTATTTTGATAAATCCAGTATTTCATCCTGTTTCTTGTGGGCAATGCTTTTTAGGCGTTCTCCAAAAATATATTCATAATCTACCTGTTCAATTTCTTTCAGATTATCACTAATCATCATTCCACTATCAGCAACACAGATAACCTTATCAATGTGATATTTTTCTTTCAACCTTTCAATCGCATCTGAAAAAGTGTACCCCTCGTATTGTTTACCACGATATACCTCATAACCGACAGGTTGCTTGTTTTGATCAATCAACATCCCAAAGGCGATAATGGTTTTACCGATCTTCCCGTCTTTTCCATAGCCTTTTTCCCGAAAACCATCTTCTTTGCCACTGTCGAAGTAAAATGTAGTAACATCATAAAATACTACATCCAGCTTCTGGTTGAATAGATTTCTTCCTTTTTGATAAATCATCATCTTTAGTGGTTCCTGATTATCGTACAAGTAATCCAGTGTTCGATAGATTTGATGTAACTCAATTTCCTCCAAACCTAAATAATTACTTTGGTTTTTATAACTCGACAGCTTACTTGCGGGGTCATGCAGTCGCTCGCTGATTAATAACGAAACACTATTTGTCAGGCTAAAACCAAGACCTTTATTGCGAGATACCCGATCCAGGAAAATATCCAGCCCATAAGTTCTTAACAGCTTTGCGACAACTATGGGAAAGCCATAAAAATACCGGCATAACTCATGCAGGGATTTATGCTCAAGTTCTTCGGGCAAACCTCCTCCCAGTTCATAAAGGACCTGACCGATCTTTTTCAATGCTGAAGGTGAATAGTCCTGGGCTTTACCCAAGTTGTAAAGGGTACGATGACGACTCTTACCTTCTGTGTCACGGTAGCTTTCAATTATCCGCAGGTATGTGCCTGATTTTTTTTCATCATGTCGCAAAAATGCCATAATACTGATGTTTAATCGTTTAACGAATGTTCGCACTTTTTATAGCGAATCAATGTATCAATAACACCACAATATTAATAACATTAATTGGATTAAACAATACCTATTTTCGCACTACATTTTTGACATTTTGAAAAACCAACTCGCATTCTATGCAGGTTTCAGAGGGGCAATAGACGTTTAGGTGTCAAACTCAGGAGAATGTCGATATTTTAGCAAATAGCGATGTAGGTTTTTTAGCAAATGAGAATGTAGGTTTTTAAAATCTTTCCCTTTTTCCCTTGAAACATTTTTATGAAAAGTAAATCAGTACTTATCAGGATTGATTTACTGGTTTGTCAGGATAATTGCTGCAATTGGGTTTGAAGAACAGCATTATCCTCTAGCTGCTTCATTAGAAATATTTCTTATTCGAGCATTGAGACCTTATAGAAATTTACAGCATAAAATAAGCTAGTGTTGTAAAAGAAGAATATCTATATTGAAAGCATTATGCTGCTCTAGCGACTGTTATGTCAGCTAAATACGTCATTTTTGGACACTTATTATATTGCATTTTGAATATAAACTGGATTAAATCTTATGTTTTGGCAATTCTTATCATAAAAGGGCGATTGGGAGTCTAAACTTTTACGCAAGACAGAGTTAACATTTACTGTTACTTACAGTACACTTCTTAAGTCTAGTATTAATAATATTGCTATAGGCATGGTTATATAACAGTAAATATATCAATAAAACATACAATTTAGATTTCATTGGATTGTATTTACCTTGGATACATATCTTTAAAAAGTGTTGATAAATAATTCTATAATTACTTGTATATATCAAAAATCAGTTGTACATTTGAGCTATTTAAATTTAAAAATGTATCAACATGGAACCAATTAAACAGGCACCAAATAAAAGAGATAGGTTCATCAGAATCGTTGAAAAAAGAGTTAATTTTATCTTGCAAAATCTAGAAAGCTTAGGCAATTGTTCTAATAAGAGAAACTATGAATATAGTGATAAGGATATAAAATTGATCTTCACTGAGATTGAGAAAAAAGTGAAAGAAACAAAGGCTAAATTTGAAGGAACTCCTATGGGAAAATCTACTTTTAAACTTGTGAATGAAGAAAAAAATTAGTGCTATGGACAACCAACAGACAAAAGACCTCTGTTTAAGCTTAATGAAAGCAGAAACAGAGAAAGAAGTAATAGATGTGCTCAAAGATTCTGGCTTTTGGGATAATCCAAACAACTGGAGATTTTATGGAGACCAAGAAAATAATTATAGTTCCGCTGGTAATCAGGCGGATGAAGCGGAGGCTGCATTAATTGAGAAGATAACAAATGCTCGGGATGCAATTTTAATGAACGAATGCATTGAGAGAGGAATAGACCCTGAAGGACCAGATGCCCCGAAAAATGTAAAAGAGGCCGTAGCAATGTTTTTTGAAGATAATCCTAAGGGAGAACTTGCAGGGCATATTAGAGAATGGGATAATTTAAAGAGAAGAGAAATAGCTAGAAAAATATCAGTTTATATAACTGGTTCAAAACCAGGAACTGGGATTTTCCCATGTCTAAATATAGCTGATTTAGGAGAAGGTCAAACACCTGAAAATATCCCTTATACAATTCTTTCTCTTGGCAAGTCAATAAAACTTAGGATTCCATTTGTTCATGGAAAATTCAATATGGGGGGTACCGCTGCGTTAGTTTATTGTGGGAAAAACAATTTACAATTGATTTTAAGCAGAAGAAATCCAAAATTATTAAATGGGACTATATCTGGAAATAAAAATCATTGGGGATTTACTATTGTAAGACGTGAAGATCCACAAGGTAATTTTTACAGTTCAGTATATAAATATTTGGCTCCAATTAATGCTGAGGTTAATCCTACAAAAGGGAGCATCCTTGATTTTAATAGTGATGAAATGCCAATTTTTGCAAAGTTTAATACTCCATATTCAGTAAATTCAAGTTGGGGAACTCTTGTAAAGCTATATGAGTATGAAACAAGATATAAACAAAATGTTCAAGGAAGTGGAGGATTATTAAGACCCTTAGATCTACTTGCTCCGGATTTAGGACTACCATATAGATTGCATGAATGCAGATATGAAGGAAAGCCAGCTTCATTTGAACATCAAGTTAATGGATTACGAGTTCGTTTATTTGATGATAAAGGAAGTGTTCTTGAAAATGATCCAAGTTCTGAAACTACTTATATTGATGGAGAGGAATTTACAATTACTGTTTATGCCTTTAAAGAAGATAAGGCGATGAATTATAGAGATTCTGATAAGGGTATCATTTATACTCTAAATGGCCAATCACAAGGATGGGACGATGACAGATTTTTTTCTAGAAATAGAGTTGCGTTGGGCTTCTTAAGGAAATCTCTTTTAGTAATTGTTGATTGTAGCAATTTAAGTTATCTAGGGCAAGAAAGATTGTTTATTAATGATAGAGTACATATTAGGAAAGGACCTTTGAAAGATAAAATTGAGGATAAACTGGAGGACTTTATAGGAAATCATGAAGGGTTGATAAGTCTTCAGGAAGAGAGGAGAAGAAGATTAAAAGCTGAAAAGGTCGATAATTCTAAACCATTAGAGGCTGTGTTGGCTAATGTTATGAAGCATTCTTCTGCATTGTCAAAAATTTTCCTTAGAGGAGAACGATTGTCTAACGCTTTTAAAAGTAAGGATGTAGCATCAGAAGTTATAAAGTTTCAAGGGGCACAATATCCTACTTATTTTAAGTTTACAAAATTAAACTACAATAGTATTCTTCGTAGAGATGCAAATATAAATTCAAAATGTAGGATTGCATTTGAAACTGATGCTGAAAATCTTTATTTCACACGTAAAACAAATCCAGGTGTTCATAAGCTCTTTTTGCGATCAGGTCCAGAGGAATTAATCGAAGCAAAATATTTAATGATTGATTATGGAGTTAAATTGTATAATGGAATTGCCACACTTACATTAAGTAATATAGATGATAATTATAAGGTGGGAGAAAAATTGCATTTTCTTATTGAAGTAACTGACCCCATGAGGATAATTGAACCCCCATTTGTAAGCAACTTTATTTTAAATTTGATACCTCCAGTTACGGAGATCACTGGTAAACCATCAAATAGAAGAAAACCTCCCTCAGATGAGGAAGGTGAGGATAGAGAAAAACCAGGGGGAATAAAAATACCAGAAACAATACCAATTTATGAAAAAGACTGGGAATCTAATGGCTTTAATAAATATACTGCTCTTAAGGCTTTTAAGTCCAAAAACAAGGAAAATGAAACTGAGTTTACTTTCTTAGTAAATATGGATAATATTTACTTACAACATGAAATAAAACAAGATATTTATACTAAAATAGAATCAGAAGCTTATTTTCAAATGGGCCTAGCTTTAGTAGCTATATCAATAATCTATGATGAAGAGCAAAACAAAAGTGTACTTGATAAGTCCAATGAAATTGAAGATAAGATTGAAGCATTTACAAGAGCGATTGCTCCAGTGCTTATTCCAATGATAAAGGAGTTTGGGGAACTAGATTTGAAAAATGAACTTTTGAAAGATATATCAAGATAATTTATGGAATAGAACAACTTCTTTACTACTACCTGTTAACCCATTCTTTTGAGCATACCATTTTCTATTTGGGACATCACGCCATATTCTATCTGAATTTAAACTCTGATCATTTAATATATCAACTTCTTGAAATCCAGCCATATTCATGGTTTCAAGATATTTTGGAAGTTGCCATTCTGGATCTGGGAATGCAATTAACTGAACAACCAGCGATTCATGATTGAGTAATTTATTTATTGACTTAAAAGCCTTATACTGTGTTGAAAAGTAATCTTTTAATTCACTTTGTTGTCTATTCCCAAAAGTATAGAATGATTCCCCGTGACCATCCTGCAAATCAGCTATCCAGTAAGGAGCTGAAGTTTCCTTTCTGCCCTTAATTTGCCATCTATGGTATAAAATATGAACACCTGGGTAAGGTGGAGAAGTAATAACTAGTTTTGGGGGGCATAAATCTTTTACCTTTTTTTCCCTTTCAATTCCAATTATTGACCTGTTTAACAATAAAGGTGACTGTATTTCAAGGTTTCGAGAAGTTGCTGATAATCTTAATGTTTCAAGCCCTTTTGAAAATTCTTCAATTGTGGAATATAGTTTCTCTCTGAATTGACCCAGTGAAGGAATAGAATCTTGATTATCAAATGCCCATTGAGATACCCTTAATAAAGCGCATCTAAAAAGGTTACGATTTTTAATGCTTAACCTTTTCGAAGCTTCTTTTAATCTTGAAATGTATTTCTTTAATCTCCAAGTATTATAAGAGTTTAAGTTGTTAATATAGTTATATCGATCATCAAATTGAATAACCTGTAGATCTTTTCTAATGTTGGCAGTTAAAATGATATGGTTTGATTGATTAATAAAGTTAATCCTTTCATTTTCTGTAATTAATGTAGTTTTGGCTTTTGTTATGAAATATGCTAACTCATTAATATCGACGCCAATAGCTATTCTGCTAAGTGACATAGCTTCAACAATTGAGGTACCCCCACCCATAAAAGGATCTAGGATTACATCACCAGGATCTGTAAATGAAGTAATAATAGACTTTGTAAATTGAGGTGAAAACCTAGCTGGGTAATTATAAAAATTATGAGTTAGGCCTGTAACATGCCCATTATCAGTTATGGAGGCTATTATTTCTTCTTTATTTATTTTACTTTTCACTAGTAGTCTAAAATCTTTGTAAAATTAAATTAAATAAATCAATTAACCAGGGGAATCCAAAATTCTTTAATTATAAAAATTCCCGATTTAATGCTCAACCTTTCACTATACTTGCTATCATCTCTTTATAATAATTAAATGTTTTTACTTTACTTTTGATTGCAACGATTAAAACAGCACCTTAATTATTGATGGAGAAAGAAGAGATATTACAAAGATTTAAAGAAATAAGTTGTATGGGATTTGTTCCAGCAATTGGTACTAGTAATTCATCTGTAGGAAGAACATTAGAAAAGTTATTAGGTTTACCTACTAATTGCTCGCCTAAACCAGATTTTGGGGAAATAGAATTAAAGGCAATTGTTAATCCAATCAATCACAAATATGATAAACCAGTGGGACTTTTTTCTCAAGTGCCAGATTGGGAAATTAGTTTATACAAAGGGATTAATGATTTTTTTGACGCATACCACTATTATTCAAATAATAAAAGACAATTTTTTACAACCATTAATACAAAGAAAGTAAACACTTACGGCTTGAAATTAGACCTTGATAATTTGTATTTATATGAGATTAACGGTTTAAATGGATCAATACTTCTTGTATGGAAAATTGAGAAATTATGGGAAAAATTGCTTCTAAAACACAATAAGACTTTCTGGATATTTGCTGAAAAGAAAATATTAATGAGGAACCATTACTTTCATTATTTAAAGATAGAATATTCAGCAAATCCCATTAAAGAAAAATTTTTGCAACTAATTCGTTCCGGAGAAATCCAACTTGATCATTGCATTTCAGAAACAAAAGAAGGTAAAGCTAAGGAACGAGGCCCCTCTTTTAGAATTCGTTTGAACAGTAGAAAACATTTGTTTGATACTTTTATTAATACTATGTAGGTTTGAAGGGAAAATCTCCCCTTTTTGTCCTTTACTTGTCACTGATGCACTTATTGTCCTAATAGTTATACCCTTTAGCGATAAGGCAACTGATTCAAATCTATCTGGATTCCCATCTTTTTACACCACGAAAAACAGATTTCGTGCTTTTTACTGTCCAAAAGCAATTTTCCCATTCTTTTCATGGCTGTTCCTGACTTTCAAGTTGGGAGCTTTTTGCTTGAACATTGGTTTTTTAATTGAATTATCTGAGAAGCGAAGCTAATTTCGTGATACCTCTTCCTTAATCAAAATGAGATAGCGATATTACTATTAATAGTTTCGCTCTTTATATGCTGATTAAATATAGATTAATGGTACAACTCTATATCCAGAACTGAATTCTGCGCATTGAAATAATATATCTCCCTGCGGTGACAACCTGCATATCCGGATTTAGTTGCGATGACTGCAATGCTGTAACCTCTTTTCCCAATTGGTACAGAACCAAAATCCTTGACAGATTCAGATTGGGTAATTAGTTTGTATTGACCATTCTTGTCTGATACAGTACTTGACAAAGCAGATATTAATCCATCACCTGGCATAACTCCGGGTTGTATTCCAACGGATACAGTCGCCCCTTCTACAGGTTGTCTCGTAATCTGATCGGAAACAACCCCGGTAATTGTAATATCATAAATTTTGTTTTCGTCACTTTCACATGAACTCAGAATAATGCATAACAAGAAAAATATCCTTTGAATCATTGGATGATATTTGAAATATCCAGGTAATCAAACAAATTTACACAATTCACTTGCTCATAGCAAATAAAATTTCTTTGTCCCTTATTTGTACTCATTTGAAACTGGATAACCATCTAAGATTTAGTCCCTTATTCCTGTGGTAAGTGACAAAGGTCCCTTTCTTTAACCTTAAAATTAAGGTATGAAAGTACATCTTAGGAAAAGACAAATCACTACTAAAGGATCCTCAAAGCCCCGCTATACCTTATACTTAGACATTTATTATTCAAAAAGGAAGAGGAAAAGGGAATTCCTGGGGCTATACCTTGAACCGAATGAAACAAAATCACGAGACTGGATAATCTGCGTAATCTGTTTTCAGCGGAATATGCAGATTTAAACAAAAGAAAAAAATATGTTAACTTTGTAAAAATATTATTGGATGAACACATCTAAAACCACAACGGCAAAAGCTGAAGGAGAGCCAAAAGAACGGAATTGGGCTATACCCGATCAGGTGGTTTCTCTGGAAGAGATTCAGGCTGCCATCAAAAGTGCTGAAAAAGGGCCCTTTATGACGGTTCAGGAAGCAATGAACAACTTTGAGCAATGGCTGAAATCGAGGCAAAAGAGGTTGTCCTAACCACTTTGGCGCAAGCCGATATCAAAGCTGTCTTTGAGTACGGGGCTGAAACGTTCGGGCTCATTGCTGCAAAAGCATTCGTTGCAGAGGTATACATGAGCATATGGGGCTTAGATTATCAGTACAATATGCACTCAGAATGTCGGTTCTTTCCCACCAAGAGTAAAATGTACCGTAATATCATTCAAGGCAATTACCTCATTATCTATCGCATCACTACTAAACGAGTTGAAGTACTAAGAGTGCTTAACTCTCGGGTGTCCATCAGGAAGATCCGTACAGCTAGAGGGGCTAAAGTTTAGAATGGTTTAAGCCTTTAAAAAAGTTAGGCTTCACAACATTTGTAAAATTTAAGGAGATTGAGAAACATACGACGCTGCACCAGGATCTTTGCGGATATAATAAAAAGAACAAACTCGGACTACAAAATCCTTCTCAGGACGATGTTAAAGCATGGTTAACCTGAAAAGAGCTTCAGATTAGTTCATGTTAGCCATATTTATCATTTAAAATCCATATTTTTATGAATATCTTTCGGAAAATATTAAAGCTATCTGGGACCGGGTTCACTAATGGCCAGTATTATGAGTCTATGAATTGGGCTCTTAAAAGGCTTAATAATGAACATACCATGCTACATTATCCGCTTTATGTAGAAGAATCCGATAGCTTCATACAGGCACAGAAAAATCTTACGGATTATTGTATTTCGTTAATTGCACCGCTAAAGAATAAAAAAATTCTGGAGATCGGATGTGGAAATGGAGTCCAGGCTCTTTATATATATACCAATCATGATCCCTTAAGTATAACCGGGATCGATCTTAGTAAAGCCAATATTGAAATTGCTAATAGTGAAAAAGAACGTTCTAATATAGCCAATGCCAGGTTCCTTGTAGATGATGCTCAGAACCTTACGCAGATTGCTTCTGATTCTATTGATGTTCTGTTAAATATTGAGAGTGCCTTTCATTATCCTGATAAATCAGCATTTATTAAAGAAGTAACCCGTGTTTTAAAACCAGGAGGGTTATTCCTGATTGCTGATATTTTATCTACCCGTCAGAAAAGGGAGGGAATAATGAAAATCTGGGGCAAACCAATGGTTCATCATTTCTGGAATCTCAAGCGTTACGATGAAGAGTTTTTAAAATCTGAACTGGTAATCAACTACCGCGAGGATATATCTCAGCAGGTCAGAAAAGGTTGGAGCATTTACCGGAACTGGCTTCCAAAAATAAAAAGAAAATTGTTTTTCCAGAATATAGCCTTCAGAATATTCTATGTGATAAATGCCCGACTGAATATCTACTTCTTACAAAAGAGACAGCAATATTTCATTTTTGTAGGTTCCAAACCTGCCCTATCATTCTTGTAAATCAAATAATGTTGTTATGTTAAACCTGCTAAAACATCCTCTGCTGACACATAAACTTACTCTCTTACGGCGTAAGGAAACCACAACAAAAGACTTTCGCGAGACACTTGATGAGATTGCCGGACTGATGGCTTATGAGATAACACGCGATCTCCCTGTAAAAAAAATCACAATAGAAACACCCCTGGGAAAATGTAATACTGAGGAACTGGCAATGGATGTCATTCTGATACCTGTATTAAGGGCCGGGCTGGGAATGGTTGACGGAATCTCAAATCTAATCCCTACTGCCAGGGTTGGACATATTGGTATGTACCGTGATCATGTCACACTTGAATCAATGACATATTATTCTAAACTCCCTGATAATCTATCCGATGCCGTGGTAATGGTTCTCGATCCGATGCTTGCTACCGGAGGAAGCTCAACATCCGCAATTCAGATACTGAAAGATCATGGTGCAAAGAGCATAAAATTAGTATACGTTGTTGGTGCCCCGGAAGGTGTTGAACGTATTATGAAAGACCACCCTGATGTACAAATCTATCTGGCAGGACTCGATGACAAACTTAACGAACATGGATATATTGTGCCGGGATTAGGTGATGCCGGCGACAGAATTTTTGGTACAAAATAAATATTTAGCCTTTGCTCTGTGAGCCGTTGCATCGTTAAGCTCTTATGGCAAAACAATTATTATACAACACCTGTTTAACAAAGTATGTCGACCGCTTATGTAATAGAGGTAAAAGATGTCTGGAAATCCTTCAAGACTGTACAGGCTGTAAAAGGTATCGATCTGAAAATATCTAAAGGTCAGTTTGTGGCACTTCTCGGACCCAATGGTGCAGGGAAAACTACTCTTGTTGAGATGATTGAAGGTATTCAAAAACCTGATAAAGGTGAAATTACCATCATGGGTAAAAAGTGGAAAGGTAATGCAGACGAACTTCATCGGATAATTGGACTCTCCCTTCAGGAAACAAGATTTATAGATAAACTGAGGGTTTCTGAAACACTGCTTCTTTTTGCAGGATTTTTTAACCAGGGGAAAAAGCGGGTTAACGAGATAATTAATATTGTCGGACTCGAAGAAAAAAGAAAATCATATGTTGTGAATCTTTCCGGTGGACAAAGACAGCGACTGGCAATCGGAATTGCCCTTATCAATAACCCGACAATACTTCTTCTTGATGAACCTACAACCGGTCTTGATCCTAATGCCAGGCGGGAGATATGGGAAATTTTGAGAAACCTGAAGGAAAAGTCAGAGACTTCAATGATACTCACCACACATTACATGGAGGAGGCAGAAAATCTCTGCGAATATATAATAATAATGGATAATGGTATCATCCTGAAAGAAGGCACTTTGCAGCAACTACTCGAAAATGATTCCAGTGAAAAAGTAGTTGAATTTACCACAGAAGGTGGCTTTGTAATTGAGAATAACAACTCATCTGAATTTCCATTTATTCTTCACCAGGGTGAAACCCGGGAAAAAGGATTTGTGACTCTGTCAAGTTTTGAGAATGATCTTCCCGCATTTATGGCATACCTGAAATTGAAAAATATTACTCTAAAACATATGGAGTGTCGCCGCAAAACACTTGATGATCTGTTTGTTTCACTAACAGGAAGGAAAATAAATGATTAACTGGATCCGATTTAATCAGCTCTGGCAGCTGACAGCTGCCCTGTTCCGTGAAATAATACGGGAACCGGGAGTGCTGTTCTGGGGAATCCTGTTCCCTATCCTGATGTCGCTCGGACTGGGCCTCGCTTTTACAAAAAAAGCTGATACAATACGAAAGATTGCAATAATAGAAAAAACTGAACTACCTGGCACTAGGCCAAAAAATACAATTATATCTGATTTTCTTAATCAGCATTGTGAAAAAAACCAGACTGCAGAAAATAAAAGCTGGCAGTGGAAATTTGTTATAAAGGATGAAAAGCTGGGCAACTCTGTTTTTTTGTTTTACGATATGGAATGGGAGGAGGCTATGAGACTTCTGAAAAGAGGGACAATTAATGTAATTCTTTTCGGATCGGACAGACCGGTTGAATACCATTTCGATCCAATGAATCCCGACGCTGAACTTACCTATCTGAAACTCAGCAGTGTTATAGGACAAGGAAAAACTCTTACTGTTAAAAGCGATACAGAGATTAAGCCTTTAACTGTTACTGGAACAAGGTATATCGATTTTCTTGTACCGGGACTTATATCAATGGGCGTGATGATGTCATGTATGTGGGGCATCAGTTATGGAATAATTGAAAAAAGATCCAAGAAGTTATTACGAAGACTGGTAGCTACACCAATGAGAAAATCGCATTTTCTTATTGCTCTTATTACGGTAAGGATCATAATGAATTTCATTGAATCAGCTGTTCTTTTCATATTCGCTCTTTTTGCATTTAAAATGACTATACAGGGCGATATATCCTCCCTTATTTTAATGTTTCTTGCAGGTAATATCACATTTGCCGGTATAGCTGTATTTGTTTCATCCAATACATCGAATACCGAAGTTGGCAACGGACTTATTAATTTTGTTGTATTTCCGATGATGGTACTTTCCGGTATATTTTTCAGTTATCAGAATTTTCCTGAATGGAGCATCCCTGTGATAAAAAATCTGCCGTTAACAATGCTTACCGACGGAATAAGAAGTATTTTCAATGAGGGAGCAGGTTACCATGAGGTTAGCATGCCTATTTTAATTCTGATAATAACAGGATTCATCTTTTTTTCAGCCGGTCTGAAAATATTCAAGTGGCATTAAAAAAAGCAGATGAAACAAATAATGCTAATTACAAAGGATTTCTCTATTGATGCCGGATGAACGTGAGAATGAGATTTTCAAAGCCATTACCATAGGAAATATCCCGGATTTTCTGAGAAAGACTGTTACAATAAGTGATAAATTTGCTGATTCAGAAGGTAATCTTCATATGGTTACTTATGAGACTATGCCTGATTATTTATCGGTGGGAAATGATGACGATTTTTGCAGGATCCCTATGAATCCTTATACTGCTCAATTACTTGCAGACAAATTTGGTGCATCATTTCTTACAGCAAAGCTCAGCGATCACATATACAAAATGGCTCAAATAAAACTCACTCCTTTCAATTATTTCCCGGTTGGTAATGCCAACGAGATGGTAAGTAAGTTTGAGGAACACAATTCACAGATAGAAAAACAACGAAAAGAGATTAATGGTATAAATGGACAATTGGTTGCAGGTATAAAGAAAGATGTTATCATATCATCACAACTTATTAATAAGCCGGGAGGAAAGCCCATTCAACCTGTATATAGCAGACATATTAACTGGTATGTCGATTATAGTCATGGCATCAGGTTTATAAACAACCAGATTCTGATTGATGGTAAACCGGCTTTACTGACTGAAATCCTTAAGGATCCTGTACTTTATAGAATCTTCAGTGATGAAGAGTCGCCAATGAAACAAACTGTTTATTATAAACAATAGAAAATTTGAATTATTATTTATTTTCATGCAACAATTCATTTTTCTAACTGTCTTTATCTCGTAATAAAGTTTGGAAAATTAAATATAGAAGAATTATGAAAAATTTGAGAGTTTTAATAGTCGCCACCCTCATCCTAGGTATCTCAGCCTGCACTCAGGGACAGATCCGAAAGACAGTCCGCGGGGATCATAATGTGATTACCAAAGAAAGAAACGTAGAAAGTTTTACCGGGATAAAAGTAAGTTCTGGTATTGACGTATACCTGAAACAGGGTAATAAGGAGGCAATATCTGTTGAAGCTGATGAGAATCTTCAGGAGTATATTCTTACTGAGGTATCTGGTGATATACTTAATGTATATACTGATGTAAACATCCGCGACGCAGAACGAAAGAGAGTATATGTTACAATTAAAGAGGTAGATTATATAAAGACCAGTAGTGCAGGTGATGTTTTTGGTGAGACACCTATTAAAAGTGACCGGATTGATTTATCAGCAAGCAGTGCAGGTGATATACAACTCGAGATTTACGCAAAAGAGATTGAAGTCAGAATCAGTAGTTCCGGGGATATGACTCTTTCCGGGGAAACGGACCTGCTTAAAGTTGATCTTAGCAGTGCCGGAGATCTGAATGCTTTCAATTTGATAGCAAAAGAAGCTGATATTTCAGTATCAAGCGCCGGAGATGCCGACATTAATGTGTCAGAAAGATTAACTGCACGGGCATCAAGTGCAGGTGATATTAATTACAAAGGCAATCCGAAAAATGTCGATGCACACTCTTCAAGTGCAGGAAGTATCCACAAGAGATAACTTCCTATCTATATATTTTCCAGTCATTATTATAAAGCCGGTGGATTACTTCCAACGGCTTTTTTATTAACTTTGTAATACTGGTTCGTTACCTGAATTAATACATAATAAATATTGAAATAAGATGAAGGAAAATCTAAGCCTCAATCTAAAAAACGCAAGCGACTTCATCTCATTTGAAGAGATAGTTGCCTACGCACAACAATCAGTTAGACATCTCGACACATTAAATACAGGCACAGGTCAGGGAAATGATTTTCTTGGATGGCTTTCACTTCCTGATGATATCATGCCTCAACTGGATAAAATTGAAAAAACCGCCTTACATCTCAGGTCAGTTTCCGATACTACTGTAGTAATAGGAATTGGAGGATCATATCTGGGAGCCAGAGCAGTCATTGAAGCACTGTCGCACTCCTTTTTACCCATGCTTAAAACAAAGCATCATGATGTAATTTATGCTGGTCAGAATATTTGTGAAGATTATCTGGCAGATCTTCTGGAGATACTCAGTGAAAGGAATTATTCGATCATTGTAATCTCCAAATCCGGAACTACAACAGAACCGGCTATTGCATTCAGAATACTTAAGGATCACCTTGAAAAGAAAGTTGGGAAACAAGCAGCTGCGGAAAGAATAATTGCTATTACAGATTCAAAAAAAGGAGCTCTCAGACCGTTGGCAAAAACAAATGGTTACGAGACATTTATTATTCCGGATAATATTGGCGGTCGGTATTCTGTGCTTACACCTGCAGGCCTGTTGCCTATAGCACTTACCGGAATTGATATAAAGATGATGGTGAAAGGCGCTAAGGCAATGGAGGAGATTACAAGAAACAATAAAGACGCAACAACTAACCCCTCCCTTCTATATGCTGCAGCAAGAAACCTTATCCTCCGAAGTGGCAAGTCAATAGAGATAATGGTTGGCTTCACTCCAAAGCTTCATTTCTTAGCAGAATGGTGGAAACAATTATATGGTGAAAGTGAAGGAAAAGATGGGAAAGGGATTTTTCCTGCTTCAGTAGACATGACAACAGACCTTCATTCATTAGGACAGTATATTCAGGATGGACAAAGGATTCTTTTTGAAACCATGATCACTGTAAATAATCCAGCTAAAAAAGTTATTATACCCACTGAAAAAGTTGACTCCGATCAACTTAATTACCTTTCCGGGAAAAGACTATCTGAAGTCAACCATAATGCCAAATTGGGAACCACACTGGCTCATAATGATGGAAATGTTCCTATTATCGACATAACAATACCCTCTTTAAATGAGTATTATACAGGACAATTGATTTACTTTTTTGAGATGGGCTGCGCAATAAGCGGATACATTCTGGATGTTAATCCATTTGATCAGCCTGGAGTTGAAGCATACAAGACTAACATGTTTGCTCTGCTTAATAAACCCGGATTTGAAGAAGCCGGGAAAAAGATAAGAGAGAGACTGAAATAAAAAAATTAATTCGCTGTTTTTTATTTAGCTCTGCCTTTCAGGTTATGCTTCTTAATAAAATCATCAAGGATCTGGGTAAGATTTGGATCTCCAATTTCCTGTAGATCATAATATACCCTGGTATTAGGTTTTTTGATTTTGATAATTCTGTTCAAATCGATAGGCGTTGCAATTATCACACTATCACAATCGGTATTATTAATTGTTGTTTCAAGGTCTTTTAACTGCTGCTCGCCATATCCCATTGCAGGAAGTAAGGTTCCGATATTCGGATACAACCTGAATGTTTCACTCAATCTGCCAACCGTAAACGGACGTGGATCGACAAGCTCTGCTGCTCCAAATTTATTAGCAGCGACTACTCCTGCACCCAGTTTCATTTCGCCATGAGTAAGGGTAGGGCCATCTTCAACAACAAGTACTCTCTTTCCTCTGATTAAAGAAGAATCGTCCACTTTAATAGGTGATGCTCCGTCGACAACAATTGCTTTGGGATTGACCTTTGCAATGCTCTCCCTCACAATCTGAATTGATTCAGGGGCAGCACTATCCATTTTATTAATTACTACCACATCTGCAAGACGGAGAGTGACCTCACCTGGATAGTACCTGAGTTCATGACCTGCCCGATGTGGATCGGTAACAGTTATCATCAGATCGGACTTATAAAATGGAAAATCATTATTTCCTCCATCCCATAAGATTACATCACATCCTGAAGGATCTTTTTCAGCAGCACGCAGAATAGCCTCATAATCGACCCCGGCATAAATTACATTTCCTCTCACAATATGTGGCTCATATTCTTCCATCTCTTCAATGGTACATTTATGTTTATTAAGGTCTTTAACCTCAGCAAAACGCTGGACTTTTTGTTTATTAAGGTCACCATAAGGCATAGGGTGACGAACAGCAACAACTCTTAAGCCCCTTTCCATAAGAAGTTCTATAATTCTTCTGGATGTCTGGCTCTTACCACAACCTGTTCTGACAGCACCAACAGAAATCACCGGTTTAGTGCTTTTCACCATTGTATCTGAAGGGCCAAGTAACACAAAATTTGCACCTGCCGAATTCACTATCGCACTTACTGACATGACTTTATGATAAGTAATATCACTATAAGAAAAAATACAATCAACAACTTTATTTTTCTTAATCAGTTCCGGAAGGCTATCTTCAGTAAAAATAGGGATCCCTTCCGGATATAGTTTACCTGCAAGTTCTTTTGGATATCTTCTCCCGTCAATATCAGGAATCTGAGCAGCTGTAAATGCAACAACATGATAATTCTCATTATCTCGAAAACAGGTATTGAAATTATGAAAATCACGACCTGCTGCACCTATTATAATGACATTTTTCTTTACCATAAATCCTCCTTATTTTTTTTGAATTGCATTTGCTCCGAAAATGTTTTAATTTTAGAATGAACCAACAAATTTATAATTTGCCCATCGAATATCCGAGTAAACTAATGTATTTTTAAAAATGTCGTTTTAGCACTATATCTCATTGTCTGACAGTACTTTAACTCTATATTTAGCATGAAAGCAAAACATGTTAAAGAAAATGTTTTCGATTAGGTAAGCTATATGGCAAATTCTTTGTACTATTATATCTTAATATGAATGTACTGGCTCATATATATTTATCCGGTGATTCTGACCAAATAATCATTGGTAATTACATAGGTGACTATGTAAAAGGGCGTGATTATCTGAAATATCCTGAGCTTATACGAAAAGGCATTATTCTCCATCGCCATATTGATGGTTTCACCGATCGGCATCCTGTAGTACACAGAAGTAAGATATTCTTTACACGTAAATATCATAAATACGCAGGAGTTATTACTGATATCATTTATGATCATTTCCTGACAAAAGAGTGGGGATTTTTCTCAAGAAGGCCCCTTGAAAGTGTAACATATAATTTTTACAGAGCCCTTGTAAACAATTACGAAATATTACCGGAGAATGTCAGGGCAATGATGCCCTTTTTCATTATTAACAACTGGATTGAATCATATCAGACTAAAAGTGGGATTCGTCATGTATTGAATACATTAAGTAAAAACTCCACCCTTCCCAATGAAACAAGATTCGCCATGCGGGCTCTATCAAAAAATTTTTACTCTCTTCAGGATGATTTTATGGAGTTTTTTCCTCAACTTATTGATTATGTTGAACAAGATTTTGGAGTAGAGATCTCTCACAGAATTACAATTCCGTTCTGATTAAATAAGATATTCAGTCCGGCTTGCATCAAGCCTAAGAAAAATAAACAGCAGAATTGTAAATCCCCATAATGAACTACCTCCATAACTTAAGAAAGGTAGAGGAATCCCTATTACAGGCACCAGACCAATAGCCATACCTATGTTTATAAAGAAATGGATAAACAGAATGGAAACAACGCCATAGCCATAAATCCTCGCAAATACAGATCGCTGCCGTTCGGCAAGAAAGATCAACCTTAAAAGGAGAAACAGATACATTCCGATCACAACAATTGATCCCAAAAATCCCCATTCCTCCCCAACAGTACAAAAAATAAAGTCGGTGCTCTGAGCAGGGACAAATTTAAACTTAGTCTGAGTTCCTTTCAAATAACCTTTCCCGGTTAATCCTCCCGATCCAATTGAAATTTTCGATTGGTTAACATTATATCCTGTTCCATGAGGATCAGATTTAAACCCCAACATAATACTTACCCTTTCCTTCTGGTGAGGTTTAATAATATTATTAAAGGTATAATCGACCGAATTAACAAATAATATGCTCCCAACAAGGAAAAGATATATTGTCAGGATGGCTGTAACCTTCTTTAAATAAATATAATACGCAAAAGCAATCCCTGAAAGTATAATGGAAATAAAAACAATCATCCCATTGCCAATGGTTTTAAACACAAAATGATCAAGCATATACAATACTCCGGCAATAAGAATAAAGATTCCTGAACCTATTATACACAACTTCCATTTTCGGGTTACAAACCAGGCCAGAAGAAATGCAAAAGCAACCAGGACAAGTGTTAAATGAAGATTATTAAATAGCAGTGTTAAGAAGAAAAGGATTATCATCATCAAACCGGAAACAAAGACATAAGGACTCATCCCCTCCCTGAATAGAACAATAAATAAGGCAACATATACTATACTTGATCCCATATCAGGTTGAAGAGCAATAAGAAGGGCCGGGAAAATAATAATAGCAGAAGCCGTTATCATCACTTTAAATTTTGTCAGTGCCTGTCTCCCGGAACTTAAATAACGGGCAAGTGCCAGCGTTGCTCCAAATTTGGCAAACTCAGACGGCTGAAAGCTAAATCCCCCAAATGCAAACCAAGATTTTGCACCATTTATTTCCTTTCCAAAAATCAGAACCAGTATAAGAAGTAGCATCATAAAACCATAGATGAACCATGAGAAAAACAGATAAAACCTGTTGTCAATGATAACTACAAAAACAGCAATAATAAGTGCTGCAAGAATCCAGACAAACTGTTTGCCGTACCGCTGAGAGAGATCAAGTATCTCTTTATGTTCTTCATTATAAACTGCCGCATATATATTAAACCAACCCATAACAATCATGAGTAAGAACAAGACAATTGATATCTTATCGATGCCAATCCATATATTAATGCTGCGTTTCAATTTCCACTATTTTGTTAATAAGATTAAGTTCCAACATTCGTTTCTCCATATATTTATTCGATATTTCACCCCTAAGATATTTCTCTATCATCAGGCTTGCTACCGGAGCAGCATATGTTGAGCCGAATCCTGCATTTTCCACATAGACGGCAATTGCAATTTTCGGATCATCTTTTGGAGCAAAAGCAATAAATACTGAGTGGTCCTTACCATGTGGATTTTGAGCAGTACCAGTCTTGCCACAAACAATTATATCTTTCAGGGCGGCAATTCCACCAGTCTTCCCATCTCCACCATTTACCACGGCTTCCATGCCCAGTATGATTGCTTCAAAATTTGCTGAATCAATATTTATAACATGTTTTTCAGAGAACTTCCGATCAATCCCTCTTTCGGTTCCCACTGATTTAACAATATGGGGAGTATAATAATAGCCTCTGTTTGCTATAGCAGCCGTCATATTAGCCATCTGCAGGGGTGTTGTTGAAATCTCACCTTGTCCGATAGCCATTGAAATTATATTAAGGGCTTTCAATTTGTTTTTACCATAGTATTTGTCATAATAGTCTAATGCCGGAATAAAGCCGGGAAGCTCATTCACAAAATCAGTTCTCAACTTAGCCCCAAAACCAAAATCATCAAGGTACCCTTTCCATTTTTCATATGCTAAGGAGACGGAGAGGTATTTTGGATTTTCAAGGACTCTTCTATATGCCTGACAGAAATAAGAATTGCATGAGATCATTACTGCTTCTGCCAGGTTAAGAGGGGACCTATGTGAATGGCAAGCAACAAACAAGTAACCATAGTCGCAACCAAATTCGGTAGAAGGTGAAATAACCTTTTCCTGAAGTGCTATAAGTCCATTTATCGGTTTAAAAGTGGATCCGGGAGGATATGAGGCCATTAGAGCCCTGTTAAACAAGGGTTTTAATGTATCAACTAATAGATTTGTATAATTATCTGATCTTACTCTACCAACAAGCAGGCCCGGATCGTATTTAGGAGATGAGACAAGCGAAAGAACTTCGCCAGTTTTAGGTTCTATGGCAACAATGCTTCCTATCTTATTATTCATAAGTAGCTCCCCATATTCCTGAAGATTAAGGTCTATTCCTGAAGTAATATCTGCACCCTGAACAGCAAGGGTATCCAAATCACCATCAGCATATGACCCTTGAATACGACTATAAACATCTACAAGGAAAATCTTCACCCCTCTTTTTCCTCGTAATTCTTTCTCATATGCTTCTTCAACTCCAAGCTTACCTATATAATCACCCGCCTTATAATAAGATTCCTTTTTTATAATTCCTTCATCCACCTCACTTACATAACCAAGTACATGAGCCGCAACAGGTAAGGTATATTTCCGCAGAGTTCTTGGTTGAACATAAAATCCCCGATACATAAACATTTTTTCCTGAAGACGTGCGTATGTCTCACCAGAAATTTGTTTTAAAAAAACAGAAGGGGCCCGCCTTGAATAGTTCAATGCTACTTTCATCTGTTGATTAAATATTTCAGATGTTATTCCAAGTATATTACAGAATTCAGCTGTGTCAATTGGGGAAGTCTGAGCCGGAACAACCATCAGATCATAAGCAGCCTGGTTAAATACAATCAATTCACCATTCCGGTCATAAATAAGCCCCCGGGCAGGATACTGGGTAACATACCTTAGAACATTATTGTCGGCTGATAGCCTGTATGAATCTTTTACAACCTGAATTATAAATAATTTGATGATCAAGACCAGAGATGCCACTGCAATTAGTGCAGTTATAATATATTTCCTGTTAATGAATGCATCTTTCATGTTCGTTTCATAATTTGACCTTTTACTTTCTTCTCCTGTAATATTCAAAAAGAAGAATAAAAGTTATTGAAACCATCGAACTTAATAATACTCTCCCCATTGTTCTGAAGAAATCTGCAAACCTGAATACTTCAAGGTAAAATAGAATCAGATGATGAGCCATCACTATTATTGATGAATAAAACAAGAACCATCTGAATCCATAAGTTAACATAGACGGGGCAGATCCTGATTCATAACCATCTCTTGGCGATATAACCCTTAAGACATATGGACGAATGAACCCGGCAAACAGCGTAGCGGAAGAATGCATGCCTGGTGATCCCATAAAGAAATCCATGATAATACCGGTAATAAATGATAAGAGAAGTAATAACCATGAGGGTATTTCAACAGGTAAGAGAAGAATAAACATTATATAAACATAGGGATTAACATACCCACTGAATTGGATATTGTTAAATAACAGAACCTGAAACAGGATAAGCAAAATAAAAGTCAGACCAAATCTTAAAATTGAAGAGATCATTAATATAAATTTTCAAGTTCAAGTTGTTCAGATTTCTTCATATTCCCAATAACATTAACAAAATGGATTTTTCTAAAATCTGTTTTTAGTACAATAACTATTTTATAAAAATCACTGCCAATTTTCTCAAAATCACTAACGGTCCCAACCAATAACCCCTCTGGAAATATCGCAGAATAACCGGTTGTCTCAATTGTATCACCCACACTTACAGTAACATGCTGAGGTATCTCACTTAAGACAGCATGAGAATTATCAAGTCCGTCCCAGCTTAGCGATCCGAAGTAGCCATTTGTCCTTAATCTTACACTCAATTTGAAATCAAGGTTTAGAAGTGACATTACAAAAGAATAATTTTCGGAACATCCTACAATTACTCCTGCTACTCCATCACCTGAGGTAACCGCCATATCAACCTGCATTCCATGATGCTCTCCCTTATTAAGAGTAAAATAATTTTTTTGACGGTTTATCGAATTATTGACTACTTCAGCTGAAGTATATGTGTATTTTTGTTGGTATACAGTGTCGGAAACAGAAAAAAAAAGCGAATCATCCAGCTGTGTCAAACGACCTATATTGTTTCTCAGAATAATATTCTCTGCAGCAAGGGTTTTATTGATGTCACGAAAACTAAGATAATTCCTGGCAATATTAATTCTCTCTTCAATTCCGTGAGTCAGCCCTCTGAAACCATTTACAACACGTGTATTGTGATAATTATTTCCAGTTGCAAGCAAATAGATGGCAAATCCTTCGAAAAGAAGAAATATGAACAGGTTATTGTATCTCGCCAGAAAATTCAGCAGATTCCTCATTCACCCCAATAAATTACCTCATTAGAAATTGAAACTTATCTACGTTTTTAAGTGCAACTCCGGCACCACATGCAACAGCATGTAAAGGATCTTCAACAACATTGAAGTTAATATTGATCTTATCTGTCAGTCTCCTGTCAAGACCTCTTAGTAAAGCTCCACCTCCGGCCAGATAGATCCCTTTATTTACTATGTCAGCATAGAGTTCAGGTGGCGTTTGCTCGAGTACGCTTAACAATGCTGCTTCTACTTTTGATAAAGATTTATCCAGACAGTAAGCTATTTCCTGATAAGAAACAGGTATTTCGATTGGGAGTGCTGTCATAATATTTGGTCCTCTTACGATAAAATCAGCTGGTGGATTATCAACATCCGGAATTGCAGCACCAACTATTATTTTAATGTCTTCTGCTGTTCTTTCTCCAATTTTAATATTATGTTGATGACGCATATATGCCTGAATGTCAGCAGTAAAGCCATCTCCTGCAATTCTTATTGATTTATTACAGACGATACCTCCGAGAGCAATCACTGCTATTTCAGATGTGCCTCCTCCTATATCAACGACCATGCATCCTTCAGGAGCTTCAACATCAAGGCCAATCCCTATTGCAGCAGCCATCGGCTCATAAATCATATATACATCACGCCCCCCTGCATGTTCCGCCGAATCGCGTACTGCACGAATTTCCACTTCAGTACTACCTGATGGTATGCAAACTACCATCTTAAGAGATGGTGAAAAAAGACGGGGCCCTTTGTTAATCATCTTGATCATTCCCCGTATCATCAGTTCGGCAGCATTGAAATCGGCTATTACACCATCGCGTAAAGGCCTGATTGTCTTAATGTTATCATGTGTTTTGCCATGCATCTGCCTTGCAGCCTCACCTATTGCTATCAGCTTGCCTGAATTCTTATCAATTGCTACTATCGATGGTTCATCCACCACAACTTTATCATTATGAATGATAATTGTATTCGCAGTTCCCAGGTCCATTGCAATCTCCTGTGTCAAAAATGAAAATAGTCCCATTATATGAGATAATTAAATAAATTAATGTTTAAAATGTCTGATCCCTGTAAATACCATAGCTAATCCATTTGAAGAGCAGTATTCAATTGAATCCTTGTCTTTTACTGATCCTCCAGGTTGAACAACAGCTGTTATTCCTGCCTTATGTGCTATCTCAACAGAGTCAGCAAAAGGGAAAAACGCATCTGATGCCATTACTGATCCTTTCAGATCAAATCCAAATGAGCGCGCTTTTTCGATAGCCTGTTTCAGTGCATCAACCCTTGAAGTTTGTCCTATACCGCTGGCACACAGTTGATTGTTTTTTGCAAGTACGATTGTGTTAGATTTACTATGCTTAACTATAATATTAGCAAATACAAGATCAGCAAATTCTTCCTGCCGTGGAGCTCTTGTTGTAACCGTCTTCATATCTCGTGCTGACTCAATACTACTATCCTTCTCCTGCCAAAGCACTCCGTTAAGAAGCGACCTGAATCCATATTCCTGAGTCACTGACTCTTTTCTGAGAAGTATTCTCCTGTTCTTTTTTTGTTTTAAAATATCGAGAGCCGATTCTGAAAAACCAGGAGCAACAATAATTTCAAAAAATAACTTATCAATTTCAATGGCTGTAGCTTCATCAACAGTAACATTGGTAGCTATTACACCTCCAAATGCTGAAACAGGATCGCATGCAAGAGCATCACTCCATGCATCCAAAGGAATTTCACGTGAAGCAACTCCACAAGCATTATTGTGCTTTATGATCACATAAGTTGTGGCAGAAAATTCATCAATAAGATTCAAAGCTGCATCAAGGTCAAGAAGATTATTGTATGATATCTCCTTCCCATGAAGCTGATCAAAAACCTGGTTCTGATCGCCATAAAAAATCCCCTTCTGATGTGGATTCTCTCCATAACGTAAAGGATACGACGAATCAATGCTCTCCCTGAAAGCAGGAATGGCTGCTTCCCTGTTAAAATATTTAAAAATAGCAGTATCGTAATTTGAAGATGTCTGAAATGCTTTAGCAGCAAAAAAACGTCTGTCAGAAACAGATGTTGATCCCTTTTTAGCACTTAACATGTCAAGAAGATCTTTGTATTGTTCTCTTCCGGATACAACAAGAACATCATTATAGTTTTTTGCCGCAGCACGAATGAGTGAAATGCCTCCAATATCGATCTTTTCAATTATCTCCTTCTCATCAGTAACAGATTTTACTGTCTCCTCGAAAGGATATAAGTCAACAATCACCAGGTCAATTTCCGGGATTTTATATTGAACAAGCTGTTTAAGATCTTCACTATTTTCCCGTCTGGCTAATATCCCACCAAAAACGGAGGGGTGAAGTGTTTTAACTCTTCCACCCAGAATAGAAGGATATGTTGTAAGGTCTTCAACCTTTTCAACAGCTATACCAAGATCATTAATAAAACTGAAAGTACCTCCGGTTGAATATATCTTCACGTCCAATTTGTGAAGCATTCTAACTATATCAGCTAATCCCTCCTTATAATAAACTGAAATCAGGGCACTGTGTATTCTTTTCTCACTCATTTTATGATAATTACGATTGTATTTGGATATCACTTTTTAGGTGTTTAAAAATAGATATTTTTTATGAAACTCAATACATTATAATTGCGTGCTTTAATATATAAATTTTACCCTTACGTATATGCCTGTATATCTATTATATATGATAGTGTAAGTAACTATTTATTACAGACAATATGAAAACGTATAAGATAATGAATGAATCATTTACAGCAATATAATTTTCCATTAGTCATTCAGAAAACTTATAAATATATTTGTGTTTGCTTTAATACCGTGATAAGATTTTCATTAATCACCATCCCGGTATAATCTCATTTGATACTAATATTTAATTTTTCAAGATGAAAAGATTCATTTATTCCCTAAATCATTTGAAATTGATTATAACTGCTTGCCTATTTCTTATGGTTTCATGCAATGGAGAGAAAGAGAACCCTGCTACGCTTGTCAATATGCCGGTAGTTACAGATTCCACTAAACAAAAAGCCATCCTTGAAAAGATACTTAGTCTTCTACCCCCTGACCGTACAATAAATGGCCGTGTCTCTTATCTGGATGAGACATTTCAGGATTGGTTAAAAAGAACCGGTGAATTACCTCCTGATTTTGACATGATGCCGTCCATCCCGTTTCTTCCTGATCCTTTGGTTTTGGATGAAGGAGGGAAAAACATACCTGTTACAACAACAGCTCAATGGAAAGAAAAACGCAAATGGATGAAAACCCAGCTGGAGTATTATATAACGGGAACATATCCTCCAAAACCAGATAATCTTGTTGTTAGAATACTTGATGAGAAAATGGTTGGACAGACAATTCTCCGGATGGTTGAGTTAACATTCGGACCGAATAATCAGGCTAAACTTACTGTTGAATTGATGATCCCTCCCGGCAAAGGTCCATTCCCTGTCTTTCTTACACAGTGGAATCATCGGGAATGGGCTCAAATTGCAGTACGACGAGGATATGTTGGTTGTGTTTATGCGGGGGCTGATTCAAAAGACGATTCTGAAAAGTACTCGGAAATATGGGCAAATGAATATGATTTCACAAGATTGATGAGAAGATCATTTGCAGCTTACAGGGCTATCGATTATCTATATACCCTTCCTTACATCGATAAAGAAAAAATAGGAATAACCGGTCATTCAC
>Ga0307377_10001863_pt1 | contig 25747 bp, 27 predicted proteins | sample TR3MG_FD_202535 | JGI IMG/M metagenome (GOLD analysis project Ga0307377, IMG submission 202535) | Soil microbial communities from Risofladan, Vaasa, Finland - TR-3 | ecosystem: Environmental > Terrestrial > Soil > Coastal area > Acid sulfate soil | place: Finland: Risofladan, Vaasa | collected... | reverse complement strand
TGGGGGAACGCCCACTTGTAGAAGTAGGCGTCTCGCCGTTGGATCAAAGGAGTTAGAGAATGAGCTGGAAATGGCAAAAAAGAGGAAGTTTAAACTACCTAAACCTTCCAAAATGGAAAGCTGAAGGGGTTGACTTGGGGTTCTCGACTCGTGTTGGGGGAGTAAGCCAGGTTCCCTATGATACTTTCAATTTAGGGTTTCATGTGGGTGATGACCCCACTGCGGTTTTGGAAAACCGAAAGCTTTGGTTAGATCAATGGGACGTTCCCTGGGCGGGGGTGGCAGTGGGCGAACAAGTTCATGGCACGAATGTGTTTTGGGTGGGCGAGGAACACGGGGGCCGTGGAACTCGTGAATTGGAGACTGCAATCCCAGCTGTTGACGGATTAGTGACTCAGAGTACCGTTGGATTGATGAGTTTTTTTGCGGATTGTGTCCCTCTTTTCTTTTATTTTCCAGATATTCAGGCGGTTGGAATTGCGCACGCTGGTTGGAAAGGAACTGCCCATAAGATAGGGCAAAAAATCTTGGAGTGTTTAGAAAAAGCTGGAGGACGAACTGAAAATGCCTGGGTAGCTATCGGACCAAGCATTGGCCCGTGTTGTTACAACGTGGATGAAAGCGTAGCAACACAGTTTCGTGCTAATTTTGACGAGACACCGTTTCTGTTTAGGCAAGAGGATAAACATTATCTTCTGGATTTATGGGAGGCTAACAGGACTACACTTTTGGAAAAAGGCGTTCGACCGGAAAATATTGACGTGGTAGCGATCTGTACCGCGCACAATCCTGAATGGTTTTTTTCTCATCGGCGGGATGGAGTTCGTACGGGACGGATGGCAGGGTGGATCCGCTTGCGAAGCGCGATGCACGACTGATGAAGCCGAGGTACGATGAGTGAAGCACGAAGTGCAATGCGCGAGAGGTAACCAATATTCAACTTCGCGCCTCGCGCCTCGCGCATCGATTAGGGGGGGTTAGGTGGCAACAATATTAGTGGTTGATGACGAAGAACCGATTCAGGAACTTCTGAGATTCAATTTGGAGAAGGAAGGGTACCTTGTAAGGGTCGCGAAGGATGGTCAGGAAGCGTTAAAACATATGGAAAATGATCAACCCGACCTCCTTGTGCTTGATCTGATGCTACCGGGAATGGATGGCTTAGAGGTTTGTCGAAAACTCCGGTCTAATCCGAAATTCCAACATATTCCTATCATTATGTTAACCGCCAAGGGTGAGGAGATTGACAAAGTTTTAGGACTGGAGCTTGGGGCAGACGATTATATGACCAAACCGTTCAGTCCACGTGAATTGTTAGCCCGAATTAAAGCTCGTTTGCGCCGTCTGAATTCGCAGGAGAAGGCGAATGCTGAGATTATTATTCGTGGAGAATTGCAGGTTGACGTAACAGGGTTTCGTGTTCATGTGCGAGGAGAGGAAGCTGAGTTAACCCCCAAAGAATTCGAACTTTTACGCGTTTTGGTTGCACACCCAGGGAAGGTATATTCTCGGGACGAGTTGTTGGATCGAATTTGGGGGTATGAATATGATGGAGATACTCGAACGGTTGATGTTCATGTACGCCACCTGCGTCTAAAAGTGGAAAGAGATCCTTCTAATCCCGAATATATTGAGACACTCCGCGGGATTGGCTACCGCTTTAAAGGATAGGACGACGATGAGTATAAAATGGCGCTTAACTGGACTTTTTATTGTGATGGCTGGTCTTTCTCTTCTTTTATTTTGGGTTGGAGAGAGCGTGAGGATAGCTTCTAACGTGCAACGAGTTGATTTTGGCGTTATATTTTTAGCGGTGTTTCTCCCCGCTGGGGTTGTTTACTTCTACACCAGCCAATTATCTCGGCGGATGGAGAAACTTCATTTTGCGACTCAAAGGATTGCTAGGGGTGATTTTGAGCATATTCATTTATCGGATTCGACGGATGAACTTGGGCAATTTACAACGGAATTGAATAACCTTTCCCGTCATGTAGAAATGATTGTTCAAAATGGAACACAGGAAGCTTACAAGATGGAAACTATCTTGGCGGGAATGCAAGAAGGTGTAGTGGCTGTAGATCACGTGGGACGGGTTGTTTTGGTGAATTCAGCTGCTGAGAGGATTTTTGAACGCCGAGGAACAAATAGAGAATTGAAATATCTGCTGGAGCTGACTTATGATACGGAATTGGAGCATTTAATCCGCAAAGTGCTTTCGGGGCAGCAAATCTCTGCTACGCGGGAAACCCATACTGCCCAAAGGACTGTTCAAAGCCAGATCAACCCAATTTTAAGTGGGCAAGGTCAGATAAGAGGAGCGGTCATCGTAATTCATGATGTTACTGAGCTTCGGCGACTTGAACAAATGCGGACGGAATTTGTTGCCAATGTTTCTCATGAGTTAAGAACTCCGTTGACCTCCATTAAAGGGTTTGTCGAAACACTTCTGGATGGAGCAGCTGAAGACCACTCCTTGCGTGATCGATTTCTGAAGATTATCCAAGCAGAAACCTTGCGTTTACAGCGTCTGATCGAAGATCTGCTTACTTTAGCTCATTTTGAAGGACGGGATAATCGCACAGGAATTAGTTCGGGCAGAGTGAGTTATGTTCAGAAGGCTTATGAAACAATTAAGCCAGTCATTCTAAGTTTTGCTCAGGCCAAAGGAATTACAGTAGAGGTGAATCTCCAGGAAGATATCCCACCGCTGTTAATAGGAGAAAATCTGTTGAGTCAACTTCTCTTAAACTTATTAGAGAATGCGGTTAAATATACAACAGAGGGGCGTGTTTGGCTGCATGCCCATGTTGAGCAGGAACATATTCAATTGGAATTTGGAGATACGGGCTGTGGTATCCCAGAAGAGATGTTGCCGCGAATTTTCGAGCGTTTCTATCGAGTGGATAAGGCCCGTTCGCGAGAACAAGGGGGAACGGGGCTAGGACTTAGTATAGTAAAACATATGCTGGAATGTATGGGTGGTAAAATTAGCGTAACTTCTCAGCTAGGGGTGGGGACAGTCTTTACATGTGATTTGCCCAGAGCGTAATCGAGGTTCGATATTCGAGGATCGTGGTTCGAATAAAAATATCCAACATCATCCAACCAAGAGTATGTAGCCCGAATGTCAAACAACGAACAAAGAATATCGAGTATGTGGTCCGCATCGAACATCGAACATCGAACAGGAGGATGCCATGGAGGGGAAAAGAAGAAAACCAACCTTTTGGTTTTGGGGTGTTCTGTTTATCGCTCTCGTCGGAGGAATTTTGTGGGCCTATCGCTCTAATTTTTCGCCTAGGAGTATCAAATTTGCGGTGGCCCAAACAGGAACGATTACACATGAACGTAAAGTCGTGGCAACGTTTGCAAATCAGGAACTACCAATATCTGCTCCGTTCTCTGGTAGTGTTCAATTTATGGGCGAAGATGGACAGCGAGTCAGGCGTGGGGAGGGATTGGCAACCTTTCACTCTGAAGGAGCTGCCCCTGGAACTAAGCAGGAGAATGCCCAGGTCCAAACACTTCTGGCAACGATGGGCGGACTGTTTTTTCACCAAACCGATGGCTTAGAAACCATCATAACGACTGAGAACTTAAGTTCAATGGATTTAGATCGATTATTGGCTCAGACAGCTAACATCAAAATTCCAGGAACTAGTGTTCAAGCAGGGGAATTTGTGGGTAAAATAGTGAATAACCTTATTCCGTCTCAGGCATTCCTTGAACTAACGAGTATCGAAGGGCTCACTGTTGGAAAGATGATGCGTTTAACTGTGGGAGAGCAAACAGTCAGCGCTAAGGTTTTGCGGAAATCAGAGAAGCCTATGGGAGTTGTCGTTTTGTTTCCTTATTATATCGATGGATCAGCGACCAAAAGGCGTCAAGAGATAACTTGGATCTACCAATCGCCGACTAGTGGAGTTCTCGTTCCCAGAAGCGCACTGTGGGCGCAGGGAGAGGAACTTGGAGTTTTTCTTTGGAATGAGGGAGTTGTGCACTTTAAGAAGGTTAAAGTCCTTGATCAAGATGACAATCTGGCCTGCATTGAAAATCTGACGAGTGGCATACCCATCGTGATAACGCCCCGTAATGGACTGGAAGGGTTAGTAGCCGATGTAAAAAATATTTAGGTTCGGGCCACATAAGCAGGAAACAACGAAAGGGTGTAGAATTCATTGCGAAGGAGATATTCTGATGTTGACAAATGCGGGTATTGAGCAAAGCTTAGTCGAGGTTCGTCAACGGATAAACCAAGCTGTAGTCCGAAGTAATCGGGATCCGAGAAGTATTCGATTATTGGCCGTGTCTAAGACCCAGCCAGTTTCAGCTGTGGAGGAGGCTTATCGCGTCGGACAACGTAGATTCGCAGAAAATCGTGTTCAAGAATGGGCAGAAAAAGCTACTTTTCTTAAGAATGATTGCGAATGGCACCTAGTGGGAAGGCTCCAGACCAACAAAGTTAAGTACTTAGACCAATCTATTTCTATGATTCATTCACTTGATCGATTTTCGTTATTAGAGACCCTTAGCGCACAAGGGGAACGATGTGGTATAATCTGGACAACACTCGTTCAAGTCAACATTGCCCGGGACCCTGCAAAAGCGGGACTCAAACCAGAGGAAGTCTCTGACTTCTTAAATTCCATTGGAGATTATCCCCATGTCCATGTTCAAGGATTCATGACCATTGGAGCAAGGGATGCCAGTTCTGCAGAAACGCGAGGTTTTTTTCGTCAGCTAAGGGTCCTAAGGGATACTTTGCAAGCCAGAAAATGGTCAGGAGTTGATTTGCGTGAGCTTTCGATGGGGATGAGTGGCGATTTCGAAATGGCTATTGAAGAAGGGGCAACTCTTGTCCGTGTAGGGCGTCAGATTTTCGGAGAACGGGGATAACCCGAAGGCAGAGGTCAGAAGCCAGATGCAGGAGTCTTGGAAGTGAATAACCTAGAATGGGAGGAAGATAGATAAATGGCAAAATTAATTGATAAAGTGATCGGAATTATGGGATTTTCAGATGAGGAATCAGAAGAAGACATCTTCGAAGAAAATGAAAGAGAAAAAAACGCCCAAGAAGAGGTACGCGCCAGCCGTAAAAACGCTCAAGTCGTGAGTATTCATTCTCAAAAGCAAATGCGTGTAGTTGTGATGGAACCGAGTTCTTTTGAAGAAGCCCAAAACATTGCTGATCAGCTAAAATCTCGCCGACCCGTTATTGTTAATCTCGAAAACGCCGAAAAAATGTTAGCTAAACGTATTGTAGATTTTATTAGTGGGACAACCTATGCGTTAAATGGCAACATGCAAAAAGTCGGGAATGGAATCTTCTTGTTTGTGCCTACTAACGTCGATATTTCTGGTGAGATGCGTGACGAATTAAAAGACAAGGGATTATTCTGGCAGAAATAGGGAGGGGTTTGAAGTTGATTTCTCTAATTGCTCAAGTTATTGATAAAGTAATTACAATTCTTATTTACGCGATTGTGATTCGAGCGTTTCTATCCTTCTTACCTCAATTACGGTCCAATAAACTTAGTATGCTTCTTAATGATGTGACAGACCCGATCCTTAAGCCGTTTCAACGTTTTCAAATCGTCGGTAAAGCAGGGACGATAGATTTTTCCCCGATCATCGCAATCATTGTGCTGGATTTGATTCAAGCTTTGATCGTGAGACCGTTTTTCTAATATGAACTATTCGACAGATCGAAGTGGGCTCGGATTTTGGAGTGGAAAAGAAGCGCGGTTGGAAGCAGCTCATATTTTAGACCTAGTGGATGCAGTGCTAAATGAGGAGTCTAAACAAGCCACGCCTTTTTTAAGCTTTGCTATGCGGGAGTGGGCTGAAGCCGTTTTGAGCAAGGAACACTTAGCGCTAATGGCGGAGGGAGGGTTCCAGGATGCAGAGCGTGTTCGCATTATTATCGCCCCTAGGGGTGAAACCTTGCATTCCACAGATGCAAACATTGCGCTGCTTTGGGTGCGTCCTGCGGACCCTCGTGCGCAGCTTGAACATCGCCAAATTTTGGGATCTCTCATGGGCTTGGGCTTTAGGAGAGATGTTTTGGGAGATATTCAAGCTGGGCAGATTGGTCAATATATAGCGACTACGTCAGAAATCGCCCCTTTTTTATTAGATCATTGGACCCAGGCAGGGAGAGAGAAAATTCAAGTTTCATTCTGTGGGGACAAACCGGATGTGTGTCCTGATTCGGGCGAGGAGTGCCGAATCACAGTTAATTATTCACGCATAGATGCGGTGATTGCCAATGCTTTTGGGGTTTCGAGGTCAGTTGCGCAGGCATGGATTACCCAAGGTAAGCTGAGAAGAGATGGCCTAGTGGTGAGTAGAGCGGATACAGAAGTGCAACCTGGAGATGTGATCTCTTGCCGGGGACAGGGGAGGGTAAAACTTTTACAATGTACCCAGACTCGCAAGGGGCGGACAGCTTGGCAAATCGTGCTTTTTCGGTCACAACGGCATTAGGAGGGAATAAAGATGCAGATGACTCCTCTTGACATTCGAAATAAAATATTCGACAAAGGAATTCGGGGTTATCAATGTGGAGAAGTGGAAAAGTTTCTCGAAACAGTAAGTCAGGAATTTGAATCCGCGTATACTGAGAATTTCGAGCTCCGTGAAAGGACTAAAGAGTTGGAAACGGAAATCAGCCACTATCGCCAACTCGAGAATACCCTACAGCAGACCCTTGTTTTGGCGCAGCAAACTGCCGAAGAGGTTAAGAAGACTGCACGCCATGAGGCCGCTCTCCTGCTGAGGGAAGCGGAACATGATAAGTTAAGCAAAGTGTCTGAAGCTCAAGTAATACTGGAAGCTATTAAAGAAGAAATAGAGGGACTTTCGAGAAAACGGAATCTATTACGCACACAACTCAAGTCTTTTCTGATGGCCCATTTAGATTTAGAAACGATGCAGGATCGAAATGATAGCATTGCTTAAAATTGCTTAGTGTCACTGAGGTTGCGAATAAGCCTTGTTTTGTGATAGTATAGTTATATTAGACAACTTTGAAGGAGAAGGATAGGCATCGATGAATAATATATTAATTAGTGAGCTTGCTCCGGACTTTCTCATTCAAGGATTTGGTTTGCATCAGGAAGAGAATCAGTCCTATGTTGGGAAAGTTGGGGGACAAGAAGTCCAGCTCTTACCTTCCTTTGACGATTTACAATCAGATCAAATGGATATAAAAATCTTGAGTGTAGGGTTCGCCGAAGCAAGCCATAATTTTCGCTCCGGAGATGTTTTGATGACCGGGAGTGATGATTTACTCGATCGTGCGTTTCAGGCCATGGATGAAATTGAGCAACGTGGAGTTGTCGTAAGTTTGACACCCTCTCAGGATTCGCCGCATTTATTCTTATCTAAGGAACAGATGGAACCCTTCGTTCAGGAATGGAAGAGTCGAAAAGTTTCCTTTTTATGTCTGTGGATGGTGGATCCTATTGAATCGGAAGGGCATGCAAAACTTGTTACCATCTTGCGGAAAGTTCTCTCGCAGGAAAAATCAAACGATAAAAAGTAATTTTGCAGAACACGTTGATAAGGGCTGAGGTCGACAAGGGTGGTACTGCGAGTGATCTCGTCCCTTTTTAGGAGGGACGAGATTTCTCGCTATTTATCCAATATTCCTGTAGGGGCAATTCATGAATTGCCCCTACGCAATTAAGGAGGAAATATCAATGGACTATCGTAATACTCTCAACTTACCTGAAACTGGTTTTCCAATGCGTGGGAATCTTACCCATAAGGAACCGGAAATCCTCAAGACTTGGGAAGAAGATAATATTTACCAAAAGGTGCAAAATGCACGTGCTGGGCGGCCAAAATTTATTCTTCATGATGGCCCGCCTTATGCTAACGGGGATATTCACCTCGGGCATGCAATCAATAAGGTATTAAAAGATGTTGTGGTAAAATATAAGACCATGATGGGTTTTGATGCGCCCTATGTTCCGGGATGGGACACCCATGGGCTTCCCATTGAAATACAAGTGATCAAGAAGCTGGGCGTAAACCGACATGCAGTGTCTACGCTGGAATTTCGTGGGAAATGTAAAGACTATGCAGAGAAATATGTAGGGATTCAGCGCGAGCAGTTTAAGCGCCTTGGAGTTCGCGGAGATTGGGACCATCCTTACTTGACCTTGCAAAAAGAATATGAGGCAGCTCAAATCGGGGTTTTTGGGGACATGACCAATAAAGGGTATATTTATAAGGGGTTAAAGCCTGTCTATTGGTGCCCTTCCTGTGAAACGGCACTTGCTGAGGCAGAAATTGAATATGCGGATAAGCCAGCCACGGCCATATATGTCAAATTTGCTGTGCGGGATGGTTTGAACGTGCTTACAAAAGAGAACACGTTTGTGGTCATTTGGACGACAACGCCTTGGACTCTTCCGGCAAACCTTGCGATCAGCGTACACCCAGAGTTAACGTATGCTGTTGTCGCCACAGGGCAAGAATGTTGGGTCGTTGCGGAGGGGATGCTTGAGTCCCTGCGCTCACTGTGGAAGCTGGAACTTCCGGTTGAAAAGACCATCACTGGCAAGGAATTGGAAGGGATAATATGCCTAAATCCACTGATTGACCGTGACTCCGTGATGATCTGCGGAGAACATGTTACTTTAGAAGCAGGTACAGGGTGCGTTCATACGGCACCTGGCCACGGGGAAGATGACTTTCTGATCGGAAAAAAATATGGGTTAAGCGTCTTATGTCCGGTTGATCATCAAGGGAAATTCACGTCAGAGGGCGGGGTATATGTCGGCCTGAAAACAGGAAAAGCGAATCCTGTAATTGTTGAGGATTTAAAGAAAACTGGAAATCTGGTGCTTGAGGAAACGATCGAACATAGTTACCCTCATTGTTGGCGTTGTAAGAACCCGATCATTTACAGAGCGACAGAACAATGGTTTGCATCCATTAGTGGATTCCGTCAGGCAGTATTGGATGAGATAGAGAAAGTCCGTTGGATTCCTGCTTGGGGAAGAGACCGGATCTTTAACATGGTTGCAGATCGGGGAGACTGGTGCATTTCCCGTCAAAGGACCTGGGGCGTCCCGATTCCAATCTTTTACTGTGTGGATTGTGGGAAAGTCTTGGTGAATAACCAAACGATTGCTAAGGTTCAGGAAGTCTTTCGCCAAGAAGGTTCAGATGCCTGGTTTGCCCATTCCGCTGAAGAACTGTTGCCGGAAGGGATTACGTGTTCCTGTGGCGGGACAAAATTCCGCAAAGAGACGGATATCATGGACGTCTGGTTTGATTCTGGCACCAGCCACGCTGGCGTTTTGAAGCAACGGGGTGATTTGTCTTGGCCGGCGGATCTCTACCTAGAAGGATCTGATCAGCACAGAGGGTGGTTCAATTCCTCTTTGTCGACGTCGGTGGCTGCGTTTGGTCAGGCTCCTTACCGTAATGTATTGACCCACGGCTTCGTCGTTGATGAGCAAGGGCGTAAGATGTCTAAATCTCTTGGTAATGGGGTTGATCCGCTCAAGGTCGTTCAAGAACTGGGGGCAGATATTTTACGTCTATGGGTTAGCTCTGTGGATTATAAGAATGACGTCGCCGCTTCCCCTCGCATTATGAAGCAAATGTCCGAAGCCTATAGAAAGATTCGAAACACCCTTCGATTCCTGTTGAGTAACCTCAATGATTTCGATCCAGCAAAGGATAAAGTACCTTATCAGGAGCTTCAGGAAATTGATCGGTGGGCCTTGCTTAAACTCTCTAAAGTGGTTGAACGCGTGCTCCTTGGGTATGAGACTTACGAATTCCACTGGGTTTACCATACGATTCATAATTTTTGTACTGTCGAGTTGAGCGCCATTTATCTAGATATTGTTAAAGATCGACTCTATGTGGAAGGGAAAACATCCCTCCTTCGCCGTTCTGCCCAAACGGTTATATACGAAATTCTAGATGCCTTAGTTCGTCTCCTAGCGCCGGTTTTGACATTCATGACTGATGAAATCTGGCCCTATATCCCTGGAGATAAGACGCTAGAAAATGTTCAAATGGCAGAAATGCCGAAAGTGAATCCCGAGTGGATGGACGAGAAAATTGCTGATGAATGGGATCAGATCTTAGAGTTACGGACGGATGTTGCCAAGGTGCTGGAAAAGGCGCGCCAGGAGAAATTGATTAATCATCCGTTGACTGCACATGTTGATCTTTATCCAACAGAAGTTCAGTATGAGTTTTTGCAACAAGTTCCTAATCTCGCAGAGATCTTTATTGTCTCCGACTTAAGCGTCCATGAACCCAGCGAAGAAAGACCAGAAGGGGTACACCTTGCTGAAGTTCACGAGGGTTTAGGGATTCTTGTGCAACCTGCCAAAGGGGAAAAGTGCGAACGTTGCTGGATGTTTCATGACGATGTCGGAAAGAATCAAGAACATCCGACGATTTGCCCTCGTTGCAGTGCAGTGGTCAAAAACCTTTAAATTTAGCAGTAAAAACTAGTAGACTAAATGAAGAAAAAAGCATATTATATAGATAATAATAAATATTCAAAACCGAATGATACTAGTGGGAGAGATCTGGGTAATCCAGACGCCGAAGGAGAAAATCTCTGAATCGCTTTTCAGGGAAGAAACTCTCAGGCAGAAAGTACTGCTAGTAGACGGGACTCTGGAGAGTTTCTTGTAACAGAGAACACCAAAGGGGATGCCGAGACGGCGAATCTCTCAGGTTCAAGGACAGAGGAAGTGCGATGGCGCACTTCCTCTGTCCTTTTTTATGTTACCTTAGGAACTAGGGATAGTGTTAATTATTTAAGGAAAATACTATCTTGCTAACAAAAATTTAGGAGGTGTCGATATGGTTGGACCAAAACGAACTCCGCTTTATGAAGAACATCAGGCGGCAAAGGCCAAATTAATTGACTTTGGCGGGTGGGAAATGCCGGTACAGTATGCTGGTGTGATCGAGGAACACCATGCCGTGCGGAAAAAGGCAGGGCTTTTTGATGTTTCGCATATGGGAGAAATTGACGTTCACGGCAAAGACGCTCTGGCGTATGTCCAGATGTTGATTACCAATGATGCAAGTATTCTGAAGGATGGTAAAATTCTATATTCCCCAATGTGTTACCCAAACGGCGGAATTGTTGATGATTTACTCGTTTATCGCTATGACTTAGAACACTTTTTTATCGTTGTTAATGCTTCTAACACAGATAAGGATTATACATGGATGCTCGAGCAAGTCAAAAATTTTGATGTTAGTGTCGACAATGTTTCTGATCAGTATGCGCAACTCGCTTTGCAAGGGCCTCTTGCGGAAACAATTTTACAACGTATAACAAATGTTGATCTGTCAAAACAAATTTATTACACTTTTACGCACGGCGAGGTCGACGGTGTACCTTCCCTTATCTCACGTACGGGCTACACAGGAGAAGATGGGTTTGAAATCTATGTTTCACCTGAGTTTGGACGGCAATTATGGAGGAAGATTTTAGAAATTGGTGCCGCCGATGGCGTACAGCCGATCGGCTTAGGCGCTCGTGACACGTTAAGGTTTGAAGCTCGTCTTCCTTTATACGGCAATGAATTAGGTGCGGAAATTACTCCGCTAGAGGCAGGGATTGGTTTCTTTGTTAAATTTGACAAAGTGGATTTCGTCGGAAAGGATGCTTTACAAATCCAAAAAGAGCAAGGGGTACCGCGTAAACTGGTAGGTCTAGAAATGGTCGGACGCGGAATTGCCCGCTCTCATTATCACCTTCAAAAAGATGGTGTAGACATTGGATTTGTTACTTCAGGTTCTTTCTCCCCGACTCTTAATAAAAACATTGCTTTAGGGTTGATTCGCGCGGATCTGGCCGTTCAAGGGGACGTTTTAGACGTGCTAATTCGTGAGAAAGCAGTAAAAGCCAAAATTATCCCCACCCTGTTTTATAAACGAGGGTAGTCCGGGTAAGATAACAAAAATAATAGGAGGATGATCACATGAATCCAGTAGAATTGAAGTACAACAAAGAACATGAGTATGCAAGGGTAAGTGGAAACATCGTAACTTTTGGGATTACAAATCATGCACAAGAAAGCCTAGGGGATGTTGTGTTCGTTGAGCTTCCCGATGAAGGCACAACTGTGACAGGCGGAAAATCCTACGGTACGGTTGAATCTGTAAAAGCAGTCTCTGATATTACGGCTTCAGTCAGCGGAAAAGTCATTGAAGTTAATACTCTGGTCTTGGATGCACCAGATTTACTTAACAGTGATCCCTATGGAGAAGGCTGGTTAATTAAGGTTGAAGCAGATGATTTATCCCCGCTGGAAACAATGATAACGGCTGCCGAATATGAAGCGTTTGTGGCTGAGGAGGAACATTAGAATGAATTTTGTACCGAATACGGACAGCCAACAGGAGCGGCTCTTAGCCCGTATTGGGGTTAAGTCTGTTGAGGATCTCTTTGATGATATACCCAAGGAAATCCGCTTAAATCGCTCCCTCAATATTCGTGGGGGAATGTCAGAGCAGGAATTGGTCAAACACGTCACGGGGTTGGCAAATAAAAATAAAACGGTGGAAGAGTACAGTTCTTACTTAGGGGCCGGTGCCTATGAACATTTTATTCCGAGTTTTGTGGACCAATTGTTGCTGCGCTCTGAATTTTATACAGCTTATACACCGTACCAACCAGAAATTAGTCAGGGGACACTTCAAGCTATTTATGAATATCAGACTTTAGTCTGTGAGTTAACCGGGATGGATTTGGCCAATGCCTCGATGTATGACGGAGCTTCTGCTCTAGCGGAAGCCGCACTGATGACTTGCGATGCTACACGACGTGATAAAGTACTCGTCCTTCAAACGGTGCATCCGGAATATCGCGAGGTCATGAAGACTTATCTACCGCCTCGGGGCGTGGAAATTGTTGAAATTCCCTATTTAGATGGTGTGGCGGATTTAGCCGCCCTTGAAGCGGCGCTGCAAGAGGACATTGCAGGGGTAGTTGTCCAAAATCCTAATTTCTTCGGTTGTGTTGAAAAAGCGGAGGAAATTGTCCAGCTTGCTCATGCCAAAGGGGCACTTGTGGTCATGGCAGTTAACCCTGTCTCTTTGGGGTTGCTAAAGTCTCCAGGAGAATGTGGGGCAGATATTGTTGTTGGCGAAGGGCAGGCCTTTGGTAACCCTATGAATTTTGGAGGTCCTTATCTGGGCTTTTTAGCGACCCGGGACAAATTTGCTCGGCGTATGCCAGGGCGGATTGTTGGTGTAGCCAAGGATAAAAACGGGAAAAAGGGCTATGTGTTGACCCTTCAGGCCCGTGAGCAACATATACGGCGGGAAAAAGCCACTTCCAACATTTGCTCCAATGAAGCACTCTGCGCACTGGCTTTCACTATGCATATGAGTGCACTCGGGAAAGCAGGGCTCATAGAATTAGCGTATCTCAATTTGCAGAACGCCCATTATACCGCAGGGGAGATTGGGAAGGTTCCTGGGATGAGTTTGGCTTTCTCAGGGCCGTTCTTCCATGAATTTGTGGTTGAGACGAAGGCTGAACCGGCTATAGTCAATGCTTGGCTCCTGGAAAATCAGATTATTGGTGGACTCGATCTTGCTCGCTTCTACCCGGAGCTCGATCATCACCTCCTCTTCTGTGTGACCGAGACGAAGTGTAAAGAAGATATTGACCGGCTCGTGGCCAGATTGGGGGAAATCCAATGATAACATCAGAAAAACTTATTTTTGAACTCAGTGCCAGCGGGCGAACTACACTTAGCTTACCTTCTTGTGATGTACCAGAAGTTCCAGTTGAAATGCTTATTCCTGTAGAATTGCTTACGCAGCTGGAACCGCAACTACCGGAACTTTCTGAAGTGGATGTTGTTCGTCACTTTACCCGTCTTTCCACCTTGAATTATGGTGTAGACAGTGGGTTTTACCCTCTAGGGTCGTGTACTATGAAATATAACCCGAAAGTCAATGAAAGGTTGGCTCGTCTATCTGGCTTTACAGCTTTACACCCCTACCAACCAGAGTCCATGACTCAAGGGGCTTTGCAGCTCATGGCGGAACTTCAAGAAGATCTTTGTGAATTAACAGGAATGGACGGATTCACTCTCCAACCTGCCGCTGGGGCACACGGGGAATTGACTGGTATGTTAGTCATTAGGGCCTATCATCAACATCGTGGAGATCATAAGCGCACAAAAGTTATTGTTCCAGATGCAGCCCATGGTACCAATCCTGCTACCGCTGCGATGGTAGGATATGAAATTATCGTGGTACCGTCCAATGATCGCGGTGGAGTTGATCTCGAGGAACTAAAAAAAGTCATCAATGATGAAGTTGCAGCTCTGATGTTGACGAACCCCAACACGGTGGGACTCTTTGAAGAAAATATCGTAGAAATTACAAAGCTTATCCATGACGCAGGAGGTTTATTGTACTACGACGGAGCGAATACCAATGCGATTATGGGTATCACTCGCCCGGGAGACATGGGCTTTGATGTTGTACATCTGAATTTACACAAGACATTCGCCACTCCTCACGGGGGCGGCGGTCCAGGATCTGGACCCGTTGGGGTCAAAGAATTCTTGGTGCCTTTTCTGCCAAAGCCTGTAGTAGTTCGGCGTGAGGATGGGACTTATGCGCTTGAGTCGAACTTGCCATTATCCATCGGCCAAGTACGTGCGTTTTATGCCAACTTCAATGTGTTAGTTAAAGCCTATGCTTATATTCGAAGCCTTGGTGGGTCAGGGTTAAGAGCGGCCTCGGAGAATGCAGTGTTGAATGCCAACTACCTAATGAGTATCCTCAAAGAACATTATTTCCTACCCTTTGAACGTGTATGCAAACATGAGTTTGTCATTACCCCCAAAAATCTGAAATCCACAGGGGTGCATACTTTAGATATCGCCAAGCGCTTATTAGATTATGGCTATCACCCACCGACTATTTATTTTCCGATGATCGTAGAAGAGGCCATGATGATTGAGCCAACGGAAACCGAAAGTATGGAAACCCTCGATGAATTTGCAAAGGTCTTAATAAAGATCGCTGAGGAAGCACGAAGCGAAACAGATCTCGTCAAGAGTGCACCGCATACCACGGTAGTGTCGCGATTTGATGAAGTCGGTGCGGCGCGGAAGCCAAATTTGCGTTGGCGAAAAGAGTAGTGAACTTGGGACTGGGTGCTCATTAAGACCAGGTTAATAAGAAAAAGCCGCTCGTTAAGGGCGGCTTTTTCTAAGTAGGGGAGGATAAAAGATGGAACAATTAGACGCGTTAGTTCAACATGCTTGGGAAGTGCGACAGGTTCACTTTGCGGACGAAATATTTTTCGACTTTCCGGCTCTGACGGAGAGCATCACGCTTACCGGTCAGTCCTGTGCACTCGACTGCGCGCACTGTGGAGGGCATTACCTTAAAGGGATGCGAAGCGTTCCAGAAATTATTGCCCAAGGATCCCCAAATTCAAACTATGTCTTCCGCAGTGCGCTCATCAGCGGGGGGTGCACCCTAGAAGGTAAGGTTCCCTTTACCCAGCAACTGGATTTTCTGCACAAACTTAAACAAGATGTGCGTTTGAATTTTCACGTCGGGTTATTGGAAGGAGATGAAATTCTTCTTTTAAAAGATTTAGCAAATGTCGTTTCTTTTGACTTCGTAGCAGACTCCGAAACCATTCAGGAGGTCTACGGGTTAAAGAGAGGACTGGAAGATTACAGTCGTGTTTACCAGGCACTCAGAGCAGTGGTACCAGTTATGCCGCATGTAACCCTTGGTCTGAGAGGGGGGCAATGGGGAGGAGAAGAAAAAGCCTTGGATGCGCTGGAAGAACTAGGGCTAGATGGCTTGATCTTTAACGTTTTTATTCCTACGCCGGGGACACGTTATGCGCAAAAGCAGCCGCTTCCCGTGGAAGAGGTTATCCGTTTTTTGGCCAGAGCAAGAATGCGCTTTCCAGACATTTCTTTAGCCTTGGGATGTATGCGACCGAAGGGAAGATACCGTCAGAGTTTAGACGAGGCGGCGGTCGCCTTGGGATTGAATCGGCTCGTCATGCCGACTCCGGGGGCGCGCCGTTTAGCTGGTGAGTTGGGGCTACGTGTGATTAGTGGAGAGGAGTGTTGTGCCCTATGATGATCCGCTGTTCAATTGGAACTGCAAAAGTATTAGGTTTGAAAAAGGTTAGAGTGGACGCTTTACCCACAACTGCTTATCTTATGGTCGGGGAACGCTGTCATTTCAACTGCGCCTTTTGTGCGCAAGCCCGGGAGAGTAGCTCTCGTGCAGACCTTCTTTCTCGAATTAGTTGGCCAAAATTCCCGGGGGAATCGTTTCTTCAGGGATTAGCCCATCCGGAGGCAAAATCAGCATTGCAGCGAATTTGCTTTCAAGTTGTCCAAGATAAGGGTGCCTTAGAGGACACAAAGGAATGGGTTAAATCCGTGAAAAGCAAAACTAATCTCCCTATTTGCGTTTCAGCTGGTCCGCGAACGCTTGAGGAAGTCAAAGAGCTTCTTGATCTTGGCGTTGAACATGTCAGCATTGCTTTGGACGCTGCAACCTCAGAAATCTTTGCTCAAAGTAAAGATGGATCATGGACGGAACGATTTGCATTATTAAGCGAGGCAGCTGAAAAATTTCCCGGCCAGATGGCTACACATTTGATAGTTGGGCTGGGAGAAAGTGAAGAAGAAATGGTCAGATGCCTTCAAGCTATGTGCGATAAGGGTATCACAGTGGCACTTTTTGCCTTCACACCGATCAAAGGGACGCGCATGGAAGGATTGAAACAACCAGAGATGTCTCATTATCGGCGGGTTCAGGTTGCTCACGATGTGATAAGGACAGGTTTGGGAAGGGCAGAACACTTTATATTTCGAGATGGTCAGTTAACTGAATTTGGAATTTCCGTGGACGAGCTCCAGGAAAAAAGGAGGGGAGAGCCATTTCTAACTTCCGGTTGCTCGGGATGTAACCGCCCTTACTACAACGAAACCCCTGGAGAAGAACTTTACAATTATCCCAAGAACTTAACAACTAAAGAAGTTGAAGAAGCATGGGCGTATGTCCGGGAAGCAACGGACGAGCGGGGAGTGGTATTAGTATGACAACTTGGCGTTATTTGCCTTATGCTGTTTATACCGGAGCAGAGAATATGGCTGTCGATGAGGCCCTCCTTTTGACTATGGCCCATACGTCAAATCCCCAACCTGTGCTACGATTTTATGGGTGGAATCCAGCAACCCTTTCTTTGGGGTATGCTCAGAGCTATCATAAAGAAGTCAATGAAGAAGCTTGCCGGGCAGAAGGGATCGACATAGTTCGCCGCCCAACGGGCGGAAGGGCTGTTTTGCACCAATACGAACTGACTTATAGCGTCATTGCACCCGAGCAGGATCCGCATGTTTCCGGAACGGTGATAGAATCCTATTTGAGAATTAGTCAAGCCTTATTAAAAGGTTTAAAGGCTTTGGGGGTTCCCGCAGAGATGGTTGCGTGCGGTGGACTCAATGAAGCTAGCTCTTCCGCTTGTTTTGATGCTCCGTCTTGGTATGAATTAGTAGTCGACGGTCGTAAACTTGTGGGAAGTGCTCAGGTACGGAAAGAAGGGATGCTGTTACAACACGGGTCTATCCTTCTCCATTTCGACGCAGACCTTCTCTTTCGGCTTCTTAAGTTTCCAAATGAGGAGATCCGTCAGAGATTACTGACAGGATTTATGGCCAAAGCCTGCGCTCTGGATGAAGTCTGGACGCATCCAATTGAGCGGGGGGAGTTGGAACAGGAAATATGTTTCGGATTCTGCGACATCATGGGAATCGAATTAATAAGTAGCCAATTGACTGAGCAGGAGAAGGCCTTGATGGAAGATGTGCTTCACAAATATCATTCAGAGGGGTGGACAAAAAAGCGATAAAAGGAGAATGTTAAACTTTTACACAACTTTGCAGGATTTCTGGACGAAAAAGTTGAATATTTCAAAAGTAAAAGGCAACTCTCTTTGGCAGACAAAATAGGGTAATTGCTTTAATACACCAGAGATGGGGGCGCTAGTATGCAGGTTGAAGTATTGCCGAATGCGGGTTCACCGCTTTTACCCTACCTAGAAGATAAATTAGTCATCGTGATTGATGTTTTAAGAGCTACCAGTACCATGGTAACCGCTTTGGCCAATGGGTGTCAGTCCATTATACCTGTGAACTCACCGGAAGACGCCATTGCTAGGCGTTTAACACTTCCCGGATCTTTATTAGGTGGAGAGCGCTATTCGCTGTCTATTGAAGGGTTTGATCTAGGCAATTCACCCTTTGATTATGTTCCGGAAAAAGTGGGGGGTAAAAGAGTCATTATTACCACGACGAACGGTACACGGGCTATACGAGATGCAAACGCTGCGCCTAAGATTTGGATGGCTTCTTTTCTAAATATGCATAGCATTGTTTTGGCTGTTTTGCGACAATTTGAAAATAGCGATAAGCTTCAAGGGATTGTAGTGTTTTGCGCGGGTACAGAAGAACGTTTTGATCTTCCGGACGTGCTATGTGCGGGAATGTTGATTGATGGGTTGGGGACAAAGGTAACACTCAATGATTTGGGCGAAGCCGCCCGCATGTTATATCACAGTTCTGAGAATTATCTTGTAGATAAGATCCGCCACTCGGTTCACGGAAAAAAACTCATATCTTTAGGATTTGAACGTGATGTAGTTTATTGTTCCACTCCAAATGTTTTGCCGATTATCCCAGTCTTCAAAGAAGGCGAAATTGTGTGGATGACGGAGGAGTAGGGTAGTGCTTGTTCGAAATAATGTGAAGAAATAGTAATTTGTCGTTACGAGTTAAAGTGAAGTATAATGGTGGCGGCAGAGGTCGAGTTTTTTTATTTATGTATGGTGGCATACTATCGAACAGGGAGGTTGATGATATCATGGCAAGTTTTAAAGTCCCCATTGGCATCTCTAATCGACACATTCATTTGTCACAAGAACATATTGAAGCTCTTTTTGGTACAGGTCACACTTTGACTAAAATGAAGGACCTGAGCCAGCCTGGACAGTTTGCTTGTGAGGAGAAGGTAAACCTCATCGGACCAAAAGGCGTGATTCAGGGAGTTCGTGTTTTGGGGCCTGCAAGGAAAGCTTCTCAAGTGGAGATAACAGGTACGGATACGTTTAAGATAGGCGTGAAACCCCCAGTTCGGGATTCAGGTAAACTTGAGGAAACCCCAGGCCTTGAGGTCGAAGGCCCGATGGGGCGTATTCAATTGGATCAGGGTGTGATTGTTGCAGCTCGTCATATCCACATGACCCCACAAGATGCTACGAAGTATTCGTTGAAAGATGGGGATCATGTCCGTGTCGTAGTTCCTGGTCCACGAGGTGGAGTTTTAGATCAGGTTCTCGTCCGTGTTAACCCTAATTACGCTTTAGATTTTCATGTAGATACGGACGAAGGCAATGCATTTGGCTTGGTCAATGGTCAACAACTGGATGTTTTGAGCGTTTAGCTCAATAATCAAAAGGGGCTGCCTCTTCATAGAAATCACATTTCTATTTTGAGACAGCCCCTTTTTGTACTTACTGAAGGTGCCTTCTCGCCATCAATGTCGATGCTCTACCCTCGAACGTCCGGTTCGAGTCATGGCCAGAGGCGATTAAAAAATTAATGGAGTAACTAGGAGAACAAGATCATCAGTGTAAATTCTATTGACGTGGGTAAACTAAATTTGATGTATTAACGTGAGGTGAATATTGTGTCCGGCGCGGATGAAGAAAGTGATAAAAAAAGTGAATCGACAGTGTTACTCTCAGCGAGTAATGAAGCAGCCGATCCCGTTAACGTTCAGGAGTTGGCCGGATTAAGACATCAGGTTGCATTATTGGCGGAGACTTTAGAAAAGATGAGATTGGCCGAATACATCGTGTATTTGAATCGCCCTGGACGCCTTCTAAGGTTCAATTTCTTGGTCGGTCTTGTGCGAGGATTGGGAACAGCGTTGGGAGCCGGGCTCCTCGCGGGAATTGCTTATTTAATGTTAAAACGTATAGTTGTCCTTAATTTGCCGGTTATCGGAGGGTTTATTGCAGAATTAAGTAAGTACGTTAATCAGCCTTAGGGAGGTTAGAGTGTATGAAAGAACAAACGCGTTACGACCAACTGATCAAAACACTTCGTGAAGAGAAAGCGGAGGCCATAAAAACCGCGACAGAACTTCTGAATGTTGATATGAGAGAATCATTGGGCGAATTGTCACTATTAGACAATCATCCGGCAGATATTGCTACCGAGGTTTATGAGCGTTCTCGAGATGTTGCCCAACATGACCGTCTGATCCACAGAGTTGAAGCGATTGACGTCGCCTTGGAACGCTTTGACAAAGGCGAGTATGGAAGGTGCGAACATTGCGGTCAGGATATTCCGTTTGAACGACTCGAGGCGCTGCCCTACACTACTGTATGTACAGAGTGTAGCCGCGAGGAGGAGATGGAAGAGCAACACTCTCTTCATCGCGATCCGGTTGAGAATGAACTTCTGAATCGTCCATTTTCCCGGACTTTTAAGGACGGAACGGATCAGGTGGAGTTTGATGGCGAAGACTCTTGGCAAGCCGTGGCTCGTTATGGGACATCAGACTCTGCTCAAGATTTGGGAACAAATCGAGATGTAACAGATCCGAATGATGCATATGAGGATGCGGATGAAGTGATAGGAGCTGTTCAATATATTGAAACTATTGAAACCGAAAGGGAACCGGGAAACATGATCCACTATAGCAGGGAGCATGGGTTGACTTAGGAGGAAGTGTCTTAACTCGTTCGCACATCCTACGCCGTTAGGTATTCCTTAAGGGATCACGGCTTCGGCGATACTCTCCACTGGAGACTATCGTGATCCATTGCTATTCTCTTGACGCTAAGGCTAAACCGCGTAACCTCTGGGCTTTCTGCATGCGCGACCAACACGGTTCTTAACGCCTTATCGTCTGCGTTCATTGACGCAATTCCTCTCTCCGTGCTCTCTAAGCTAAGAAACTTCCTCTGCTTGGGGCGCCCGGGCGGTGGAACGGTGGGGGGAGCTCTTGGGGGTGTTTGTTGCGACGAAAAAGCGTGCATCAGTCTATCCAGCCGTCCTTGGCCGGCGCTCTAACCTCAGACGTACTGTTTGAGTCATGGATAAGTCTAATCGTTTTTCTTCATGTATTACCGTAATCATTTCCTCGTCGTGACCAAGCCAATGAATGAAATTAATTACAAAGAGAACCATTAAGCGGTAGGAGCGTGTCGAGTGCAGTTGGCGAAGCGTGAAGACGCACATTTGGCTTGTCCAAGGATGGACTGATGCCGCGGTGCCAAGGATGGCAAGGAGCGGCCGCACCGCTGGATTCCTAGAGGTTATGTGTGTTAGCTTCGCCAACAAACGAGCCGCTCCGGAGCTTTGGTGAACGTGTAATTAATTTGCATTCACCCATTTTCGTTCACCGAATAGTTTGCTCAGGTTGAAGCCCTGTGTTAAAATGAGGAAAAAACAGGGGGGTAAGAAGGTTGCTGGTTTGGCTTACGATGATCGGGGTATGGGTCATTGATCGCTTTTTAAAGGTCTTGATTCAAACAAACTTTATTCCGGGCGAAACGCTGATAGTCATTCCCAAAGTATTTCACCTAACGTTTGTCCTTAATCCAGGCGCGGCTTTTGGCCTGATGGCCGGTCAGACCTGGATTTTTGTTGTTACCGCGTTTTTAGTTTTAGGCGGAGTGATTTATGGTCAGTTTCGTATTCCGCACAGAGAGTGGCTCACACGTCTGGCGATTGGGATGATCGGCGGCGGAGCACTTGGAAATCTGTATGACCGCCTTGTAATCGGACGTGTGGTTGATTATTTGGATTTTCAAATTTGGTCCTATGTTTTTAATTTTGCGGATAGTATGATTGTCTTAGCGGTGGGGTTACTCGTGCTCCTCATATATCGGGATGAGAAAGTCAAGGGTAAAACAGAAAAGAGAGATGAGCCTACAAAGATAGAGAAATTAGATTACAATGTAAAATGAAGAACTATAATAAATTAATGGGGTTATGAGTGTGGAAAAAGTGTTGGATGAGTCTGTTATAGAAGATTTTGAATTCGAAGAGGAAGTATCAAGCGAGGAAGACTTGTTTTCAGGCTCTACACAATCGGCTGAACTGGAAACTTTTGAACTTGAGGAAGGAATTCGCCTTGACGTTGGTGTGACTGATGTTCTGGGAAAGAGCAGGTCTTTTGTTCAAGGGCTCATCGCGCAAGAGTGCGTAAAAGTCAACGGTTCCCCTAAAAAGGCGAATTATAAGGTTCGCCAGGGCGATAAAATTGAAGTGGAGGTCCCCACTCTACGTGAGTCTACGGCTGACCCGGAAAATATCCCACTCGATATCCTGTATGAGGATGAGGATGTTTTGGTTGTGAATAAGCGTCAGGGGATGGTGGTTCACCCGGCTCCGGGGGCATGGACGGGAACTATGGTGAATGCATTGTTATATCACTGTCACAATCTTTCTGGAATCAACGGGGTATTACGTCCAGGAATCGTGCATCGGATTGATAAAGATACATCGGGGATTTTGGTGGTGGCTAAGAATGATATCGCTCATCAAGGGCTAGCCGCTCAACTTAAAGCGCATACAATGGCTCGAAAGTATCGAGCGCTAGTACACGGGGTAGTATTAGAGCCTTCTGGCACGGTTGACGCGCCTATTGGGCGAGATCCTTCTAACCGGAAGAGGATGGCCGTGGTAATGCATCATTCGAAACCAGCGGTGACGCATTATACGGTGTTAGAAAGATTTAGAGAGACTACCTATCTTGAAGTGCGTTTAGAAACAGGTCGAACGCATCAGATTCGTGTCCATATGGTCTATGTTAAGCATCCAGTTCTGGGGGACCCCGTGTATGGACCAAAAAAAAATCGGTTCGGACTACAGGGTCAAATGTTGCATGCCGCACATTTGGGATTTGAGCATCCGCGCAGTGGGAAATGGATGGAGTTTGATGCTCCTGTGCCCAAGGTGTTTGGGACAATCCTTGAAAAATTAAGAGCGTCATACGGCGCCTAGCCATCCTTGGCGGCGCTCTAATCTCAAACGCATTCATCCACCCATTTCATTGACTTTCAGTCGATAATGAAGTAAACTAAATGAAAGTGTAATAGCCTTTAATGAAGTCCTGAGAGGCTTGGGAAGGCAGACGGAAGCGAGGGAGGACTGTCTGCTATTCAGACGGTTTTTTTTGTACCTTCCTATCTAATCTTCAGACCTTAAGGATAAACTCTAGGGTGAAAGGAGTTAGTAAGCTGTGGAAGTAGGCACGTTTAAAAGTAAAATCTTAGATACAGATGGGATTCGCCGGGCGATTACTCGCATTGCGCACGAAATCGTGGAAAAGAATAAAGGAACAGATAAACTCGTCTTGGTGGGTATTCGTCGCAGAGGGGTGCCGTTAGCTGAACGAATTCGACAATACATTGAGGAGTTTGAAGGGGTAAAGATTCCCCTGGGAATTCTGGATATCACCCTTTATCGCGATGACTTAAGTACTATTGACATACATCCGGTTGTCCATGAGACAGATATTCCGGTAAGCATCGAGGGAAAAACAGTGGTTCTTATCGATGATGTGCTGTATACAGGGCGAACAGCCCGAGCAGCTTTAGATGCCACAATGGATATAGGAAGGCCCGCGCGGATACAATTGGCGGTACTAGTAGATCGTGGACATCGAGAGTTACCCATTCGTGCAGATTATGTCGGCAAGAATTTACCCACGTCGCGACGGGAAATTGTGGCAGTACGTTTGCAGGAAGTGGATATGGAAGAAGATGTTCTTTTACTGGAACGTGAAGAAGATATGAATTAAATCAGACTGTACCCTTTAAATGCTATCCAGAGAGATAGTCAAGGGGCGAGCAGGAAATAGGTTATGCCTATTATTAATCCTCTCCCTCTTGGGAAGAGGATTTTATTATTATAGGGATTGGTCGGCGAGGGATAATCAACGTGTCCTGGGTATGATCACCTATCTAAATGGGATAATAATGGCGAATGAAGTTAGGGAGGGTTACGATGAAATGGCAGCGTAAAGACATTTTGGGGTTAGAGGATATGAGCGTGGAGGATATCCGCCATATACTGCACACGGCAAAAGTTATGAAAGAAATTTTGATGCGCCCGATTAAGAAGTTGCCCACTTTAAAGGGTAAATCGGTTGTAAATGTTTTTTATGAAGCAAGTACACGGACACGAACTTCCTTTGAAATGGCTGCAAAAGTGTTGGGAGCTGACACAACCAGCATTGCAATTGCCCAAAGCAGTGTGAGCAAAGGGGAGAGTTTATATGATACAGCTAAGACGATTCAGGCGATGCGAGCGGATCTGGTGATCCTACGGCATTCTAGTTCAGGCTCTGCAAAATTTTTAGCAGATATCCTCGATCCTGGGGTTATTAATGCGGGAGACGGACAGCATGAGCATCCAACTCAAGCTTTACTGGACATTTTTACGATGGAAGAAAATCTGGGAGCCCTGGAGGGAAAGAACGTTGTCATTGTTGGAGATGTTTTGCATTCTAGGGTTGCCAGAAGCAATGCCTGGGGTCTTCAGAAACTCGGCGTAAATGTCACCTTGGTTGGCCCTCCAACTCTGCTACCGGTTGAAATGGAGGCATTGGGAGTAAAAATGACTCATGACCTTAACGAGGCCTTACCTGGGGCGGATGTTGTGATGGCACTTCGTCTTCAACTTGAACGCCAGAAAAGTGGACTATTCCCTAGTCTTCGAGAGTACAGCCAGCTGTATGGATTGACGACAGAACGGTTGAAGAAAACGGGAAAACAGAGTATTGTGTTACACCCAGGCCCCATGAATCGGGGAGTGGAAATCTCGGATGATGTTGCAGATGGGGTACAAGCCTTGGTTGAAAAACAGGTTACGAATGGTGTGGCCATTCGAATGGCGCTTATCTATTTACTGATAGGAGGGTCTAGCAATGTGGTGGCTTAAAGATGTATGGGTGATTGATCCGAGTCAAAAGCTTTCAGCCCCTCGGGATGTTCTCGTTAAAGGCAGGCAGGTGTTAGAAATCTCTTCCTCAATGACAGAAGAAGAGGTGTTGACAAAAGCCCAAGGCGAAGCAGTCGACGCGGTCAACGGTAAGGGGAAGTTTGTTTTTCCGGGGCTTATTGATGTACACACTCACCTGAGAGAGCCAGGGCAAGAGGACAAAGAGGATATTCTGAGTGGTTCTCGCGCTGCTGTGCGAGGAGGATTTACAACGATTCTGGCTATGGCTAACACTCTACCAGTGATTGACAATAGGGCCCTCGTTGAATTCGTGCGTATGCAGGGAGAACGTGCAGGTTATGCTCATGTACATCCTATTGGGACAGTCACCAAAGGAATGCAAGGGGCTGAACTTGTCGAAATGGCAACTATGAAAGAGGGTGGGGCTGCTGCCTTTTCCGATGACGGTAAAAACATTCAAAATGCAGAAGTGATGCGGCTTGCTCTAGAATATGCCAAATTAACCGGACTCCTCATTATCAGTCATTGCGAGGACAAGGACCTGGCCGGAGAAGGGCAAATGCGCCGTGGGGTGGCGTCGGCGCGGATGGGATTGAAAGGAATTCCAGCCAGTGCGGAAAGTGTGATCGTGGCTAGGGATTTGCTGCTGACTGAGGAAACTGGCGGGAAACTTCATTTGGCCCACATTTCTACAGCAGAGA
>Ga0307377_10001862_pt1 | contig 25755 bp, 20 predicted proteins | sample TR3MG_FD_202535 | JGI IMG/M metagenome (GOLD analysis project Ga0307377, IMG submission 202535) | Soil microbial communities from Risofladan, Vaasa, Finland - TR-3 | ecosystem: Environmental > Terrestrial > Soil > Coastal area > Acid sulfate soil | place: Finland: Risofladan, Vaasa | collected... | reverse complement strand
TCCCAACGGGCGGCGATGCCGCCGCTCACCCCGGACACATCGAGAGCCAGGGCCAGTCCGAACAGCGCCACCGGCATCGCGATCAGCGCGCGCCGTGCCGGTCGCTCGCTGCCGGTGGCCCAGGAAACGAGCGAGAACATCATCGGATAGGTGTTGAAGGCGAGCAGGGCGAGCGCCACCGGAATGCGCGCCACCGCCGAATAGAGGCAGTAGCTTTGCACCGATATAAGCACGCCCACTGCGACGGCGCGCCAGCGCGTCGCCGCCGTGAGCGCCAGCGGCACGCGGCCGACGATGACCAGCACACCCACGAACAGCACCGCGGCGAGCGAGCGCGCGACGATCGCCGTGGTGACGTTGACGCCGTGATCGAAGGCGATGCGGGCGGCGATGTGATTGCTGCCGAAGATCGTGGCGATCGTAAGCAGTATCGCGATGCTGACCCAGCGGGGAAAGGGTTTGCCGTGCAATATCGTTCCGGGCGTTTTTTAGACGCCGCACTTTACCATCATTCGCCGCAATGCCGCTTCGTCGCCCCGTGCAGGCAGCGGGAGCGCGGCTGGGCGTATGCGGCAAACTACGATACAGGCCGAACGCTGGGGAAAGCCGCCGGCAGCGCAATCGCGATTGCTACGCGGCCGGTGGCTATGCGCGGATTGTAGACGCGGCTCCCTGGTCCGAGCCGACCCGCCATGAGCAATGCAGACTGGCGGGTTTTGAAGACATCTCTAATGATCGCAATTCCGTCATTCCGAGCGACGCGAGGAATCTGCTGTTAGGTTGACGCAAAAAGCGGATTCCTCGGCCCTCGGCCTCGGAATGACAAGTTTTAGAGAGTTCCCTAAGCCACTGCCACCGGAATCTTGAAGTCCTTGATGCGCTTTTCCCACTCGGCCGGGCCGGTCTGGTGCACCGACGCGCCGCTGGAATCGACGGCCACGGTGACCGGCATGTCCTTCACCTCGAATTCGTAAATGGCTTCCATGCCGAGGTCGCCGAATGCGAGCACGCGCGATTTCTTGATCGCTTTCGCCACGAGGTAGGCGGCGCCGCCGACGGCCATGAGGTAGGCGGCCTTGTGCTTTTTGATCGCCTCGATCGCGACCGGGCCGCGCTCCGACTTGCCGATCATGCCGATCAGCCCCGTTTGCGCCAGCATCATCTCGGTGTATTTGTCCATGCGCGTGGAGGTGGTGGGGCCGGCCGGGCCGACCACCTCGTCCCGCACCGGATCGACCGGGCCGACGTAGTAGATCACGCGGTTGGTGAAATCCACCGGAAGTTTCTCGCCCTTGGCGAGCATGTCCTTGATGCGCTGGTGCGCGGCGTCGCGGCCGGTGAGCATCTTGCCCGACACGAGCAGGATGTCGCCGCGCTTCCAGGTTGCAACTTCCGCTGCGCTGAGCGCATCGAGGTTGACGCGTTTCGCGGTGGAGGTGGGCGCCCAGGTGACCTTGGGCCAGTCCTCGAGCGCAGGCGCTTCGAGCGCGACCGGGCCGGAGCCGTCGAGCACGAAATGCGCGTGGCGCGTCGCGGCGCAGTTGGGGATCATCGCGATCGGCTTGTTCGCGGCGTGGGTCGGATAGTCCGCGATCTTGACGTCGAGCACCGTGGACAGCCCGCCCAGGCCCTGCGCGCCGATGCCCAGCGCATTGACCTTGGTGTAGAGTTCGATGCGGAGTTCCTCCAGCTTGGATTTCGGCCCGCGCGCGAGCAGCTCATGCATGTCCAGCGGCTGCATCAGCACTTCCTTGGCCATCATCATCGCCTTCTCCGCCGTGCCGCCGACGCCGATGCCGAGCAGGCCGGGCGGGCACCAGCCCGCGCCCATGGTGGGCACGGTCTTCAGCACCCACTCCACCACCGAGTCCGAAGGATTGAGCATGGCGAACTTCGATTTCGCTTCCGAGCCGCCGCCCTTGGCCGCGACCGTGACATCGACCTTGTCGCCGGGCACCACTTCCATGTGCACTACCGCGGGCGTGTTGTCCTTGGTGTTCTTGCGCGTGAACAGCGGGTCGGCGAGCACCGAGCTGCGCAGCGGGTTATCCGGGTTGGTGTAGGCGCGGCGCACGCCTTCGTTCACCGCATCGGCGAGCGAACCCTTGAAGCCGTCCCAGCGCACGTCCATGCCGATCTTGAGGTAGACGTTGACGATGCCGGTGTCCTGGCAGATCGGCCGGTGGCCCTCGGCGCACATGCGCGAATTGGTCAGAATCTGCGCGATGGCATCCTTCGCCGCCGGCGCCTGCTCGCGCTCGTAGGCGCGGCCGAGGTGGGCGAGGTAGTCCTTCGGATGGTAGTAGCTGATGAACTGCAGCGCGTCGGCGATGCTCTGGATCAGGTCTTCCTGCTTGATGGCGGTCATGGTGGTCTCGCTCAATTGAAATGGCAGTGTGGATTACGGTTGCAATGTGGATCGCGGCGGAAAAAATCTTACCACCTTTGCCGCCCCGGATTCGACGGGCGGCAGCCGCTGTTTGCGCTAGATCAAACCGCCTGAGCGCAGCGCGGCGATTTCCTGCTCGCCATAACCGAGCCAGGCGAGCACGGCGTCGGTATGCGCGCCCAGCGCGGGGATGTCGCCCATCGCCTGAGCGTAGGCATCGCTGAGCGGGGGCGGGCGCAGCGCCTGCAGAGGCCCCGCGGGGGAGGCGATCTCGGCCCAGCGATCGCGCGCGCGCAGCTGCGGGTGCTCGCGCAAGCCCTCTACGGTGTTGACCGAGGCATTGGCGATGCTCGCGGCGTCGAGCAGTGCGATCAGCTCGGCCGCGCTCGACTGCGCCAGCCGCTGGTGCAGGATCGGCGCGAGCTGCTGGCGGTTGGCGCTGCGCGCGGCGTTGCTGGCAAAGCGCTCATCGAGCGCCAGCTCCGGCGCGCTCAGCACTTTTTCGCAGAACAACTTCCACTCACGCTCGTTCTGGATCGCGATCATCACCGTCTTGCCGTCGCCCGCCTGGAACGGCCCGTAGGGATAGATGGTCGCGTGCATGGCGCCGGCGCGCGCCGGTTGCGCCGCGCCGTCCCACGCATAGTAGAGCGGATAGCCCATCCATTCGGCCAGACAGTCGAGCAGCGACACTTCGATGTTGCTGCCCTTGCCGGTGCGCTCGCGCAGCAGCAATGCATTCAGGATGCCGCTATAGGCGTACATGCCGCCCGCGATGTCGGCGATGGATACGCCCGACTTGGCCATCTCGCCTTCGCTGCCGGTGATGGAGAGGAATCCCGCTTCGGCCTGGATCAGGAGGTCGTAGGCCTTCTTGTCGCGATAGGGGCCGCTCGCGCCATAGCCGGACACGCCGCAGACGATGACGCGCGGATTGATGCGGTGTATGGCTGCGGCATCCAATCCCAGGCGGGCCGCCGCGCCCGGGGCCAGGTTCTGCACGAACACGTCGGCGCGCTCGAGCAGACGCTGCAGCACCGGCAGCGCCTGCGCATGCTTCAGATCCAGCGTCACGCTTTCCTTGCCGCGGTTGGTCCAGACGAAATGCGAGGCCAGCCCGCGCACGCGCTGGTCGTAGGCGCGCGCGAAGTCGCCGCTTCCGGGGCGCTCTATTTTGATCACGCGCGCGCCGTTGTCGGCCAGATGCCGCGTGGCGAGCGGGGCGGCGACTGCATGTTCCAGCGCGACGACGACAATGCCGTCCAGTGGTCGTGTCATATTCGAATCGCTGCAAATCATTCTGTAGAAGGCCCGCCCTCGGGCCGACCGGTGGCTGATCATGGGACACGTCGGGGCGAGGGCGCCCCTCCTACAGCGGTTGTGGGAGGCCCGCCCTCGGGCCGACCGGCGCTTGCAATCGCACATCCCTGTCGCGCCGCCGCCGCAAACTACCATCCTTCGGCGCGGCGCGTCAACGCGAACGCCGTAATCGCGAACGCCGTAATCCAATCCTTGCGCATCCGCAGTGTCCGGCGGCATCGGACCAGCCCGGACAACCGGTTTTACAGCCGATTTGCCCGCGACCGCCGCCCGGTTTATCCTTGCCTCGCAAAGGCTTATCGCGTAAGCTGCGCAGCTTCCCGAAATCTGGTAGCAGGAGAGGTGGCCGAGCGGTCGAAGGCGCACGCCTGGAAAGCGTGTATACGGGTTAAACCGTATCGCGGGTTCGAATCCCGCTCTCTCCGCCAAGAACCAGATGATTTATCACGGCAAAGCAGTCGCAGTTGCCGTATTCCCCTCATAGATACCGTCGTTTCTTCTGCAGCCGCTTCCAACCGGCCTGCCGGTCTCGTTTCGTGCGGCCGACGTCGTACCTGTAATTAAATCCGCCGACCTTGTAACCGTTTTTCGCCTTGGGGCGAACTACCTGTCAGACCGCGCTGAATGCATCGATTTCGGTGCGAACTGCGCGGTCTGGTATCCGGCAGCGCGCCGCTGCTGATATTCGCACCTTCAACCCTCGAGGAGATGACTATGTCAGTTCGAAACAACCTGATCCAATCCGCCGTTGCCAGCATGCTGGCGTTCGGCATTGTCGCCGCCAGCGGCAGCGCCATGGCTGCCGACAAAAACATGGAAAAATGCTTCGGCATCGCCAAGGCGGGCAAGAACGATTGCTCGAGCAACAAGAGCGCGCATGCCTGCGCGGGCCAGGCCACCAGAAACAACGACCCAAAGGATTTCGTCGCCGTGCCCAAGGGCACTTGCGACAAGATCGCCGGCGGCAGCCTGCAGGCCATGTAATGAGCAAGCCCGCAACACATGCCTTGCCGTGCACCGCGAGCATCGGGTTGCGGGCGCCTCATTACCGTGAGGTCCTGGAATCCCTGCCCAGGCTGGGTTGGGCGGAAGTGCACAGCGAGAATTTCTTCGGCGGCGGCGCGCCCCTGCACACCCTGCTGAAGCTGCGCGAACATTATGCCGTCAGCCTGCACGGCGTCGGCATGGGGCTGGCTTCGACCGCGCCACTCGACCAGACGCATCTGTCCGCCTTGCAGCGCCTGTGCGAAGCGGTGCAGCCCGCAGCAGTGTCCGAACACCTGTGCTGGAATTCCGCGGCGGGCATGGTGATCAACGATTTGCTGCCGTTCCCGTATACGCAGGAGGCCCTGATCCATGTATCGAGCCGCGTGCAACAGCTGCAGGAAACACTCGGGCGGCAAGTGCTGGTGGAAAATCTCTCCAGCTATCTATCGTTCACGCAGGCCGAAATGAGCGAGGGCGAGTTTCTGGGCGAGCTGAGCCGGCGCACCGGCTGCGGCATCCTGTTCGACGTGGAAAACCTGTATGTGAACGTGCGCAATCTCGGCGTGGACGCCGCGGCTTTCATCGAGGCGCTCCCGGCCGACGCGGTCAAGGAGTATCACCTGGCCGGATACAGCGAGAGGGACGGCTGCCTGGTGGATACGCATGACCATCCGGTCTATCCCGAAGTGTGGGAATTGTACGAGCGCGTCCTGCAGCACATCGGGCCGCGACCCACGCTGATCGAATGGGACAGCGATATTCCGGCATTGCCGGTGCTCATGGGCGAGGCGGCAAAAGCGCAGCAGCGCATGGAGGATGTCCATGTCTGCGCTGCATGAGGTCCTGTCCGGGGTCGCGCGCGTCGTCGTGCGCGGCGAACAGCCGTCGTCCGGGATGGCCGCCCACTATCGCAACTATGCGTCCGATGTCGCGATCGGAATCTATCAGAACAACTATCGCGGCAATCTGCACGACGCGCTTGCGGGCGCCTATCCGGTGCTCGAGCAACTCGTGGGCAAGGATTTCTTCAGGCTGGTCACGCGGCAATACATCGGGGCGCACGCCTCGCACAGCGGCAACCTGCATCGCTACGGCGCGGAAATGGCGGAGTTTCTAGCGTCCTTCGAACCCGCGCGCAGCCTGGTCTACCTGCCGGACGTCGCGGCCCTGGAGTGGGCCTGCCACCGCGCCTATTTCGCGGACGATGCCGCCGCGCTCGATCTCGCCAAGCTGGCGCAAATACCCGCCGAACACTATCCCGAGCTGCGCTTGCGTACCCATCCGGCCTGTCGCCTCGTGCGCTCCGCGTATCCGATCGCGGCGATCTGGCACGCGCACCAGCCCGGTGCGGACAGCGATTTCCACATCGATCTCGATGCCGGCGCCTGCAACGCCCTGGTCAGCCGCAAGGACGACGTCGTGCGGGTAGGCGAATTGTCGGATGCCGAAGCCGCCTGGCTGGAAAGCATACGAAGCGGGGCGTCGTTGGGCACGGCGACCGATGGCGTCTTGGAATTGCATTCTGACTTCGACCTGCAATCGACGCTGCTCAAGCTGCTGCAGGCGAACGTGTTGATCGACGCCTGAAGGGCGCCTCTAACATCCACATCATGTCATTCCGAGCGAAGCGACGCCCCGAAGGAAGTCCCCTTGCGGGAGCAATCTGCTTTTAATAGAGCGCAAGAAGCGGACTCTTCGGCCGGAGCCTGCCCCGAGCGTAGCCGAGTGAGGCGTCAGAATGACAATTGTTGAAATCCTGTAAATCGATATTGGGAGTAACAGCATGGGAATCTTAGCGCGCATTGGACGTTCTTATTACACCGCCTCGCATTGGCCGGAATACCTTGCGCCGCTGATGAACCTGGGCCTGCGCTTGTATCTGGCAGACGTGTTTTTCAAATCCGGCCTGACCAAGGTGCAGAGCTGGAGCAGCACCCTGTATCTTTTCAGCGACGTATATCATGTGCCGCTGCTGCCGCCGGCAGTGGCAGCCACGATGGCAGCGAGCGCGGAGCTCGGCCTCTCGACGCTGCTGGTGGTCGGCCTGCTCGGCCGGTTTTCGGCAGCGGGGCTTTTCATCCTCAACGCGGTCGCGGTCATTTCCTATTCCGACCTGAGCGAAGCGGGCCTCAATCAGCACCTGTCCTGGGGCATACTGCTCGCCGTGCTGCTGATCGCCAGTCGCTGGCAATGGTCGGTGGACGCGTGGCTGGAGAAGCGCATGAAGGGCGTCCCTGCCAGATCCCGGCGCTGAGTCCCGGTCCGCGAAGCGGACGGTCGCGACCGGCAGTGTCGTTTCGCGACACACTGTTGTCGTATAGACATACAGTCGTTCGCGTTTCAACCATTGTGCCGAAGTGCAGAGCTGGCCTCGGAAGCGGGTTAGCACCATACGCTATCGCAGCTTCCGGTATGCCTCGCCACTTGCGCCCGCGCGGCAGATGGCAGGCTAGCCGTGCCTTTCGGTCTATAGACAAATCCCGCACGTAAGCCTAGTCTGTATATTGAATGGGCCTCCCCTTATTACCGGAATGCCCGTGAAGATGAGCGGTATCAGCAGGATTGAATTGGTTAGGCAACTCAGCCACAAGGAGAAGATGTGACCGAATCGAAAGAGCAGAAAGCTTCGTCCGACGCCGAGCTTCTGCCGTCAGCTGCGTCGAATCCGCTCGTTTTTATAAGCCACGATGCGCGAGACGCGGATCTAGCGGAAGCTTTTAGCAAGTTGCTCAAAAGCGTTAGTGCCGGAATGATCAAGACGTTTAGGTCTTCGGACAAGAAGGGCACCGAAGGCATTGACTTCGGTGAGGAGTGGTACAAACGCTTGATGACGCAACTTCAGTCCACTTCCGATGTGGTGTGCCTTTTTACCGAGCGAAGTCTCGACCGTCCGTGGATCCTTTTCGAAGCCGGTGTGGCTAAGGGAAAATTAAACACGGCAGTTGTTGGCGTGGCCCTGGGCATACCAATTACCCGGGTAAGCGCTGGCCCCTTCTATCAGTTCATGAACATGGACGACAGCGACGGCGATCTCACGAAGCTGGTCAATCAACTTGCCAGAAAGATTCCAAACCTTGAACTCGACAGTGATGTCGTCAAGACTCAGGTGGCAGCTTTCAAGGCGACGGAAGCGACGCTTCTAAAAAAACTGACGGCGAGCAGCGCTAAAGCCGAGACAAAAGAGGAGGTTGACGAGAGCGCTGTTGCAAAGCTCGCCGAGGAAATGAAAGCTCTGCCGTCACGCGTCGCCGAACGGCTGGCCGAGGCCGGCGACGACTTCCGCCCCCGGCGAATGCGTCGCTTCCACCCAATGATGCTAGATGAAATAATGCACGCCTTCGGAGAACCGGGCGATCCCGTAGCTATCCTCATGGCGGCGAGCCTGGTGCGCGATGATATGCCTTGGCTGTATGAGCTAGCGATGGAGGCTTACAGGTCCATCAAAGACGGAAATCCAGAGACTATCGCGCGCGAGGTGAAGAAAATCCGCCGATTCTCGGAACTGATGCTTCACCATCCATTGATGGAAGAGTTCGGCTTCGGTGGAAAAGAGTCTCGCATGATCGCGATGGAATTCCCCAGATTGCTCGAGCGCACACTGATGCGTACTTTGGATGTGAGGACCAAGGCATTACAGCCCGCTCATCGCAAGGTACCAAAGTTTCAGGTAGAACCGTAGCGTGTTGAGCGGGCTTGCACTCAGCGACAGCATGACAGGGTCAGAGACGAATTGATTACGGACTAATTCGTCTGACCCCGAAGTTGCGTCTCTGACCCCGAAGTTGGACCATGCAGGGAAAATCGCCCCTTTGGACCCCGCTCGGCAACTCTATTGCCCTGCTGTCCCTAACATAGAGAGCTAACCGCTATGATTTCGCAATTTTTCGAAGTTCAGATCAAAGAAGGGCAAATCAATCGCTACCTGGATCTCGCGGCTTCGTTGAAACCGTCCCTCGAAGCCATGGGCGGTTGTCTCTTTATCGACAGATTCAAGAGCTTGAGTCGAAAGAATCTTTTGCTCTCATATCAGATATGGCAGGACGAGGGATCACTGATCGCTTGGCGGGTGAATGCGAAGCACCATACGGTTCAAGAAACAGGCCGCGAGCAGGTCTTCGCCGACTACCGCATTCGGATCGCGCAGGTCATCCACGAGGAGCGGCCCGCAAAATCCGCGTGGCGCCCAGAACGCCTGAGTGCCTACAACGACCCAAAGAGGAGGCCACCGACTTTTGTCGTCGCTTCCGAATCCCGGAATCGAGAGCTGCCGGTAGAAACGTCCTGGAAACGTGACGTCTTCGAGAGCGTCTACAGACCGGGCATTTTTGCTCATCTTATCGACGTGCCATCGTCCGATGCTGGCCTCGGCTTTGGCCGGCAACTTTTTGCCGATTCGACGACTGAGTATTTCCGCGTATTTGAGCTGATGCGCGACTACGGCATGTTCAATCGCGGCGAGGCGCCTCAGTACTACCCGCCCGTACCGCCGCCGGTGCAGAGAAGCACCTGGGGCGAGACGAATTGATTGCGGACTAATTCGTCTCTGACCCCAATGGCACAAAACCCAAAATCTGGCAAATTTCTGGCCACCGCGCGTGCCTTTGACAGATCGTGGGAAGAGAGTTTGGCAACATTTATTGAGACTGACGGACGCAAGGATGCGATAGACGCGATCATCGCCAATAGGCACCTAATCGCGCATGGCAAGGACTCGGGCATTTCATTGGCCAGGATCCCAGAATATTTGAAAAAAGGCGTTGAAGTTGTTGAGTTCATTGAGAGCCAATGTGGGTTGGCGAATTGAGTATGCCGAACGACGTAACCGGTCACATCGGCAGGCACTGCACGCTGTCGCTAAGCACTTGGAGCACCTGGAGCTCAGAGACAAATTGATTGCGGACTAATTTGTCTCTGATCCCGAAGTTGTTCCGAAGTTGTTACGGAACGCGTGCCCTGTACACACGTGGTGTGATTCGCTACATCGTTACATACGTAAGGAGGGGTGGAACCATGAACCAAACCAAAAAGAATTGGATAGTAGGAATACTTATCACAACAGGGCCTATCCTGGTTGGGCTCACTGCGGTTCAGACAAGTGTAAATGCAATGTGGCCCAAGCGTGTACCTGCGGTCGTTTGGACATTTATCCCCATCGCGGGATTGTTTATCTTAGGATTAGGAGTGCTACTGTGGTTGATCGTTCGGATTCCAATTCCCACCTTGATGCCTGCATACGAGTGTTATCGCGCCAAGAAAAGTGAACTCGAACTAATACGGGACTACGGTGTGCAATGGTTCGGAAACGAAGTATCTCCTTTGAACCGCATGTCAATTTGGTTTGAGAGGAATAAGAACATTTTTACAGTAATGTATCGTGTCAAGCGGACGAAGGTGACCAAGTCCAGAAAGTTTGTGGGATATTACAGTGTTATACCGATTACCGAACCCGCAGTAGTCAAACTAAAGTCTAATGAAATCACGGGGGCAGGGTTTCTTGAGGAGCATATCGAGCCCTCCAATGTAGATCCGTACGCTATTTACGTAGGCGCAATAGTGGCACAGGCGGGTCTGGCACGCGGGAACATTAGATCCGCTCTCCACAACGAAATAACGAATGTCTGGGCGACGAAAACTAAGAGAGTATTCACGCGACCCGTATCGAAACACGGACTTAGACTGGTAGAAGATTACGGCTTCACAGCCGTAGATCCAGCCAATTCCGGTAAGCTGCAGTCACTATACGCGAAGGAATTAGATTGATAAGACTTGTATCGAGGACGACGAGGTAAAGCTCTCGAACTGAGACGAAAGACACCACCCAAGGGACCGCTGTCCTTCGTTGGACTTTAACTCCGCTCTGGGATAAGAACAATGGAGCACCTGGGGGTCAGGGACGAATTGATTGCGGACTAATTCGTCTCTGACCCACGAAGTTCCCGATTGGTCTCTGACCCCCGAAGTTGATGGTCCATGGCGGCTGTCGAAGACACCGGCATTGACGATCGCGTTACCATTGCGCTTCTTCGAAAACTTGGGACTGCCGAATCTTGCACCACGGTAGGAATTCAATTCATCGAACCGCCGGATACGTGACCCGTACGTCCGGTGGTGTGGGAGGGGGAAGCCGAGAGGCTTTCTCCTATCCCGATTGGGCCGCTAAATCGCCCTATCGACTATCGCGGTAGAATTATCTTTTGGAGGTATCAGGATGAGTCAAAATTTCACAGCTGTAGTAAAGCAAGAGGGTCCTTGGTGGATTGGTTGGATCGAAGAGGTTCCTGGTGTCAACTGTCAGGAGCCCACACGCGACGAATTGCTGAAGACCCTACGGGTCACTCTCGCAGAAGCACTTGAAATGAACCGCGCGGACGCCCGTGACGCTGCGGGCAAAGGCTACGAAGAGCTAAGTATTGCGGTATGAAGCGTCGCAATTTATTGCGACATCTGTCCTCTCACGGCTGCACGCTTCTTCGCGAAGGCGGCAGCCACTCGTGGTGGCAGAACCTTTCCTTAAACAAACGTAGCGCTGTTCCCCCGACACAGCGAGGTGAACGACTACTTGGCGAGGAAGATATGCAAAGACCTCGGGATTCCGCTGCCATGACGCTGCCCAACCCTTTGTTGCTGCGGACGGGCCGCCAGCACCGCGCCCGTGCAACGGTCATCTCCGCCCGCCGCAGAACAATACGTTATACGCTATGAAAAGAACGTATCGCGGCAGCTGCCACTGTGGGAAGGTGCAGTTCGAGGTCGACGCCGATCTCGACCATTTGCGCGTCTGCGACTGCTCCATATGTCGCCGACGAGGCGCACTGATACATCGAGTCAATGACGACGAGTTGCGATTACTCACACCGATCGAGGGACTTACCGTTTACGCGTGGAATACGAAAACCGCTAAGGACTATTTCTGCCCTGTGTGCGGTATATTGCCCTTTCGTCGCCCGAGAACCGCTCCAGACAAATGGGGCGTAAATGTTCGCTGCCTTCCTGACGTTGATCTCGCCGCGATTCCGATCAAGTACGTACATGGCGGCAAGCTGGATGTCGTTGATCGTGGCGTATAACACCACGCCCCACCCGGACGCGCGGGAATACGTCAACGACCGGATCGTGCGATTATCCGCGACGAATGGATCGAGAGGGCTGTCCGGGCACCTCTTCGGGAAACGGTCCAGGCTGACGGGCGCTTCCGGCGGTGGGTTCAGGTACCGGAAATGGAGAACCGCTTTCTCCGCGTGATTGTCTTGCCAGGTGGCGAGACCGTGCATAACGCTTTCTTTGACGGAAGGTTTGCGCCATGAAAGTTCGCTACTTCGCTGACACGGATACCCTACTCATTGAGTTTCTGGATTCTCCGGTTACCGAGACCCGCGATCTCGACGAGAACACCATTCTCGACGTGGATGCCAAAGGCAACATTTGCTCCATTACGGTCGAGCACGCGTCTCAGCGCGCCGGTGCACCGCAGTTTTCCTACGAGCAAGTTGCCGCATAACCGCGCGATCGACAGCGACACTTCGCCAGCGCTGGGCGAAAGGGGTCTACCATCGAAATTATTGCGGACTAATGGAGGAAATTGATGGCCAGGACAAAACGAAATATCGGACTAGAAATTCTCGAAGGTATTCGCGAAATCAAGCGCGGCGAACATGGTCGGATAGTCAATGTCCCCTCCGTGGCGCCTGTTCGTGAGCGAACCGGCCTTTCCCAATCCCGGTTTGCCGAACTGCTGGGTGTCTCGGTACGTACGCTTCAAGAGTGGGAACAGGGCAGACGCGCTCCGTCTGGTGCCGCCCGCACGTTGCTTCTGATCGCGCAAAAAAATCCCAGCGCATTGCTGGAAGTTGCGTAGTCGGATACTGACTTCCGCTTGCATGCAGACAGTTCCGAAGCCGATCAGGGAACGCCTGGACATCGGCGTACCGAGCCATGTTGCTCTCGGTCTTGCGATTTTTCTGCTGTGGCTAATCGCTCCTCCAGTGAGCGCAGAGGTGATCGTCAAATGCCTGTCCCGTACAGGGGAGGTCATCTATTCGGACGTTCCGTGTGAAAAGCAGGGCGCCTTGCCGGACGGCACCGTCAATGCTTCGCCCAACGGATATGGCGGAACAATGCGTCTACGAGTCGGAGTCGATCAGGGAACGGTGCCACAAGCGCCACAGGCGCCAGTCGCTCCGGCGGATGGGCGTCTCTACGTGAATGGCTACATCGGAAACAAACCGGCTCGATTCCTGGTGGATACCGGCGCAACCGAGGTCTCGATTCCGTACAAGAGGGCAATCGAACTGGGCATTCCCGTCTTTGCCGGGCAGCGCGGTCAAAGCACCACCGCAAGCGGTCAGGTGGGGATATACAAGATCCAGTTGGCTTCCATCACGGTCGGAAATGTCACGGTGCATAATGTTGCCGCCGACGTTTCGCTGAATGAAAGCGGCTCCCAGGACATTCTGCTCGGGATGAGCTTTCTGCGGCATGTCACCCTGGTGCTGCGGAATGGCGCGTTGACCATTGGCCGATGATTTTGGTAATGATCGGCGTCAAGCGCCCTCTGCCTGCGCCCGGCTAATTTTCCCCTAATTCTCGCTCGCTATCCTCACTGCTACGCGAACATCGGCGTGCCCTTAGGGGTGGCGCGTGTTCGAGGTCGAAGCGTTGTCGCCCGGCTGCCAGGCTAACCCTGGCGGCTCGATGCGCAAGGGCCGGGTGAGATAATGTGCCATTCAAAATTGCGGGATAAACGATGCGGATTCTGCTGGTCGAAGACGACCCCATGATCGGCGACGCGGTATGCGTCGCGCTCAAGGATGCCGCTTATGCCGTGGACTGGGTGAAAGACGGCGCCGCTGCCGCCAGCGTGCTCGAACACGGCGAGCACCAGGCCGTGCTGCTCGATCTGGGGCTGCCAAAACGCGACGGGCTGGAAGTGCTGCGCCGTCTGCGCCAGGCGGGCAACACGGTGCCGGTGATCGTCATCACCGCCCGCGACGGCGTCGACGACCGCATCAAGGGGCTCGATTTCGGCGCGGACGACTACCTGGTGAAGCCCTTCGACGTCAACGAATTGCTCGCCCGGCTGCGGGCCATCATCCGCCGCCAGGGCGGGCAGGCCGCGCCGGTGCTCACCAACGGCAGGGTGAGCCTCGATCCGGCGACGCGCGAAGCGCGCTGCGGCGATGCCGTGGAGCTGCTGAGCGCGCGCGAGTTCGCCCTGTTGCATGCGCTGCTGCTGCGTCCCGGCGCGATCCTCACGCGTGCCGAGCTGGAGGAGCGCATTTACGGCTGGAACGAGGAGGTCGAAAGCAATGCGGTGGACTTCCTCATCCACGGCGTGCGCAAAAAGCTCGGCGCCGATGTCATCAAGAACGTGCGCGGCGCGGGCTGGATGGTGAGCAAGGATAGCGAGGCAGGGCGCGCGGAATGAGGGTTTGGCGCGTTGCAGCTGCTTCGATCGTTCTGAGTCTTGCCGCCTGCGCCAGTTACGCGCCCAGGCCGCTGCCCGAGCGGGTGAATCTGCCGCGGTCCGCGTCGGCGATTGCGGTCGATCCGGCGCGCCTGCCTTTCCGCAGCTTGTCCACCCATGTGTTCGATCCTGCGGACGGCCTGGACATGGACGAAGTGGCGATGCTGGCGGTGGCGAATAACCCGCAGTTGCGCGAGGCGCGGGATGCTCTGGGTATCGCCCGTGCCCAGTCCTTCGCCGCCGGCCTGTTGCCGGACCCGCAACTGGGCATCAGTTCGGACCACCCGACGAACGGCACTGCAGCCAATACCAGCGCTTTCAATCTCAATCCCAGTTACGACGTCAACGCGCTGCTGCTGCGCTCGTCGCGCAAGAATGCGGCCATCGCCGAGCAGCAACGCGTGAACCTGGATTTGTTGTGGCAGGAATGGCAGGTGGTGAGTCAGGCGCGGTTGCTGTTTACTCGGCTGACCGCGCAAGACAGTTTGATGAGGAAATTGCAGTCAGCCCGCGCACTGTTGGCGGATCGCTACCGGCGCAGCCAGCGGGCGCTCGCGGCGGGGAACGTCACGCTCGACTTCGCCAGCGCCGACCTGGTCGCCTTGCAGGGCATCGAGCGCCGAATCAGCGAGCTGGAACGCAGTCGTCTGAACAACAGGGCGAGCCTCGATCGCGTCCTCGGGCTGGCCGCCGACGCGCGGCTGCGGCTGGTCGGCGAACCCAAAGCGGCGGCGATCGATGCCGCCGCAGTGCGCGCCAGCCTGGAGCGGCGCCTAGAGCAGCGGCCGGATTTGCAGGCCCTGCGCGCCGGCTATCGATCGCAGGAAGAAAAGTTTCGCGGCGCGGTGCTGGCGCAGTTCCCCGCATTGAATATCGGGCTCAGCCGCGCGCGCGATACCAGCGGGATCTACAGCGTGGGTTTCGGTTTGAGCCTGAGCTTGCCGATTTTCAATCGCAACCGCGGCAATATCGCCATCGAAGACGCCACGCGCAAAAAGCTGTACGACGAATACCAGAACCGGCTGAACGCCGCTTACGGCGAAGTCGCCATCGCGCTGGAAAACCTGCCCTTGCTGCGCAGCCAGCTGCGGCGCACGCGCGAGGGGATGCGCGAACTCGAAACCGTGGCCAAGCGCGCCGAAGTTGCGCTGCGCGCCGGCAACCTCGCCGCGCCCGATTACGTGCGACTGCAAATCGCGCTGCTGGACAAGCAAACCGAAGCGATAAACCTGCAAGAGACCTCGATGGAACAACAAATCGCGCTCGAAACCCTGCTGGGTCCCGACCTTCCCGAACAAAGCAAAGGTGCCCAATGATGCAACGTGTAACCGTCTTGCTGGGTTTGCTGCTCCTATCCAGCCCCCTTCTGGCCGCGGTCGCGCCCAGCGTACAGGTGCAAACGGTGATGTTGAAGCGGCAGCCCATGGCGGACACGGTCTCCGGCTACGGCGTGGTGTCGCCGGATACGCGCGCGCTGGAAACCGTCAGCCTGCCGCGCCCGGGCCGGATCGCGCGGCTGCTGGTGAGCGCGGGGCAGGTGGTCAGGAAAGGCGCTCCGCTGCTCGAGTTCGCAACCGGAGCCAGTGCCGCGCTGGGCTACCGGCAAGCGCGCCATGCCGTCGACTTCGCGCGCAGCGAAGTGGCGCGGACCGAGCAACTGACCAAGCAGCAGCTTGCCACCCAGTCGCAGTTGGCGGCGGCGAAAAAGGCCTTGGCGGATGCCGAAGCCGCCTTGCGCGCGCAGGAAAAGATCGGTTCGGGGGAGGGGATAGCGAAGGTGCGCGCGCCTTTCGACGGCGTGGTGGTCGCGCTGCAGGCAGTCCAGGGCGACCGCCTGACTGCGGGCGCGCCGGTGCTGCAACTGGCGCGCTCGGGCGGGCAGCGCGTGCTGCTGGGGGTGGAGCCTGCCGATGTGGCGCAGGTGCGCCTGGGCATGGCGGTCAGTGTGACGCCGGTATTCGATCCCGGACACAAGGTGGCGGGGAAGGTGGCGCAGGTATTCGGCATGATCAACCCGCAAACCGAGTTCGTCGATGTGCTGGTGGCGGTGACCGGCAGCGGGCTCATGCCGGGCACCAAGGTGCATGCCGAGATCCAGCTCAGTCGGAAGCCCGCGTGGGTCGTGCCGCGTTCGGCGGTGCTGCGCGACGCCAAGGGCGCGTATATTTTTCAGGTGCGCGCGGGCAAGGCGCACCGGGTCGGCGTGCAGACCGGGCTAGAGCGCGATGGGCTGATCGCCGTGCATGGGGCGTTTGCCGCGAGCGAGCCGGTAGTGAGCCTGGGCAACTATGAGCTGCGCGACGGCATGGCCGTGCGCGAGAGCGGGCGATGACCGTCACGCAGTGGATGCAGGAGCATCGCCGCTCGATTCTGTTCCTGCTGGGCTTGCTGGCGCTCGCAGGCGCGCTGGCGGCGTTCAAACTGCCGGTCACTTTGTTTCCCAATGTGGATTTTCCGCGCGTCGTGGTGCAGCTGAACGCGGGCGACCGCCCCGCCGACCTGATGATGCTGTCGGTTACGCAGCCGGTGGAGGTAGCGCTGCGCCGCGTGCCGGGCGTGCGCGATGTGCGCTCCACCACCAGCCGGGGCGCGGCCGATGTTTCGGTGAGTTTCGACTGGGGCACCCACATGGGCCTGGCAACCTCGCAGATCAACGAGGCGATCACCCAGATCCTGCCGAATCTGCCGCGGGGCACGCAATTGGTGACCAAGCGCATGGACCCGACGGTGTTCCCGATTCTGGCTTACAGCCTGACCTCGGCAACCCAGTCGCAGACCGCGCTCTACGATCTGGCGCAGTATCAATTGCGCCCCTTGCTCTCCAGTGTCAACGGCGTGGCGCGCGTGCAGGTGATCGGCGGCGCACGGGAGGAATACCAGGTCACCGTGGACCCGGCACGCCTCATGGCTTACGGGCTGACGCTCAGCGACGTGGCGCAGGCCTTGAGCGCAGCCAACGTGGTCACCGCGGTGGGGCGGCTGGAGGACCATTACAAGCTGTATCTGGAAATAGCCGATACCCGGCTGAGGAACATCCGGCAGATCCGCAACACCATCATCAAAAGCGGCAGCAACGGTATCGTGCGGCTGGAAGACGTGGCGCTGGTGAGCGACGGCGTGGTGCCGCAATGGATCAAGGTCAATGCCGATGGCCGCCCGGCGGTGCTGCTCGATATCTACCAGCAGCCCGGCAGCAACAGCGTGCGCATAGCGCGCGACGTGCATGCGAAACTCGCGGACTACCATTCGCAGTTGCCCCCCGGCGTCAAGCTTGCGAACTGGTACGACCAGAGCGTGCTGGTGGTGAATTCGGCTGCGAGCGTGCGCGACGCCATTCTCATCGGCATCGGGCTGGCGGTGCTGGTGCTGTTCGCCTTCCTGCGCAATCTCAAGATCACCCTGATCGCGGCGGTGGTGGTGCCGACGGTGCTGGCGGCGACCGTGGTATTGCTCTATGCGCTGGGCATGAGTTTCAACATCATGACGCTGGGCGGCATGGCGGCCGCGGTGGGTCTGATCATCGACGATGCAATTGTCATGATCGAGCACATCGTGCGCCGGCTGCGCGGGGCGCCCGCCGAACACCACGGCCGGGTGATGGCGGCGGCGATGGAATTCATGCGCCCGCTGGCGGGCTCGTCGGCATCGACCATCGTCATCTTCCTGCCGCTGGCGTTTCTTACCGGAGTGACCGGCGCATTTTTCAAGGCGCTGTCGCTGACCATGGCGGCGGGGCTGGTCATCTCCTTCTTCGTCACCGCGCTGGCGGTGCCGCTGCTGGCGGATCATTTCCTCGACCAGAAGGACGCCAACCAGAAAGAAGGCGGACGCCTGACCGCGTGGATGCACCGCCGCTACGAGGCGCTGATGCAGCGCGTGCTGGCGCGGCCGGTTCTGATCCTCTTGTTGATCCTGCCCTTGCTAGGCGCGGGCTTTCTCGCTTTCAACCATGTCGGCTCCGGCTTCATGCCGTCCATGGACGAGGGCGGTTTCATCCTCGATTACCGCTCCGCGCCGGGCACTTCGCTTACCGAGACCAACCGGCTGCTGCTGCAGGTGGAGGCGATCATCAAGGCCAACCCCTACGTGGATACCTATTCGCGCCGGACCGGCACCCAATTGGGCGGCGGCGTCACCGAGGCCGACGAGGGCGATTTCTTCGTGCGCCTGAAAGCGGGCCCGCGGCCGCCGATCGAGAAGGTGATGGACAATATCCGCACCCAGGTCGAACAGAAGGTGCCGGGGCTCAACATCGAACTGGCGCAGTTGATGGAGGATCTGATCGGCGATCTGACCTCGGTACCGCAGCCGATCGAGATCAAGCTGTTCTCCGATAATCCGCAGAAGCTGCAGGCTGCCGCGCACAAGGTCGTTGCGGCGATCGACAAAGTGCCCGGGGTGGTCGACACCAACGACGGCATTCGTCCCGCCGGCGATGCGCTGGAGATCCGCGTGGATCGGGTAAAAGCCGCGCTGGAGGGGATGAATCCAGACAGCATCACGCAGATACTGCGCGGCTATCTGTCCGGGATCGTCACCACGAAGATTCAGAAGGGACCGAAGTTGGTCGGCGTGCGCGTGTGGACGCCGCAGGACCAGCGCGCCATCGTGCCGGATATCGGGAAATTGCTGATCCGCGCGCCCGATGGGCACGTGTTTCCGCTGCGGCGGGTGGCGCAGCTCGTGCCGGTCAGCGGCCAGCCGCAGATCGACCGGGAGAACCTGAAGCGCATGGTGGCGGTGACCGGACGCATCAGCGGACGCTCGCTGGGGCCGGTGATCGCCGATATCCAGAAAGTGATGGCGACGCCGAACCTGCTGCCCAAGGGCATGTACTACGAACTCGGCGGCCTGTACAAGCAGCAGCAAATCGCGTTCAAAGGCCTGATGGCGGTATTCGCCGCGGCCGTCGGGCTGGTGTTCCTGCTGCTGCTGTTCCTGTACGAGAGCTTCCGCATGGCGCTGGCGATCATGGCGATACCGCTGCTGGCGGTGTCGGCGGTGTTCGTCGGCCTGTGGCTGGCCGGCATCGAACTCAACATCTCGGCGATGATGGGCATGACCATGATCATCGGCATCGTCACCGAGGTCGCCATATTCTATTTTTCCGAGTACCGCGATCTGTTTCGCGAAATGCCGTTTCGACAGGCGCTGATCGACGCCGGCAAAAACCGCATGCGCCCGATCGCCATGACCACGTTTGCAGCCATCCTCACCCTGCTGCCGCTGGCGTTCGCGATCGGCCAGGGCTCGGCCATGCAGCAGCCGCTGGCGGTCGCCATCATTTCCGGGCTGGCGGTGCAGCTGCCGCTGGTGCTGCTGGTGATGCCGGTGTTGTTCAGCCTGATGGAGCGCAGATCCGAGGGGAACGGGAATGCTTGAGCGAAATCGCGATTTTCCATTCCGGCCGCGCTACCTATCGCTAACCGTGGGCTAAATCGGGAGACGTAGAGTGATCGTCACGGTGGACGCAATTGCGTCCGGCGCACATCAATCAACTCTACAGGAGCATCGTCATGAGAATCAGAAAATCTGTTCGTTTCGGCATCATCGGCCTGGCCGCCCTCGGCGCTTCGCTCGCCTTCGCCGGCGTGGGCAGCGCCAGTGAAGGGCACAAGAGCGACCCCGCCCTGATGTCCCAGGCCAGAATCAGCATGGAACAAGCCCGGGTAATCGCACTCAAAGCCCATTCAGGCAAGATTGCCGACGAGGAACTGGAGCAGGAAAAAGGCGGCAGCGGCCTGCGCTACTCCTTCGATATCCGGAAGGGCAAGGCCACACAAGAAGTCGGTGTCGACGCGAAGACCGGCAAGGTGCTGGAAAACGCCCCGGAAGGACCAAACGCGGATTAAGCGCCGATTCGAAATGGGATACTCCCCTTGCTATTGATCTTTCCGCAATACATGACACCGTTCGGCAACAAATGGTCATTCCGAGTGTAGCGAGGAATCTGCTGTTTTCAGATCCAAAAGCAGATTCCTCGGGCTGCGCCCTCGGAATGACATGTCATTTTGAAACGACTTCTTAGGAAAGGCTTCGGCTTCCAGTTGCTTTTGCCAGGAGTAATGCATGCGGGCATGGTTCCTCGTTAGCCTTTTGACCTTGTTGGCCGGCTGCGCGATCCAGCCCTATCACGCGCGGCCCCTCGATCCGGCCGCGCTGGCGAAGTCCTATGAGACGCGCACGCTCGATTCCGCAGCGCTGCGTGAATTCATTCAAACGAACCTGGGTCGGGACGTGACGCCCTGGCCACCCAAAAGCTGGAGCGGGAAGATGCTTACCCTGGCGGCCTTCTATTACAGCCCGGATCTGGATGCGGCGCGCGCCAAATGGGGGACAGCCAGGGCAGGCATGGTTACCGCCGCGCAGCGTCCCAATCCAGCGCTGCTGTTGCCCTTTCATCACACCTCCGATTCGACAGGAAATTCGCCGTGGACCTATGGCCTGGGGCTCGATATCCCGGTTGAAACCGCGGGCAAGCGCGGCTACCGGATGGCGCAGGCGCAACAACTGTCGGACGCCGCCCGCTTTAGCATCGGCAGCGTGGCCTGGCAGCTTAGAAGCCGGCTGCGCGCGCAGCTGCTCAAGCTGTACGGCGCCAGGCAAACGATTTCGATACTGAAGCAGCAGATCGAGGTGCAGCGTCAGATCGCAAAAATGCTGGAGCAGCGCCTCGCGGCGGGCGAGGCATCCGCCACCGGGGTGAATCGGCAGCGCATTTCGCTCGTCCGATCCCGCGCCGACCTGGCGAATGCGCAAGGGCAGATGGAAAATGCCCGCGCGCAGGTGGCAAGCGCGATCGGCGTGCCGGTTGACGCGCTGGACGGCATCCATTTCGATTTTGCCGAATTTGACCGGATATACCCGGACATCCCGGCGCGGGACGCGCAACGCCAGGCGCTACTTAACCGGGCGGACCTCCTGGGGGCGCTGGCGCAATACCAGGCGAGCCAGAACGCCTTGCAGCTCGCGATCGCCAATCAATATCCGGATATTCACCTGGGACCCGGCTACCTCTGGGACCAGGGCGCGACCAAGATCGCTTTCGGCGTCAGTGCAATCGCCCTTCCCATCCTCAATCAAAACCAGGGGCCGATCGCCGAGGCGAAGGCGCGCCGCGCCGAAGCCGAGGCGAAAGTGATATCGCTGCAGGCGCGGGCCATCGACCAAACGGGCCGGGCGCTGGTCGCGTACCGTGCGGCGCTTAAAGCTTTAAGCCAGAGCGAAGTTCTGCTGTCCGCGCAAGAACAGCAACTTTCGTCTGCGCAAAAGCTATACAAGTCGGGCGAGACGGGCCGCCTGAGCCTGGCGCTGGCGCATCGGGCGCTGTTTGCGGTTCTCCTCGTCCGCCAAGGTGCGCTCACGCAAGTCCAGCAATCGCTGGGCCGGCTCGAAGACGCGCTCGAGCGCCCGCTGGACGGCGCGGCCGGAATAAGCGCTGCCATCCTGACTGACCCTCTGCGCAACGCGGCTGCAAACAAAGGATCCCGGCCATGACAAACAATCGCAACATCTTCGCCGGCATGATCGCGGCGGTGATCATTGTCGGCGCGGTTGCCGCGCTATGCAGTGAACCGACCCAGGCCGCCAAGCCGGTGGAAAGCGCGCAAGCTGCCAGCACCACCCCGGGTACGGTCGAGCTCACGCGCGCGCAATTGACTGCCAGCGGCATAGAAACGCAGTCGCTGCCCATGATCCGTTTCCAGCCGGAGACGAGTACCTACGCCAGCGTACTGGACCCTGGGCCGCTGCTTCAGTTGCGCGGGCAATTGCGCTCGGCGCAGGTGCAAACCGATGCCGCGCGCGCCGAGGCCGCGGCCTCGGGGCGCGAATACCGGCGCCTGGCTCTGCTAAACAGCCAGGGTCACACCGTCTCGGACAAAGTGACCGAGGCGGCGCATGCCGCGTGGGAAACGGATCGCGCGCATCTGCAATCGGCACAGGCAATATTGTCGGCTGCGCGCGACACGGCGCGCAGCCGCTGGGGCGGCGTGCTGACGGGCTGGGCACTCGCAGCGCGCTCGCCGCAACTGGATGCGCTCGATTCCGGACAGCAGGCTTTGCTGTCGGTCGCGCTGCCTCGGAGCGGCGCGATGCGTTCGCTGGCGCCAAGGATCCGCGTCGTCGTTCCCGCTACCGGCGGCAGCGAGATCACTGCGCAGCTGGTTTCGCCTTCGCCGCTGGCGGACCCGCTCACGCAAAGCCCGACTTACTTCTACCGGGCGCCGCGCGCGGGATTGCGCACCGGCATGCGCGTCGAGGCACTTTCGCCCGCCGGCCAGGCTCTGGACGGCGTGACGATTCCGAATTCGGCGGTGGTCTGGTACGCCAATCGTCCCTGGGCTTACGTGCAGAGCGACGGCACGCATTTCACGCGGCGCGAAATCACCGTCGATACGCCCGCACCCGGCGGCTGGTTTGTTGCGCACGGGTGGCGCGGTGGCGAGCGCGTGGTGGTAAAGGGGGCAGCCCTGTTGCTCTCGCAGGAATTCCAGCCGCCACCACAACCGGCCGGTTCGGGCTGCGGCGATGACGACGATTAGCGCCACAACCCGGTCCTTGTAAAAAAACCGGATCATTAAACAGGAACGCCGTCGCCATGCTGACGCCCATCGTTCGCTTTGCCGTCCGCTTTCGCGGCGTCGTCATCGCCTTGGCAATACTGCTGGCGGGATATGGTTTGTTCGCCCTCAGGGATGCGCGGCTGGACGTGTTCCCGGAATTCGCGCCGCCCCAGGTGCAGGTGCAGACCGAGGCGCCGGGCCTGTCGCCCGAGCAGGTGGAAGTGCTGGTCACCCAGCCGCTGGAGAACCGGCTGGCCGGCCTCACCGGCATGAAGACGATGCGCTCCAAGTCGTTTCAGGGCCTGTCCATGATCACGCTGACGTTCACGGCGGACACGGATATCTACCGCGCGCGGCAGCTCGTGGCGGAGCAAATGGGCGGCATTGCCGGTACGCTGCCCCAGGGGGTGAAGGCCCCGGCCTTGCTGCCGCTGGCTTCTTCCACCAGCGTGGTGCTGAGCCTCGGCCTGACCTCGAACACGCGTTCGCTGATGGAACTGCGCACCCTTGCCGACTGGAGCGTCAAACCGCAACTGCTCGCCGTGCGCGGCGTGGCGGGCGTCTCCGTGTTCGGCGGCGAGGTGAAGCAGTTGCAGATCCAGATTGCGCCCGACAAGCTGCTGCGTTACGGCCTGTCGATCGAGGACGTGGTAAACGCAGCGAAGCGCGCAACGGCGGTACGCGGTGCCGGCCTGATCGAAAACGACAATCAGCGCATTGTGCTGGAAACTGCCGGGCAGCCTGTATCCGCCGCGGCGCTGGGCGCGGTGGTGCTGCGCAGTCGGGGCGGCGCCACCCTGCGCCTGGAGGATGTGGCGCGGGTAACGGTGGCGCCCGCACCCGCGGTCGGCGCTGCCTCGATCGAAGGGCAGCCGGGACTGATGCTGGTGGTCGAGGAGCAGTATGGCGCGAACACCCTGGCAGTCACCCGGGCGCTGGAACAACGTCTCGCGCAGCTCAAGCCGGGCCTCGCTGCCGAAGGCGTAAGCCTGCATCCCGACCTGTTCCGCCCGGCCAACTTCATCGAAACCGCGATCGGGCACCTGCGCGCGGCGCTGCTGATCGGCGCCGCGCTGGTGCTGGCGGTGTTGCTGCTGTTCCTGTTCGACGTGCGCGCTGCCGTCATTTCCGCCAGCGCGATCCCGCTGGCGTTGTTGACCGCCGTGATCGTCCTCAATCACTTCGGCATCGGCCTCAACACCATGACCCTGGGCGGGCTCGCCATCGCCATCGGCGAGGTCGTCGACGACGCGATCATCGACGTGGAAAACATTTCCCGGCGCCTGCGCGAAAACCGCCTGTTGCCCGAGCCGCTGAGTTCGGCGCAAGTGGTGTTGAAAGCTTCGCTGGAAATACGGGGCGCGGTGGTCTACGCCACGTTCATCGTGGTCCTGGTGTTCGTGCCGGTGTTGACGCTGGCAGGCGTAGCCGGTCGCCTGTTCGGCCCGCTGGCACTCGCCTACATGTCAGCCATCCTGGCCTCGCTCGCGGTGGCGCTGACGCTTACCCCGGCGCTCGCCTACGCCTTGCTCGCGCGCCGCGCGGCCGCGGCAAAAGAGCCACCCCTGGGGAAATGGCTCAGGGCACGCTACACCCGGCTGTTGAGCAACATCGATCGGCGCGCGGGCGCGGCGATTCTGGCGGTGCTGTTGCTGTGCGCCGCTGCATTGTCCGCGCTGCCGTTCATGCAGAGTGCATTTTTGCCCGCGCTGCGCGAAGGCCACTTCATCGTTCACATGAAGATGGCGCCCGGCACCTCGCTCGCCCAGTCCCTCGCGCTGGGGCAGCGCGTCACCGGCGCGCTGCGCAAAATCGCAGGGATACGCTCGGTCGCGCAGAGGGTGGGACGGGCGACCCAGGTGTCGGATCCGGCGGGCGCATTCTCGAGTGAGTTCGAGGTCGACCTGACCCCGCTCTCGGGCGCAGGACAGCAGCGCGTGCTGAACGCCATCCGCAGCGCCGTCAAGCACTTCGTGGGGGCGCGTTTCTCGGTCAACACCTTCCTCACCGAGCGCATCCATGAAACCATCTCGGGTTATACCGCACCGCTGGTGGTGGATGTCTATGGCAACGACCTGGACGTACTCGACCGCAAGGCCGGGGAAATCGCTGCGGCGATACGCGGCGTCGCGGGCGCCGGCGCAGTGCAGGTGCAGGCACCGGCACGCAGCCCGCAGCTGGTCATCCGCCTGCGCGACAGCGCCTTGTCGCGGCTCGGCATCGCCCCGGTGGACGCACTGAATACGGTCGAGACCGCCTACGCCGGCACGCTGGTGGGCGAGGTGTACGAGGGCAACCGGGTATTCGACGTGGCGGTGGTGCTGGCGCCACGCCTGCGGAAAAGCCCGGCGCAGGTGGGCGAGCTGCCGTTGAAGACGCCGGATGGCCGCATGGTGCGGCTCGAGGACGTGGCGGACATCACCCAGACGGCCGGGCGCTATCTGATCCTGCACGACGACGCGCAACGCCTGCAGGTAGTGACTGCGCAGGTACAGGGGAGGGCGCTGTCGAGCTTCGTGCGCGCGGTGAAAAAACGCATCGCGGCGCAGGTCGTCCTGCCGCGCGGCACCTATCTGGTGTTTGCCGGCGATGCCGCGGAGCAGGCGCGCGCCGAGCGCGATCTGCTGCTGCATTCGGCAATGGCCGCGGTGGGCGTGGCGCTGCTGCTGTACATGGCGCTCGGCGGCATGCGCTCGACCGTCCTGGTATTCGCCAATCTGCCCTTCGCGCTCGCCGGCGGCGTAGCTATCGTGCTCGCCACCGGCGGGGTAATGTCCATCGGCTCGCTGGTGGGGTTCGTCACCCTGTTCGGTATTACCCTGCGCAACGCCATCATGCTGATTTCGCACTACCGCCATCTGGTCGAGATAGAAGGCGTGCCCTGGGACAAGGCGGCGGCGATCCGCGGCGCCGCGGAGCGTCTGTCGCCGATCCTGATGACCGCACTGGTCACTGCGCTGGGACTGTTGCCGCTGGCCTTGACCAGCGGCGCGCCCGGCAACGAGATCGAAGGGCCGATGGCGATGGTCATT
>Ga0307377_10001860_pt1 | contig 25779 bp, 14 predicted proteins | sample TR3MG_FD_202535 | JGI IMG/M metagenome (GOLD analysis project Ga0307377, IMG submission 202535) | Soil microbial communities from Risofladan, Vaasa, Finland - TR-3 | ecosystem: Environmental > Terrestrial > Soil > Coastal area > Acid sulfate soil | place: Finland: Risofladan, Vaasa | collected... | reverse complement strand
CGATGGCCGTGCTCAAGAACACCTACGACGTGGTGGTGGTGAAGGGCGCCAAGACCAAGATCGTGGACGCCGTGGACTGCACCGGCGACACCTGTACCGTGGACAACATCGTGGCCACCCTGACGGTCAACTTCCCCGGCTTCAGCAGTGTCCACGTCTATGTCAAGACGGATGACGGGATCGCGGATTCCGCCAAGGGTGGGGGTGTCGACAACCGGACCTACCAGAACAACTCGACGTCGCTGGTCGTGCTGAAGAACACCTACGATGTGGTGGTGGTGACGAACGCCATGACCAAGATCATTGACGCTGTGAACTGCTACGGCGACACCTGTCAAAAGAGCGTGGCCCTCGTCAAGCTCTTGAACAGCACTGGCAACGGACTCTCTGGAGGCACAGCGTCCTACTACGATGGTAGCTGGCACGCGGCCGGGACCACCAACTCGAGCGGCATGGTCATGGCTGGCATTGATGGCGCCCCGGGCAACTTCCTTTTCAGTATGGACTATGCCTTCACGCACAACGAGAAGTGGCAGAACATCGCAACTAACTCAGTCGTGCAGTTCCAGACCAAGAACGTCGTGATGCAGTTGAAGGACAGCGCCGGCAATCTGATCCCGGACAGTGGCGGCAAGGGTGACATCAGGTACTACACCGGCGCCTGGCACCCCTTTGCTTCTGGCACGACATCTGGTGGCCAGGCGAACATGGAGCTGCTGCCGGCGAACATCCTCTTCGGCATCACCCACCAGTTCGTGTACAACGAGAAATGGCAGAATACCGGAACCAGCTCAACCGTTGTCTTCCAGACCAAGAATGTCGTGGTACAGTTGAAAGACAGCGCTGGTAATCTGATCCCGGACACCGGCGGTACGGGCGTGGTCAAGTACTACACCGGCGCCTGGCACCCCTTCGCCTCTAGCACGACATCTGGTGGCCAGGCGAACATGGAGCTGCTGCCGGCGAACATCCTCTTCAACATCACCCACCAGTTCGTGTACAACGAGAAGTGGCAAAACACGGGCAGCACCCCGACGGTCGTCTTCCAGACCAAGAACGTCGTCGTGCAACTCCAAGATCACGCTGGCGCTGTGCTTGATACAGGAACCGTCAAGTACTACACGGGCGCCTGGCATGATTTCGGCGCGACGAGCGGTGGTCAGGTAAGCATGGAGCTGCTGCCGGCGAACATTCTCTTCCGCATGGACTACGCCTTCACTCACAACGAGAAGTGGCAGGGCGTGGGCACGACCCCGACTGTCGTGTTCCAGGCCGGGCAGGTTCACTCCAATTCGGGCAACTGCACCCAGTATTACACAGGTAGCTGGCATGCGTTCACGCAAGATATGGAACTGCTGCCCGGGAGCATTTTGTTCCATTTCAACGACGAATTCAGTGAGACCTGGTACACGATCACTGCTGCCATAACCAACAACATTCACTAGTGGCAATGCGGTCCGTGTATGGGCCCCAGCCACATTAGTCTGGACGAATGATCAACCAATGGCGGGCGCACGAACTCACGACGTGCGCCCGCCAGCTTTGCACCTGTATATCTTGGTGCGGTTGGCCTGTAACCGGGTGCTGTAAGGCCCGCCCCCTTGACAGTAGCAACGTAAGCAAGTAAACTGTGGCCAGCGTAGGGACAAGCCAAAGAAAAAGGAGGTAGCCGCTGACGTGCCTGTTCCATCCTGCGCTGACGCTCAGGGTGTTCCGCTCTTGAAGACCAAGCTCCATGTCCCCCCCGTCCGCCCAGAGTTGGTCTCGCGCCCGCGCCTGATCGAACGCCTGAACGAGGGCCTGCGTCCGGGCTGCACGCTGACACTCGTCTCAGCCCCGGCCGGCTACGGTAAGACCACTCTGCTCGGCGAATGGGTGGGCCGCCTCGACCAGCCCGTAGCGTGGGTTTCCCTCGACGAGGGCGATGGGGACCTGGCGCGCTTCCTGGCATACGTCGTCGCTGCCTTGCAGACGGTTGCCCCCCGTATCGGGCTGGCCGTTCCGGGTATGCTGCAACCCCCGCGGCCCGCACCCACGGCAACGGTCTTGACTACCCTGATCAACGACGTGGTAGACTGCTCGGCCCCGGGTGTACTCACCCGCTTGGTCCTCGTTCTCGACGACTATCACGCGATCGAGGCGCAGCCCGTTCAGGACGCCGTAACGTTTCTGCTCGACCACCTCCCGGCCCACGTGCACGTCGTCATCGCCACTCGTGCCGACCCGCTTCTGCCGCTCGCACGCCTGCGCGGGCGCGGGCAGTTGGTCGAACTGCGCGCCGCCGACCTGTGTTTCACTGCCCAAGAGGCCGCGGAATTCTTCGATCGCGTGATGGGCCTGTCGCTTTCCGGCGAGGAGGTCCACGCCCTGGCCGCCCGCACCGAGGGTTGGATCGCGGGCCTGCAGATCGCGGCCGTGTCCATGCAGGGGCAAAAGGACGTTGGCCATCTTGTCCGGGCTTTCACGGGCAGCCACCGGCACATCCTGGACTACCTGCTGGAAGAAATCCTGGAGCGCCAGCCCGAGAGCGTCCAGACTTTCTTGTTGCAGACTTCGGTCCTGGATCGGCTGACCGGATCGCTGTGTGAGGCCGTGGCAGGTAGGGATCAGGGAGCAGGGATCAGGGGTCAGGAAGCGTCCCTGATCACCGATCACCGCTCACTGATCACTGATTCCCAATCCATCCTGGAATACCTCGAACACGCCAACCTCTTCCTCGTCCCGCTGGACGGCGAGCGGCGCTGGTATCGCTACCATCACCTCTTCGCCGACCTGTTGCGCCAGCGCCTGCGGCAGGTCCAACCTGACGCTGTGCCTGCCCTGCATCGCCGCGCCTGGCGTTGGTATGAGCAGAACCTCATGAGCGCGGAAGCGATCGCACATGCGCTATCCGCAGGTGATTTCGAGCGCGCGGCCCACCTGATTGAGCAGGTGGCCCAGGCCACACTCATGCGCAGTGAAGTGACCACGCTCCTGCACTGGGTGGAAAGACTGCCGGATGAGCACGTGCGCGGGCGACCCTCGTTGTGCATCTACCACGCCTGGGCCCTCCTGCTGGCCGGTAGCCCTTTGGAGGCTGTCAAAGCGCGTTTGCAGGACGCAGGAGCAGAGGTGGATGCCAGCCAGGTCTCCGCCGAGGCGCTCGTATTTCGCGCCTTGATTGCCGCCATGCTGGGCGACGCGCGCCATAGCCTCGAACTGTCCCGCCAGGCGCTGGATTGTCTGCCTGAGGAGAATCTGTTCTTGCGGAGCATTGCGGCTGACAGCCTGGGCATGGCCTACGTGTTGAACGGTGACATCGAGGCCGCCGTCGAGGCCTTTGACGAGAGTGTCAGGATTGGCCAGCAGGCCGGCAATGTGCTGTTCGCCGTGGGGGCGCTGTGCAATCTTGGCGGCCTGTGCCTGGCACAAGGCCGGCTTTATCGAGCAGCGGCGATCTTTCGCCGGGCGTTGGAGTCGGCGACCGACGCGCAGGGGCGGCGTCTGCCCGTGGCGAGCCGGGCGCTACTTGGATTGGGCGAACTGTCGCGGGAGTGGAACGACCTGGACGCCGCCATGCGTTTGCTCACAGAAAGCCTCGAACTCTCCAGGCAATACGGAGAAATCGGAGTCCTGGCGGTCTATCTGCACCTGGCGCGCGTCAGGCAGGCGCAAGGCGATGGTGACGGCGCGAACGAGATGGCCCAATACGCCCAACAACTTGCGGCCAAGTCCGATGCCACTCCACTGGATGACCTGCTCGTGGGGGTGAGCCAGGCGCGCCTGTGGATCGCGCAGGGTCATCTCGAAGCAGCCTCGCGTTGGGTCAGGGAACGAGGGCTGGAACCGGATACCGGCGCGGGCGCGCCGCAGGACGCAGGCGCTGGGGTTCCCTCATCCTACGACTTGCGTGAGAGTGAGCGCATCACCTTGGCCCGCGTGTACATCGCCCAGGGTCGGGCCGGCGAAGCATTGCAGGTGCTAGGCTCGCTCTTGCAGCCAGCCGAGAGGCTCGGGCGGATGAGGCGGCTGATTGAAGTCTTGATTCTCCAGGCATTGGCCCACCAGGTGCGGGGTGACAGCGGAGAGTCGTTGGCTGCGTTGGGGCGGGCGCTGTCGCTGGCCGCACCGGAAGGGTACGTCCGCATTTTCGTTGACGAAGGGGAGCCGATGGCCCGCCTGCTCTACGAGGCGGCAGCGCAGGGGATGGTGCCTGAATATGCCGGGCGGCTTCTGGCGGCGTTCTCTGAGGGTCAGACCGAACGGGGCAGACCTCAGGCCGGGCCCTCCCAAGCGGAGATGATTGAAGCCTTGAGCGAGCGCGAGATTGAGGTGCTTCAATTACTCGCCGAGGGCCTGTCGAACCGTGAGATTGCCGGGCGACTGGTCATCTCCCTCAGCACCGTCAAAGGGCATACGGCAAACATCTACGGCAAACTGGCAGTCAATAGCCGGACACAAGCGATTGTAAGGGCAAGGGCGTTGGGTCTCCTCCCCAAGTCCTGACCTCTATGATGACTCGCACAGCGCAGGCGCACGCCTGCGCTTTTTTGTTGGGGGCAACCATGATCCATGCCGGGTAGTCCCCAATAAACAGTACCCAGGCAGTACTTTTGGCTCGTCACAACAGTACCATGGATCTGTTATCCTATGCACGAAACGAGCACACAGTTTGCCGAGGCTCGCTGCTGCACACACGTTCAAGAGGTACTCGATGAAGGATATCTATCAATAGTCGGCACCCGACCAGCGCGCGGTCTATCAGGTCAAGGTGTGGGGCAGGCTCAGCGCGGACTGGTCGGAATGGCTTAATGGCGTGACGATAACGCCTGAGGGCGATGCCACTATCATAGACGCTATGGTGGACCAGGCTGCCCTGCGCGGCATCTTATGCCGGATGTGGGATCTGAACCTGACGCTGGTCTCCGTCACCCGGATTGAACAGGAAAAAGGAGAAAGACAACATGAGTGACACAATTCGTTCGTTCAAGGAACTGACAGCAGGACAACAACCATCTGCCGGAGGCAAAGGCGCATCGCTGGCACGGCTCTCCCAGGCGGGCTACCCGGTGCCGGATGGGTTCGTCATCCTGCCCTCCGCCTTTGCCGGTGAGGGCCTGAAGCCAGAAGCCTGGGCGCAGGCGCAGGCCTATCTGGCACGCATGCGCGCGACGGATCACGACGTGGCTTTTGCTGTGCGCTCGTCTGCGCTGAGCGAGGATTCCGTTCAGGCTTCGTTTGCCGGCGAATTCGAGACGGTGCTGAACGTACACACCGACGAGGAGATTCGCCAGGCAGTTCACACGGTATACCACTCGCGGCAAAGTGAGCGCGTACAGGTCTATAGCCAGGTCAAAGGCGTGAGCACAGTACACGAGGTTGCCGTCGTCGTCCAGCAGTTGGTGCCCGCTTCAAGTTCCGGCGTGTTGTTCACCGCCAACCCGGTCACGGGTGCGCGCGATCAGGCCGTGATCAGCGCAGCCTGGGGCCTGGGCGAAGCCATCGTAGGCGGGCTGGTGACGCCGGACACGCTCATCGTGGACAAGGCGACCGGTCGCGTGCTCACCCGCGCAACGGCTGACAAGCAGGTGATGACTGTGCTCGTTGAGCATCGCACGGCAGAGCAGCCCGTCCCCGAGGCGATGCGCCACGCCCCCGTGCTCTCCGACGGGCAAGCCGCCGAATTGGTGCAGTTGGGCGCGCAGATTGAGACCCTTTACGGTATGCCTATGGACATTGAGTGGGTGCTGGCCGAAAAGGCGTTTACCATCGTCCAGGCCCGGCCAATCACGGCCCTGCCCGAACCCGAACCGCCTGCCCCAACCGAGTGGAAGTTGCCTAAAGGTTTGTACAGTGCTATGCGCAACAACATCGTCGAATTGATGGCCGACCCACTGACGCCTCTGTTCGGCACATTGGGCCGAGCGGCTATCAATACCAGCTTTAATCGCATGCTGGCCACGTTTTTCGGCAAGCCAGGTCTCGTGCCCGGGGAGCTCATCATAACCGTCAATGAATACGCCTATTACAATGGCTCGCTCACGCCTGGGCAAATCGGGCTGATCCTTTTGGGCAGCAGCGGGATTGCGAAACGTATGTTCACGGGTGCGGTAGAGCGGTGGACCGATGTAGGCCGCCCGCGCTATGTTGCCACTGTGGAGCGCTGGCAGGCCCAGCAGTGGCGCGAGTTTTCGGCCACTGAACTCCTGAACGCTGTGCGTGCGCTCTCGGAAGCAGCGATTGATGCTTACGGGGCGCTCGTGTCCGGCGTCATCCCAGCCGCCTGGATCAGCGAAGCCCTGTTTACGCTAACCTACGACAAACTGATCAAGCGGCGCGGCGATCCGCCCGCGCCGACCTATCTGCTGGGATTCGACAGCGCCCCCATCCTGGCAGAAAAGTCGTTGTACGACCTGGCCGGGTGGGTCCGCGCGTGCGCCGGGCTGGCCGCTTACCTGGGCCACACGCCAGCACCTCAACTCGCCGCCCAGCTTGGAAACAGCCAGACGCCGCCGGGCGTAGACGCGAATGATTGGCGCGAGTGGCAGAGCCGCTTCCAGGCGCACCTGCAACGCTACGGCCACACCATCTATAATCTCGACTTTGCCAACCCGGTGCCCGCCGATGATCCGGCGCCGCTGCTGGAAACGTGCCAGTTGTTCATCAGCGGCCAGGGGGTCAATCCGCACGCGCGCCAGCATGCTGCCGCCGAGCGGCGCGAGCAGGCGACGCAGGCCATGCTGAAGAGGCTGACGGGGCTGCGCTTGAGGCTCTTTCGCAAATTCATCGCGTCAGCACAGCGCTACGCGCCTCTGCGCGAAGATGGGCTGGCCGACGTCGGCCTGGGCTATCCCCTGCTGCGGCACATGCTGCGGGAGTTGGGCCGCCGCTTCGTCGCGGGTGGCATGATCGAAAAGCCCGACGACGTCTACTGGCTGAACCAGGACGAAGTCGAGCAGGCCGCGACCGGGCTAGATCGTGGCGAGACTGTGGGTTGCCTGAGCGCGACCGTCCCACAGCGCAAAGCGACCTGGCGCGCCGCCAGGCGTGTCACGCCGCCGATGATGCTTCCTCAAATGAAATTTCTGGGACTGGACGTAGGAAAGGTCAAGACGGCGCGCAAGAGAAAGCACAACGGAGACACTCTCAAAGGGGTGGCCGCCAGCCCGGGCCGTGCGACCGGTCCGGCCTGCGTCCTGCTTGGCCCGCAGGACTTCTGTCACATGAAGGCGGGCGACGTGCTCGTGGCCGCGCTCACCACCCCAGCCTGGACGCCGTTGTTTGCCCGCGCGGCCGCCATCGTCACCGACGTGGGCGGGCCGCTCAGCCACGGCTCGATTGTGGCGCGGGAATACGGCATCCCGGCCGTGTTGGGCACGGGCGTGGCGACCAAACGCATTTGCAGTGGTCAGGTCATCACCGTGGATGGCAGTGCTGGTGTGGTCACCTTATGAGCAATTTATTTGGTCACCGGCGGGCAGACCGGCGCGCTGGCAGGCTCTTGCACTTGGGCATTGAGATGGCCGTTCGTGCGCTCGTACTCCCGCTCGATCATCTTCACCTGCCGCCGCAGCCAGGACATGGCCACCGGTTCGTAGCGACGGCACAGCAGCACCGAACAGGGAGCCTGGTCCGCCACCCAATCGTCCACCGAACCGAACAGCCGCGTCTGGCAGGACCACTCTTCGGAGGCCCCCATCACGATCAGGTCATAGCGGATGAGATTCCTCGCTGCGCTCGGAATGACAGCGTCAGACGGTATATCCGTGTCCTGGCGGGCGGCCTCTGCCAGGACCCCCTCGGGCACCGATTCAGCCTGCACCACCCGTAGGGCAAAGGTCGCCGGGACGCTGCCCAGCACCTCTTCGATGATCTCTCCCAGGAGCAGCGTCTGGTCTTCGACTTCCTCGGCCTCGGTGGGCGCGGTGAGCACCCGCAGGGCCGTGACCTGCGCCCCTTCTGCCTCGGCGATTTCGTAGGAGAGGCGAATCGCCATGCGCGAGTGGAGACCACCCCCGACCGGGACCAGGATGTGGTGCACTTCCTGCAGCCCTCGATCCAGCAACGCTGCGACGTTGGTGTGCGCCTTCTGGAGCACGACCTTCACCGGGTTCTCGACCAGCGCCTCGGCGTCCAGTGGGCCGGGCCAGCCGGCCAGCACCAGTCTGACGTTGTTGTGGCGTTCGAGTTCATCCAGGATGCCCTCGGACACGCTGGGGGCGATGTCGGCCTTGGTATACAGTGCCACGTTGCGGGCCTGGGCCTCGCTGGCGACCTGGTCCAGCAGCGTCTTCTGCCGGTACCTCGAGCGCCCGTTCACCCGTTTCGCCGGGTCGGGCGCAGGTTGCGCCGTGACGGGGGACACGCTCAGCACGCAGATGTAGGTGTCCTCGGTGGCCTGCGCGATGATGGAAGCCAGGTGGACCAGGTTCCTGGCGGTGCGCGGATTGGCGGCCGCGATCAGGAGGCGATTCCTGGCCGGTCCCCTGGTTTTGAACGGTGCGGCCAACAGCCGGGCGACGCGCGGGCCGGCGTAGTAAAACAGGCTAAAGACGCCCAGCACCCCGGCGCCAAACAGGAGCGCCCGCCAGTCGGCGGCGGCAATGACGAGCACACAAGTCGCCCCGGCCAGGTAGGCGGTGAACGGAAAGAGCGGAACCTTAAAGGGCCGGGCCAGGTTCGGGTAGAGTTTCCGCAGGCGAACCATGGACAGGCTGCCCCAGAACAGCACGAACAGGTACCCCGCACTGGAGATGTAACTCAAAAAGTCCACCAGGCCGATGGCGGCGACCACCGCGCTGACCCCACCGATTACCACGATAGAGACGTGGGGTGTTCTGAAACGGTTGAGTTTGGACAGCGGGCGGGGCCATACGCCGTCCCGGCTCAGGGTGAAGGCCTCGCGGGTGGCGCTGAGCATGGCGCTGTTGATGGAGGTGAGCGTGGCGATCATCCCCGCCATCGCCATCATCGGCACGCCCCAGCCCGGGATGAAGCGCCGGACTGCATCGGTCAGCGCCGTCGTGGAACCCGCCAGTTCCTGCCAGGGCACGGTTCCCAGGGCGACCAATCCCGCCGAGACGTAGATCACCGTGCAGAGGGTCAGGCTGATCAGGATGCCCAGGGGGATGTTGCGGTTCGGGCGGCTCACCTCCTCCGCATCGTCCGCGATCACCTCGAAACCGACGTAGGCGCAGTACACCAGTGCAATGGTCTTAAAGATGCGGGACAGGTTGGCCAAGGCTCCCTGGTCGGCGAAGACGGCCTGGCCCGACATAAAGACCTGCCAGCGGAAGCCCGCCGGATGGGTCAGGCCCACGCCGATGAAGATGGCGAACACCGCCAGCAGGATGCCGCCCAGGACGATCTGGACGTTGCCCACCTGGGTGACCCCCAGGACGTTGAGCAGGGCAAAGATGCCAATCGCCGCGACGGCGACGGGCACGATGGGGGTGGTGGGGATAAAGATCTGCAGCGAGTAGGCGAATCCGACCGCCGACAGGGCGGCGTAGAAGGTGCTGGATATGCAGTCCATCGAGCCTACCAGGAACGAGAGGATGTTGTTGCCGAACGCTTCGCGCACGTAGCTCATGGCCCCGCCGGCGACGGGATAGGTGGTCGCCAGTTCGCAATAGTTCAGCGCCACGCTGTAACTGAGTAGCCCGCCGATCAGCAGGGCCAACACGGTGGCGGGGCCGGCGATGCCGGCCGCGTGCCCCGTCAGCACAAAGATCTCGGCGGCCAGCGTCCCGGTGGTCCCCAACATCACCACCTGGGCCAGGTTCAATTGTCGCTTCAGTTTACGTTTGCTCATCCAAATCTACCTCAATAAGGACAACACAATGACCGCCCGGCGTAATGCACCGAGCGGACTCGGATCCGACAGTATAACCGAACAAGCGCCTGCCATAAGCAGGCGCAACATGAGATCGGGCTAGTGCCAGAACCTCTTCTTGTCCGGTACGGGTGTTTGCGTTCCCGCCCGCGGTTGGCCACATCGTTGAAGGCGGCAGTGTGCTCTCAGGCACACTCCCCTAGTTTACACCAACTGTGGCGATTTGTCCAGTCACGGAGCAACTTGAGGTACGCCGCCCTTCACGCCAGTCCGTCGAGCAGCGCCCTGGCCTCCTGGGCGATCTTTGATCTGGCGGCCGAGGAGCGCACCTGGGTCGTCGGCCAGCACTTCCCGCCCTTCCCCAGCCTGGGGCACGTGGTCAAGCAGGGGGAGGGGTGGGAATGGCAACCGATGAACCCCGCACGATGACGGCCAGGGCGATGTCGTCAGACTGGGGGGCGTCGTTCACAAATTCACGAATGTCTGCCAGGAGCGCGTCTTGAATGCCCTGGGCCGAACAGCCCAGGGCAGCCCTCACGGACTCCAACAGGCGCTCCTTGCCAAGAAACGCCCCTTGCGCATTGCGTGCCTCCGTGACGCCGTCAGTGTACAGTATCAACACGCCGCCGGGGGCAATCTGAACACTCTCCTGCCCCCAGCGCACATCCTCTGCCGCACCCAGTGCCATGCCCGTCCTGCGCAGCGCCTGGATTGCCCTGTCGCCCTGCGCGCGGATGAGATAGGGTGGACAATGACCCGCATTGCAGTACACCAGCGCTCCTGTGGGCGGGTCAAGCATGCCGTAAAAGACGGTGACGAACTGGTCAGTGTGCGTTTCTGCCAGGATACGATGGTTCACGGCACTCAGTACGCACTCAGGTTGCGCAGGGTGTTCCGCAGTATAGGTGCGGATGAGGATCCAGCTCAAGGCCATGAACAACGCCGCTCCTGCCCCTTTGTCCACCACGTCTGCCACCAGGATGCCCAATCGCCCATCCGGCAGGAGGTGGAAGTCGTAGAAATCGCCGGACGTCTCTCTGGACGGTTTCAACAAAATCATCCTGGTTGAATGCGTTCGTCTCCCTGTTTTCGGCCGACAGCACGGCGAGCACCTGTCCGCCGATGCGAATCGGCACGTCCACCTGGGAGCCCCACGCGCCGGGGTAGTAGCGCGGCTCCCGCCTCACGTCTGGCGTGTAGTGAAGTTGGCCATCCAGGAGCAGAAGTTCGCTCAGTCCCTTCCCGGGGCTTATGCGGTCCGGAAGCCCTTCGTAACCGGGAAGCTCTTCATAGCCGACGTGGGCCGCCACTATGCGATCGCCCGTGGTCTCGTCCAGGAGGAAGAGTGCCACGATGCCGTAGCCCAGAGTCTCCTGTAGCCCCCTCACCACACGCCAGCACACTTCGGCCTCGTCGAGTGCGGCAGCGAGTTCCGCGCTCAGCCGGAACAGGGCAGCCTGTCGCCGGGCCTGGGCCCGCTCGGCCGCCAGCAGTTGTTCCTTTGTCCTATCTTCCTCCATACCAGCCTCCTACCCGGCCTGGAGCAGCCGGTGCTGGAAGGTGCCCTGGGCCCCCCGTTCTACTGCGGCGCGGCAGCCGCGTCAGTGTCATTCAATTGCCTCGATCCCAATAACTTCTGCACCCTGGCCTGTGTGGGTCGTGGGCCGCCCAGCCTGGCCTACCCAAATTGACGTACGTGCTGCCCTTTGTCCTCGATTGTACCCTACCCTAGTTCTTGTTGGAAAACTCAGGTCTGACGTGATCCTGCAGGGTGCTAAACCGCCCTGCTACGAGATGGAGGCCCCTACAGGGCTGATTTCACCTTGTTAGGTGCATATATTCAGGCCTGGAGGGCCTTGCATCTTGAGCCGGGGCGTTTGCGCTCCAGCGAGCCCGCGGCGCGGGGAGTTTTCCAACAAGAACTACCCTAGGCACCCGTACAAGTTGTCCGGGGGTAGGGTTTTCGAGCAGAAGCCCCCTGTCGGTGATCCCCACATATGACCAGTCCGCAATATCATACCCTCAGATGTAGGGGGTATGGCGCGGGGTTGATTTTGCGGGTCATTTGCCAACTCAGAGCGATGCATAACCAACCGCCAGAAACAGGGTTCAGCGGTTGGGGTTGATGGCACATATGGGAGTTGATCGTTCTGTTCTGCTTCGTTTTCCCGACTGGGAGCACGGATTAGCGCCAAAGGTAGCGAGTGATTTGGCTCATGATAGTGCTAGCTGCCAAACTAAGAGAGCGCGATTCTTGCCTATCTCTATCCCAACCTGTTGGTACCCCAAGTGCTCGTAGAAGTGATTTGCCGGCAGATCCTCTGGGCATTTTAAGCGTATCTTGCACTTTCCTGTCGCTTGGGCTTCGGCTTGTAAGGCTTTCATGAGAACCCGGCCTATTCCTTGGCGACGATACTCCGGTCTGACTGCTAAGTGATACAGGGTAGTCTGCGTGTCCTTGCGATGACGATACTCCACAAATCCGGCCAACGCCTGGTGGTTGTGTGCGACCATCACCTCTTGACGGTTAATGGCCTCAATCAAAGCACTACGCCGTACAAACCCTAGCTCGTTGCGATGGGCATCGGCTAACACTTTGATATCGTCTAGATCATCTGTCATTGCTTTGCGAACGATGACCCTATTGCTTCCAGATGTCAAAAGCATCCTCCTCTTGGGTGGCGACGGTACTACCGCCGTGCTGACTACGGCGAGGGCGAATCCGGAGCATGTGCACAGTCTCTCGCTCGTCATCCACTAGAACAGCTTCACCTGTTCGCTTCAGACTTTTGATGAAGGTGCGTAACTCACCCCCCATGTAATCTTGGCTCAGATTGTTCAATGCATTCATATCGTCTCGGGTCGTTAGCTTGTGACTGAGGATAATGTCGCATTGCGACAAGACATCAGCGTCAATGGCCGACGGTTGTTGGCTGGCGACGACTAGGGATAGGCCGGGCTGTCTGCCTTCCTTAGCCCAGCGCACCAGTTGCTCTTTTGCTAGCGTCGTAGAGCTATTGGGCACAAATTGGTGCGCTTCGTCAATCAGCATCCAAACCCGGGGCAGGGGTGCTTCTAAACCGAATTCTTCACGCAGGCGAGCATCCGAACGTGCGCGGAATAAGTTGCGCGCAATGACAGAGATGGTCAGGTTACGTCGGCCATGCGCGCCAGGTTCCAGACGGCTTAGGTCTAGCACATTGATCGTGCCAGGCACGAATAGCTCGCGAATAGGCGAATAGCCATCCTGAGCAAAGAGCTGCCAGCTTTGCGCTGCTTCGAGGCGATTGAGCAAGGCCTCTTTGCTGGTATCCTGGGCTTTGCCATCTCTTGTTATCATCTGAACAATGTCAGGAATGCTAAAGGTTTTTCCTTTTTCCTGGAGACGTTGCACAGCCCGGAAGAGTACGATACCCAACGGCCTATTGATGTTGGCATCAAACAGATCACACCACCCATCGGGTGACAAATCGGATGGGTTCAAACGCAGGGGAACGATGTTAACCCCCCGCTGAGTGAGCGCCTGTAAAATGTCATCGTCATACAGGGAGCTGGGTTCGCCAGGCACCAACAAGCGAACGTTATACCCTTTGCTGGAGAGTCCCCATTTGAAAAGATTGTCCTGCTGAGACGTGTTGGCCTGGGTCATTGTATGGTAGACACCCATTGGGTCTACAATGATAGGGATGACACTCTCTCCCCCCTCTGCCAGGAGCTCTTCTACCATTACGCCGATTGTGTACGACTTGCCGCTGCCTCGTTTCCCGCAGATTAAGGCAGCGTGAGCTCCCGCAGCATCCAGATAAACAGGCTCTTCGGATTGGATGTCTTTGCCCAAGAACAGCTTCATAGATTCACCTCAACGCGTACGAAAGGCACGATACTTTCCCGGTAGGAAAGCCCACCGTGAACGCCACTATCATTGGCTCGAATCCGTGCACCGAGGTAGGGATAGTGAAAAAGGTAAAAGGTTTGAGTGCTCGTCTCAAACTGGGATACCAGACCAAGCTCTTCTGAAGGACACTCAAGGGCATACCGGGGATGCTGAGAGCGGCAATCGTCCAACTGGCGAAGTTCGTGCTGTTTCTTCCAAAGAATACCGTGATCGGCCGTCAAATAAACTGCGCCTCTGAGCCCGCTGTCTGCCAACAAGTCAACAAGTTGACGGTAGTCATTGTGGATGGCCCTAACAGTGGCTTGCACTTCGCTGGTCGTCACTTCGCGCCGACGATGGGCCAGCCCATCTAACCCCTCACGTACCAGTTGCAGGTAAATCCCTGACAGCTTAACGGACGCTAGCAGGTCAAGCGCTTCGGCTATCCCACTCACTCGCGTCAACGGCACGCCCTGAAAAAGCAGGGCCGATACGTCATTTTGCTCTCGATCCCAGTAAGAATAGCCACGAGAGTGTGGAATGCCTGTCTCAGCCAGCCGACGGGCTAATGGAGGGGTGCCGACGATGGCCGGAAATCCGACGTCGGGCATTATCTCTTTCTCTGGCGTGCGGGCAAAGGTGATAGACGGTCCGTCGACGAAGCAAGGCTCAGGGTTTTCTGTCCATTCCAGTGTATCGTCATAGCCAAGACCGTCCACCAGGAGTAAGGCTACTGCTTGATAACTCTTCAGGCAAGCGTCGGAGATGATACGGTCTGCTACACCTCGGTGGGTAAGCAAGTGACTGCGAGCATAGTCCAACCGATCCGGTAGAGCCCGGTCAATCACTTCTGGAGCAGGACGATGAGACGTATCCCATACGATAAAGCGGTCTGTGTAGTCTGGGCTAAAGCTCGTGATGATCACCGGTCGCACGGGATGAGAGGCCAAATCATCTAGTTGCTCAGCAAGGATTCCTGCTTTGACAACCACCTCTACATCGGCAGGCAAACAGAGAGGCACCAGAGAGTGAAAGTTGCCCATTACGGGTGCACCCTCAAGCGCGTGGCACAGCTGCTCAATCGAATCGGTCATTATTGATCGTAGCGCACCGGTTCAACGGTGATGCGAAGGCGGCGTTTGGCATGGAGCCCGCGCAAAGCTGCCCAAAAATCGTCTTCTGTCAGTCGCTTGGCCATCTGACGCAGTTCACTTACTTCTGTAGCCCCGTTCTCAGATGGACACGCTTTGATCAATTGCTCTTCGGGGCCAGTCAATTCCAAAGCCTGCAGAACACTATTCAGTGATCCCACTCTAGGATGGAATTCACCGAGCTGGTCTTTGACCTGGCCAAGTTGCTGGAGCAGATGATGGAACTGTCCTTCACCCTCTTCAGGAAAATCGTTGATAATATCAGTGTTGTCCACGTACTCATCGCTCAAGTTCAGTTGTTGGCTCAGAGCGGTCAATTGCTGCTTAAGCTCTTCTCCGCGCTTTATCAGTGGCTCGCGTTCGTCAGAAGGCATAGCACCCATGAGCGGAGAGCGCAAGGTTGAGCGGACTGATTCCTGCTCCTTCGCAATAATTCGGTTTAGTTGCTCACAGACATCTCGTACTGTAGATTGAACCTCGCTCGCCAGACGCATATAGCTGTCATCTGGCGCGACCGGATTATATTGGTGTGGCCTCCACAGCTGGTCACGTGGGAACCCCAGACCGTCAATCAACGCACGCTGGTAGCGCTCCTGTAGGGTGTTGAAGCGGCTGATCGCTTCGGTCCTCAATTGCCGCACCGCCCCGGCGATTTCGTTGAGTCGCATTTCATACGTGGGGGCATCGGGTAATGCATCGAGCTTGTTCGCGCTAAGATGACCGTTCATGTCCTGCGAAAGTCGCCGGAATTGCTCCCGTTGTTCTCGCACCAGTTCACCCGAGGTTTGGATTTCCGCGAGGAGTTCCGAACCACGGTCAACCAGGTTGGTCCAGGCAGCAAACTCGCTGAAGCGGTCGGTGAATTCATTGCGTCGGTCTTTGAGATCTTCTGCCTGATGCTCATGCGCTCTGAGATCGGTCGCCAGGCGGACGAGGGATGGGAGTGATAACTCTTCGGCTTTTAGAGCAGCGTGGGTGGACTGAACGGTCCGTTGCAGTCTTTCCAATTCACTGGCCAGAGCCGTGTATTGCCGCAGAACACGAACTCGGAGGTCATTCACCTGCTGGACGTAATCAACAGATCCCTGTACCGGTGCATCCAGTCTTTCTCCCTGACGACGGTCCGGCACAGGCAGACGATTTATCAGTTTGCTGGCTTCTCCCTGTAGAAGCTGATGACGTTCTTTGGCAAAGGCGGTTAGCTGGCGCTGGTAGGCCTGAACCGCGCGCCTTAGTCTGATGAGCTGTTCGTCGTCTGGTTTTACCCGTAGCTTCTCTTCTATCATTTTCTGCGCCTTATGAGCTTCATCCTGCCACTGGCGCAGTTGACTAGATTCGGAAAAAGCACCCTGTAGAGTGGCAATGTCCGCCTGCCAGGCTTTCACATCGGCAGCCAACTCATCAACCGAGGGAGCCTGTGTGACGGCCTCGCGCAAGACACCACGCCGGGGATCTTTTTCGATTAACCCTCGTTCCTCCATCAAGTCCAGAATCGCGTCAATCTCTTTTTCTCGGTATCCGAATTCGTCGGCACGGCGGTAGACCTCGTTGCTGAGCATACGATGGATTTCAAAAGTCCGGCCCGCCACTTTCACCTTTTCGGTGTCCGGTACTTCTTGAAGCCAACTTTTGACCTTTTGCTCTAAACTGTGCAGTTTGAAGCGCACGGCACCCCTGATCCCCTGTTCTGCCTCGCGCCGCGTTGGAAAGTCGCGGGTCACTTCAATCAAGGAAGGAAAGTTGCTGATAAAGGTATCCAGGCCGGTGTTGGAAAGGGTAAACAGACCAGCAACGTCCTCCTTTGTGCCTTCACAGACGATCTGCCCCTGGCGTTCATGGGCCATTTCCAGTTGCTTCAGGGCATTGGTGTATTTTTGAAGTGAGCTGGACCAATTGCTGACCCGTATCAAGGTATCGTAGTCCGGGTACATCGCCTCCAGTAGCTGGAGCAGCGCCACCTCGACAATCCGTTCTTCGGCTGCTTCAACCGGTGCGCCAACGGCGTCGTTAAATAGCTCGCGAAAAATACTGTCCAGCAGATCAGGCTGGAATCCGTATTGGATTTGCTGGTCATCCACCTTGGGGATGAGGTTGTTCTCCCGTTTTTCGTCTATCACTCGGTGCATTGTCAGAAGCAATAGAGGCGTCAGCTTGTAGGGAGAGACGATAGGACCTACAATACGCTCAAGTTGCGGGGAGATAGCTCCATCTCCTCGATGCATTAGATTGAGGGTCAATTCAACCTGGCGACCTTCGTAGTTGATCTGAATGGGCTCAGCGTGGTAGCGGCGTTTTTCCTCAGGCCAGTCGAGATGACGAAGTAGACGGATATGAATCGCCACTTCGCCTAAGAGGGCAGCATCTTTGATGGCTTCTTCTTCCCACAGCACACGCACGTGGATCCTACGCTCTGGGAAACGGCGAGTAAAGCTATTGAAGCTGCCTTCCAACACCAACCCCGTGTTGCGCGTTAACCCGCCGGAGATGCGTTCGACGACAGTCCACTGATTATCGGGAAAGACTTTGGTGGTCAACAAGTTGAAGAAGGCATCCATCGCACGCTGGCGGGTCGTGTCGGCTGTCTCGTAATAGGTTCGCCAGAATTCACGAATGGTGGTCGTCAGCCAGTCGGTCTCGACAACTACCTGATCGAGTCCGCGCAAAGTAAAACCTCGATTCCGCACATCGCCCACGGATATTACAAGATCCCCCAGGGCACTCTGCGCCAGGTCGTCAAAGGCAGTCGCCAACCCGAATCTTTCCTGAAGCGAGCGGGGTATGCCCTCATTGGGGAAAGCTGCCGCCCATTGGACGGCGCGTTCGCGCTCTGGATGTCCTTTGACCAGGTTGTGAGACAATGCCTGTGATACGATGCGGGGGATCTTTTTGGGGCTGTCGTACTGGATGTTGCCACCGATAAAGTCTTCAACCAGATGATAGGGCGTATAGGGCTCGGTTTCAGGGTGTCCCAATTCGATGTAACGTTGAGTCATACGTCGGAAAGCGTTGATCACTGTGCGCGGCCCATCTGATAGGTCATTGCGTGCCGAGATCTGGCCTAACGCTTCCAGGCACTCGTGGCTGACAATGCGGTCACGGTGCTCCTCAAAATCAAACTCTTTGGCCAGCCGATGCCAGAGTCGCCGGGGGAACTCGCGGTCATAGACAGCAGCCAGGTCCAGGCTGACCTGTAAAACGCGGTGCACCAAGTCTCCTCTTTGGTCACGCAAAAGTGCCAGTTCTTTGGGAGGAATGACCAGCACTAGGCCGAATTTGAGATGGTTGCGACGTGTCAGGATAGCACTAATCACATCGAAAAGGGGGCTGATGGGGTCTTTGATTCCCGACTTGATTTCTGGCTCGATGTACTGCTGCACTTCGTCTGCTAGAATCAGCAAGCCCTCAAAGCCGGCCTGTTGGGAGAAGTGGGTCATCTGCTCGAAAAAGCGAATATAGTCGGCCGGGGTAAGATCGAGAATGTCAGGCCGGTCATGAACCATGCGTTGAGCGGCAGGCAGGTCCATGCCGTAACGCTGGGCCAAAGACTCGGCGCTGCGCTCCATAAGTGATTCGTACAGCGACTGAGCCCCGTCGAGCAGGTTGGGCCGGGTGCGCCCCACTTCATAGCGAACCCAGCCATAGCTGGACACGATCAAATCGGTCAGCTTGTTCAATTGGAAGGGGGGAACAGCCAGCAGGTTTTCAGCACGGGCGCGGTCCCACAGATAGAGGGCCGTGCTCGTCTTTCCGTAACCGTACTCAGCCGTGATATAACCACGCACAGCGCCTCCCTGGCGCACTTCACGAACGACCCGTCGCTCGAAGCCAGCGACGCTCTGCCCCTCGTCCGCCTGGCGGCCCAGGGGGACGTAGGTCCGCACGTGACGCTTGTAGGTCTCGTCCACGAATTCGGGACGCTCCAACAGGTCGTTAGCTCGCTGTGTGGCGACGATTTCTTCCTTATCCAGGATGGCTTGTAAACCTTCAAGGCTCATCGGGAACTCCTATAGGACCGAATGAATGACGTTCCAAAAGCTTCCGTGGCGCAATGGGGAGAGAGCATAGTGTTCCATCAGACTCAAATTGCGGTAGAGCACATCGATGTCCTCAGTGGTGGGCAAAGGCAGGGCAACGGTGGGCAATCCCAACCGATTGGGTTGTCTGGTGATGAGCAGAGTGCTCCGAATGTTTTTGAGTTGCATCTCGGCCAGCACAGCTCGTAGCGCCGTCTGATCGTAGGATACGTTGTCCACCACCACGCGGTGCTCACTGTGTTGTGACCGCTCGCGAAAAGCGCAGGGACTGGGATAGACACTGGCATTCAGCGACCGCCCTACAACCCAGCCGACCATCGTTTTGCCACAGCCGGGCGGTCCCCACAAGTTGACTCGCTCCGGAAAGCGCCACAGCCTTTCAATTTCCTCTAATGCTGCCAATTGACTGCCGGTCAGGAAATCGCGGCTGGCTTCAGCTTTGATGCGGTTAAGCAGAGCAAGCATGCGACTCACGTTAGCCAATCTCCGCTATCGGAATTTCACCTAAGCAAATCTTCCATTTCAGGCCATTTCGAAAAATGGAGAAAACGACCATAGACGCCTGCGCTCGTACCAGACTGGATCACATTGGGATAGACTGGCAGCATCCAGTCGAGCACTTTGTCCAGGGCTGATAGGTCGAGGAGGCACAGGCGGCAGATGGCTTCACGGCGCTCCGGTCTAAGGAGAAAGTCAATGCCGATTCCGCCCCCCATCGTCCGAGCCACCCATCCGGTGGCCAGCAAGGTGAGTTCCGGTGGGCAGAAGTACCGTCGAAAAAAACAATCGTTTTCGATGACGGGTGGCGTAAGGGCATCGAGCCATTTGCGAACGCCTCGGATACTCTTAGAGCTGAATGAGACACCACCAGAATCATAGCCAGGTACACCAAAAAAGACTTGTTGAGTGCGATTCCTGACTTCTTCCGCGATGACATTAGCGGCTTGCGTTACGTTCACGGAAGGTTTTTCCCAGAAAGCATTCGTGACTTCTCGATAGCTCCAAAGAATAGAATTCGTAGACGGATTCTCTGGTCGCCAGCCAGTATAAAGTAGGTAGTGGATAAGATCGTGTCGAACTTCGGGCTTCAGTTGCGCAATGACTTTCCCGGCTTTGGATAATCCAATGTGGCTATCATCAACGTTTTCTAATATACCACAAGCAGTAGCAAGAATCTGAATCTCAGTACGTGCCCCCAGACCTCGCGCTTGAGCAAAATCCAACAGCGCCTTGACTGTCGGGAACTTGGCATTATTAAGGTACATAGCCTCAAGCAAAGGTATTAGCTTGTCAGGTTCCCCTTCTTGGGGAACGTGGAACGTCACGCCGGTGCTAGCCACTTTTCGTACTCCTGTCTATAGCGAGGCGATCCTCGCTCGTAAATAGCCTTGATGGTGCGATGGTCTCCAAAGTTGATCAGGTCTACTGTTTCCTGGATTGCAAGCAGATTATGCAGCGCGCGATTCAGTTTGTGCTTTTGCAGTTCGTCTATTGTGCTACAAAAGGGACACTGGTGTCCAGTTAGTGAACGCAATTCCTGGAACTGCTCCACCGTAATGCCTTGTTGGAGCTCCGAATGACCGTTTCGATGCGAAATATTGTAGCCACGTGTAAACGGCAGGTAGACTTGGCCAAAACCCGCTGCTTTGATCCAAGAGGATGAATCAAAAGAATTGGCGCCGGCAGCGTAGATCATTGCGACAAGAGCAGGCGCTCCCAGGCCAAAGAAGTGCACCTCAATGTCGTTCTTTCGAGCTATTTCCACTACGTACCTGGCCAAGTCCACAGCACTGTTGGTAGCAATGTTGACCTCACTGTTTTTTCCAACCGTTCCAAAACTCCCGAAGCCAATGTGCCGGACACCGAGACTCAGATAGGTTTTTAAGCAATGGTCAATCTGGTCCGAGGTATGTCCCTGTACGACGGGCATTGCTCGCTGTTGAATACTTGGTGGGAGCTCTTGATAGAATAGCCTGCTGTACCTTGCCGTTTCCTTCACTTTACACCAGACGGCATCTTCTGCATCCTGCGAGGTGGGAACGTGATCAGGTAGTGTGTAAATATCCGCCCAAGGATTGTTTCGATAAGACTGGAGTAGAGGATAATACATTTCTTCGTAGGTAAGTCTTCCAATTTGCACATAATACCCACCACTGTCAAACATCACAGTCGAGCCATGTTGGTGTTTGAGTACTTCAATGCGCCGCAAGGACTCCTCTTGAACAAACAGAGGAGTGACAAGTATATGCTTCAGAGGATTGATAGCAACGGCATGCTCATCGATCAATCGGCAGATCTTGCGGATATCGCTCGGACAAAGTGTCAGGGAAGTGATGAATCGCAACATACGCTTCACACTAATCAGTCAATAGATGGCTACCAGATGGCCAGGTCAATGGGTTCCAGAGCGTCCTCTGGCCGCAGCTCCTGAACTGTTTCTGCACCCCGTGCAAAGCTTGGACGCTGTTTCCAGTGGTCGGCCAGTTCCTCGCCTAGCAGTGTAAGGCGATACTGGCCATAAGTCAACTTGCGAGAAGCACCTAGACTGGTTAAGATACTCAGGCGATTGATGGCGTCATCCAGGCCCAAAGGGTGAATCTCAGTGACTTGCTCTCCTAGAGACGACGCACGTACCGGTTGGTACCGCCTAAAGGTCCACCAGAATTCCGGCATAGCCATCAATCGCTCAGTAAGTTTTCGCAAGCAGTAGCGGCGCAGCTCGTGCAGGCCCACTTCTGGTAGGGTACATTCGAGCCTGGGACTACTGCCGTCAAAGCAAAAGGTGTAGGGGATGAGGCCGACCAGATAGTAGGCCGACAGTACACTCTGTTGAAACCACTTTGGCTGTGTTTCTGGCACACCAGCCCACCGGAACATCTCCTGAAGGAATTGACTAGCGGTGGGCTGACGTCTCAGTATTCCTCTCGCTATCATCACAGACTCGAAGAACGCGTCGCTTTGATCGGGGGGATCAGGCAGAGGCGATGGACAGAAGGGCAGTAAAGGCTCGGTTTGAGCCGTTCGATCTCGTTCCCATTCAAGCAAGCTAAAGACACCTTGACCAAGAAGGATGAAAGTCTGCTCGTGCTTCATCAGCAATGTATACACGTATCTCTCGTCAAGCACCTCTTGCTTCAAAGTATCGTTGAGTTGATCGGTGATGTCCGAACAGTGTGCAGGGGCTGACAGCATACGCAGGGTAGCCACAAGTTGATCCTGACGAGTCATTCCATACCCATACCGCTCACGATGCCAATCGCCCTCAGGAAGATAGTCTATCAACCGATCAAGCCAGTGCCATTCTCGTTTGCCGTTATGCACTTTTGGGAAATGCCAGTGATTGAACTTTCTGTCAAGGTAGTCCAGGACTTCGAGGGGAAGGTATATCAACGATGTCTCGGATGGCTCTGCCTCAACTGACAGGAGGTAAAGGGCGAGTTTCAGTTTCTCGATGGCTTTCTCCTCAATCTGACGAATACGCTCACGGGTCAAGCCGAGCTTCTGTCCGACCTCTTCCAGTGTGCAGTCTTGGCCGTCTTGGAGTCCGAACCGTAGAGTGATGACGTCCCGCTCACGGGTTGTCAATTCTTCAAATGCCTGCTCTATCTTGCCTTTGGTGATCATTAGGTCCACCACTGCGTCTGGTGCTGGGCTGTCCCAGTCAGGAACTAGATCAGAAAGAGCAACGTCGTCCGGCAGGCAGTCACGCACCAGAACAGGGACGTTTCTCATAATTCTGTCCGGCGTAGTTAGGTCCAGGGAAATGGTTGGCTGAGCATACGTCATGAGTCTTCGCACTCTTTGTAGCGCCTTTTTACAGCGTTTAGTAGTATGCTCCACTAGGGTGGTATCGTCACGTCGTAGTCTCTTTAGAACCTCCAGTTCATCATCTGGCAAAAGGTCTGTATGCAAGACAATATCCATTGGCCCTGGATCGCTGTTGCCACTGTTAATGGCCCTCTTGTAAGCCTCCTCGATTTTTTGAATCTGCTCTTCCACATGAGCGGGCAAGCGGACAGTTCTACCTTGATCTGCGATGGACCGGCCGATATTCTGCCACATCCAACTTGTAGCATAAGCTCCAAAGCGCGCCTGTTGACGATAGTCGAAGCGATCTGCTGCTTTCATCAAACCCACGAAACCTTCTTGAGCCAAATCTGCATAGTCCAGTCCTTGATCCACGTAATTCCGAGCCACACGAAGAGCGTAGCGCAGATAGCCGATCACTAGGGTGTCACGGGCTGCCATAGCTTGGCGCTCCACAACCTGCAGTAGATGTTCGGGTGTGGTCGATGCTTCCAACGGTTCCGTCAGCTCGTTTGTTGAAGGTAACCGCTCGAACGCCTCTTCAAACTCAATTATATGGTTCAGTGCACTATTGGGCAACAGACAAAGCAACTCGGCAATATTGTAAGCACTGTCCATCAACTCGTTCCCGATAGATTTGTCCTCCACGTTGGCGAGTGTTCGAACGAATCGTCTGACTCTAGAACGGTGTAGTTCAAAGATATCCTGCCTGACCGACAACAACTCAGCTGCCCAAGCCTCCAGCCTGGGTGGCTGGATTTCCGGGACCTGTCGGCAGCTGGCTTCCAGGTTCGAGAGATATCTGATGAGGACTTCGTAAGCCGCTCGTATCAGTGGAAGCGAAGAATTCGGGGCTGCTGGATCCAATCCGATCTCGTTACAGAGCTGTCCTATCCAGCCTATAGCCTTCATCTGGATGCCCAGCCACATTTCCTGTCGCTGACTTGTGACAATCGGCAGTCTGTAGACGTCCTGGAATAGGAGATGAACGACATCTAGGGAATTAGCATTGACCTGTTTCGCGGCGTGTTCTGGGCTTGTATTCATCACGCTGGGAAGATAGTGGTCTCGGTTCGCCTGGATGCAATGAGTTGCCTTGTTCCTGTATGAGGTGCTCCAGAAAAGAGCAACGATCGTTTTAGCATATAAGACTTTTCCTCTGTACTGCCACCACAGTGGGACGGAGAAAAGTAGCTACTAACTGGATAGTATACTCCCCTCCTCATTCTGCGCAAGTCCTTTGGCAAATTAGAGTTCCCTGAGTGGTTGAAATCGGATCCCCAATCTGCTATCATCCCCCTTGTACAATTACAGGTGTCAGGCCGCCGCGAGTTTGAGTTTCGACTTGCCACCTTTTCCCTATGACACCCGAGAACCCTAACAACCAGACTGGACACGTCGAGAGCGCCAAGCCGACCTTGGCTGGCACGCCGAAAACCTCGACGCGTTCTGGACAGCTGCCACCACCGGATTCGAGAACGCCGGACGGGGCGCTATCGTCGTGGACACCACACTGGAACCGGTCCCAGGCAAGGGCAACCCCTTCGTCCTATTTCTCCCAGGAGCAGGTCGAGGAACACGGCAACGAGGATACCGTGCGTCAGGTGAGCGAGTACGACCCTGCACAGGAGTTCGTCGTCGTGCTGCAAGTCCGGCGACCGCACCAGCACCTACCGGGTGCGCTACCTTCCGCCAGGATTCCCAGGTGATATGGCAGACGAAGTCGCGCCGGGCCACACCGCTGAACGGGCAGCAAAGCCAAAGCTCAGGCCCCCCGACGTGGAGACGCTGATGGAGTGGGAGGCCGAGGGGGGCTGCGAGGCCGCCTGCCCCCACCACTGCTGGGTGGAGCCGGACGGGACCTGCCCTCACGGCCACCCTAGTTGGTTGCTCAAAGGCGGAGGTCGAGGCCACCTTCGGAGAGTGCCACCTGGTGGCGATGACGCCAGCCGGAGAGCGGGGCATCGCCTGCCAGATGCAGATCGACCGGGGCAGATCCGCGAGGTCTTCGAGCGGACCGGCTACGGCTGCCTGGCGGCGGAGGCCAACATGGGCGTGGTCCACGTCTGCCATGCGGCAGACCAGGACATCGAGGGCTTTGCATGCAAGCCCGTCCTGTCGATGTGTAACCTGTGGGAGCTGGATCATCAGCAGGGGGATCTCGATCTGGACCAGGCCGGGGCCTGGCGAAGTGACCGCTGCCAGGCCCCGGCAAATTCGTGGGAGGTTCTGAATCTCTCTACCGCCTGCTCACCCTCCGCTCTAGCTTCCTCTCACCACCAGAGGGAGGTACACGTTGGACCCAGGTGTCAGCACGCCAGAATGCATGGTCACTACACCGGCGTTGAACGTGCTCTGGCCCGTGATCGAAAAATCAATCTGGTCTTGTCCCGACCACACGGGTGTGACGGTCAAGGTGATGATCTTTTCCTGGTAAGAGGCCAACGAGACCGGATTCTGTGACCAGGTGATCCAACTGCTCGACAGACTCGTGTACAGAACGAATTGATCGCTGGACGGCCCGGTGTTGACCAGGCGTATCTGCAACGTGGTCTGTTTCCCTGCTGGCGCAACCGCCGAGTCGGGCTTCAGATCCACCAGCACGCCCGATCCTGGCACGTCCAGAAAGACGCGCATAGTGGTGCCTGACGGCGGGATTGCCCAGACGCCGATCTGGCTGGTGCCCCCATCGTGCCACCGGGCGTTGGAGCCAGTGGAGCTATCCCAAAAGTCCTTGCCCCACAGGCTGCCGGTCCCATCGTAGAGATAGTTGTGCCACTGGATTGGGTTCGTCTGCCCCACGGCCGGCTCCATCTCCACGGCAGTCCGGTAGTTGGGCATCCGCGATTCGTCAATGTGCCAGATGGCCAGGCCACTGTCCGGTAGATACTGGTCGTAGCCCAGGAGCTGCCGGTTCTCCACCAGGAAGAATTCGCCGGAATGTGACCCGGGGTCGCGCAGCTTGTAGATCCAGGCTTGCTGCTCGACCGCAGGAATATCATAGTACCCGTCCTGCGTCACGACGATGGGGTCAAACCAATCGCCGGCGTGCAGTTTGTGATAGGGGTCCAGGTGGGGATGTTTGCCTTGCTGGTCCAT
>Ga0307377_10001859_pt1 | contig 25803 bp, 21 predicted proteins | sample TR3MG_FD_202535 | JGI IMG/M metagenome (GOLD analysis project Ga0307377, IMG submission 202535) | Soil microbial communities from Risofladan, Vaasa, Finland - TR-3 | ecosystem: Environmental > Terrestrial > Soil > Coastal area > Acid sulfate soil | place: Finland: Risofladan, Vaasa | collected... | reverse complement strand
GAGGTGGCAGGAGGCAAGTGGCTAAGTCGCCTTCGGCGACCGCCACCCCGGCCGCCTTCGGCGGCCTAGGGGCTCCTGCCGAACAGGGACAGATAGGGGGAGGCGGCGCTACACCTTGTCGAAGGTCTCGACGACCTGGCGGGCGATCAGCAGGTCAGACACCTTGTCGACGTCGAAGCCCAGCTCGGGGTAGAGGCTGACGACGGCGCCGACGCGGCCGCCGATGATCTCGCCGGCGCGGGCTTCGAGGTCTGGCAGTGTGAGCCGACGGGTCAGCAGGCCGAAGATGAACCCGAGCCCGAACATGGCGGCGAGTTTGAGGGGGTTTTTCCGCGCCTCGAAGAGCCGCTGGATCAGATGGCGCCGAAGCTCGACGAAGTTGCGAGTCGCAACCACCCCGTTGCCTCCGGTGAAGGTGCCTTCCCGCAGCGTGACGTAGGTCCGCTTTCCGCCGGGGAAGGCGCGCTCGCACGACTCCTTGGGGATGATGGGATAGACGACGTCGGCGTGCACCGCCTCCGCCTGGGCGACGAGATCGTTGACAGCGGCGAAGGTCAGCATCGGCAGGTCGCCGGTCACGATCAGGACGGAGTCGACGTCCGGGGAGGCGGAGGCGACGCCGTTGGCGATGTTGTCCACGAAGGAGTCGACGGCCGCCACCCGTACGTCCACGGCCTCCTCCCCCACCACCTCCTGCACCGCCTTCGGGGCGACGAGAACGACCCGGTCCACTGACGTGGCGCCGCGGAGCGCGCCGAGGACGCGCTGGACGATGGACTGCCCGCCGACCTCGAGCAGCGGCCGGTGGACGATCCCCGTTGCTTCCGCTATCTCCCCCCGATCGACTCCCCCCGCAAGCACCACCGCATCAACCATATCAACCCGTCTCCATCTCGGTTATGACCAGGCTCTCTTCCGCGGGGAGCGTCGGCGCAACCGCCACCCAGGGCCACTTCACGCCGAGGCGGGAGGCGGCCTCCTTTGCCGCCGCCTCATCGCGTGCGATCCCGTAGACGGCCGACCCCGAGCCGGACATGGCGGCGCCGACGCAGCCGGCATTCAGTATATCCCGCTTTGCCCGGAGGGCGTCCCCGATGGCGGCCATGGCGGCGCCCTCGAAATCGTTGTGCAGCGCCTTCGCCAGCGCGCCGACTTCACGCTTTCTGAGCGCGGCCAGCAGCCGCTGCACGGGGCGGGAGGGATCCCTACGCCGCCCTCTCGTGACGCCCCGTTTCAGCGCGGCGTAGGCTTGCGCCGTGGACACCCGCCGCTCCGGCACGACGAGGACCAGCCAGGCCGACAGCCCCGGCCAGGATGCCAGTCTTTCCCCTCTTCCTCTCGCCAGACAGCACCCGCCCCGGAGGAAGAACGGCACGTCGGCGCCGATGTCGGCGGCCAGGGCTTCGAGCTCATCGCCGCCCAGGTCGAGGTTCCAGAGCCGCACGAGACCGGCGAGGGCGGCGGCGGCATCGCTGCTTCCTCCGCCCAGCCCGGAGCGCGTGGGAATGGCCTTCTCCACGCGAATGGCGGCACCCCCCTTGACCTTGGTGCGGTCTCGCAGCAATGAGGCGGCGAGCCAACAGAGATTGTCTTTGCCCTGGGGGGCGGTCTCGGGTGTGGCGGCGACGGCGAGGACGCCGGACTCGGCCTCGTCGATCTGGAGGCGATCCCAGATGCCGACGCTGTGGAGGACCGTCTCGACTTCGTGATAGCCGTCTGCGCGCCGGCCCAGGACGCGCAGGCAGAGGTTGATCTTGGCGGCCGTTCGGATGCTCAGCCTTTTCATGAGGGATCTCTCCGCGGTTTGGCCGCAAACGCTTTCGCCAGGCGGACGAACTCCTCGGCGCTCAAGGCCTCCGCCCGCCGGCTCGGGTCGATGTCACATTGCGACAGCAAGGCGACTGCCTCCTCTTTGGCGAGGCCGAGCGCGGGGGACTGGGAGAGAGCATTGGAGAGCGTCTTGCGCCTCGTGCCGAAGGCCGCTTTGACGATTCGGCGGAAGGTCTGCTCCAGCCCCGGGGCCACCAACCCCGGCCGCCGGGGCTCCAGCGCGAGGATGGTCGAGTCGACCTGCGGCCGCGGGAGGAAGCAGGTTCGCGCGACCCGGCCCACCATGCGGATGTCGCAGGCGGCCTCGACGAGCACGGTGAGCAAGCCGCGGGCGCGACGGCCGGCGGGCGCCAGCAGCCTTTCGGCCACCTCCTCCTGGACCATGATCACGAGCCGGTCGAACCACTCGATGCCGTCGAGGAGATGGATGATGGCGGGTCCGGTGATGGCATAGGGGAGATTGGCGATGAGGCGGCAGCGGCCGCGCGTCTCCCCGCGGAGGAGGTCGTCCCATTCGAGCGCGAGGGCGTCGCCGCGGACGATTTCCGCGGCGTCGCCCACGGTCTCTCCGAGGATGGTGACGAGCGCGGCGTCGACTTCGATGGCGATGACCCGGCGGGCCCGTTCGGCCAGGGCTCTCGTGACTGCGCCCGCGCCGGCGCCGACGTCGACGACGCACTCCTCGCCGGTGAGGTCCAGCGCCCGGATCGCCTTCTGGACGATGTTCGCATCGACGAGGAAGGTCTGGCCCAGCCGGCGGCGCGGGCGAAACCCGTGCCTCTGGAAGAGTATACGGAGCCGAGTCCGTGCGGCCGGATCGATCCGGGCCGGGGAGTGTTCGGTCACGCGCCGCCCTCTCCTATCCCATCGGATGCAGCGTCCGGCGCCGCGAGCTGCGCAGCCGCCAGCGCGAGCCGCCGTATTCCGAGGTCCGCACTACGAGCCCGGGGTTGGGCCGAGGGTTTTCTCGAGCCACTCGAGCTTGTAGCTCCAGTGGTCCTCGCCTCCGCCCTCGTGTCCCGCCTTGGGGAAGGAGCGGATCTCTCTCGGGCCCGGCAGAACATTATACAGCCCGAAGACGGCGGCAGGAAGGGAGACGCGGTCGAGAAGGCCGATGCTCAACAGCACCGGAGATTGCACGTCGGGGGCGAAGTTGACGGCGTCGAAGTAGCGGAGGGTTCGCATGACCGGGCCCCTCATTTCGGGGCGCTGCTGCATGAGCTGGGCGATCTCGGTGTAAGGCCAGCTTGCGGCGCGCAGGGAGAGAGGAAAGTCCACGAGCATCGGCGCGTCGGCGGCGGCGGCGGCGACGGAGGGAGAAAGCGCGCTGAGGATGAGCCCAAGGCCTCCGCCTTCGCTGACGCCGACCACGGCGACGCGGTGGGGATCGACCTCTTCCCGGGAGAGGAGGAAGTTGAGGGCTCTGAGGGAGTGCCCGACGATCTGGCGATAGACGTAGGTGTCGGGCGATTCGATTCCCTCGGTGCAGTAGTCCTCGAACGGCCGAGGGCGGACGCGGTCCACGGGGTTGCCGCGGATGTCGATGGCAAGCACGACCCAGCCATGGCTCGCCAGCCCGACGGGAGGGGGTATGGGGCGAGCGCCATAGCCGGAGAGATAGAGGATTGCGGGCCGCTGTCGCGGGCCGGAGGGAGCGGCGTACCACCCATGAATAACCTTGTCTCCGAGGCTTCTGTACTGCACCGCCCACACATCCACGTTGCGCCGCGACACCCGGGCGTCGCGGTGCATGCGAAACTCCAAGGGCTGCCGAGATGCCTCTTGGACGAGCCGGTGCCAGAATTCGTCGAAGTCGGCGGGCCGGTTCGTGAGCGGCACTATCTCGGACACGCGGTAGCCGGCGGCTGCTTGGGTCGACCCGATCTCGCGCCCCTCAGACGTTGCCGTCACCTTCACGCTGTAGAAGTCCGGCGCGGCCATCTGCCAGCGGAAGCTCTGCTGGGTCACGCGCTGGGGCGGAAGCTCGAGCGCGGAGGTCGTGTAGATGACGACGTCTCCCCGAGAGCCGGCCAGCTCCAGGGAGAGAGCGCTCTGGAGGCTGTGATCGGAGCGGTTCTCCAGCGAGAGCGCCACCTCGACCGGCTTGCCGGCGGAGACGAGGCCGGATTCAGGAGAGGTATCCGCCCGGATCCCGACGAGCTGCTCCAGGGTGGCGCTGGGCGGCTCGCCCCGGCCGGCGAGAAAGCGGACTTCCTGCTTGCCCCGGGGCGGGACCTCGGTGACCTCCCAGACCTGTCGGCCGAGCCAGGGCCCCCAGATGCGCGTCCCTCCGGTGAGATCGAGGTAGGCGCCGTTCTCGGTCTGGAAGCGCGCGGCGCCCCAGCGCTCGTTGGCGGGGACGGCCGCCGCCTCGCCGCTCCCGGGGCGGCTGACAATTGTCACGTCGGGAGAGAGGACGACGAAGTAGGGGACGGGCTCGGTGCTCCGGTTCGTCAACAGCACCCTGACCTCGTTGTCGAGGAGGCGGTAGCGGGCGGTGTACTTGCCGTCGGTGGTTTCGACGGTCGAGCGATCTATCCGCTTGATGGATGTCAGGCGCCGGGGACCGTCTGCGTAGAAGAAGCTGCCGAGGGAGATGGCGATGCGGTCGTCGAGCATTTCTACATCGCCCACGCGGAAGGAATGGAGATTTCCATCGGCACCGATCAGGGCATTGTATCCCTGGGCATCGACTGCGATCGACCCGTCTTCCTGAACTTTGGCGACAGGGGCGCCGGCGCGGCCGCCGCGCCTGACCGCGGCCTCTGCCCGGTCGCAGGGCAATTCGGCCGACGACAGGGCCACGATCACGAGCGCGAGAAACGGCCCCGGCCTCTTCACGACGGCGCCCATCACAGGATTGGGGACACTCCCGCTTCAAGAAAGAGAGTCACGCCTCTACTGTGTCGGACACTTCGGCTGGGGGAAAGTCGCGAGGGCGGGGGAGGGGGAGCGCGGGGAGAGGCTAGAAGCTGTAGCAGCGCAAGCCGCCAGGCTGCAGCAGGCGCATTTCATGCCAGCGTCTCCAGCGGACAGCCGGGCGAGTGAGGGTTATGAAATGCGCTCTAATCGACTCCGCGCCACCGGCGGGGGACGAAGCGCGATTCGAACTGCTGGGCGGCGAAGCGATCTGTCATTCCGGCGAGATAGTCGCAGACCCGCCGCGCCAGGGCGCGGCTGCCGTCGGCGGCGGCGCGGGCGCCTTCGGGGACTTCGGCTGGATGTGCCATATAGCAGCGAAAAAGCTCCCTCAACACGTAGGCCACCCGGTCGCTCTCGCCGGTGCTGAGCGCGGCCTCACGGTAGACGCGCGCGTGCAGGAAGTCCTTCAGGCCGTTGGTCGCTCTCTCGACCTCGTCGCTCATCCGAATCTCGACCTGCCCCTGGCTGTGGGCGACGATGTCTGTCACCATCGTGGTGATCCGCCGGGCGTGGGTCTCTCCGAGGACCGCAATCCACTCCGCCGGCAAGTCGGCGTCGGTGATCAGCCCGCCGCGGATGGCGTCGTCGATGTCGTGGTTGATGTAGGCGACGCGGTCGGCGTAGAGGACGACCATGCCCTCGAGCGTCGAGGGGGGATGGCTGGAGTTCTTCGGGAGATCGTCCATCCCCTTGCTGTGGGCGCCGATGCCGTCCCTGACCTCGAAGGTGAGGTTGAGGCCGGCGCCTTCCTTCTCCAGCAGCTCCACCACGCGGAGGCTTTGCTCGGCATGGCAGAATCCGGCTTCGGGATCGAACTGGCGATAGGCGGCGTCGAGGGCGGCCTCTCCGGCGTGCCCGAAGGGGGTGTGTCCGAGGTCGTGGCCGAGGGCGATCGCCTCCGTGAGATCCTCGTTGAGCCGCAGGGCGCGGGCGATGGTGCGGCCGATCTGGGCGACCTCCAGGGTGTGGGTGAGGCGGGTGCGGTAGTGGTCGGCCTCGGGGGCGATGAAGACCTGGGTCTTATGGCTCAGGCGGCGGAAGGCCTTGCAGTGGATGATGCGGTCGCGGTCGCGCTGGAAGACGGTGCGGATGGGGCAGGGCGGCTCGGGGCGGGCGCGGCCGCGGCTGTCGGCGCTCTTCGCCGCGTGGGGCGAGAGGGTCTCCCGTTCGAGGCGCTCGGTTTGTTGGCGGGGGGTGGTCATCGCGGTCAAGCCTGGACGATGAGGGAGAAGTCGGCGATGCGCCGGAAGAGCTGGGAGAGCTGCCAGCACATGGCGAGCCGGTTGCGGCGGAGCTTCTCGTCTTCGGCCATGACGAGGACGTCGTCGAAGTAGGTGTCGATGGGGGCGCGGAGCTCCCCGGCGATCAGCTCGAAGAGCTTCGGCAGGGGGACATCATCGGCCCGAGAGGCGACCTTCTGATAGGCCTCCCAGAGGGCGTTCTCGGAGGGGTCCTGGAACAGCTTGGGGTCGACATCGCCGCCCTCGAAGTCCTTGGAGATGTTCATGGGGCGGGTGCAGGCGATGACGGTGGGGAGGAAGTCGGGCGAGTCGTTCAGGCCGTTCAGCGCCTGCGCTCTCTCTGCCGCGGCGCTGATGTCATCGATGCCCGGCGCGAGGGCGGCGTCCACGAGGTCGTAGCGGATGCCCTGGTCCTCACGAAGCTGTGTCTCCACTCGCTGCCGGAGAAACTCTATCACCTGGGCGACGACTTCTTGGTGAGAGCGCTTCACTTCGACCTCGCGGGAGAGGTTGGCCAGCGCAGTCTCGATCAGCGCGCCGACGGCCAGGCGCCCTTCGGTGCCGAGCGCGATGGCGACGACGCCGGCGGCTTCACGGCGAAGGCCGAAGGGATCGGCCGAACCCGTGGGCACGATTCCCACGGCGAAGAGCGCGGCGAGGGTGTCGATCTTATCGGCGAGGGCGAGGAGGCGGCCGAGCTTCGTCTCGGGGATGGCGTCATCGGCCGAGCGCGGCCGGTAGTGCTGGGCGATGGCGCGGGCGACTTCGGGTTTTTCGCCGCCGGTCTCGGCGTAGACTCCGCCCATGATGCCCTGGAGCGCGGACAGCTCGACGACGACTTCGGTGGTGAGGTCGGCCTTGCAGAGCAGGGCCGCGCGATCGAGAGCTTTCGTATCGTCGGCCGAGAGACCCACCTGGCCGGCGGCGGCGGCGGCCACCGCGCGCACCCGCTCGACCTTGTCGTAGATGGTCCCGAGGCGCTCGTGGAAGACGACGCCCTTGAGGTCGTCGACGCGGTCGGCGAGGGGGCGCTTCAGGTCCTGCTCGTAGAAGAACCCCGCATCGATGAGCTTCGCCCGGAGGACGTTCTCCCACCCGGTGAGCACCACGTCGAGATGGTCGGCGCCGCCGTCCCGCACGGCGATGAACTTCGGCAGGAGCTTGCCCTTCTCGTTTTCGAGGGGGAAGTAGCTCTGGACGTGCTGCATTTCGTCGATGAGGACGGGGCGCGGGAGCCGCAGGAAGTTTTCGTCGAAGCGGCCGCAGGCGGCCGTGGGCCACTCGACGAGGAACGCTGTTTCTTCGAGCAGGCCGCCGTCCACGACCCGAGCCGACTCCGCCTGCGCGATCCGGTCGAGCTGGTTCTGGATGGCGTCTCGCCGCCGCGAGGGATCGACGAGGACGCTTCGCTCCTCGAGGGCGCCTTCGTAGGCGTCTGCGCTTTTGACCGGTGTCATCCCGTCGGCCAGAACGGGATGTCCTCGCGTCTCTCGGCCGCTGCGGAGGCCGTCGAGCTCGAAGCCGACGATCTCGTCGTCCACGAGGGCGAGGAGCCAGCGGATGGGGCGGCCGAAGCGGAGCTTGCCGGTTCCCCAGCGCATGGTCTTGGGAAAGGAGAGGCCGGCGATGAGGTCGGGGAGCAGGCCGGCGAGGGCTTCTCCCGCGGGCAGCTCGGGCGAGCTGACGACGGCGAAGACGTATTCGCCCTGGTCGGTCTGCTTCCTGACGAGCTGCTCCGGCGAGAGGCCGTAGCGGCGGGCGAAACCCTCGGCCGCTTTGGTCGGCTTGCCCTCGGGATCGAAGGCGACCTTGGCGGAGGGGCCGCGCTCCTCCCGGGTTTCCGGGGCCTGCCGGTCGGCGAGCCCCTCCACGATGAGGGCGAGTCGCCGGGGGGCGCCGTAGACCTTGACGTCCTCGAAGCCGAGGCGGGCGCGCTCCAGCATCTGCCGGCCGTCTCGGCGGAGCTGGGCGAGCGCGGGCGGGAAGAAGCGGGGCGGTATCTCCTCGGTTCCTATCTCTAGCACGAAGCGCGGCATATTCTCTCGATCCTCACTTAGAATCTCTAACAGAACCCCTTCGGGCGATGGCTGTGCAGCAGAGGGACCCGCCGCAATGCGGGGTTCTGTTAGAGTCCCTTATCGGGCTGGGCCCACAGGCTGCTGTGCGTGGGCGATCAGGAGCTTACTCTATTCTGCGCCGGGGAACAACAAGCCTCCCAAGGGTGAGCGGCGCGTGCTTGACAATGCGGTGTCGGGAGGTATACTCGGTGACCGTGGCTGCGACTGCGCTCGGTTTGTCGAGGGCTGCGAAGTGGTAGGGCTGCGACTGCCCATCGAGGGCAGAGACGCGATTGGACAGGCGTCCGCGGAGGGAGCAGGGACGAACTGGGGCAGGGAGCCGGGATCGACGCAAGGGCGGAGGCAGGATGACGCGCCGGGAATGGCTCGGCGGCGAAGCCGACGAAGGCCATCCGGGAAGCCCCGGGTAGTGCACCTCACACCCACATGGAGTGGAGTCCGACGCTGACGCTGGAGTCAATACGCAGGTTCATCCTCGGCGAGCGCCTGCCGACGGCTCGCGCGATCCACGAGCGCCTGCCCAAGGTCCTCGCCCTACCCGTCTTCGCCTCCGACAACATCTCCTCGTCCGCCTACGCCACAGAGGAGATCCTGCTGGCGCTCGTCGTCGCCGGCGCCGCCGGCCTGCGCTGGTCCGTGGGCGTCGCAGCCGCTATCTGCATCCTCTTCGCCATCGTCGTCATCTCCTACCGACAGACCGTCAATGCCTACCCCGCCGGCGGCGGCTCTTACATCGTCGCCCGCGAGAATCTCGGCACCCTTCCCGGCCTTGTAGCGGCGGGCGCGCTCCTCACCGACTATGTCCTCACCGTCGCCGTCAGCGTCTCCGCGGGCATCGCTGCCATCATCTCCGCCTTCCCCCAGCTTGCCCCCGACCGCGTTCTGCTCTGTATCCTCGCCGTCATTGGCATCACTGCGGCCAACCTCCGCGGCGCCAAGGAGTCGGGCAAGATCTTTGCCCCTCCCGTCTACCTCTTTGTCGCCATCGTCGTCGTCATGATCGGCCTGGGCCTCGCCCGCGCCGTCTTCGGCCTGGCCCCCACCCAGCCCGGACCCGCCGACATCATCCCCCCGGCCGCCGAGCCACTCGCCTTCTTCCTCCTCCTCCGCGCCTTCGCCTCCGGCTGCGCCGCCCTCACCGGCATCGAGGCTATCAGCGACGGCGTTGCCGCCTTCCAGCCCCCCGAGTCCCGGAACGCCGCCACCACCCTCGCCTGGATGGGCACCATCTGCATCTCCCTCTTCCTTGGGGTTACCCTCCTCGCCCGGCTCTACCACATCGTCCCTGACCCTCACGCCCACGAGACTGTCGTCTCCATGCTCGGGCGCGCCATCTTCGGCAGCGGCATCCTCTACTTCGTCCTTCAGATGACCACCTGCGGCATCCTCATCCTGGCCGCCAACACCAGCTTCGCCGACTTTCCCCGCCTCTCGTCCATTCTCGCCAGAGACAGGTTCGCGCCCCGCCAGCTCGCCAATCTCGGCGACCGGCTCGTCTTCTCAAACGGCATCCTCCTGCTCGGCCTCTTCTCCTGCCTCCTCGTCCTCGCTTTTCACGGCCGCACCCATTCCCTCATACCCCTCTACGCCGTCGGCGTCTTCGTCTCGTTCACGCTATCCCAGGCCGGCATGGTCCGCCGCTGGATCCGGCTCAAGGGCAATCGCTGGCGCCTCAAGGCCGCCGTGAATGCTCTCGGCGCCACCACCACAGGCGTCGTCCTCTGCGTCGTCCTGAGCGCCAAGTTCGTGCACGGCGCCTGGATCATCACCCTCGTCGTCCCCATCCTCGTCGTCGGCCTCTACAAGGTCCACCATCACTACTCCCAGCTCGCCGCCGCCCTGCGCCTCGATACGCTTGCGCCGCCCCGCACCATGAGCCACGCCGTCATCGTACTCATCCCCAGCGTCCACAAGGGCGTCATCCGCGCCCTCCGCTATGCCAAGAGCATCGCCCCGGATAGCGAAGCCGTCTTCGTAGAGATCGACCCCAAGGACACGCCGCGAGTGCAAGAGCAGTGGGCTGCCCTCAAGCCCGACATCCCCCTCACCATCCTCAAGTCGCCCTGGCGCTCACTCACCGAACCCATCATCCGATACACACGCACCATTCGCGCCGAACGCAAGGTCGACACGGTCACGGTCATTCTCCCCGAGTTCGTCACGACCCGCTGGTGGCACCGCCTCCTTCACAACCAATCCGGCCTCCTCCTCAAGTTCGCTCTCATGTTGGAGCCCGGGATCATCGTCGCCAACGTCCGCTATCATACCGCCGAATCCGACGGCTGACGCCGACCAAGGAGTGGCACGCCATGGCCTACCGCCATATCCTCACTATCTACGACGGAACCGAGGATTCTCGGCAGCTCCTCGACATGATCTGCCGCATCGCCCGTCCCAACAAGGCTCGGGTAACCATCCTCATCGTTCGAGTGATCCCGCTCGCCGAGGAGCTCCCGACCTACGCCCCCGGCGTCGATGCGGATGTTGACGTCCTGGTCAAAGATGCCGAGGACCTCTCGGACGCGCGCGGCGTGACCGCCGCCATCGGCGTCCGCTACGCCCGCGCCGTGGCTCCCGCCGTGGTCGCCGAATCCCGTCTCCACGGGGTGGACTGTGTCGCCCTCTCCATCCCCGACCTGGACCGCATGCCCTCTGAAGCCGCGTGGCACAATGAGGTCCGCACGCTGCTCCGCCAGACCACGTGTGCCGTCATGCTGTGCCGCCCAGGGCGGTGAGCCCGATGCAGCCTCCCCGGTGATCCTTCGAGCGCCCTTTGCGGCTCCAGCGTGAGCTGGATGGACCACAAAGCTATCGTGGGTGTCCTGGGGCGCCGCTAGGGACGCGTGTGGGGCGGGACCGCGGAGACGCTCGTCCTGGGGCGCGGTTCAACGCCGCCGGTTGGGCAGGAGGGCCATCGCCACCAGGGCGAGGGCGATCAGGCCGCACGCCATCGCCACCCTCACGCCGGGCATCTCTCCCAGGACCAGATAGACCCAGATCGGGTTGAAGATCGGCTCCAGGAGCACGATGAGCGAGGCCTCGACGGCCCGCGTGCGGGCGAGTCCAAGCTGGAAGAAGTAGTAGGCAAGCCCAAGCTGGAAGATTCCCATCGTCGCCATGAGTGCGATCTCGCGCGGCGCGGTGGGGAAGGCGACGCCGCTGGCGAGGCCGGCGGGGATGATGATGGCGGCGGCGCTGAGGTTCGTCCAGAAGAAGAGGCCGGCGGGAGGCGTGTCCCCCAGGGTCTTCAGCACGATGATGAGCAGCCCGAAGGAGATGCCGCTCAGGACCCCGAGCAAGACGGATTGGCGGTGGGCGAGGCCGTTTCCGCCGGTGACGATGAGGATGACGGCGATGACGGTGAGGAGGACGGCGGCGAGCTCGGCCGGGCGGATACGCTGTCGGTGGATGAGCCAGGCCCATACCGCCACGACGGCGGGCGCGATGTACTGAAGCCAGATGCCCTGGGCCGCCGTCCCGAGCTGCATGGCGCCCATGAGCGCGCTGACGACCACGACGTAGAGGAGAATGACGGGAAGCAGGCGGGTGAGTGGAGGCCGGCGCTGTGTCAGGCCCGGCAGGAAGATGATGGCGGCGAAGGCGGATCGGAGGCCGGCGATGGCGAGCCAGTGGACCGACGGCATGCTCTTCAGGAGCACGCCGCTGGTGCTCCAGAGCAGGCCCGCGATCACGAGGAACAGCACCGAGTTCTTATGAGACACCATAGACCGAGTTCTTATGAGACACCATAGGTGGATGGGATCCCCACAGGGCTTGGGTCGGGGACGCAACAGGACAGGGCACTCCCCACGGTATAAGCGGCTCTTTTCGTCAGCGGGGCGGCGCGCACCTTTCCGGGCATTCCGCATCTGCGGGGGAACTTCTCCTTCAGTGGGCGCGTCAAATGTGGTAGCTAGGAGTGCGATGATCCGCCCATGGGGGATAGAAGCTGTTTCATAACCTCCATCTGAGGTTATGAAACAGCAGCACACGCCGCCTGACTGCAGCAGGCGCATTTCATGCCAGCGTCTCTAGCCGACAGCCAAGCCGGTGAGGGCTATGAAATGCGCTCTAGCTAGGAGTGCGGAAATTTACCCGCGGGGGATAGGATGGAGGCACTGGCGGAACGAGGCCGCGCGAATCTCTCCCTGAGCCGGCGCTGGTTCGCGTACTGGCGAAAGCGGTACGTGTGGCTGCGGCTGCTCATCCTCTTGGCGGTATTCGCGCAGCCGGTGTACGGCGCATTCCGCCCGCTCCTCAGGGACCTTACCGTCATCGCCATCGATGGCATCGCGTCGGCGAAGCGGGGGCCTTACCTCGAGGCGCGGGCGATTCAGTTCCAGGAGAAGAAGCGGCTTCAGAGGTCTCTGCTGGCATACTTCGACAGGAACGAGGACAGCCGGCTCGACCGCGCGGAGTCGCAGCGCCTCACGAAGCAGACGGGACTCACCCGAAGGCAGGTGGCCGGCAGCGGGCTTCGGGTCGAGCTGGATCCGCTGGTGGAGGCGAGCCACCGGACTGGGCTGCTCTCGCGCACGACGACCGCGAATGACATCCGGCGGGAGGCGTTGGGGAGGGCGCTGGCGGAGCGGGAGCGGGAGCACGAGCAGCTGTGGGCCGAGGCCGGACCGAACCTCGAAGTGCAGTATCCGAGTGCGCGTGACTATTTGAAGTGGGAGACGTGGAAGCGGGGGCTGGGGATGTTCCGAGACCAGATCGGTTACCGCCTGGGCTCACCGATGGGGCACTTGTTCGCCGGACTGACGCCACCGGAGTATGAGGAGATGTGGGGAGCGCCGAGATGGAGGGTGAGCGGAGCCGTCGGATGGCTCGCCCTCGGGTTGGTGACTGTGCTGTGCATCCGGCGGTATGGGCAGGGAGAGGAGCTTGCGCGGCGATTCCGGGAGGAGCCGGAGCTAGCGGCGGCGCCGTGCCCGGTATGTGGAGTGCCGACGCAGGACTATGGCTCTCTGCCCCACCACCGTGCCTCCCGGGCGTGGGCGACGGCGGCTGCGGTTGGGCTGGCATTGGTGACGCTGTCGGCGCTCGCGGACGCGTCGGGGTGGCGCGCGCTCGGCCTGGCGCAACTCACGCGCTCGCCGCTGGAGGGGTTCCTCGAAGGGGCGCCGCCGCGGTTGCTGGCAAACCCGGTCGTGGCGGCGGTGCTCGTGTTGGGCGCGGGGATCGCGCGGTGGGTTCTGTGGCCCCGCGAGGTCCACGCGACCCATCGCCGTTCGTCCCTGCGGGTTCTGGGCTTCGCGGTCAGCACCGTCCTGGTGGTCGGACTGCTTAGCTCGATGACGACCTTCACCATGCGGATGTTCGACTGGCCGAAACAGAGGGGTTTGTGCATTGTGGGCACGAGGCAACGCGGCCGCGCGGCGGCCACGCGCCGCAAGCGCAAAGAGGCGCGAGTGACGCCGGGCGCGCGGCGGACGCCGAAGCCATCTCTGCCTGCCGCCAAGCCGGAGGGCCGCGGGCGCATGCGCGGCGCGACGGCCGCAGACCGGAGCGAGAGACGAGCTCTTTCCTCCGAAAGGCGCCGACGACAGGCGGAGCGAAGGGCGGGCAGGGGGCGCTCGCGGCGAGGGTCGCGGGGTCGCGGGCGGGATGTGCGGCACAGCGACGAGAGGCGAAGCAGGTGACTGTCGCCGACGCCTGAATATTGATGGATGATACTCGTCGCAGCGCTCGACCCACAGGGAGGCCATCATGCAGTACACCCAAGGACAGATCGGCCGCGTTTTCGTGGCGCGGTTGGAGGACGGCGAATCGGTGTACGAGGTCGTCGAAGAAATCGCGGGGCGGGAGAAAATCGAGGCGGCGTCGGTGATGGCAATCGGGGGGATGCGGAAGGGGAAGGTGGTGACGGGGCCGGAGAATCCGACGGGGAAGGTGGTGCCGCATTACGAGGAGTTCGACGACGCGCGGGAGCTGGTGGGGGTGGGCACGCTTTTCATGCAAGAGGGGAGGCCGTCGCTGCACTTCCACGCGGGAATCGGGAGGGGCGATTCGGCCTTGGTGGGATGCCCGCGGGGGGGCATGTCGGTGTATCTGGTGCTGGAGGTGGTGATCACGGAGCTGGTGGGACTAGCGGCGAAGCGGGCGTATGATGAGGGGTCGGGGTTGAACTTACTTGCAGTCACATGACGCGATCCGAAGGAGTCACGCGTCGTTCCGGCGAACTCTCCACCCAAGAGTGTAAGTTACACGGAGGAGTCGACATGCCAGCATTGCCAGAGAAAGTCAGCACCGACTGGGACAAGCGAAAGGGTCCTGTCGTCTTCACGACAGTGGCGCAAGATGGCACGCCGAATTCGATCTGGGTTGGCTGTGTGGAGAAGTACGATGAGGAGCGGCTGATCGTCGCCGACAATTACTTCCAAAAGACGCGTCAGAACATCAAGGACAGAAGCAAAGGAGCGCTTCTGTGGATCACCGAGGACGGTGATTCGTATCAGGTGAAAGGCGCGATCGAGTATGTGACCGAGGGGCCCATGTTCGAGCGAATGAAGGAGTGCACTAGCGAGAAGCTGCCGCGGGTGGCGGCGGCTGTGATTCACGTCGAAGAGGTGTATTCGGGGGCCGAGAAGCTGGCCTGATCGGCCGCGGTTGAGCTCAATCGTCTCGATCCTGTAGTGAGAACAGCGACCACCGCTCGCGGCCGCGGGAGCCCTGGGGTTTGCGGTCGAACTGGAGGGTCATGGTCTCCCCGGTGGTGGTCTTGATCCGGTAGAAGTGCTTGCGGATGTAGGTGTACTCCTTGTCCATGCCGTGGCCGGGCTCGCGGCCGGTCCAGGTGTCGATGACCCCGAGGACGTGATAGTCCTTGCCGCGCCAGGTGAAGACGCGGGGGATGCCGGGGCCGCCTCGCGCCATCATGGAGGTGTCGAAGGAGCCGGGCTTGGGGGCGATGGGCTCGGAGATGAGGGTTTCGCGGGCGCGATCTCGCAACATTGTCTATACGCTCGTCAGCGTCAGTATCGCCACTTCGGGACGGCAGTTGATGCGGATGGGGGGGAAGGTGACGCCGACGCCGGAGGTGGTGTAGACCTGTGTCCGGGTCTCTCCGACCTGCTGAAGCCTGTAGGGGTACTTGTGCGCGTACGTCGGCAGCACGATCGGCCCGGTGCCGGGCAGCCGCACCTGCCCGCCATGCGAGTGTCCCGATAGCTGTAGATGAACGGCGTGCTTGGCCGCTTCGTCGGCGAAGTCCGGCTCGTGGCAGAGCAATATCTTGAGGTGCTCCTGCGGGACGTTCGCCAGCGTCGTGTCGAGGTCGGGACGTCCCTCCCAGATGTCGTCCACGCCGCAGAGCCACCAGCGCGCGTCGCCCACGTCGATGGGGACGGCCTCGTTGACGAGCAGATGAGCGCCGGCGTCGCGACAGGCGTCCGCCGCGCGGTCGACCGCGCCGGTCCAGTACTCGTGATTGCCGAGGACGGCATAGAGGCCGTGCGGGGCACTTAGCAGGGACAGCGCCTCGGCGCAGCTCTTGGCGTATTTGGCGCTGTAGGAGATGTGATCGCCGGTGAGGACGATCAGGTCGGGCGCGTGGGAAACGGCGATGGCGGCCGCCTCACGGATGTGCTCGGCGGAGATGTAGGGGCCGCGGTGGAGGTCGCTGAGGTGGGCGATGGTGAAGCCGTCGAGCGCCGGGGGGAGGTTGGCGATGGGGACGGAGACGCGGCGGGCCGCGAGCCAGGTCCGCTCTCCGAAGGCGGACCAGAGGGCGCCGCCGCCGAGGAGGGCACCGCTCCCGATGAGGGCGCGCCGGAGGAAACGCCGGCGGGAGGGGCGCTTCGGCGCGTTGCTTTCTCGCTTCGTCTCTGTCTTCCCTGTATCGGGCATGGGCGCTGCGATGTTAGCACAGAATGCGATGGACCCGGAGGGTGGGCGGCGATCAGGCGGCGGTGGGGCTCTTGCCTCTGGCTGCGAACCAGACCGTGCCGATGACGCCGAAGGCGAAGGCGGTGAGGAAGTTCGTGGCGGGGCTGATCTGCCAGAGGAAGGCTCCGCCGAAGGCGGCGACTGCGACGATGACGTCCCGCACGAGGTAGTAGGCGCCGAACATGGCGGCCTTCTGGCCTTCCGGCGCGAGGTCGACGATGAGGGCTTTGCGGGCGGGCTCGCCGAACTCCTTGAGACCGCGAAGAATGAAGGCGAGGAGGAGGAGGGGGAAGCTCCGGCAGAAGAGGAGCACCAGCGGGAAGAGCGTGAAGAAGACGAAGGTCAGCACGATGTAGGGCTTCTTCGTGCCGCGGTCGGCGAGGTAGGCGACGGGGATGTAGACGGCGATGGCGGTGGCCATCTCGATGGAGGTGAGGACTCCGAACTGGAAGGCGGTGACGGGGTTCGAGATGGACTTCATCGCCCAGAGGACGACGAACGCGTAGGGGATCTGCTCGCAGAAGCGGATGAGGATGTCGGCGACGAGGAGGGAGCGGAGGGATTCGCTCATACCGCGGATGAGGCGGAGGGGGTTGCGCTCAGGTCCCTCTGCGGCGGCCGCGCCGGGCGGGGTCGCCTGCTTTTCGTCGATAAGCCAGTGCTGGAGGGCGATGGCGACGAGGCCCATGGCGGCAGCGACGATGAAGGCGTAGCGGACGCCGGTGCGCTCTCCCCAGACGTCGATGAAGTGCCCGCCGAGCAGGGGGCCTATGGCCATCGGTATGCGGCGGACGAGGGAGTGCATGGACACGCCCATGGTGCGCTTCTGCTGGGGGAGCACCTTGGCGATGAGGCTCATGGTGGCGGGCTGGGAGATGGAGGTCCAGGCGAGGAAGAGGATGGCGCCGAGGATGACGGCCGGCCAGACGGGGAAGAGAACGACGATGAGGAAACCGGCGATGGCCATGAGGTTGAAGACGAGCAGGGCGCGCTTGACGCCGAGCCGGTCGGAGAGGTAGCCGCCGGGGAAGGAGTAGAGCGCGGAGAGGAGGTTATCGAGCCCGTTGAGGAGGCCGACGGAGATGGCGCCGCCGCCGAGGGCGATGAGGTAGATGGGAAGGAAGCGCTCGGCCATCCTCTCGCCCATGTCGACGAGGATGACCATGGCCAGGACGCCGACGATGGAGCGGCGGAGGCCGAGGAAGGCGCGGGCGCGACGCAGGGGGTCGATGGGGGGCCGCTCGGCGGTGGGGTCAGCTATGGGAGGAGCACCTTGACGACGATCTTGCAGACCCGGCCGTCGGAGTCGAGCCGGCGGCCGGGCATGTGGGCGTCCTCGGGGTAGAAGACGGCGAAGCAGCCGTCGGAGAGGGCGAGCTGCGAGAACGCCTTGGGGAGGGCGTAGAAGGCGACGTCCTTCTCGGGATCGTAGGGGGCTTCGACTTCGAGCTGGTCGGCGGGCGCGGAGCCGATCATCTCGCGGCCCCGGGAGACAAACTGGATGTCGGCGTAGCGCCGGTGGGTCTCGAAGCGGCCTTCGGAGACCGAGCCCGGCGTGTAGGCCTGGACGAGCGCGAAGAGGCGGTCGCCGTCGATCTCGATGCGGCCGCTCCCGAGGCAGACTTCGGTCTGCCCCTCCAGGAACTCGAAGGCCGGCTTGAGATGGGCCAGGGCTTCGTAGCGCCGCCGGTTGCTGAGGTTGTCCGCTATCATTGGCGCCTCCAGACTTCGGCCCGCACGCAATGGCGGGAGACGCCTTTCACTTCGAAGCCGATCCCGCTACTCCCTGCTTTCGTCGGCGCCGGTCACGGACCGGGTGCGCGGCGCCTGAATATCCGCGGGAGGAAGCGCGGGACTTGTTGGCAGTAGCGCTCGTACTCCTCGCCGAACCGGTGGCGCAGCTCCCGCTCCTCGAAGAGCACGACGAGGTAGATGAGCGGGAGGCAGACGGCGAGGAGCGCGTAAAGTGCGAGGTAGTTGGTGAAGAGGGCGAAGGCGGCAAGTCCGAGCATGACCTGAAGGTAGCGCGGGTGGCGGATATGGGAGTAGATGCCCCCGGTGACGAGGGTGCCGCCGGCGGCCGGGGGCGAGATCTCGGGCAGCCCGAACAGGGCGGTGATCGGGAAGCGGCGCTTCATGGCGATTCCTATGGCGAGTGAAGCTGCGAGGAGCAGCCCGCCTGCGATCGCGAACGCGGGGCGCGCGCCGAACCGCACGCTGAGCAGGGGCTGGCGAACGGCGAAGAGGACGGCCATCATGGCGAGGACGATGGCGGCGACGATGAGATAGGTCTTTGCGGGGCCGAGGCGACGCCAGGTGTGGATGAAGGGGTGGATGATGAACCAGACCGAGAGGAACGGGAGGAACATCACCACGGCGAGCAGTGCGATCCAGTAGGCGGCGGATTGCATGGCGTCTCCAGGTGCGCAGCGCGGGCGGCAGGCCGGAGCTGACAGGTAAGGGAATACGATGCGCGCCGGGGAGCTGCCTGCCAGGGAGGCTGAGTTCGTCTCGGTCTTGGGGCAGGACTTCGGCGCGGGGCGCGCTAAGTAGGCTTGGCGTGTGGAGGCGAGCCCGTGGGCTGCGGGTCTTCGCCGGAGGCACAAACGAATCTGGAGAGAAGCTATGCCTTCAGAAGTGGAGCAGATCCAGACCCTCGGGCTGATGGCGGCGCACGAGTCGGTGCTGGCCGACCTCTACCGAGCGTACGCGAAGAAGTTGCCCAGGTACCAAGACTTCTTCAACAGCCTGGCCGCGGACGAGGTGCTGCACGCGCGGATGGTGGCGGGATTCGTGGACGACGTGAAGGCGCGGAAGGTGTATGTGAGGCCCGGGCGGTTCAGCTCGCAGTCGATACTCTCTTCGCTCGATTTCGCGAGAGCGCGGGTGGCGGAGGCGGAGAGAGGCGGGATGTCGCTGATGGAGGCGCTTTCGACGGCGAAGGACCTGGAGGACGCGCTCATCGAGCGGAAGTACTTCGAGATCTTCGAGGACGACGGCCCGGAGCTGACGCGACTGCTGGAGCGCCTGGCGACCGAGACGGAGGCGCACCGGCGGAAGGTGTCGGAGGCGTGGGAGAGGGAGAGGGGGAAGTCGTAGAGCGCCTACCAAAACCGCTTGCGCTCCGCAATCAGAACCGCCCATGTACCACCAGAGGCCGGGGCTGGCGGTTCTGATAGCGGTTCTTAGCGCCGGCCGAAAGACGACGATTCGGTCTTACGTTCCTGTGCCGCTCACGAGATTGGGGCTGCCCAGGTCCCCTGCCTCGCGTTCCCGCTTTCGCGCCAGGAGTTCCTCGAGGTAGTTGAGGAGCAGCTCGACGCCGCGCCAGAATAGGGCGGCGGTCCACTGCCCGGCGCGTTCCACCAGCCTTCGCACAAGGTCGATCCGGCAGAGGTGGATGATTCCGATCAGGATGATCTGGCCGGCGGCGACGCCGGAGAAGAATCCTATCCAGAAGTTGTCCATCGGCGATACCCTCCCCGCGCAAGGGGTATGAGGTGTTGTTCCATAGATGGGCGGGTTTGAGAGTCCGGGTGGGGTGGCACAGGTAGTGCCACGGCCCTGGGTTTCAGGTTCGCTGCACGCGGCAGGAGGCCTTTCGCTGAGGCTCAGGGTGAACTCGCTCCTGCCGCACCCGAGGGGCGTTTGCCTGTTGACGCAAACGTTTGTTTGTATTACCATCCCTCTGCCATGTCCAAGAGCAGGTTCGTCCATCTCCATGTCCACAGCGTTTTCTCGTTTCTGGACAGCACGTGCCGGCTGGACCGGCTGGTGGAGCGGGTGCGGGAGTTGGGGATGGGGGCGGTGGGGGTGACGGATCACGACGGGTTGTATGGGGCGGTGCGGTTTTATCGGGCGGCGCGGGAGGCGGAGGTGAGGCCGATTTTGGGGGTGGAGCTGACGACGGAGGGCGTGGGGACGGTTTCGGGAGCAAGCTCCCGAAACACCGGAGGAGGCGCTTCGGCAACAAGCTGCCGAAGCAACGGATTTCATCTCCCCCTGCTGGCGATGACGCGGCGGGGGTATGGGAATCTGTGCCGGATGGTGACGGCGGGGCAGTTTCGGGTGTTGAGGGAAGGGGAGCGGGCTTCGGCAGCCCTTCGTCTGTACTCAGGGCAAGCTCGCTACCAAAGCAACGCAGGACATGGCAGGAGGCCCTTCGGTGCCCCTCAGGGTAAACTCGCTCCTGCCGAACAGGCACGGCCGGCGGGGATCGGTGTCCCCGCCCTACAGAACGGCGATCTGCGGAAGGACCCGCGGTGTCCGCTTTCGGTGGTTGAGAGGTGTGCGGAGGGGGTGGTGGCGCTGTCGGGGTGCCGGAATGGGGAGGTGGCGGCGGCGGTGAGGCGGGGGGATATGGGGGCGGCTAGGCGGGCGGTGCGGCGATTTCAGGGGATTTTCGGGGACGAAAGGTTCTTCATAGAGCTGTGCCGGGAAGAGCCGGGGGAGGCGGAAGGGCTGCTCACGGCGCGGCTGGCGGCACTGGCGGAGGAGATGGGCGCGCCCCTCGTGGCGACGGCGAATGTCCATTATCTGACACCGGAGGAGGCGGCCGTTCAGGAGGTGCTGGCGTGCATGCAGACGCTGACGCGGCGGGAGGAGTGGCACGCGATTCGGAGGCGGGGGGCGGAGCGATACCTGAAGTCGCCGCGGGAGATGATGGAGGCGTTCGCGTCGTACCCGGAGGCGATCGAGAATACGGTGCGGATCGCGGAGATGTGTGAGGTGGACCTGGGGCTGGGGGAGATGCATTTTCCGCATTTTAGGATGCGGGGGTATGGGGGGGAGGAAGCTTCGGCAGCCCTTCGTCTGCACTCAGGGCAAGCTCGCGACCGAAGCAACGACAACACGAACACAGCTTCGGCAGCAAGCTACCGAAGCAATGAAGGGGCAGGAGGCAAAGCTCCTGCCGAACAGGCGGATTGGTGGCCGCGTGAGGGCGAGGAGGTGGAGGGGGAGCGGGCGGAGCGGTTGCTGGAGTGGTTGTGTTGGGAGGGGGTGGGGAGGAGGTATGGGCAGGAGACACGCCGCCACGGCGCCCAACGCTCCTGCCCTACAGAGCTCCCGAAACAACAGGGGACGGTTTCGGGACTAAAGTCCCGAAACACCGCACACCGCGATGGCAGGAGGCAAGCTCCTGCCGAACAGCAACGGCCGGCGGGCGGCAGACAAGGGGCAGGAGGCGAGCCGCCGGAGGCGGCCAGGGCTCCGGCCGAACAGGCACGGCCGGCGGGGATCGGTGTCCCCGCCCTACAGAACAGCAACGAAAGCCGAAGACAGCTTCGGCAGCCCTTCGTCTGTACTCAGGGCAAGCTCGCTACCGAAGCAACAAACGGCTTCGGCGGGCATGCCGCCTGCGGCGGACATACCCGCCCTACAAAACGGCAACGGCCGGCGGGCGTGGGTACGCCCGCCCTACAGAACGGCCGACGGCCGGCGGGCGTGGGTACGCCCGCCCTACAGAACGGCCGACGGCCGGGTGGCAGGGGCAAGCCCCTGCCCAACAGAGCGGGGGACGGGCGGCGGGGATGCAGAGACATCCCCGCCCTACAAGAGGTGGGGGAGCGGCTGGGGCATGAGTTGGGGATCATCAAGCGGCTGGGGCTGTGCGAGTATTTTCTGGTGGTCTGGGATATTGTGGAGGAGGCGCGGGCGCGGGGGATACGGTGCTCGGGGCGGGGGTCGGCGGCGGATTCGCTGGTGGCGTACGTGCTGGGGATCACGCAGGTGGACCCGGTCGCGGCGCGGCTGCTGTTCGAGCGATTTCTGAATCCGGAGCGGCGGGGGATGCCGGATATCGACATCGACTTCGACTCCCGCAAGCGGGACGAGATGATCGCGTATGTGGCGCGGCGCTACGGGCCGGAGCACACGGGGATGGTGGCGACGATCAACACCTTCAACGCCCGGTCGGCGATTCGCGAGGTGGGGAAGGCGCTCGGGATATCGGGGCAGGTGCTCGACCGGATCAGCAAGTCCCTGCCCCACATTCCGGCCTCGCGGATTCGGGATGCCATCGCCACCCTGCCGGAGCTGCGGGGGTCGGGTTTCGATGCGGAAGCGCTGAAGGAGCTGCTGGATATCTGCGAGGCGATAGACGGGTTCCCGCGGCACTTGAGCGTGCACCTGGGCGGGATGGTGATCTCGCGGGATGCGATCACGAACTTCACGTCGCTGGAGGTTTCGGCGAAGGGCGTGATCGTGTGCCAGTTCGATAAGGACGATGTCGAGGCGCTGGGGCTGGTGAAGATGGACCTGCTCGGGCTGCGGAATCTGGCGGCGATCGAGGAGGCGCTGCACATCATTCGGGAGACGCGGGGGGAGAGCCTCGATCTCGGCCGGATTCCATTGGATGACGAGAAGACGTACGAGCTGATGCGGTCGGCGCGGACGGTGGGGGTGTTCCAGCTCGAAAGCCCGGGGATGCGGGGGCTGCTTTCCGGCCTTCAGCCGACGCACTTCGGGGACATCATCGCCAATATCTCGCTCTTTCGACCGGGGCCGATGCAGGCGGACATGATCGGGCCGTTTCTGGCGCGACGGCACGGGAAGGAGGAGGTGACGTATCTGCATCCGTCGGTGAGGCCGGCGCTGGAGGAGACGTATGGGGTTATCCTGTATCAGGAGCAAGTGCTGGAGGTGGCGAGCGCGCTGGCGGGGTTCACGCTGGGGCAGTCGGACTCGCTGCGGCGGGCGATGACGCACGATCGGTCGGCGGAGGAGATGGAGAGTATCCGGGAGGCGTTTCTGGAGGGGTGCGAGGGGCGCGGGGTGGCGAGGGAGGTGGCGGAGGAGGCGTTTCGCCAGCTGTCGGCGTTCGCCGCCTATGGGTTTTGCAGGGCGCACGCGGCGTCGTTCGCCATCATCGCTTATGAGACGGCCTACCTGAAGGCGCACTACCCGGCGGAGTTTCTGGCGGGGATTCTGTCGAACCAGCCGATGGGGTTCTATCCGGCGGAGGTGATCGTCAACGAGGCGAAGCACTTCGGGATCGAGGTGCGGCCGGTTAACGTGAACAGGAGCCGGGATCGGTATTGGGTGGAGGAGGGGGCGATCCGGGTGGGTCTGGCGCAGGTGTACGGGCTGAGCGGGGCGGGGTTGAGGGCGATTCTCGACGCCCGCGAGGAGGGCGGGCCCTTCACCTCGCTGCGGGAGTTCTGCGCTGGCACGGGGCTGGCGCGGCCGATGGTGGAGAATCTCATCAAGGCGGGGGCGTTCGATGGGATGGGGCGGCGGCGGGAGCTGCTGTGGGAGCTGAACGAGATCACGAACACGGGGGCGCGGCGGCGCGATCGAAGCCAGCGAGCGAAGGGGCAGTTGGCGCTGTTGGAGGCGGCAACGGAGGGGGGGTCGGGGGTGGGCCTGCCGGCGCCGAGCGAGCGGGAGAGGGCCGCGTCGGAGCTGGCGATGATGGGGATGAGCGTGAAGCGCCATCCTCTCTTCTTCGCGCGGGGGAGGCTGCGGGAGATGGGGGCGCTCAGCCAGGTCGATCTCGAACCGCTGCCGGACGGCCGGTGGGTGCGGGTGGCGGGAATCGTCATCGCGCGGCAGCGGCCTCCGATCAAGAGCGGGCAGACGGTGGTCTTCATCACGCTGGAGGATGAGACGGGGTTGATCGAGGTGACCGTCTTCGAGCGCATCTACAAGCAGTGGGGAAAGGTGATCTTTTCGAACGGCGCGCTGATCGTCGGTGGGGTTTTGCAGAAGCGGGGGAGATATGGGACGGTGGTGTTGGGGAGGAGCTTTCGGGGGCTTCGACTTTAGATGCCGTATCCAAACACGCGGTATCGGGCGTGCGCGCCGGGCCGCCATTCGGCGCCAACCGGCACCGCTTTCGGCCGTTCGGCAACAGGGATTCGCGCTGCCAAGAGGAATCTTTTGCTGCGTTAGAACGTCTAATGGATGATTTCGACGGTGAGCGCCGCTGGACGCCGGCGGCCGGTTACCGAGCTTCCTCTCCTGCTGAGTCTCTCGCTGGGAATCGCCGACCGATTGGGCCGCTGGCCGGGCGTTCGCGGCGCGCCGACCGTTGTGTTTTGGGGGAGACGAAGATGAAACGCCTGTGTCTCGCTGGCATCGCTTGCTTGGCGTTGGTGTGCGCCTTTGCTGCGCCTTTGCCTGCCGATCTCCCCGTCTATGCAGGGACGAGCGCGCCCGGGATGGTCTACGAGTATAAGGGAGGGACGGTGTGGGAACCCATATCGCCCGTGCTCGGCGAGGCCGTGTTGTGCCTGACGGAGTTCGAGGGCAAGCTCTACGCCGGGACCGCGTCTGTCGACTACGACGGATACACCATTCTCGGTCGGGTCTACCGATATGACGGGGACGGCCACTGGGAGATGGTGGGCAATGAGTTCGATCGGGGCGTGCGTACCATGGCCGTCTACAACAACCGCCTGCACGTCGGCACGGCATCGGACGGGGGTGACGTGTACCGCTACGAGGGGAATCTGGCGTGGACACGGGTTGTCGATTATTGGTACGAGTGGGTTTGGTCGGCTCGCTCCACGGCCATGTGGGTGGGAGATGACGAGTATCTGTACCTTGCCTTCTTCGTGTACCACTACGAGCGCGACACCAGTTTTGCCAGCATCATGAGGTATAACGGAAGCAAAGCCCACGCTCTCGCCGAGTTCGAAGCGAGTTGCATCTACGACTTCTCTCAGCAGGGGACCAGGCTCTTTGCCGCCGCTTTCGCCTGTGTAAACCCTAAGGTTTGCGATCACATTGTGGGCCGCTTGTATCGCAGCACCGACGGGCGCTATTGGTCCTCCGTGCTCGATTATCCGGACTGGAATCTGTGGGCGATCGAGCAGTTCGAAGGCAATCTGTATCTCGGCTATGACGACGGGCTCCTCGCCAGAATAGACCCCGGCGGGTCGTTCGGCAGCGTCTGGCAGGCGCCGAACAGCATCATCAGCATGTTGGCGGATGGCCACGACGCGCTGTATTTCGGCACGAGGGCCAAGGCCAGCGCGGAGGGATCGGGATCGCCCGAGGGCATGGTCTATGCCTTTGACGGCGTCAGCGACCCGGCGCCGATTTCGACAGTGCTTGGTGGGGGCATTCAGTGTCTCTACCATCCGCACACGTTCCCGGACATCCGCCCCGAGCACTGGGCCTTCGAAGAGATCGAGGGGTGCTGCGCGGGAGGCGTGGTCGGCGGATATCCCGAGGGACGTTATGGACCCAGGGTGCCCATTACCCGGGACCAGATGGCGGTCTTCATCGCACGCGCCCTGAGGGGAGGAGAAGAGAACGTTCCGGAGCCGACGGGGGAGCCGACGTTTCCGGACGTCCCGGCGGACTACTGGGCCTACAAGCACATCGAGTATGCGTACGCCTTCGGCGTGGTCCAGGGGTACACGACCGGCCTCTATGGGCCGACGGTTCCGCTGACGCGGGATCAGATGGCGGTGTTCATTGCGCGGGCGCTCTGCGGCGGAGAGGACAGAGTTCCCGATTCGCCCTGCGCCACGGAGCTTTTCCCAGATGTGCCGTGCGACTACTGGGCGCGGCGGCACATACAGTACATCTTGTTCGAGGGAGTGACCCAGGGCTACCCGGATGGCGGCTACCATCCCAGGCAGGTCTGCACGCGCGCCGAGATGGCGGTCTTCATGTCGCGGGCGTTTCGCCTCAGCATGTAGCATCGGCAGAGGAGGCCTTCCGCCGCGGGAGCGGTGAACACGTGGAGTCGGTGTCGCGGCCGCGCTGTAGGCTTGTCAAACATAGGTAACACCATCGGAGAGTGATTGGTTGTATTGGGTGAGGACCTGGGCTGGGGTTTTCCAGCCGAGGGCGCCATGGGGGCGGCCGGTGTTGTAGCGATGGTTCCA
>Ga0307377_10001856_pt1 | contig 25821 bp, 22 predicted proteins | sample TR3MG_FD_202535 | JGI IMG/M metagenome (GOLD analysis project Ga0307377, IMG submission 202535) | Soil microbial communities from Risofladan, Vaasa, Finland - TR-3 | ecosystem: Environmental > Terrestrial > Soil > Coastal area > Acid sulfate soil | place: Finland: Risofladan, Vaasa | collected... | reverse complement strand
AGCAAGAGCGCAGCGCTGCCCCCCACAATCACGATGGCGGCAATGCCCATCAGCACTTTGGCCGTCTTTGTCACCTCAGACTCCGTCGGCTGAGGGATCGACGTAAGGTCGGCTTCATAGTGGACCATTTCAAGCAGCCTGTGGCTCTCGTCGGGAATCGCGTCGCCGCTGACCACGGCAACCAACGGCCCGCTGCGCCTCACCTCAAGCGACGCCAGATCGGAGTCCTGTAGCGGCTTGGGCCATGCCGGCTGTGCCTTGCTGCCGGCTTTGATGTAGTCGCGGATCTTCAGTTCCTGTGCCTCGGCCATCTGCGGCTCGGGGTAGTCGATGATAGTGAGCGTGGCAGGGCCGGAGCTAAGCGAGTAGTTTGCCGTCACGGCCTCAGCGCCGTGATCGAAGCCCACCAGTTCCGGCGGCAACACTCCGCCCCCACCCGCGTAGCCTGCCGGTCCCTCGGCGTAATGCGTGGTTTGCCCATCCAGCGAGCCCTGGGGCAGGTCGGCCAGGATCGGAGGCATCAACGCCTTGGTGCCCGGCGGATTGGGAATATGCCTGGCCAGTTCCCGCATCTCCGCGACTGACATGGGGCCGACGTGCGAGAAGGTAGCATCTACCACCGTGTCGCCCTTCCAAAAGAAGATGCGGTCGTGGTCTGTTGTTGCTCCCGTGCCAACATCCGCCTTGGCCCATCCATTCTTGCGATAGAAAGAGTAGGCGCCGTAAGCGCCGGTGGCGTCCTCGAAGCGCAGCGCGCGCACGCTCAGGGTCTCGCCATCGCGCTTGTAGGTGGCGGATGCGCCTCCGGTGAAGTTGTATTCCTTGAGGGCGGCTGCGTTGGCCGCATCCGCCTGCGCAGCATCGGAAATGGCTTTGGGTGGCCCGTCTGCAACCCATCCATCCAGCACGTCGGGCAGTAGCGCCTTGGGCGAGGGCGGCAGCACAACTGGAGTTACAGCCTCTTTGGCTGCGGGCTTGCTCGCTGCCTTGCCGGGCGCAGCCTGCGCTCCGGCAACGCCAGCGCTCCCGGCTAGCAGGGCCGAGCAAACCAAAATTGAAATCCAACGCATGAGTTGTGCTCCGTCTTCAGGACACTCCGACTTGAGGAAGCTCCACTTTCAAGGGTACACGCCATCACCCCACCAACATGAACCTGCCCGCCGCCACGACGACCCCGGCGCGCTCGTCAGCGCATCCCTCTTCTTCTTTGACACTGCGAATGCGGGAAAGGTTCCTGCGCTCAGGTTTGGCTCGGTTCCCAGCGCGTGAGGCACTGCAACCTGCGAGGCACAATTGCTGTTCCGCCGAAAGAGGTGAACAGGACGGAGGCGACGACACTACGGTCGGGATACCACGTTCAGGCAAGTTCCAGAAGTCCGTTCGTGATTGCCGGAGGCGGCGGGTACAGGATGTCTCCCAGTTCGCGATAACGGCCGCCATAGAAAACAAGCGCGTACTCGCGTATCCCAGTGCTGATGGGCCCGCCAAGACAGATCCCGGCCAGCAGCGCGAAACCGAAGGCAAGCACGCCGAAGAAGGCTTCAAGCAGAACGCCGACAAGCGCGGAGGCGCCTGTTGCGTTCGCGAATGCGCTGTGAATAAAGAACTCAATTGCGGTAAACGAGCCGGCCACCATGAGCCCTGGAAGCAGCAGCACCATGAACAAGCCGACTGTTGCCACAATCGGCAGCACAATGCGCAGCAGCGCGTAAACCAGAAACTGCTTCTTCTCGGCCCTGATGTGCGCCCACGCCTGGCTCCACGCTTCGCCGGCCGTTGCGTCATCAAGCGCGATATGCGGCATCATGCAATCGCGCAAAAGCAGATTTGCCAATGCCCCGGCCAGCACCAGTAAAAGAATAATCGGAATCAAGGGCAAAACAAGAGACAGCAGTAACCCGACGTCAAGATGGCCTGTTTGATGCATCTCTTGAAACAGACGCCAAAATCCGTCCGCAAACGGAACCGCAATCAGTAACATCACTGCCAGAAAGCAGAAGCCCACCACCACGTTCAGCCAGAAAAATCGCAACGCCTGCTCACGATAGAACCACCAGCCCGGCCGAATCTCCTTCGTGTTGTGAATGAGGCAATGGAAGTAAGCGAAGCGCAGCCGCGTGATGAGATAGAACACAAAAGCCGACAGAACAATCACCAACAGAACTGCCGCTGCAACCACTGCAATCAACTGTGGCGCCACGTGAAACTGTGACCAGGGCATGGGCCCAGGGCCGAGTGGCGTCCCACCTTGCTTCGAGGACTGGAAGTTGTGCGACGAGGAGTTGAAGTTGCTCGCAAAGCCGTCTGTCAGAATCGCCACCAGGCCCAGCTTCAGGTAGGTTCCCCAGCGGAACGGCTTGAAGAGAAACTCCTTCGTGCGTTGGACGGCAAGCGAGACAGCATCGGCAGCAGAGATGGCGCGCATAAAGAACCTCTCCGAAACAGACAAAGCGTAGCATGGAACTACGCAAAATCTATCCCCGAAGTTCCGCGGCCAAATGCGGCGTCGCCGCCCACCACGCATCAAATGCCGCCAGCGACCGCTCGCACACGATCCGATGCCGCTCCTTCTTGTCGCGAACCTTCTTGCGCAACTCTTCCTCCAGAGGCTCCAGCAAATCGAAGGTGATGTTGGCAGGTTGAAAATCCTTCACGTCGGCGTGCGTAATGTAGTGCACGAGCGAACCAAGCGCGCTTGAGCGTGGAGCGGGCACAGGCTCTTCGCCGCGCGCCAGAGCAGCGGCGTAGACGCCCGCCAGCATCCCAGTAGCGATAGATTCTGTGTAGCCTTCGACCCCTGACAGTTGCCCCGCGAACATGATCCGCGGCTCCTTCTTGAGGCGCAGTGTTTCGTCGAGCAAGGCCGGCGCGCAGATGTACGTGTTGCGGTGAATCTGACCGTAACGCAGGAAGCGCGCGTTCTCAAGACCCGGAATCAGGCGCAGCACCCGTGCCTGCTCGCCGAACTTCAAATGATTCTGAAAGCCAACCAGGTTGTAGCTGTCAGCGCGCAGATTTTCCTTGCGCAACTGCACCACGGCCCATGGAGTTTTGCCGGTGCGCGGATCGCGCAGGCCTACGGGCTTCATGGGGCCGAAGCGAAGCGTGTCGCGCCCGCGCCGGGCCAGCACTTCGATGGGCAGGCAGCCTTCAAAATAATCCATCTTCTCCCACTCCTTGGCCTCGGCGGCCTCAGCCGCCAGCAGCGCATCGAGAAAGCGGTCGAACTCTTCGCGGTCCATGGGGCAGTTGATGTAGTCGGCGGTGCCCTTGTCCCAGCGCGCGGCCATGTACACACGATTCATGTCGATCGACTCTGCATCGACGATGGGCGAGATTGAATCGTAAAAAGCCAGGTGCCCGGAGCCGGTGAGCCGCTCGATCTCGCGGCCGAGCGCGTCGGAGGTGAGCGGGCCGGTGGCCAGAATCGTCAGCGCATAGTTCGAGTCCGGCTCGAGACTTGTGACTTCCTCGCGAATCACGCGAATGGAGGGCTGCGCGGCGATCTCTTCGGAGATGAGCCGCGAAAATTCGACGCGATCGACAGCCAGTGCGTGACCCGCTGGCACCGCCGTTGCATCCGCAAGACGCAACAGCGCTGAACCGGCCCGCCGCATCTCCTGTTTCAGCACCCAGGGCGCTGTGTTGGGCGATTCGCTCTTGAGCGAGTTGGAGCAGACCAGTTCGCCGAAATCCGTCGTCTGGTGGGCCGGGGTCAGGCGCGGCTTGCCGTCCACCAGGGTTCGCATCTCGTAGAGGTCGACATCACATCCGAGACGCGCGGCGGTAAGCGCAGCCTCCGGTCCGGCAAGTCCGCCGCCAATCACACGAATCTTCACTTTGTTGGCTCCGCCTGGGCCAGATCAATGGCGCCAGTTCCCGCAAGCCGGTCCAGCGCCTCTCCGCTCACGCGCACGTTGCGCCATTCGTCCAGGAACTCCGCCCCCATGGCCCGATAGAAGTCGATCGCCGGCGTATTCCAGTCCAGGACCTCCCATTGCAGGCGCTGGCAGCCTTTCTCAACAGCAATGGCGGCTACCCGCTGGAGCAGCGCCTTGCCGATACCAAGCCCGCGAAACTCCGGCTGAACGAACAGATCCTCAAGATAGATTCCTGGCCGCCCTTTCCATGTGGAGTAATTGAAAAAGTAGAGGGCAAAGCCAGCCGGCTGGTGGTCGTGCTCGGCTATCAGGCAGTAATAGATGGGGTTAGGCCCAAAGCCGTCGCGCAGCAGGCCTGCCTCCGTTGCGGTTACCTCATCCGGTGCGCGCTCGTAAACTGCCAATGCGCGAACGAAGGCCAGAATCTGCGGAACATCGGCTTCAATCGCCCACCGTATCGTTGTTGCCATTGTTTTATTCTAGAGCCTGAGCAGTTCTCGCATACTTTCTGGTGTGATCCCGGCCACATGCACAGGGCGTCGTGACACACTAGCATGGTACGTTGATCCAGCATGCCAATTTGAGTTTGCCCGGTGGATGTTACGGAGCGGCAGCAAAAGGAAACCTGTGACCCCGTTCGCACGTCCACTCAAGCAGTCATAAGTGCAGTTCCAGGAGTGGTCAAGGCTCGATTACGTCCACACTTCCTTTCGTTCCCCCTTGTGCGGGGTACTCGATTGGATTTAACTTTGGTTTTGCCAGGAAATGCAATCTGCGCGACGGGGTATCCGGCTCGTACGGTCTCCCGGCCGCAGAGGATTCCAGACAACGGAGCTTTGCGGATTTCGCGGCAGATGTAGACATTTACGATTTATTCGAGCGCGCGGGCAGCATGGTTCGCGCCGCTCCCAAGGAGAAGAAAATGAAACGCAACATTCCACTTTGGCTCGGCCTGCTGGCCTTTGCTCTGGCGCCCGTAATGGCGCAGACTCCCGCGGGGGCGATGGGCAAGATCCATGGCCACGTGATCAATCCCACCGGGGCGCCTCAGGGCGGCGGCACAGTGAGCCTGTCCACCGACGGCGGCGCTACGTATAAATTCAACTTTCCGGTGGGCTCGGACGGCGCTTATGCCGGCGAGGCAGCTCCGGGCGTCTATTCGGCCATCTATCGTGCGGCCGACACACCTGCCGGCAAGTTCGTCGATATTATCCGCGGCGTAAAGATTGTCGAAGGCCAGGATGTCGCACAGGATATCGACATGTCCCGCGCTGAATTCGTCGAAAAGATGCCCGCCGACCAGAGGAAGGCCCTCGAAGAACTGAAAAAACAGAACTCGGAGGCATTAAAGGCGAACGCGGTTATCAGCCATCTCAACGATGACCTCAAGCTTGTTAACCAGGACCTGAAGGACGCCGAGGGAGCACGCAGCCAGGCAGCCCAGGAACTGGGTGCCAGCGCTACCCGTGACGCAGTTGAAGCCAAGGCACAAGAGATCAGAACGGCGAAATACACCGAGATCGAATCGCTGATGTCGAAAGACAGTGCCGTCATGCCCGACCAGGCAATCCTGTGGACGAACTTGGCGCGCGCCCAGTCTAACCTCAAAAAGTACGACGATGCGGAAACTAACTACAAGAAAGCTCTGGCGCTGCAAATGGCTGCCAAGAAGCCGCAGCCGGAAGTCCTCGGCGTCATCAACGCAGGCCTGGGCGAAGTTTATGCGCGCCAGGGCAAGGTTCCCGAGGCGAATGCAGCCTTTGATGCGGCGGTCAAGTCCGATCCCGAACGCGCGGTCTTTCACTTGCGGAATGAAGCGGTAATCTTCTTCCAGGAGAAGAACTCCGCGGCGCAGGTTGCGGCGGCCGATGAAGCCATCAAGGCCGATCCCAACCAGAACGATCCTAACCTCGCCATCCTTTACTACATCAAAGGTCAGGGGCTGATCCAGAGCGCCACCATCGATCCAAAGACACAGCGGATCGTGCTGCCCCCCGAGTGCACTGAGGCTTACCAGAGGTACCTCGCGCTGACTCCCAACGGCCCTTATGCCCCAGAGGTCAAGGGGATTCTGGAGCAGGCTGGCGAGAAGATCAACGCGAACTACAAGGCTCCGAAGAAGTAGCTAACTGCCTTGCTTGATTCACCATTTTCGAAGGGCGCGTCCGAAAACGGATGCGCCCTTCGACGTTTCTGTGAGCGCAAAAACTCCGCCTGGAATACCCGCACGGCCATAAACCACTACAATCCTTTGCATGAGTTCCGCTCTCCCCAGTTATGGCGAAGCTACGGCGCTGGTTGCCGAGTATGCCAGCCAACTGGGCCAATCCCGGCCCTCGGTTGAGCGCGTTGAGCTTGGCCGTGCGCCCGGACGCGTACTTGCAAGGGCTCTCTGCGCGGATCGCGATCAGCCGCCTTTTGCCCGTTCAACACGCGATGGCTTTGCCTGCCGCGCTCAAGAGGCCTCGGCTCATATTCCGCTGGCCATCGCCGGCTCTACCCGCGCCGGCGAGCCGCCGGGCGGCCCTCTGCCGCACGGTTCGGCATGGGAGATCATGACCGGCGCTCCAGTCCTACCCGGCGCCGATGCCGTAGCCATGCTCGAACATGTTGAGATCGCCAGGGAACACGTAACGCTGGCGTCCAAACGCAACCTTGCCGTCGGCGAAAACATCGTGGCTCAAGGCGCACAGGCGCGAAAGGGAGATGAGCTGCTTCCCGCTGGAACTGCGATTTCGGCCCCGCAGGTGGCCCTGCTTGCGGCCTGCGGCCACGCTGCGATCGAGGTGTTTGTCCGTCCGCGGGTGGCCATTCTTACCACCGGCGACGAAATTGTTCCCGTCAAGTCGACGCCCGCCCCCGGCCAGATTCGCAACTCGAACGGTCCGATGCTGGCTGCGATGGTGGTTGCGGCAGGCGGCGAGCCGTGGATTCTTCCTACAGCTTCAGACGACGCGCGTGCCCTTGACACTGCACTCATTCAGGCTGCCGAGGCGGACCTGCTCCTGATTACCGGCGGCGTCTCCGCGGGCAAGTTCGATCTTGTCGAGCCGGCCCTGGCCCGCGCCGGCGCACGTTTCCACTTCACAGGCGTGCGCATCCAGCCCGGCAAGCCGCTGGTCTTCGGAGAAGTTCCGCGCTGCCATCCCGCCCCCGGGAAGACAGCCCGCCCCACGCCTCGCGCACCACAAACACTGCCGTTCTTCGGCCTGCCGGGCAATCCGGTTTCTTCCGCGGTCACCTTTCTGCTCTTTGCCGCGCCGGTGCTGGCAGCGCTTGCCGGCAGCCGGGAATGCGGACCCCGTTTTGCACTGGCACGGATGGCGCCGGCTATTGAGAAGCACGCAAAGCCCGATCTCACGCGCTTTTTGCCCGCAAACTGTACGTTTGGTGCCTCCGGCGAGTTGCCAGAAGTAGCGCTGGTTCCCTGGCAAGGCTCCGGCGACCTGGCCGCCATGGCCTACGCCAACTGCTTTCTGGTCCTGCCCGACGAGCCCCACCCTCCCCGGCAGGGCGCAATCGTTCGCATTCTTCTTTTTTAAGGAACCCAATGCCCGAATCTTCGCGTCGCTCTCATCCCCGACTCTCGCACTTCGACGAAACCGGCCAGCCGCGCATGGTCGACGTAAGCGCCAAGCCGCAGACACGGCGCACCGCGACTGCCTCAGCCTTTGTCGAGCTCTCAGCCGCCGTGCTTGCGGCCCTGCCCGCAAATCCCAAGGGAAACCCGCTTGAAGTTGCGCGCTTCGCGGGCATGCAGGCCGCCAAGCGTACCGCCGATCTGATTCCCATGTGCCACCCGCTTCCGCTCTCACACGTCGATGTACAGGCCGAGCTCGCGGACGGAGGTGTCCGCATCACCGCCACCGCGGCCACCACCGGCCCCACAGGCGTGGAGATGGAAGCGCTCACTGCCGCCTCTGTGGCTGCTCTCACCGTTTACGACATGACCAAAGCGCTCGACAAGGCAATCGTCATTCGCGACATCCAGCTCGAAACCAAGACGGGTGGCAAAAGCGGAGATTATTCGAGACAGACCAGCTGAGAGGGAAAAACGAGCAAACAGCCTTTCGCTGAGCGCGGAAATCCACTACGATTTTCCTTCTGCCTGAAGGAGGCATTATGCCGCGCTGCGCAGTTCTTGCTACTTGCCTGGCTCTGGCCGCTTGTACCACTGTCGGCGCCCAATCCATCTCCGCGTACCAGACCACTCCAGACCTGCTGGAAGCTCTAAAGCGGATCCACAATCTGCATTTCTCCGCAAAAGCCGCTCCAGGCCGGCAGGCTCCCCTCGTCACCGTGGATGACAACCAGAGCTTTCAGGAGATTGATGGCTTCGGCGCCTCGCTCACCGACTCCGCAGCATGGCTCTTCGCCAAAAAGATTACTCCCGCGCAGACCGACAAGGCCTTCAAGTCCCTCTTCGGCCGCAAGGACGGCATCGCGATCAGCTTTCTACGCCAGCCCATTGGCTCCTCCGACCTGGCCGTCACGTTTTATTCCTACGACGATCTTTGCCAGCAAACCGACCACGCCTGCACCACCCCGGCCGGTGCGTCCGATCCGGGTCTCACCCACTATTCGCTCGCTCACGATCAGGAATACATTCTCCCGCTGCTGAAACAGGCGCTTGCAATCGATCCGACGATCAAAGTGATGCTCACGCCCTGGAGCCCGCCGGGATGGATGAAAACCTCCGGCTCCATGCTGGGTTCGAATCCAGACACAAAACAGCCCTCCAGCCTGCGTCAGGAGTTCTACCCGGCCTTTGCCAACTACCTTGTGAAAACGATTCAGGGCTACGAGGCTGCCGGCGTGCCGGTCTACGCGCTAAGCGTCCAAAACGAGCCACTCTATGCCCCGCCAACTTACAGCGGCATGCAAATGCTGGCCACCGAGCAGGCCGCCTTCTTCGCCAATGACCTTGGCCCTGCCATGGCCGCCGCGGGACTCAAGACGAAAGTAATGGCCTACGATCACAACTGGGACCGTCCCGACTATCCCAAGACAATCATGAAAGATCCCAAGGCCGGTGCTCTCGCTGCCGGAACCGCCTGGCATCACTACGCTGGCAACCCAGACGTAATGTCGAACTTCCACGAGCAGTTTCCGCAGAAGGACCAGTGGGTGACAGAAGCAAGCGGCGGCGCCTGGCAAAAAGGCAACATTTTGACTCAGGAAGCTGCCGAACTGATCGCCGTCACGCGCAACTGGGCTAAAAGCTACGTGTTGTGGGCGCTGGCCACCGACCAGAATTACGGCCCGCACGTGGGCGGCTGCGGCACCTGCCGAGGTCTGGTCACCATCAACCTTGATAAACCGGGCGATCCCGTCAAGCGGGAGCCCGACTACTACGTGCTGGGCCACGCCAGCAAATTTCTGCTGCCCGGTGCGGTGCGCATCGGCTCGGACGAACCCGCGGAGACGCAATTGAAAGACGTAGCCTTCCGCAACCCGGACGGCACAATCGTGCTCTACGCCTTGAATGCGGCCGACCACAGCCAGGCTTTCCGTATCGGCTTCCATCAAAAAACAGCAGCCACCATCCTGCCCGCAGGATCGGTGGCCACTTTCGTCTGGAAGCCCTGAGCGGGGCTCGTTCTAGTGCTGCATCGGCGGCATGGCTCCGGCGGGCGGTGGGCCGTGCGGGCCTTCCTCCTTGGGAATTACGAACTCCTCTGGGTCGAGATGACCGCGATGGCAGGTACCGCACGTCAGCGGAGGTACCGGTGACCCCATCTTGTCCATCTCCGCAACCTTGGCGATGTAGTTCTTCTTCATGTCTTCGGTCATGGTGTACATGATCCGCGCCATCCGCTTTTCAGGCTTGGAGTCGTCATCAAACTTGAGCCGCGGACGACCATTCGGTCCTATGTTAGTAGGATCGGCCGCGTGACACGTGTCGCAGTGCACACCCAGTGAACCGGCCCAGCCTTCCATGATCTCGTGAACCTGATTTCCGGTCAGATCCTTGGGCAATACCTGCAGGTTCTTCGGTGGGGGCATGGTGCGCGGCATCATGCCGCCCCCGCCCGGTGGAGGGCCTTGCGGAGCTTGTGCGACGGTTGCAATGCAGAAGACGGCCGCTGTAAGCAAACCGATCGCGGCGGCGGGTGGAGACAGGGAAGTGATTTTCAAGTGGAGTTTCCTCACCGGTTGGGATGACCTTCTAGTAGATGGACGGAATTCTAACCGAGAAAGATGCGCCTGCCTACTGAACCTTTTATAATCTTCCCTTCGTCAGCCCTGGTCGGAGGCCCAGCCTCGTTCCCCAGGCCAGCATTCGGCCAGTTCTTCGGGCCCGATACGCAACCGTTCTCCGGCAGCGCAAAACGCAGCGGCCAATCCACCGCATGCCTTATGCCGATCCGCGGCGTCACCAGCACTTCGCTCACCGTAAACCCGTCGTCCCGTAACTGGAGCGGCGATGCCCGATCGAGCAGGTCCAGCCCATTGTGGCCGGCCCGCGTGAGCTCTAGCGCCTGGCAAAGGCGGCTGGGGCCTGAGGTGAGCATTCGAGCCGCTGCGCCGGGCGTAACCCCGCGATTGGCGGCCATTTGCTTCATTCCCAGCGTTCCCAGCGGTTCCAGCGCCCGCAGCAGCACGCAGCCAGCCAGCCCCTCGACCTCGCAGGAGACATTCATGCAAAAGTAGCGACCGTAAATGGCGTAAACATAGGCGCGCCCTGCGCGGCCAAAAAGAACCTGGTTCCGCGGCGTGGGTCCGCGATGCGCATGCGCGGCTGGGTCGGGCGGGTCATTGTGGGGACCAAGGTACGCTTCAACTTCCACAATCCGCCCCGCCAGAATCCCTGCCCGCGTCCTGTGCACCAGCACCTTGCCCAGCAGGCGCGGAGCCACACACTCCGGCGACGCCTCAAAAAAGGCGCGCGGCAGCAGCCTGCCCAGGCGCGCTATTTGTGTGTCTTGCCCCATTCCTTGATCATTGCCAGAACCTCTTCGGCGTGCCCTTCCGGCGTAACCTTGGGAAAGATGTGCAGCAGCGTGCGGTCCGGGCCAATCAGGAACGTTGTCCGCTCAATGCCCATCACTTTCTTCCCATACATGTTCTTTTCCTTCATCACGCCAAACTGATTGCAAACTTTCTCGTCTACATCAGCAAGGAGTGTGTAGGGCAGATCAAACTTGGCGCGGAACTTGGCCTGGGCGCGGGGTGTATCGCGGGAGATGCCCAGCACCACCGCTCCAGCCGTCTGGATCTTCTTGAAAGTGTCGCGGAACCCGCAGGCCTCGATCGTGCAGCCCGGCGTATCTGCCCTTGGGTAAAAGAAAAGGATGACCGGCTTGCCGGCATAATCTGAGAGACTGACTGTCTTGTCCTCGTCGGTTTGCAGGGTAAAGTCGGCGACTTTCTCGTTCACAGAGATTTTCGCTTCGGATTTCATGGGGAATGTCCTCGCAGGTCTTCTGGTTCGTCAAACTCATTGGAGGGCCCAAAGTGGCCATCAGGTTCGATTATTTACGAGGTGGGCCTCAAGTGTCATTGCGCGGGAAATATCTTTTGCGGATTCGGGCAACGGTGCTTGCCTCGGCCGCCTTCATTGCCGCGCTTCCCGCCTGTGCGCAGTACCCCGGCCAGATCACCAAAACCAGCCCGGACGCGCCCGTACTCCGCTCCATTGCCGTGCTGGAGTGGACCGGCAATCCCGGCCATCCCAAGACCAGCCGCCTCATCCCCGTCAGCGTCTACGACGGCCAGGTGCTGCAGGATGGCGGCATCTACCTCGCCCGGCCGGCGCCAATCGCCCTCGGCGCCGAAACCGAGTACCAACTCCGGCAGGACGGCCAGACAATCGGCCTGTACGACATCAACGGCGCCGGCCAGCAACTGGGTTCGTGGATCGGATTCGGCATCTGGAAGCCGCTGCAAAAACCCAGGGCAGCAAGAACGACGGCAAAGGCGGCGCCGGTCGATTCCTGGGGCGATGACGTCCAGAGCGACCGCCCCGTGCTGCATCGCAAAGCCCATTCTGGTGACACATCCGGCTCCGGCTCGTCCGGCAGCTCAGGAACATCCGGCCAGGCCGCGGATCCAGACCGGCCTACGCTTCACAAAAAGGCCTCTGGCGACAGCGACAATTCCAGTACAGCGAGTTCGAGCGCACCCGCAGACCCTGACCGCCCCACACTCCACAAGAAAGCCTCTGACGACGACTCTGCGAGCAGCACCGATGCTCCAGCCCCCGATCCCGACCGGCCCACGCTCCACAGAAAGACCTCAGACGATGATTCCGCAAGCAGCGGCAGCGCACCGGCCTCCGATCCCGATCGCCCCACGCTTCACAAGAAGAGCGCCAAGGCGTCCGACGATGTTGCCTACGTCGAATCCATGCCGGATATCAGCGATCCTGACCGCCCGCGCCTGATGCGAGGCAAATCCGAAGGGACCGGCCCCGCCGTGCTTCCAACCCTGATGGGACTGCCTCCCGAAATGCACCAGGCCGTTGCCGTCTCCGATGCCAGAAACCGCCCGGAGCATTTGTGGAGTTATAGCTGGGCCAACCCGGACGACGAAGCAAAGATGAAGGCGGACATGGAAGACATTGCCCGTAAAGATCTGGGGCTCACACCACCTCCGCCTCCGGCCTCGCCCGCTCCCAAGCGGACCGCAGCCGCCGCGCGCAAGAAGACCAAACTCGCTCCGCCTCCACCACCACCCGCGCCCCTTTTGGATGAGCAGTTCCGCGTCTTTGAGTTGGCCTACGGGTCGGGTGCGACCATGGTGCTCTCCGCGCACACCGCCGGCTCCGGCGCTCAGGAAAAATTCGTCACGCTCGTTGCCCAGCCCGATCTCTACGGCAACGTACTGGTACTCGTGAAGAACGTCACCGATGCCGCCCACCTCGACGACACTCCGCACATGAGGCTTGTGGACGCCGTTGACGCAGAGGCCGATAATCGCGGTGAGTTACTCTTCGAACTGCGCGGCGCAACGCAGCGCCAGTTTGCGCTTTACCGCGTACTGCGCGGCGAGGCCGATAAGCTTTTTGTCGGCGGTCCCATGGGCATTCCGCAACAGATGACCCAAGCTACGGCCGATCCGCATTCCTGACTCCTCCGGCCTTGCGCTTGCGAAACGGAACAGCTCTCTCGCCAGTTCATGGTGCGAAAGTGGCATTGCCGCACGGATGCGGTTCAGCGATTCTGAAAATGCCTTTTACACGGTTTCCTATACAATTGAGCTTAAGGGTCGCTGCTGTGCCGCCCTTCGAGGTTCCTCCCTACACATGGCATCGGTAATCACAGTTTCCTCTCCTGAAACCGCGTCAGAAATGTCATCCGTTTCGACTCCAGCCGCTGTGGTGCACGCCGTTCCGGCCCGGCAACAGATTCGCATGGGACGCGCGGCCTCGGTAGGCGCCGGCTATAACTGGCTCACGGTCTCGGTCATCGTTCTGTTTCACATCGGCGCGCTGGCTGCCCTGTTCCTCTTCAGTTGGCAAGGCCTGGCGACCTTGGTCGTGCTCCATGTGCTTGCTATCAATGTCGGCATCGGCATGTGCTATCACCGCCTGCTGACCCACCGCGGCTACCAGGTACCCAAGTGGCTGGAATACGCGATGGCAGTCTGCGCTACGACGTCGCTCGAAGGCGGCCCCAGGTTCTGGGTCTCAACGCATCGCGTTCATCACCAACTGAGCGACCAGGAAGGCGACCCGCACACCCCCCGCGAAGGCGCATGGTGGGCACACACCGGCTGGATTTTCTTCGGCGAAGCATTGCACGCGCAGACCGCGGTGCTGGCTCGCTACGTGCCCGACCTCAGCCGCGACCGTTTCCATGTCTGGCTCAGCAAGTACCACTGGGTTCCCATCACCGCGACCGGCGTGCTGCTGATGGCAGGCGGCTGGATCTGGGGCGGATGGGTCAACGGAGTCTCCCTGGTGCTGTGGGGCGTCCTGCTGCGCGTTACGCTTGGTTTGCACGCCACCTGGCTGGTCAACTCGGCAACCCACATGTGGGGCAGCCGCCGCTTTGAGACCCGCGACGACTCGCGCAACCTCTGGTGGGTGGCTCTGCTCACTGGCGGCGAGGGCTGGCACAACAACCACCACGCCCACCCTGTCTCCGCCCGCCACGGCCTGGCCTGGTACGAAGTCGACCCCAACTTCTGGGGCATCTGGCTTCTGAAGAAGGTTGGCCTCGCCCGCAAAATTCAGGTCGCCAAATTCGACAAGGCAAATCCCAAACCCGCAGGCCTCTGAAGCATTTTTGCCCTGCGGGGAGGACGCGAAGCATACACACCACCCGCGAAAGAAAGAAATGCGGCCTTTCCTCGACAGGAAAGGCCGCATTTCTTTACCGGAAATCCTGCAATGTACCTCGCGTCAATCCTAGTTCCCCAGCTTCGCCCGCAACCACAGCGTTCCAAAGTAGGGCAGTGCCACCAGCAGCATTAGAACTCCGGCCGGTGCACCCACATACAGGTACGTATCGGCGAAGTCCACGTTATGGCCGCCGATCAGGTTCCATGCCAGCAGCGCAAAGATCGAGATGCAAGTGGTTGCGAAAAAAGTGAAGAAGGCTGTCGCAAATGAAAGCAGCAAACTGGTAAAGAATCCAAAGCCTTCCACCGGAAAGCCAAAGACCTTCGCACCTCCGTGACCGTGTTCCACTAATTGCGTCATCGTCGCCCGACCTCTCTCGTCTAGAATAAACACTAATGGCCAGTACTGCACAAATTGATCTTTGGCACGCGGAGAAGGTGGCCACGCAAGTCGCCGCCGTTCAGGCCGCCAATGGCATTCACTACGCCGCCTGGGGCGAGACGCGCATCTCGGATCCCGATCTGGAACGGCTCGTCGCAGCCGTCCCCGCCGCGCTTTCCGCCGCGCTTCAAAATCGCCACTATTACTTCGTTCCCCTGGCCATCGCCGATACCGGCGACATCATGATCGCTCCGGCCTACACCGTCGACCTGGGTGACCGCGCCATCTGCCACCGCAACGCCGCGTTCGGCTCAACCGAAGCTGTGTTCATCTCGACGCGCCTCGTAGAAGACCGCTTTGGCCTCGCCTTCGAGTTCTTTATCAACGTAGCCCACAACTTTGTCGAAGCCGCCGGCGTGCCAGAAAGCTTCTCCTCCCTGGTCTGGTCGCAAGCCGAGGCCCAGGTGCGCGGAGAAACCAGCCAGGACGCCTGGGAGACCCGCCGACGCGCACTCGACAGCCTGGCCGCCCAGAAACACATTGACGAGCGCGCCCGCAACAGCTTCTTCGAATCCGCCTTCTCTGACTCCCTCGCCGTCTACATGCTGTCCCTGGCCGTCGACTTTGACTACCACGACCTCCGCGAGCGCGAGTACCCCCTGCTCGCCGCCCCAGCCCTGGCCGAGCGCCTCCGTCACGTCGCCACCCTCTTTCCTGCCAACGAGGGCTACGAGTTCCAGATCCTCTACCGCCGCAAAGGGTAGGGCACACCACTGCCCTCGGAATCAATTCATGCGGTCATGCGCATTCTGAAATGGGCAGCCCCTTAGCTCGCATACAAATTTTTGCTGATAAACTCGTTGCGGAACTTGCCCGCCGGATCGTGCTGCTTCAGCATGCCCTCGAACTCGGCCAGCTTCACATACCGCGATTCAATCTCCGCCGGCGCCATCGTAAACAACTTGCCCCAGTGCGGCCGCGCGTCGAACGGCTCCAGTGCTTTTTCAATCTGCGGAAGCACGCGGCTCACCGCAGGCCACTCCGGCTTCCAGGTGAAGTGAAGCGCCATCGAGTCCCGCTTGTACGCAGTGCTCATCCACAAATCGTCCGCGGCAATGGTGCGCAACTCGGTGATGAACAGATGCGGCGTGATCGCGTCGCGCAGCTTCTCCACCGCAAGAATCGCCTCGTAGCCGTGGCTGCGCGGAATAAGATACTCCGTCTGCAATTCCTGGCCGCTCGATGGCGTAAAGTTCATCCGGAAATGCGGCAGCCTCTCGTACCACGGCCCCGGAATCCCCTCCTGCTCAGTGCAACTCACCGGGTCATGGCCGGCCAGTGGATGCAGTTTTTTCGTGGCCAGCTTGGCGCCGAAAAACTCCGGAGCCCATTGGTTCTTATCGCCCGGCGCAAGGCGGCGCTTGATCCAAACCTGCGTCGCTTCGTGATTCTGCCAGAGAGTAAACAGGCTCACGCTATAGCCGCTTGAAAAAATCTCCTCGAGATGCGTCTTCAGATGCGACAGCGATAGATTTTGATACACCGATTGGGCCACCTGGTAGGTCGGCTGCACGTCCAGCGTTACGCGCGTGACCATGCCCAGCGAGCCCAGCCCCACCACCGCAGCCTTGAACCGTTCTCCATCATTGGCCCGCGAAAGGTGCAGAACTTCGCCATTCGCCGTCACAATTTCAAGCCCGGAAACCGCCGTAGCCAGATTGCCGTTATGCACGCCCGACCCATGCGTCGCCGTTGCGATTGCACCCGCAACAGAAATATGCGGCAACGACGCCAGGTTGTGCACCGCATAGCCCTTCGCGTCAATCACCGGCGCCATCTGTCCGTACTTCACGCCCGCGCCCACCGTCACCGTGCGTGCTTTTTCATCCAGCGTAATCTCATCCAGCTTTGTCAGCGAGATCTGGTTGTACTTGCTGTCGGCAATCCGGTTGAAGCTGTGCCGCGAGCCCAGCGCCCGCAGCTTCTGGCAGCTCTTCACCACCTGTCGCACCTCGTCCACCGACGCCGGATGGTAGAGCCGGTCGGTGCTGAACGTAATGTTGCCTGCCCAGTTCTGCCGTGGCCCTGTAATCTCCTGCCCTGCTGCGACACGCGGCAACATGCTTGCAGCCACCAGCGCGCCAGATGCCTTTAGAAACTCCCGCTTATCCATTAATCGATTGACCTCGCTCCGCTTGTTATTTGCACGAAACCATGCAGGGATGGCATGACCGCGGACCGCTATTTACGGCGCAGGACAAGAATAGGGATCGCCCGCACAACGAGCAAGCGAAAATGCTGCGCGGATCTTCGCGCCCAGCGATCAGGAAACGAATGCGAGGCTGGCAAGCCTCTTCGCGTGGTCGCGCAGATCGGACGGCCACACCTCAACTACCTCCGCGAACCGTTCCTGGTTGCCCGCAAACAGAGCCCGGTTTGCTTCCTCGAATCCGGGCTCGTTTCCGCACATCGCTAACAGGAACCGATAGGCTGCCTCTTGTGCAATCCGGACGCGATCGATCCCCTGGTTTGCCTTCCTGGCCTGTTCCACCAGCTTGCGAATTGCAACCGAAGCGCCTCCCGGCTGGGTCGCCAGCCACTCCCAGTGCCGAGGCAGCAGGGTCACTTCACGGGCCACAACGCCCAGCCTGGGCCGGCCAGGCTTCCGCACTCCGCCATCGGCGGCGATGGCTTCGTCGCCTTGCGCGCCCGCTGATTCCATTTCATCAATCCGGCGGCTAAGATCTTCAGGCCTTCCGCGAAGGTCCACCTCGACCAGATTGCTGGTGACATCGTCAAAGATCAGCACCTGCGCGAACTTGTCGCGTTCCACAACTTCCTGTGCCTTCAGTGCGACCTGGAGCAGGCCTCCAGACGCGATCAGCCGCTTGCCGGCGAATGCAGTGCAGGATGGGACGGAAGAAGTATTCATCAGTGCGCCTCGCTTATTTATATCCGGGTAAAATAATAATGCCCGGATATAAATAGGGCGTCAAGGCAGACTGTCGTAGACCACGCGCCCTTCGCTCACCGTCCAGCGCACCTTGCCCAGCATCGCCCAGCCGTCGAACGGCGTGTTCTTTGACTTGGACTTCGAATCCGTCGCGCGATAGGTCCATTCCGCCTTGGGATCAAAAACAACCACATCGGCAAAGCTGCCCACGGTGAGCGTACCGCGGCCTTTCAGGTTCAGCAGCGCCGCCGGTTGAGCGCTCAGGAGGCTTAGCACCCGCCCCAGCGGCATCTTCCACTCCTTGTGCAGCCAGCGCAGCGAAAGGCCCAGCGCGGTCTCAAGGCCGGTAATGCCATTCGGCGCGTTTTCGAACTCCACTTCCTTTTCGTGCGTTGCATGCGGCGCGTGATCCGTCGCAATCGCATCCACCACGCCGTCGAGAATGCCTTCGATCATCGCGTCGCGATCGGCAGCCGAACGCAGCGGCGGATTCATCTTCGCATGCGTGTTGTAGAGGCCAACGTGCTCATCAGTCAGCAGGAAGTGATGCGGCGCAACCTCGCAGGTCACGCGCAGTCCGTTGCGCCGCGCTTGGCGAACTGCGGCCAAAGCGCCAGCCGTCGATGTGTGGGCCACGTGCAGGTGTGGGCGCGCCTCGCGCAGCTCGGTCACCAGGCTGATATCGCGCTCCACCAGGCTCGACTCGGCCTCCGGCGGCATCCCCCGCAAGCCCAGGCGGAACGACACCGGTCCCAGGTTCATGCTGGCACCCTGCGTCATACGCGTATCCTCAGCATGTTGAATCACGCTCAGGCCCACGCGCGCGGCCGCAGCCAGAACATCGCGCATCACGTTGTCTTTCAAGATTGGATGCCCGTCGTCGGTAACCGCTACCACGCCGGCTGATTTGAGGGCCGCATAGTCGTTCAGAACATCGCCCTTCGATCCGCGCGTCGCCGCCCCAATCGGAAACACCCGCACCGACGCGCCACGCTCCGGCGCCTGCATCCAGCGAGTCACTTCCGGCGAGTCGTTCACCGGAATCGTGTTCGGCATCGCGGCCACGGAGGTAAAACCTCCAGCCGCTGCCGCAGCCGTACCCGTGGCAATCGTCTCTTTGTGCCCTTGTCCGGGCTCGCGCAAGTGCACATGGATATCAACCAGACCCGGCGCCACGGTCAGTCCCGTTGCATCCAGCACCTCGGCGCCTTCGGCATGTTTCAGCTTGCCCGGAGAGGCGATTTCCGCCACGTGCCCGTCCTTCAGAAGAATGTCCTTTTGCGCGTCAACGCCGGCCGCAGGATCAACCAGGTGTCCACCGCGAATCGCGATCGCCGTCATGCACGGCCTCCTTGCTCGCTTCGTACCAGCGACCGCTCCACCACCGCCATGCGGATCGCAACACCATTGGTCACCTGTTCCAGAATCGCCGATTGCACCCCGTCGGCCACGCCTGCCGTAATCTCAAGCCCGCGAATAATCGGCCCCGGATGCATCACAATTGCCTTGGGAGCCAGCGTAGCCAGCCTCTGTCCCGTAAGTTGATAGCTGGCTTTGTACTCTTCCAGGTCCAGTTGCAGCCCAGCCAGCCGCTCTGCCTGAATGCGCAGCATCATAATCGCCTGCGACTGGCGCACGGCAGCTTCAAAGTCGCGTTCTATCTCTACGCCTGGCCCGGCCTCCGCGGCAAGTTCCGGCAGCAGCTCCTTGGGGCCACACAGCAGCACCCGCGCGCCCAGCCGCGGCAGCAGCAACATGTTCGAGCGGGCCACGCGGCTGTGCAGAATGTCGCCGACAATGGTCACCGTTACCCCTGCAAGCGTTGCGTCGTTCACCGTGACCGTGCCGGGGCGCAGATGGCTCAGGATCGTGCGCAGATCCAACAGCGCCTGCGTAGGATGCTCGTGCATGCCATCGCCGGCGTTCAGCACGGGCAGCCGCGTTTCAGCCTCCAGCAGCCAGGCAGAGCCGGACGAGTTGTGGCGCAGAATAATGGCTTCAGCGCCAAGCGCCCGCAAGGTCAATCCGGTGTCTTTCAGGGACTCGCCCTTTTCGATGCTCGAGCTTAGGCTGGAAACTAACGTAGTGTCGGCACCAAGGCTCTTGGCGGCCAGCTCAAAGCTGGTCCGCGTCCGCGTCGACGACTCGTAGAAGAGCAGCGCGATGCGGCGCTTGGAAAGAATGCGGTCTCTTTTGAGCGGGTCTTCCTTTTCCAGCTCCGTAGCGCGGGCCAGAATACGGCTCACGCCCTCTAAGCTCAGGTTCATCACCGAGAGCAGGGAACCAGGATTGTAAGGAAAAGGCGAGACGGGCACAGGCGGCAGATGATGCTGGCGGCGAACGGAGGTTGCGGCTGGATTCATTTCCTGTCTTCTAGCCTCTGGCTTCTTGCTTTCCCCTGACAGCCCTTCGCTGGCAGCTGAAGGCTCAAAGCTGGAAGCTGCTTTCTTAACTCACGCGCTCGACCAGCAGCACCTCATCGTTCTGGTCGACCTCGTGGAACTTGACTTCGATAATCTCGCGCCGGCTGGTGGGTACATTTTTACCCACGTAGGTGGCCTCAATAGGCAGTTCGCGGTGTCCGCGATCGATAAGCACCGCCAGTTGCACGCGGCTCGGCCGGCCGTGGTCGAACAGTGCGTCCAGCGCGGCGCGCACCGTACGTCCCGTATAGAGAACGTCGTCGCACAGCACAATGTCGCGGCCCTCGATGTCGAAACCGATCGCCCCTGGAGTCACCAGCGGACGTACGTCTGCCGTCGAAAGATCGTCGCGATAGAACTGAATATCAAGCACGCCTGTGTTGATTGGACGCTTTTCGATGCCCGAGATCAGCTTCCCCAGCCGTTCGGCCAGAGGAACCCCGCGCCGCTTGATGCCGACCAGCGCAAGGTCTTCGCTGCCATTGCTCTTCTCAACAATCTCGTGGGCCAGGCGCACCAGCGTGCGCTCGATTTCCGAGGCCGACATCAGCCGGCCTTTCATACGCAGGCCGGGGTTGTCTTGGGGGTCGCTCATGGTTGCTCTCTCGTGCCTTACTTTTCGACGCGTGTCTCTCGACGGATGATACGAGGGCTCACCGCTCCGGAGCAAGCTGTGGAGAAGTGGAGCCCGGTTCTTGAAGTTGTGCTGAGCCGCTCAGAGAGCATGCTGCACGTTCCATCAGCTTGCGGCACGTCCCAACATCCGGCTGATCGAAATCTAGACTCCTGGACGCCGGCTGCGGGCCAGCAATCGCGCTCCCAGTGCCCCACCTGCAACGGCAAAGACAAGCAGGGCCATCGCCAGTAGCGTCATGGCGGCCAGCAGCCAGGCTGCGCGCCCTTCCGGGGGCAGCAGCAAGGTCTTCATCTGCGCAATAGTCTGCGCATCCACGCCCATCGACGTCCACTGCTGGCTCATCTGCTGATTCACAAGATTCTGCCAGAGGTTGTCGTAAAAGCTGCCCTGATGGAACCAGAACCGCATGGCAAACAAAGTGATAGCCGTGCTGGCGGCAGCCGTCCAGCCCCCCAGAACGCCGGTCACCAGGCCGATCCGGGCACCCGCCCCCATCGTGATCCAGGCCGGCCGCTGGCTGCGGAAATAAAGCACCACAACCCACACCGCCGTGGCCGCCATCAATGGCATGCCCAGGATGCCTATCGGGGAGAGCATCGAACTCAGCAGTCCCGCCGGAATCGCCAGCATCACGGCAGCCCGCAAAGCCACCTTCCAGTCCACGCTTCCCGCATCGCGCACCGCTTCATGCCAGCGCTCGGGCTGCCCCGGTCCGGAAGCGTCATCCGCTGCATACAAAAGTTGAGGCAGGCCGCAGGCCGGGCAGTAGCAGTTGTCCGCCTGGACGGTCTGATGGCAGCGAGTGCAGGTAATCTCCATACACTTCAAAGCCTATCGCATTTCACCGCACCGTGGGCAGGCCCGATTTCGCCAACGCCGGCGCACACAACCCGCCACCACAGAAATCCCGCTGCATTATCAGACTGGTGCCAGCTTTCAGAAAGGTCCACCTCAGCATCTTTTGCTGGCTTCAACAACGACTCGATCGGGCCTCTGAGCACCGTCAGGCATTTGCCACCCATTTACCTACGCTGGCGCAGGCTGAGAATTTGCGGCATTGGCAGGTAGTTCCGCTGGCGGCATGTCCGGCAGCGCATCGGGTATCGCAGAACAAAGAAATGAAGAATGTCTTTCCATCTGAAACGCGAGATTCGTAGGTCGGTAGAACCACAATTGCTGCAATACCCGGACATTTCGTTCTCCTTGGCTAGGGAGGAATCCAGATGGCACACCGTTCCTGGGCTGTAAAATACCCCTTGGTTCCCGGTTGAGTTGCATGTGGGCATTCGAAACATTAGATGACAAATGCTGGCGGGGGGGATGCAGCGCTCTTCCAAAAAAGCGAAATGACAAAGCCGAATCCGGTAGTCTCGTTTATCGCGCCAATTGGCCGGAAAACCGATCGAGCTTTGCCGCCACAATCGCCTCGGCTGCAAGAACAGCCTCTTCCAGAGTCATGTCGGTCGAATCCAGGATGACCGCGTCGGCGGCCGGCTTAAGAGGAGAATCGGCGCGGTTACGGTCCCGTTGGTCGCGGGCATGAAGGTCGCGAATCACTTCTTCCGGCTGCACCTCGCGTGTGCGCCCGCCTTCGCCTAGCTGCTCGTACCGGCGCAGACCTCTAACCTCCGGAGCGGCATCCAGAAATATCTTTACCTCGGCGTGCGGGAAAACCACGGTGCCAATGTCCCGGCCCTCCATCACCACACCGCCGTTTTCGCCCAACTGCTGTTGCAGCCGGACCATCCAGGCGCGAATGGCAGGAAAAACGCTCACCCGCGAGGCCGCGTCGGTCACAGTTTGATTGCGAAGCAGGCCGGTCACGTCCTCGCCATCCAGCAGAACGCGGTTACCACCTTCGCTCGGCTCCAGGCTGATCGAGGTTTCGGCGGCCAGAGACTCCAGACCGCTTGCTTCATCCAGAGCCAGACCCGCCCGCAGCGCCTTCAGGGCGAAGGCGCGATACATGGCCCCGGTCTCCAGATTCAGCAACCCGAAGTGCCGGGCCAGATGACGGGCAAGTGTGCTCTTCCCTGCCCCGGACGGTCCGTCAATTGCCACAATCATCTTCCGGCCCGAACCCTCGGCGCGAAAAGAGCCTTCCTCGATGTTCATCCGCGCTTCTTCGAACCCTGCCCGCTGCGCGGTTTGGCCGGGGCGGTAAATCCATAGCGCTTCGTGTTGCCGGCCTTGGCGCCCGCAGCCAGAGCTGGTTTGCGGCCGCCGCGCGATGCCCGCGCGTCAGTGCGCACGTCTTTTCTTGCCGCGCTGCTCCGCACCAGGCTGCCGCCCCGCGCCGCAGCGCCAGACTTGCCCGCCGTCTTGCTTCCGTGGCCGTTCCGCTGCCCCATCGCCGCGCCTGTCGGCTTGGCGCTCCTGGCCCCCGAGGAAATGGACCCTGACGAAACCTTGGCCGCGTGGTTGCTGCCGTTGCCGTTTCCATTGGTTCGGCTGCCGTTGCTCCGGACGCCGCTGCTCCGGCTTCCGTTCGAGGTGCTCGACACCGCATGCCCGCCGTTGCGCGTGCCGTTGGTGCTCTTGACGCCATTGGCAGACCAGCGGGCACCCGAAGCCGGGCGAGATCCGCCAGCCGTGCGCGTAGTCGCCGGCCGGGCCCCTGCCGTCCGCGCCCCTGCTGGCCGCGAAGTAGTGCTGCGGCTGTCCGAACCAGAACGGCGCGCCGGGCGGCTGCCCGACGAGCTTTGCGCAGGTTTGCGGTCGCGCGAGTGAGCCGCTGGGCGGCTGAAGTGCGGCCGCGCTGCCGAGGGCTTCCCAGCCGCTGCTGACTTGCGCGCCGCGGCAATCCGGGGCGCGTGCGCCTCGGGAGCCTCGGGAGCCTTGATCGGAACAGACGGAGCCTGAACCGGCGCCTGAGCCCGTGGCTGAGAGAAGACTGCCGGGGGTGGCTGCACAGCGTGTTCGTGCACGTCCTCGTCGTGGTCACGGGAGTGCATAAAGTAAGCCGAGGCCGGCATAGAGGAGCTGGAGTAGATCGTCGTCGGCGGCGCGAACTCCGGCAGCGTGCCCGCAACGTAGAACTGCGGCGCATGACCGAGCGAAATCGTGTGAACCTGCCGCGTGGCGACTAGACCGCGCAGTACCTCGCGAACCTTGCTGCGTGCCGTCAGAGGAGCAAGGAACATCTCAACCTCTTCCATGCTCGCCGCGATCACTGCCTGCAGATAAATGGAAGCCAGCACTGAAATCGCCGTCACCTGCGAGGTGGAGGCACCTTCGGCAATCGCCTTCTGGTAGCGGGTGCGGAGAAGTTGCCACTTGGGCGTTTCGCCCGCCGCCGAGACAACCGGAATGATGCGAAGCTGCTGCCAGAGTTCGGTAATGGCACGCAGAACAGCGGCTTCCGTCACTTCGCGACCCAGCGTGTGCTTCAGAGACGGAATGTTGGTCTCGGCAACCTCCAGCAGCTTGTACGCCTGCACGGCCAATTGCGACACCTGCCGCGAACCCGTCAGTTGCGGGCTGCGGCGCCAGTCGCGGTCGCCCCGCAGCGCATACACGTAGGGCAATACCCAGGCCGCCACCACAAAGTCGGGTTGCTCGCCAGGCTGTCCCAGCAGGTTCAGCCGAACTGCCACGCCATCAATCTCCAGGCGCACCAGCAACTCCTCGGCTAACGCAACGTGTTTCGGATCGGGCGTCTCGTTCCTCTGGCCTGCTACTGCCTCAACAAATGAGGGTGCAACGGAAGAGGAAAACTGCCGCTTGGGCAGGAAGAGACACAATCCGGTCTCCTCGATCCACACACGGGCATCCTCAAGTGTCAGGGCCCCACGTCCGTTCAAGCGCATCCGTTCGACGCGCGATGCTTCCAACTGTTCTGCTGTCAAAGAAAAACCTCACTTCCAGGCTGGCGATCAGGCGTATTTCAGACTCACCGCAGGGTTACCTGAGCTCTTGTATCGTCTTGGCTTCCTGAAAGGTACGTCGACTTGGCTCTTCGGCCTTTACCCTGACGGGTTCATGAAATCGCTGCGCGCTGGGCCCTCCTGCGCTCCTGAGAGCGATGGAGGCCACCTACCCAATCAATTCTAAACGCGAATTAGATTCGATGGAAGGCCCGCAGAATCTCCTTCCACGAATAGAGCAAAGCTATTGGACGTCCGTGAGGGCAACTTGTTGGGTGCTCGGTCTTTGCAAGCTCCTGCAATAACCACTCCATGCGCACCGGGTCGAGCGGCGTATTCACTTTGATCGCGGAATGGCACGCAATCGAAGCCGCAATCCGGGTACGCAATGCCGTAAGATCCTCATTTTGCTTGATTTCCTCCGGATCACTCCCCGATTGCTCAATCACCTGAGCCAGCATCCGCTCCAGCATCGCACCCTCCAGGCCCACCGGAGCTGCCTTCACCGCAAGTGTCTGTGGGCCAAAGGGTTCTACCTCAAATCCGTTGCGCTCCAGTTCCTCGGCAATGCCGGCGAAAACCACCATTTGCTCGGGCTTCAATTCCACCAGAAGGGGCATCAGCAACCTCTGCCGCTGCACTTTTTCCACCTGGCGATCGCGCAAAATTTTTTCAAAAAGAACCCGCTCATGCGCCACATGCTGGTCAATAATCCACAGTCCGTCCTCGCCAGTTGCCAAAATGAACGACTCGCGCAACTGCCCCATCGGCTTCAGCGAGCCCAGATGGTTCAGGTTGGCCGCAGCCTGCTCGGCCTCCACCAGCGCTGTTTCGGCGGCCGCATCGCGCCCGTCCCCCGGCTGAAACAGCGCCTCCGCCGCCTCGCCCCAGGCCTTCTGGTCAAAATCCCCCGCCCGCAAGCCGCCCGCGCCAAACGGCAGACTCCCCGGAATTGCCAAAGGAACCCGGGGCGTTAGCTCAAACGGCTCCGCATCCGCCCGCGCCGTCTCAAAACCAACCGGATCGGAGTCCTGCTGCAGCGGAAAAACAGTCGAATCCGGCGCACCCGGCAGGGGCGAAGTCCCCGGCGGCATCAGCGACGGGCTCGCCGTGGGCTGCGAATCCAGCGCTGCCTGGAAGGCCGCGGCTGGCCGCAGTTTCACTAACGCCAACCGCAAGCTGTCGCGCACAAAGTCGTGCACATGGCTCTGCTGGCGGAAACGCACCTCGGTCTTGGCCGGATGCACATTCACGTCCACCTCTTCGGGCGGCATCTCCAGAAACAGCAGCACCACCGGAAAGCTGGTCGGCGGAATCACGTTTCGATAGGCCTCGGTAATGGCGTGAATCAGCAGCCGGTCGCGGATCAGCCGCTTGTTCACAAAGATGTAG
>Ga0307377_10001854_pt1 | contig 25829 bp, 27 predicted proteins | sample TR3MG_FD_202535 | JGI IMG/M metagenome (GOLD analysis project Ga0307377, IMG submission 202535) | Soil microbial communities from Risofladan, Vaasa, Finland - TR-3 | ecosystem: Environmental > Terrestrial > Soil > Coastal area > Acid sulfate soil | place: Finland: Risofladan, Vaasa | collected... | reverse complement strand
GCATCCAGCTTCTATATGTTTGTGAGGCTACGCAGGGTTACGATCAGGAATTTGGATCTTCGAGGGTTACGTTCAGCGACTTCCACGCAAACACAAGATGACCGTTAGGCAATCGAGTGACTAATGCGTAGTCGGGAACTGAGGTTGCCACGATCATCCCGTCTGTCCGAAGCTGCGCGGCGGTCTTGTTGTAAAGCACAGACGGATCGAGCACCAATACCTTTCCAGCATCGGTATTCTTGATTGCCGATGCTGGGGCGGTCATTATCTGTGAGAGCGCATCTGCGACATCTCTTCCAACGCTTTGTTTAGATGATCCAGATAGGGCCGCACGCAGGTGCTCTGCAACAACCCCTTGAACGACAGTCTCAATTGATTTTCTTAGCTCTTCGTCCATTGACCTGCTTCTTCATATCAGAAAAGGCTGATTCGGAGAGTACATTTCCATCGCGATCAACTTCAAAGACGTACTGATGCGTGATCGCGATCATTGTGTGCCCACATCCCCTACATCGAAGTATCAGATCATCATTCTCGTTGAACTCGACCGGATCGCAACGAACTTCTCCGCATTCTGGACATCCAACTTTCTCACTCATTCTCGTTCCTTCCTTACATAACGTCGTTTCTCAGAAGCTTCTTTCGGCTTGAGTCGTCCCTTGTGGTTTCCCTTCCAACGATCTGGTGTGCATAAAGTACACCTCACAGTACGCCGACATTTCTTTCGCTTGAAGTTAGCCACGTCTTCTGCACTCCGCATCAGCCCCGTAGCCAATGATCGCTCTTTACCCAAACATGCCGGTCACCATCCCACCGATCGCTTAGGTGCTCTCTTGCCGACCTACCAAGACTGAGATCGATCAGTCTAGTCTCGTGAAGATCCCGAAAATGCGTCGGCATCTGGCCAGCTTCGATCTCCCAGAAAGCTACCGGAGCATCACATCTCGGACAAATCTTTACGAATGGGTGTTCCAGCTTCATTGCGAGGTCGCCATTCTACGATTACTCCCGCATCACTGAGCAGCTGCGCAGCCAATTCATCGGGGTATCCCTCCATGACTATCATCAGTCTTACGCCCGCGCCAATCAGCAGCTTCGCGCACCCGGAGCACGGTGCATTGGTACAATACAGCACAGCCCCAGATATTGCTACCCCATGTAGCGCAGCTTGAAGTATCGCGTTTGCTTCGGCATGGATCGCACGACACAACTCGGCGCGCTCTCCGCTCGGAATCTTCATCTGCTCTCTCAGGCAGCCGTCAAGCTCAGAGCAGTGGGTGATCCCCGGCGGAGGACCGTTGTAGCCCGTAGTGAGAATGCGACGATCCCTGACCAGTAGTGCTCCAACCTTCCGACGAAGACATGTTGATCGTGTGCGCACCACTTCAGCGATATTCAAGAAGTAGTCATCCCAACTCGGGCGTGCCATTACCAATCCATCTTTCCTGTGGAACGTGCGACTACTCCAAGTATTGCGGCAACCGCGATATCGATAAGCTCTGATCGCTGACCGGCGACATCGTTATCCTCAACTGCCTTCGTGAATTCTGCATACTCCTCCGCGACGATGCCGAGAATTTCGTGTGACGAGATGAATATTCCACGGCCCTTCTCATCCAATCGATTGGATAGCATCTCCAAGATCGCTGATATCGCATTATCGATATCGCCGTCCTTCATCTGATATCGATGATTCGTCGTCTCTCGTCGTTGAGGCTCTCGATGGCTTCGATCTCCGAAATCAGTTGGTGGATCTTGCGGGACGCTTCCGCCCGGGAATTTCCGTGGACGATCACTTCTGTTCCTATCCATGTTATCCCCGCTACTGTCCTATGTGGACTCTGGAGTCTTAACTGGTCCTTCGATTGTTTCGAATACTCCATCGAGCTTGTCCGCTCCTTCGTACGCAAACTCAACGAGCCACCCATCTCTTGCCAGCGCGAGCAATAGACCGGGATGCGTTGATGGGAGCTTTCCAATAATGCTTGTGGGAATACGACGATGTAGTCCTACCATCTGAAAGAACTTCGCCAAGCCGCGCGGACCCTCGCCACCATATCCCCACGAGAATCCCGTAAACTTATGCTCGAAATCTCCCCACGCCACGATGACAGAATGCTCGGACGTATTATCGCCCTCGTTAACAAGCTGAATGAGATTGGGTAATCCACGATCTGCGATGATCTCAGTTGCGTTCTCCAGAGAAATCTGAGTAACGCCCTGTTCTGGTTTTAACTTCATTGCACGCCTCCTTCTATAATAATTGGGAGGCTCCGCAGGGTGAATCGGCCCATTTCGGCCTCCTAGAGTAGTATGACCGCAGCAACGACAGTCGTCCGCAGACCAGTCTTGTCTCCTATTCAATTTCGCTATCGGGCTTTCCTTGTTCTCGCAGACGGCTGAGGAACGGCCCCTTCGGAATATTAGTTCGCACACTGCGGCCGTCGGGGCTTCGTACGAATACTACAATGTCATCCTGAGTGACGTTCGCAATCTCCCACTCGTTTCCACTGAAATCAACACACTGACCGTGATAAGCAGCGTCAGACATGACGGCTGGTGGACGAGGAGGCAATGCCCAGTGAGGACATCGAGACTCGTCGTTTGGCCGATTACAGGGTCGGGACACGTAGCCCCAAAAGCGTTTGTTACTTGGATGCTGACACATAAGATGGTCGTCAGCAAATCGACAGAATACACTCACAGTTATTCCAATCAATACCAACTATCGAGAAGAGATTACTATAGTAAACGGTCTCCTATTTCGTCAATACGTTTGATCACAATCATAGCTGTGATATCCTGCATAGCGATTCTTGAATTAGAGCCGCCGCATCTTTTGGACGAAGCTTTTGCTCAAGTGGAGTTCCTTGTAGCTTCGGCGAGAAGGTGATATCGAAGTAATGAATCTGAGGAGTTCGCCGCCCATAATAGCTATAATGGTCTACCCCCTTTTCGACGAAATCGAGCGCATATATCGGAAATGGAATTGGCATGTCGTTCATGGAAGGTAGTTCGCGGATAAATTCGATCTCAACATTTCCACAGTTCGATGCCCACGGATGATCAGACTTGTAGCGAAGCAACCATCGACGACGGCCAATCCTCACCTCCCGCATAGAAATTGGTCCGGGCCATTGCCAGCGCTCGATATCTCCAACGTAGAGCGATGCTAACGCACTAGGATGTTCTGTTCTTGCGACATTCAGCGGCATCAACTGTTTTCCCTTTCCGTGATGCCCTTTTTCGTCGAGATACACCACAACTAGATCATACTTGAGAGGAAAGCCACTCACAAGACCGTGAAGAGGAGTGGGGAGGCGCATCTCGCGGAGCTTCGCGAAGATATCTGATCGTCGCCATTGATTTCCCGAAAATCGAGGGAAGATTTCTGATCGCCACGAAGATGGAAGATGCTCGTCGTAGTAGTCGACGAAGTCGGTGTCGAGAGTCACTCCCGGAAGCTCGTTAATCTTCATCGTCATCCTCATCATAGTTAGCCAAATCCGGATCAACCGGTTCTGGCGGCTTGCGAATCACGTTGATCGATACGTCCGCATCTTCTGAAGATCGAGCTTCAATCGAGCGTTTTCATTTCGAATTGCGAGCGCATCATCATCGAATTCATCGACACGTCGTCGAAGAGCGTCGCATTCGGCAGTGATTTCATCTACTAGGTGCGTCTTCGTTCTGATTTCTTCATCCAGTTCCGAGATTCGGGCCTCCGCTGACTCAAGGGATCGATCCTGATCAGAGATGGTATCCTGATAGTCCTCGATCTTGTCGTGAAGACGCTCGATATCATTCTGTAGATCTTGAATCTTCTCAGGATCTGCCCACCCGACCTCAGCGAGCCAATTGAATAGGCAATTGACGCACACACGTTTTCCGTGGGCACGTGGGAGGTCGACGATGATCGTATCTGCTCCACAGCTAGAACACCGCTCGTTGTACGAAAGAACATCTAGCTTCACGATATCTAGCTGTGTTGGATTGCATCGATCAGACAAAGACTGCGAAAACATCTCTGGAATCGTCTTAGACATGCCAACTCCTTCGTAGGCTCTCCATGTTTGCGGACCTTCGCAGGGTAAAGGTTGTTATTGATACATAAGAAGTTAATCGAAAGGACAGATCTTGTAAGTCTGATTATCGTAAGTACTTAAAAATGACCTATCGTGTCATTTTTGTACACGATCTGCCTTTTGGCGATTTTAATCCCGCCAATTGGCGTGATAGTGATTCCTAAGAGTAGAAACAAAAGAAACGCCCCCAGTCCATTTGACCGAGGGCGTTTCAACCTTACTTCACACTAACATAACCAAATATTCTAACTAAGTAACCACGTATGCTCCGGGACGCCTCGACCGCCCTCCTTCTTGGGCGCGCTGATTGGCTCTCTGGCCGAGGCCGGTGCCTACTTTAGATGAACCAAATGCCATGATTCGTTGCGTGCTTGGGCAAGTCCCTTGTAGATTGCGACCGGTGAACGTTCCCAATCCCTTTTCTATTTTGAGATCCATAGTCACTGCACTAAGACGTCGTAGGGGTTCAAGGACTCCGGTCTTGGTTCGTAGCGTGTTTGTTGTATGATTCATTTGTTTCAACGCCGTCTAACTCACAAGTGTACGACTCTCAATATTGTTAGCCACTCAGAATCTGATCATCACCCGTATCCAAGACCTCGCATCGCCATCTCCTTTCTGACTATTACATATAGTTTGCGGAGCCCCGCAGGGCCTCCACGTCAGAAGACAACGACTATCTTCTCGCCAAGGCCGTTCATGACCTTAGCGAGGGTATTGACTGTCCACTCCCGTTCACCGCGCTCAAGACGAGATAGAAATGACCGTTCGATTCCACTTCTGTCAGCCAGATCTTGAATCGTCAGTCTCTTTTCCAGTCGTAGCATGCGCACCATGCTGTTTATCTCGTCCGGGCGGGCGATCAAATCTCGTGACATCGATCCTGCCTTCGACCAGTTCCACTACCGTCTGCAGAAACACTCCCCAGTCGACTTCGTAGCATTTGAATAGGAAATTCAACGCTCTCAATACTCGCTGATGTCGCGAGAATCGATCCACTCGGTCAACAGCGCCCTTGATCGTCATCTTGTTTGTCGAAAATCGCTCATTGCGAAGAACATCAAGTTGAGCGTCGTGTAGTTTCTCCGACATCAATTGCCAAAGAAGCTCGGTCATCTGAACCCACTCTTGATGGGAGAGCATTGCGTCTCCCATAGCGGATTGAAATGCAGCGATTGCCTGCTTGCGCTTTTCTTCTAGCTGCGCGCCGTCCCACTGAAAGGACATTATTTCGTCTCCGTATACGGCATCCCGGCAACATCCAACGCACATCGGAAGTCGCTTATGAACTCCTTTGCAGCCCGGCGCTGCTTTGTCTTGTCCCCACCCATTCCTCCGCAGCGAAGAATGTAGGCTGGATGCCACGTAGATACGACAAGTACCTCATGCGGGCCTGCTAGTGCTTTACCACGCATCTTTCCAATTGACGAATGGATGTCAACAAGAACCTGCATTGCGGTCGCGCCAAGGGCAAAGATCACCTTTGGTTGGATTGCCTCGATCTGGGCTTCAATAAACTTGACGCACTTCGGAATGCATTCCAGTTTGATGTCAGTCGTAATCTTGTTTGATGGAATCCAGCACTTCAGGATATTCGAAATATAGAAGTCTTCCCGGCGAACCGATAGCTTATCGAATGCCTTCTGAAGTAGTTGTCCAGCATCTCCAACGAAAGGTCTCCCAGCCGAGTTCTCTTCGCGACCGGGGGACTCTCCGATGATCATGACCGATGCGGATGAATCACCTTCTCCGAAGACACGATTGATTACCGTGTTACGGAGCCGACATTGATCGCATACGGCTACCTGAGCCTCAATCTGGCTTAGTGGATTCATTCGCCGTCCGTTTCGAGCCACAATCGCGCCTGTGCTGCCGGAACTTTAAGCAGCTTCGCGATGTCGGTAACCTCGACGCCATCCTTGCTCATCGCCTTTGCTGCCTTACGACGAGCCCGTGTCGAGACGTGCTTCCAATTTGGCTTCAGCCCGAGCATCTTACGAATGCTCGATACATAGACAGACGGAAGAGCCATCTTCTCGGAGATCTCTCGATCAACCATACCCTGCTTCCAGCAGTCGATGGCTTCGGCGATCTTTGTGAGGTCGACTCCCTCGTACGATAGCGTAGGCACGCCAGTTTCACTCGTCATGACTTCCCCCTAGCTAGCATCCTCGTCCGGCCTGCAAGGAGCAAGAGCGACGCTTGAATCGGCTCCTTGCAATCGACACACTTCTTCAGTCCAGTTCGTCCCATCATTCGATACATCCTTGATAGGATTGTCGAGTCTCGCGCTTACTTCACGGAAGTTCACCGTCATGTACGCATCAGAATCGACGCCTTTTGATGCTGCCTCAGCAACGAGTCTTCGCTTCCCGGAATTCGTATGCATGTCCATTGCATACGGAGGAATCGAAAGCCGTTCGGGCTTCTCGTCCTCACAAGGCTCTCGTGTAAGAGGATCGCGGCCCTCTTTACGAAGCCAAACCAAGTGGGAAAGATCGTCTGCAGAGCGTGTCTTCGGTGATCGGCACAATACGATGACCGCGTGAGCAAGAATGCTCCACTCCCACTTCCCCATCTCCTTGCCCTTGTAGTTGACGCGATCCCACGTTTCTCGACACGCGTGCACGATGGCTACGGCACTGGGATTTCCCATGCCAATGTCCTCGCATGCGATGGTCGCAAGACGATTCCAAGCGGCCGTCGCTTGCTGGTTGATAGCCAACTCGTGCGCCCACCAGTAAGCCTCGTACTCTTTTCCGCGCCTGATGCACTTCTGCAGGACGGATAGAACCGAGTACGGATTGTAGCCACTGGGCGTGTCGCGAAGATTCGCCATGACGATCCCCTACTTGATTCGCCAGACGCGAACCCCGTCGTCCATGATGCGAACCGAAACCTTCACGCCCGACCGCTTTGCTGCGGCATAGAGCGTGCTCACAACAGACTGCGGTTTCTTGAACGCGCCGACCGGAACGAGGAACGACTCTCCCGAACCCAGTTCGGCAACCGGGTACTTCGACTGCCGCCCTCTACGAGGAGGAATCGGAACACCCTTCTCGATCTTGAACGGCACGGTCATAGACAGCGGCTTTCCATTGCTCTTTGACATATCAGTCTCCTTTACTTAGACACACTGAACATCTCCACTATGTTTGTGAAGGCATGCAGGGTCTCGTAAAGAAATAGATTGAGTTTCTAGCTGTTTCGTCATCAGTCTTTCCCCGCTATACTGGTATTTGATCATTCTTCTGCTCTTATTTCTTACGCCGAATGATGAATATCACGTATGCAATGAAGCTGACTGTTACAACGATTCATCAGTTCAGGTGCCGGGCGAGCAACGAATTCATCTTCGATGCCTAGAAATTGATCGACGCTCTTATCCATTGCAGAGCCCTTCACTTATATGCGAGGGCTCGCAGGGTGACGTTATCGACCACCCTTATAGCCGCCACTTCCACCGCCACCCGGCTTCTTTTTCTTCGCCACGGCTAATCTCCTTTCATGAGTTCTTTTGCCATATCCTTACCGGCAAGCACCTTGTCCCCATCATCGGCATCGATGACAATGACGCGAACACCGAATACACGCTCCATCATAGCTACGTAGCGCTTAAGCGCCTTTGAGCGATCCCCGCTATCTTTTCCTGCGTACTGGGCATTGAATTCGAGACAGATCATATCCCAGAGATGCCCGGTCTTGTCCGACTCGGCGAGCTTTCCGGCAAGCTTCATCGCCTTCTCGTAGTTTTTGAACTGCTCGTCATAAAGCCCAACTGTAATACGATGAACAGTCTCCGGCGGGTTTGCAGTTCCAGACACGTGTGCCGCCTTTGCAGATTTCACTTCCTGCGCAAACTGATGTACCGGCTGAATCTTTGCTTTCCTCACCCAGTCATCGACGTTCTTTACAGTAACCCCGCCAACCTTGGCCAGCGGTGCCAACTCTTTGGAATGCGACCAGTCGATTTCGGCGATCTTCGCCTCTGGGATCTGAGCCCTGACGTGAAGCTCTCCCCAGATCTGTGCGAGATAATACGCCTTTCCTCGCTTCATGCCGAGTTCACTCTCGGCGTAGTCATCGAACGTCGCGTATCCCCAAACCTGATACAGGGGCTCGCCATTAACGGTGCCTTTAATCGCTTTCCAAAGCAGCTTCGAAAAAGCGACGTAGCCGTCTTCGATCTGCTTGCGAAGTCCCTGCAGATTCGAGCGCAGTCCGTCGGATTCCTTCGTACTGAGCACGATCACGTCATCCGCGACTTGAATCTCTCCACCTTTTGCGCTCACGTCGTTCTCCCTTCATCCAACGTGTTAGATCGTCACATTCGTCGTCGTACTCTTTACTTCAGTCTGCGCAGTTGACTCATATCCGATCTTGTCACTATCGCATGAACAGGTGAGACACTCGTCATCAGATCCTTCGTTGACAACCCCCATTGGGTGGGTTGCCCCAACTGCGCACCATCCGCCATCCTCGGCGGCATCCACCAATGCTCCAATTGATTTGTCTACCGCAACATCGGGATCGACGCCATCCGGAACTTCTAGGATGAAATTGACGTGCACATATCGCATAGGTCCTCCTTAGATCTTGTGCCCATTCGCCCACTTCTTACGCCAATGAGAGATTGTAGTCCAGTGACAGTTCAGCATTTTAGCGGCATCCATGTGCGTCATCGACATGTTCCGACGAAAAAACGTATCCCACGTATCGTAGCCAAGTCTACGCAGTCGTTCCGTCACGTCTGGCCGCGTCTTCTTTGGCGTAAGTCCAAACTTACGCAGCCAATCTCGAACAGAAATGGCGGTTGACCCATACCGACTCGCGATGTCGGTTGCGGACATTCCGCTAGAAACGTGGTGAGAGAGGATCTTTTTAATGTCCTCATCACCGAATAGTTTCTTCGCGTCGTCTCGCAGAAGGATCTTGAGACGCTTAGTACGCGGCGGTTCCCGCTTCGGAGTCATCTCCGATTCCCCCAAGCGCCCCAAGTCCACCAAGCATGCGAGAATCGACCCGCGTAACGAACGACTTAAATTCGAATACCGTCAACTCTTCTGGAATCTCCGGAGATATTCCAGCCAACGTGATGCTCGGGCCAAAAATGGCGGGCCACTCTCGCGGCTCGTACATTCGATTTGTGGCCGTCTGAACGCATCCTCGAAGATACGTGATCTCACGCTCTCCAAGAACGATGTATGAGTGGTAAGTCGCTTTGTTCACAACGAGGAATCGATACGTTCCGCGAGTCTTTGCGAGATCACACATCTCAAACCACCATTTGGTGATCGGATGTTTCGGAGCCGTGAGTAGTTCTTCTAGACACCACTTTTGTTGCTCTCCGCTCTTGTTCTTTCCTCGTGATCCTTTGACTCGGCGCTTCACGTCCATTGACCACGTGTTGGTGAACAACTTCGCAGAATCCTTGATGTGCTGCGGAATCTTCGGCTCATCGAGATTCGCAACCATATCACCATTGGCTCTCGCACTTGGCCAACCTCCGGAACACGGGGCACGAATAAACGCTTTCGCTTTTCCGGTCCACCAGATAGATAGCCTGTCGGCAATTCGCCGTTCAGTAGCTTTTCCATGCCTTCGACATAGAAGGCACCTCCAATCAAACGACTTTCCAGAGTTTTCTTTGGCCGATTAGCCCGACCGTCGCCCGGCACATTTCAAAGAGCTAGCTACCGCTCCCTCGTATCGGGAACTCCATCAACGTCCTCGACATTGAGATTCATGGCCTCGATTATCTGCTTTGCCTTACGATCAAACATGGCCTTCCGGGGATGCGCCGCGAGTTCCCATTGGCCATGGAATGGAATCCAGAGCGTTAGATGCCACACACCAGATTTGCTCTTCCAGCGCATCAGCTGCGCTTTCTTCTTAGCCATTATTCCTCCTAGAGCGACTCAACGGTTCCCCACTCCTTCTCGACAGCGCATGCCGTCTTGTCGCTCAAACACGCCGACTTAAGCGGGCATCCCTTAGCCTTCCCACTATTCGGTCGAAGCTCACACGTCACCATGCGAGGCGGTAGCGTCTTCACCGCTACCGCATGTCGATATGCGTCGATCTTCATACATGCGTCTTTCCGATGCGAATCGTTATATGGAACCACGACTTCTTTGCACATGGCCGATAGGCTCTTGTCGACTCCTCCTTTGTCTACGTACAGGAGAATTCCTTTCTTGAGACCAAGCAGCCACATATAGAGGTTGATCTGAAAGATGTTCGATGGATATGGGCGACCCCCACCATTCCAGAATGTGGGTCCGGCCGTCTTAATGTCCAGCACGACATCTTCCTCGCATAGCGATCCCATTCCAAGGATATAGATTCCATCGCTATGTCCAACAATTCCCCATTTCTTGCTCTCTACACGAACCTCGTCGAACTTCCACGTGCGATTGTGGCCGACCTTGATCTTGTCTTTTGGATTGTGGTCGATCAGCGCTGGCGTTCCACCAATCTTCGGACCAACATCACAGTTGTGTGGATACTTCGGCATCGTCTCCATACCATCGGTCTTGAATCCACAACGAGCACAGCGCCACTTACCCTTCAGCACTCCCATTGGGCCAAAGTACTTCTCCTGCCACCATTCATGAAGAGCAGTACCAACGTCGAAGATCATCTGCGTCCTGATGTCGATTCCCACATCTTCGATCTTCTTGCCGTCCTTGGTCACCAATTGACGGAGTACCTCGTACCGTGGGCACATTTCCATCAACTGCGATGGATGCCAACCACGAGCGCGGTTATCTGGCGGACGTCGAACCATCGCTTTCTCAAGATCCTTGATTATCGACAGCTCGGCCCGCTCGCCACGATCCGAACTGATGATTGACCCTAAGCTCATTCGCAGTAACGCCCTTCATCCCCGACCAGCCGCCGGAACACGTTCAATGGAAGCATCACCCAATCCTGCTCAACGTCGGACGGCATATCTGGAAACGATACCACGAGACCCGGATCGCGGAGCTTCATTCGAGATTCACGAGCAATCTTGGCAAGCCATTTCTGCTCTACTCGCAACGACTTCTTTCCCGTCGTCTTGCATTCAAGCAGATGAATACGAGTCTCTACGTCGCCTTTCGCAAACGGAAGCGCACCACTTGCTGGAGTTCGCCGCCCATCTGATCGTTTCGCTACTCGCTTCTCCTGCTTTTTTGACATGTCGGTGCCCGACGGTCCAAGACCTTTTGACTTCGGCTTCTTCGGAGTATCGGCGTAGAAGTTATTCCTACGCATATCGAAGCCGTCGATCATTCATTCGGTCGATTATCATCATCCTCGTCGCATCGAGAAGAAGCTCGTCTTCCGTGAGCGCAGCAATCACGCTCTTCTGCGACGCATGCTTCTGCCCGGCAATGGTGTACGACGTCTTGTCACGAACAATAATTCCCTCTTTCAGGGCAGTCTCGAATACGACTTTCGGTTCGGATGTCGAGCCGGGATAGTTACCTTGATGCTCGCGCAACCAGATCACGAAATCGCCTTGCTCGTCAGGAGGGCAGACCTTTGACTTTTCAACTTTGACGTGAATCTGATGATTCACCGTCTCGCCGGTATCATCGATCTTTGTCTTCTTTCCTCCTCTGAACTTCAGAACAAGACTATTCGCAAACGTCTGTCCTTTACCGCCGGGCATGACGTCAGGTGAGTTGTGAACTACAACGCCTCCCGGACCCCCGACCATGTAAGTGTGATTTCCGTCGATTTCCAAATCATACTTCTGCATGGCGCAACCAAGGTCCGTTCGTTCCTTGATAGACGTAACTGTTACATTCACTAACTCAGTTCTTTCGGTGATAAGGTCGTCTGGCTCCCACTTATATCCACCACGCAGCTTAGGATGCAGTTTATATTCCATACACGAAGGAATATATTGCGCTACAACATCAAAAAATGCCTTGCTTCGATCACCGCTCCAAAGCAGTCCATGATTATTGACGGTGGGGCGACCAGCACCTAGTTTCTCGCACCAATCAGCCGCCTGCTGTCTCTGCTCAGCTGACATGCTTTTTGCGCACACCTCAACCTTGCCCCAACCCCATTTTTCGTATGATCCCGAAAAAGTCCCGTCGTCCATATACCACACCGCTAACGCCAGAGGTCCGCAACTATCTGGTATTCGCCACGATGACGTAAACTTTCGCGTATGAGATCCGTACGCGTCCCGCATCAAATCAGCCAATCGTGCATCAGGGGTAGAATCGTAGGCCAATCCGCCGCCCACGTGAGGACGGGTCGATCCCCCGATAACTTCCTGCAACATCGAAACTTTCCACCGAAGATAATCATCTTGCGCCGCACTGTGCGTCATTCGAAGACTGGCGCACACGTTTCCAGTCATTCTCAATCCACCATCGCCTAAAATAGATCCTACAGACAGATCATTAAACCACGACGAATCGCGCAAAACCTGACTACTTAACATCGTATCGCCGACAACAAGTTGATCCGCCGCAACTTCTTGGGGACATCCCGCGCTATCCAACCGAAAAACGCGATGATTTGGCGTAGCATCAAAAGTGCAATAGCCACAGGCATTTGGGGCCGTAGTTTTTACCGTCAAAAATTTATCGGCCTTACCATTTTGATACCAATTAACAATATTTTTTGGCTCCACTAACCCCGTACTTGGATCGTACGACATGACTGGCCCGGGATTACGGGTTTTCACGAGATTGCTAATTCTTCTTGTCGTTCCATCGGCCATCAACACACGTGTTCTGTGTGAAAAACAGCCATACATGATCCCAATCTTGTTTCTGACCTGATTGATCATGATGATCGTTGGCTTCGTACCGGCTTCGGTTTCGATGTCAACTACGGTCTGTCCCGATGTCCAACGTCGAAGCGCCTTGTTCATGAGTCGTGCTGCAAGACCCTGCTGCCATTTTTCTGCGCTGTTGTGAACCAGCAGTCCATTCGCCACGAATGTCTCCGCACCGGCTACCGACAGGTCAAATACTTCTTCGGTGCGGACCTCCTCGATGGACTGAATGCGAACAGGAATTCCGGCTGCCATATCAATTTGACTGCGCCCCGAGCCCTTCCTAGCCCCGGCGTTTTCATACAAAGACCATCCAGAGAAGTCGACTACCCACGACTCACCGCCCCGGATCGTCCGACCCTCTACCGATCCACCATACGCAGCTTCTCGTTTCCGAAGTGCAGCAATTACTCCGACACTCTTAAGAAGTTCTATGACGTCCCACGCCAAGAGCTTAGAAGATGTCGAGACCGTCAGACGATGGCGATTTCCGGTTACCGCTCGGTGCCCATCTGAATCGATCAGACCTTCGATTACGGCACGCCTGCCAGCCTCATCCAAGCCGAAGACGATTGAAGGAAGGCGCTTGGACCGAGCCTCCTGACCTCCGAACCAGCGCTCGAACACCTGGACGAGAGGAGAACAGTGGATCTGAACGTCAGTCATCCGAGACGCCCGCCTGTATGCCTTGATCCCGACGTTGCCAAATCGCTTGAGCGCAGAAATTTTCCGGAGGATGCGTCGAGCGTTATTACCATCTCCGACATACAGACGAATTCCGGACGATCCGGTGTCCTGGCGAAATACGTAGCCGTCCCCGGCGACGAATCCAATCAGCCAACCTACTACGCCGGAAGGGAGGTCGTTTGAGATCGTATGAGAACTTCCGCGTCCATAGAGGATCTCTGATCCAGAGAAGGAGATATCTTCGTCATGTGCCACAGATAGCGGAAGGAACTCTCCGTTAGATCCATGGCTCCAGTTTCCCTTCGGGTCTCGTCCGCGCTTGCATTGCTCGTACGATTCCTTCGCGATACTGGCGGCATAGACCGGACAGGCCGCTTCGCGCAACTCGTCTGACAACCGGACAGTCTTCGCGTTCCCACACTCGAAAGAGTCTTCGAGCAGCATTAGATCACCGACCCGCAGATCCTTTCCATTCACGCACTCAACCGCCGCGCTGTACCGATACCTGTGCTTTGCTCTATTGACGCAACGACGGTTTACTGGGAGCACCCGGAACACGGAATGGTCCTCAGTGACCCGAATCTCCCGGCCGTATTTCGTGCGGACCTTGAAAATCCGCTTCCCTTCTGGCAGCCTCCAGACGCGATTGAGCGGATACCATCCGAAAGATGCTGAGTCTTGCGAGTATCCACGAACTTCCGCCCCACTGCCGAGTTCGCCACGCTCCCATTTTTCGCAGAGACTGGCGATTGGAAGGGTCTGAATCGTTCCGGAGTAGCGGATACTGACGACCGCATCCCCGGTGACGGACTCCTCGATCTCCTTTGCAGGCGTGAGCATTGCAATAGAGTCGATGACCATCAAATCACATTTGCCTGACCGAAGAATCTCGGCCGAGATGTCGATTGCCTGCTCAGCGTATTCTGATCGAACTATGATAAGATTCGATAGATCGACGCCACACATTCGGGCGAAGTCAGGTTCGAAGTCTTCGATTGCGGTCCATACCGGAGTCAGCCCCTCGGTACAGCCGCACTTTGTACAGATGATATTTCTTGCGGAATCGACGCGAAACTCACGATCCCTCATTCCTGACTTGCCGTGCCAGATCTTCAATCCATGTAGCTGTCGACCTTCCTCCTCGGTAAGCGCATCCTCTGATTCCGAGAGATTCTTCTTGTTTTCGAGGTCTTCCATGGTCTTGACCTTCGAGAGGAACTCGTCAGCCTCGACTCCGGTGAAGATGATCTCGCCGGTTTCTCTATCGATAACTTCGTGAGCCTCACCTTTTCGCGCCATGAACGAGAGGCACTGTCGGCAGGTCCGCTGTGCTCGTGAGACTGCCTTGAATGACGTGAAGGTCTTCGCGGAGGACCATTCTCCCCAAAAGATGACTATGCGGCCCTTCGGGAGTCCTCCATACGTGATTGCATCGACCGCAAGAATTCCCGTCGGAATGCGCTCCATCTTAAACGCGCTCGTGTCACTCGCAAAGGCCATGTACTTGCCTTTGTACTTCTCATTGACCGTAGCCATAAGAGCATCAAACTTGCTCTTACGATGCGGGTCCGACTCCTGCGTATTTGAGCGTTTTTCCCGAATCGGCTGTGGAGACTTCTCCGCAACTTCATCAGAGGCGTCCTGGTCATTTTCGTCCGGCCGGTTGTCTAACTCTTCTGAGTCATTCTTGCGTTTCGCCATCGAGATCTCCCACCAAAATCCAATCGACTGGACTAGTTGCCTTCTCCCTGTGCTCGACGAACCGAGTTTCGTTCTGCCTCGATACGACGGTCTACCCACGTATTGATCTTCTCAAACATCGTATTGACCGCACCCTTCTCGGGCATGCACGGCATCGAGAGATGAACTGAGACCGACACGGATTCGAAGTTACCGATGTTGAGTGTCAGCTTCTTTCCAACTGACACGGTTGCGGGATTTTCCGGCAACACCTTTTGTGCTTCACTTGCATCAGCTTCTTGCTTCTCGATCTCGCCACTGTTTGTTTCGGCCATCTCGACGTCCTCCTTTTTGATCAGCGTCTCTTCTTTTCCACCCATCTGGCGGGCAACGTGAGTAACTGATATCTGGGCTTCTCCGTTAATGGTTCCTTCATTCATCGAGTCCTCCATTTCGCATTGACTCTTCCGTCTCTCGTATCGATTCGTAGCGACTAAGCACAAACTCTCCGAACTCGCCATTCGCGAAGCCTTTTGCAAGAGACTCAATGCGGCAATCTCGGACGAGACTCAAGTAGTCGATTGAAAATAGATGCTTCCCCGCAGTCGACGAGATTGTCGGAGGGGGAATCATATTTCCTCTGATCCAATTGCCGAGCGTCTCACGAGATACTCCCAGTGCCTCGGCAACGACAGATGCTGTGACGAAGTCTCCGACCGGCCAGTGCTTGAGTTTCTGCGCTCCAAGCGCCTCGAAATCTATGGAGTGATTCTTGAGATCGTCCGCTCGCTGTTGGGTATTTGATACCTGCTGTTTGCGGCGCTCTTCGGCCTTGAGCCGAGCGCGATCACGAGCCTTTTCCTGCATCTTCTCTCGATATTCTGGATCATTTCGATAGCGAAGCCTACGCTTCGCAAGGATTGACGGACGATGGTCCCTGTAGTATCGAGCAAAGTAGATAGATTTATCTGGTGCCACAGTAACTTCTCCCCAAGCACTATGTACAGCAAATGCAAGTTTGTGTCAATCTTGATTAGAAATCAACGGCCTCTGGACTCGACGTGTCCGCGAGAATTGGCGACGGCTCGAACACGAATTCGTCATCACAGGAACCGCAATATCTAAACGATCCGGGGATAAGCTTCGATTGTCGAAGATACCCGGTCGGATTTCCACAAATCATGCAGCGCCGCTCTGGATCATCGAAGAGAGCTTCTTCAACCTTCTTCTGATCCTGCTGTCCATCACACGTATTCGTCCACGCACAGCCCTCACACGGAGATTCGTCGTCACCGAGGATCTGATCTAGAGCGTTACGCTCTGACTCGGAGAGTTTGCACGTCTTTGGATACACCGCCGCCACAACTAGCCTCCAATGTAGCGAATCGGCCATCCTCTGCTCTGAAAGAAGCGTTCGCGCTTCTCGAATAGAGGGCGTCCGATATACTGCTCGTCGTCGAAGATGTCGACGAGAACAGGTTGCTTCTTCTCGTCCTGCAATCTACAGATTCGTCCTACGGCCTGTTCTACGTCGGCATGAGGAGTCGCAAGAATACCGGCATCGAGGGCGGGGATGTCCAACGCTTCAGATGCCATTTGAAACGTACCAAGAATGATTTGGCACTGCTCAGATAGCGCCCGAGCCTTTGGAGACATTCCTCCAACATATCTACCGACAGTTGCGGTCTTGTCTTCAGCGGTGATCATCTTCTTCAGCGTCTCGATGTGCTCTCGCCGGTCTGTTAGAACGAGATTCTTTCGGCCCTCTCGAAATGCTTTCATCAGAATCTGTACGAGCATCCGATTGCGAGCCGGATCTTCAGTAAGTAGCGTGATGAACTTTCCGAGGTAGATCTTCTTCACTCTGGTATAACCAATTGGATTTCCTTGTGCCCACGCGTAACGCGAAAGCGCGAATCTAGGGACGTATCGAACAACATACACCGTCGGCTGCATCGCCTCTCCGGAGTCTTTCGCGAGTATCTCGCCGAAGTTGTTTCGAACAACATCCCACATGCCGTCCTTGCGAGTCGGGGTAGCCGTAAGACCAAGACGATACTTAGATGTGAAGCGCATCGCCGCCTTGTGCCACAGATCGGCTCCATGCCGATGACAGTTGTGAATGACGACGCCGTTGGCTATGAAGTTATGGTTTCCCTCAACATCAAGATCGAATACGTCTTCCCCACCCTCGGGGCCGTCTTCTATGCTCGTAATCGTCCGGTAACTTGTACTCAAGCCCTCGCAACTCATACTGCCGGACGAATCGCAGCCACTTGATAGCTGGGCCAACGCGGAATCGGAGATGCCACCTTCCTTTTGACGACCTAGTTTCGGGCTCAAACCCTCGTCCGCGCAAATAGGACTCAATCTGTATGACTTCGGAACGAGAATACCCGTCGGTAGAGATGCGAATTCCTCCACGGTCGAGGGTTCCATCGTCGCCGTACCACCACGCCCATCCCTCATCGGAGATGCACTCAAGCCACTCCTTTGATACGCGCTTTGGCGATCCGACGACGTTGAGGATGTCGAAAAGCTGCGGGTGGCAAATGCTTTGTCCTCGGCACCAGAGAGCGCCGTAACCGGGGTTATCGGCGATTCGACAGCGGATTGCGAGTCCTTGCAATCTCGCTGCTTTATACCGCGCCCAGACCTCCTGCTTAATCGAGTGATTGAACGTGACTCTTGGCGATGCCGTTGAATGGGGTTTTCCGACATGGGAGTCCCCAAGCAACGTTCCGTAGACAAGGCCAGCGGTCTCGTCCGGTAATGCGTCGCGTCTGGCCCGCGCTCGGTTGTGTCCGGGGAGATATTTTGGCCACCTCGGTGTTCGCATCCGTTTTCGTTCAAAGTCGGCGCGAAGCTTGACTTGTTGCCCACATCCGCATTCGCAGAGCGGGGCATTTCGTTCAAGCTCCTCGCGTCTCGCTGCGCGATCAATGCGCTGTCCTCGCGCCCAATGCCCCGTGACAAATCGTCGAACTCGCCCCCGCTTGTCGTAACGCAGGATTTTCTCTCCGCAGCCGCACGCACAGGCGATAGTATCCGCATCCCCGGGCGCAGGTTCCTGGCCTCGGTCCACCCGTTGTCGGTCATCGCCAAATGATCGTCGGTACATCGTAGGCTCCCTTCCGTGAATCGAACGATTCGCGTTTGTTTTGATCCACGAGGAAGCCACCTTAGTATGCTCCTCCACTCAAATGAGCCGCTTGTCTCATTGAATGATAGCACATATTTGGCATCGCGCAACTGAATCTCATCAATCCGAACGCCGCCCCTCTCAGTGGTGATAACCGCGTCGCCGGAGACACACTCGTCAGCGATCAGCAGACCCGGCCACGAATACAATTCCGGGTCGTAATCACGTTCGACGATAGACTGTAGCATTGCGACGACTATTCGTTTTCCGTGGTAGTCGCAGCGATTCTGTTGTACGATTCCAATCTCGTCCTGTGGCATCTTGAGCCACGTTGAGATTCGGTCTCGCCACTGGTCTACGAGGAATTCCTTGTGCGCAAGAATGAGCGTCGTCGTTCCGAGTTCCGACGCGACTTTGCAGCCCATCACCGTTTTACCGGTGTTATGGGTTAGGGTGAAGTCGGCCATCAAGTATCGATGATCCCCATTGACGACAAAGCCATAGTAGGTGTCCTCGGGAAGCAATGTCGTAGACTTGATTCCGACGCGGCGTGCATCTTTGTTGATCGGTCGCTTTGGGCACTTCTTCCGATGAATTCTCGTTGGGATCGTCGAACAGTGCCCACTGATCATCACTTTCCAGTAGATCTCTCCAACAACTCGTTTCTGCGTCTTATGCGCAGCAAGCCCTAGAGACCGAGACATGAAAGTGACGTCGTCAGCAAGCTGTTCAGACGCTGACGAGAATTCGAAGCAGCCACGCGTAAGTGATCCGTCCGTATCAATCAGCCCTGCGAGGACTTGTCGTCTAACCGCGGAAGATCCGTACTTGTACTGATCCGGAACGAATTTCGTTCGGGCCGATGTTCCCCACAGCCCAAGTTCCTTTAGCTTCGTAACCAATACGTTCTGATCGTGGTGGGCTCCCCCGCCGCGCTTTCCGCACGTGAAATAATACGTAGGGCAACGACCATCATGGGTGTCTTTGCGAACAATCAACCCAAACCATTTGGCCATGTGTTGGATCTCGGTGAGGATCTCGGCGTCCTTCGTGGTAATCGCCGGAGACCGCTTGATAGACCCGTCGCCCAGCAGTAGGCCAAGCCAGTAAGGATTGATCAGATCGTATACATTTACATCATTCCCATCGAATGATTCAACCTCGGGTCGGTACAGTACGGTATGCCGCTTGAAATTCTTCGACGATAGAATCCATTCACTGACAGGAATATCAATCAGTTCTCCATCTCGTCTCGCTCCATCAGACACGGACCACATTACAGTCAGAATGTGCCCAAGGTTAACGACAAACGACTCACCTTTGTTTGGAGTAATGCGCACCATCCGCTGTCGGCCACGATGAAGCTCCAGCACCCGTCTCGGACCATCAATTCCAATAAGAAGATCTCCCACTTCAACGTCTTCGACCTTTTTAGAGGTGCCATTTGCCATCAGCACACGCTCACCAGCAGCGTGGCATCCGCAGGGAGCGCATAGAATCCCGCCCGGAATCCCTCCTGTGAGTTTCCGAACGGTCGTTCCAACAAGACGATCCTGGATGCTCTTCATAAATGGCCGCTTCGATTGAAGCTCTTCGTCGAAGGTGAATTCGGCGGGCATTCCCGAAGACATAACGTCGATGGCGTCCATCCCAGCAACTCCACGAAGATCCCGAAGAAGACGCATTCCATATGCTCGTGGAACAGTCATCCACTCGCCAGAATCGTCGTACATCATCGTCGTATGAGCCTTCGCCCCGAAACCATATCTTCCTTCACCGCCAACGCGAAATGTCAGATCGCGGCGAATTCGTTCGATATCGTGCGAATCAAGAGCATCCTTTGGGATTCGGACAGATGCGCCAATAATGGGTGCTGTATCTGCCATAACGTACATGGCCCTTCCACTACGTATACGAGGCTCCGCAGGGCTAGGCCACATCCTCCGATTCATCATCGTCGTCAATATCGTCATCGACGTGCTTATTGTTCTTCGGGGCTTGTTTTGCGGATATCCAGTTTTGTCCGATACCCGCCTCGGCAGGGAAGTCGACCGGCTGTCCAACGACGGCTCTTCCCATTCGATACGATAGCCAGATCGCAATATCATTTGCCACGTCGGCTGGTGCTTCTACGACAAGTTCGTCGTGCACCTGAATCAAAGGCTTTACGCGCTTCCAGACATCAGCCGGAAATGAAAGTGTCTTCTGATCGTCGGTCTCGACGGGTCCACCATTACGCCCCACACAGATGTCAGAGAATACGTCGCGCATTGCGATCTGAATGAGATCCTGTGCAGAGTTATGCTGAGCAATGCCCGCTCCCACGTACGACTTGTTCTGCGCGAACGACTCAATATCCATCATGTCCATCTCGCCGAGCCGTCTCACGGACGTGAGTCTGACCCATCGACGAGAGCAGAGTTGTTGCAGTCGATCTCGTTCGGCGCTCTGCGGAAGCTTGGCCAACATTTCGAGGCACGATGCGCGTGACCCACTACCCGCTCGCAATCGGTGAAGCAGGTGGAATTCTCCATCGGTGTAGAGCAGACGCCGACGTACTATCGACGTTCTTTCCCACGCCTCGGAGCTTGTGTCCACGCGAACATCAATAAGCTGGCGCATCTCAGGCTGAGCCAGAATGAAGTCGCCTACCTCCGAAATCAGTGACGAAGGAAGATGCCCGCGAGAATCTGGAGTCTCGTCAAGACGAGCAAGCTTTCTTGGGTGACGAAATCCAACCACCCTCCTGTAGACAGACGTATAGACAGTGTCAACGTAAACTCGCTGCTCTTGACGCCTCCCGCGATATTGAGCAGGAATTCCCAGAGACTCAAGCAACCGCCACACTCCGAGCGCCACGTTCTTGCTGATAGACGTAAAGACGATCCTGTTGGACGTAAATCCGCCGTCGGTGTCCATCAGACCCTGCAAGAAGTTAACCCGAACAGTTATGGGGGCATCATACAGCCACTCCGGAATTGCTTTCCTTGAACCGGATACGCGTTCCAAACCGAGGTCTAGCAATCTCTCGCGAACGTCCTTCCGATTGATGCACGTACGCTTCGTATTCCCACGAGATCCCGTACAGCTAGCCCACTTCGTCGAGCACGTCCACACCGAGGATAGCAGTTTGACCAGGAGGTCGATGTATTCTTGACAGTTCCCAGCCGCGTAAATAGACACGTGATTCTTTTTTGACGAGTAACTACCGTCCCCAATAAGCGCACCCAGCAAATACGCCTCATCCGGTCCGCACCGACGATTAGCCTCTCGTCCCTCGATGAGCACTGGCGTCGCACCAATCATCCATGTTCCAGCCGATAGGGTCTTAAGCGGAACGTAAGATTCTTCGCCAGACTCATAGACCCCGAATCGATGATCTCCCGAGAAGACCCCGGCACCGGCATCGGTCTCTATTGAGAATGCCTGCTTCTTCCCTACCTTACACACTCGGTAGTCGTAGATTGGTCCGTGCTCGGTAATGAGCACGTGCTTCCTTGAATCAAGGTCTCGAAGATGAACGTATCCGCTGTCCGTGAGAATGAGCCCGTCTGGATCTTGGCATCCCTGAACGGTCGAGTTCCACGCAACCCAACCCTCCCACCAGATGTCCTGCGGGTCACGACCATAGCAGTAGCGGAATCGCCGACGCCGCCCAGTGATCGTCTGTACGAGGCCATTCTCGACGAGTTCCTTGACACTGTGATCGTGCATCGCGGTGATTTCTGGATACAGCTTTACGAGGAACAATTCGCGGAGCATCATTGCTTCTTCGTAAGAGACCTCAGGATTGTCTTGCTCGAAAGCGTCAGCAGACCTTCCATAGAAGTACCCGAAGTTCGCGATCTTCGCGTTTCGTCTGGCTTCGTCGGCTCCGACGGTTGCTTCATTGAATCGGTCTATCCCGAGAGCGTCGTACGTCTGTCGAGTAGCCTCGTGAAGATCGAGACCTTGTCGGTACTTCTCTACGATGTTCGACTTCCCAAAGATTCGATGAGCAATACAGCCGCCCATCCGTAGCTCAAGCTGATTGTAGTCGGCAACGATCATTAGACAGCCGTCGGCAGGAATGAACGCCTCTCTAATTCCACCCTTAGTACTGATGTTCTGGAAGTTCGGATTGGACGACGAGAGCCGTCCCGTGTTGTGCGATACCACACCATTCCCAATGAAGCATTCACTTCCAGGAACCGTGAGATCCCACACGTCGGCAGTCGAGTCTTGGATGGATTCGACCCTCAACCAGACTACACCATCGTTTCGTTCGATATATCCGCGACAGGTTCGTTTTGGACGATCCTGCCCGAGATAGCTGAGAATGTCACTTCGGAGAGGAACGACGACACTTGCTAGTCTTCCAGCATTACGGCCCTTACACGTTACCGTGTACAGGGTCGTTTGATCGGCGTTGCCTACTATATGATGCGAAGTTCCAAGATCTTCGGCAACGCGGTAGCTGCCGACAATCCCCAAGTTCAAGAGCTGCGCGTGAACCCATCGAGAAACGTCGAGGCTAGTCGACTGAAAACGAATTCCGAACATATCAGGAAGCGCCGTGCTGTCTAGGTACACCCCACTCAGGAAAGCGAGTACGCAGTCCTTTGGCGCTCTTCGAATATAGTCCGGAACACACTTCAAATGCGCGCCGACCTTGAATTGAAGAATGTCCAGACAGAACCTCACCATCTCAGCCGAGACTACTTCAACTCCCCAATCAAACACTCCGGGGGTGATCCCAAACACGCGCTCAATCGACTCCGCAACTCTTGCCTTTGCGTGAAGATCGCTCCGGCTGATCCGAATACTTCCTCCGCCATTCGACGTGTGGATCGATCCCTCAGCGACGTACGCCCCGACGAACAATGCCAAGTCAGGAGTCAGGGCACGTGGAAAAGATACCCTCTTGGCGTTCGTTCTGTATACTGGAGTGAACTTTGGTAGGTCGGTTGAATCACCAAATATCTCCGTACCTCGACGAATCTGAACGTAGTCGCCTTCTCGAAGGTCACCAAGTTGCACCCACTCTCCTTGCGCAAGCACCTCATCTCGACGACTCTGCGTAATTGCGTCGATTCCATTGCGGAGATGCCGATTCGTCCATACTGGATGAATGGTTGTTCCCTCAAGCTCGAATCCGAGTCTCGTTCTTATCCGGCGTGTCGGTCGAACGCCATTGTGAACGATCTGCGACGTCACATCCGTCCCAGTTCTCGTTGCAACCCGGCACTCAAGCGGCGATACTGACTCACACGTAGGAAGAAGGGACGATATCTCGACAAGCCCTCGGTCAGTCGGGATCAGTGTATCGTGACGTACACACACTGTTCCGGTCTGACGGTAGCTACTCCTGACACGCCCGTCTTTCGACGCCAAGGCACGCTCCTGTAGCGGCGTCGCATACGTCGAGAGTAGCTTCTTAGATTTACGATATGCCGTAAGCTTCTCGAAGATTGGATGATCATTCTTGTAACGCCGAAGTGTGCGCTTGTCAGTTGACCACTGTTTCGATTTGACTTTCCACTCGTGCCCACGCTTCACCGGAATCTTAAGCACGCTCATTTGACCGAATAGAAGTGTCGCCAGCTGTTTCGATGATCCCGGATTGAACTTTGGATTTCCAGACATCGCCTGAAGCTCTAGGAGAACCTCATCATTCTGAACTATGAGATCCTTTTCGATCTTCTTAAGCTGTTCAACATCAATCGTGCATCCATTGAGTTCCATCTCCGAGAGGACTCGAAGAACTGGCATGCAGATACGTTCGAAGACCTTCGTGAGACCCTCCTCTTGAAGCTTCGGCCACACGTGGTCATGCCAGATGACGTAGGTATACTTTGCGTCATCACGAGCATACGCCAATGCCTGTTCGTCGACGATTCCTTCGAGCAATCGAGTATCTTCGAATTCTGACATATCGACGCCAAGCACGATCTTCGCCTGCTTCTTTAGACCTATCATCTTCGTCTTCGCGAGCATCTCATCCAACAACCAGACGCCGACCATCCCATCGGCATCTCGCGTCTTGAGATCGAATCCCCGATAAATGAGATGTTTGTCGTCAAACCCGCCATTCCATGAAATGGCGAGCTTCTGAGGATTACTGAACACATGCTGAATCCGCGTGAACATCTCTGGGTCTTGCCAACGAAGATGGGGCACAGGCCCCGCGAATGGGATAGCCCATGCCCCGTCTTCCGTTGCTAATGACAAGACCAAGAGGTCAGTGGTCAGCGGATCGAGACCCGTAGTTTCAATGTCGAATGCAAATGACTCGTGTCTATCAATGCTTCCGATAGCCTCGTCAAATAACGCAATGACAGAATCAGACATTCCGCACCTGCCTCTCGGGTGAAATTATCGTCCCGGGCAGCGTTGGTTAGAATTCGATGGCGTCGGCGGCAGTCTCGCCATCCGATGCGCCATCGGTTCCACCAACATCGCTCGCCGATGAACTGACCGTCGATTTTCCTCCGAACGCGTCGGGTTTCGCGGCAACGCCGCTCTTCTTGTCGCGAGGTGGTTGAACGCGGCCGGACCTGAGGAGCTTGTCGAGATCTGCTTTCGACTTCGGCTCGAACAGCTTCATGTAGTCGTATGGATCGACGGTGAGTGGTTCCTGTCCCTGCTGCGGAGCAGGAAGCAGCCCCTCGGCTTCTTCTCGACTGAGCGTACGGATGAATTCGAGATCATCGCCAGTAACGACGCTACGCTCGCCACTTCGTGATACGTGGAACATTCCGTACTGGAACTGGCCATCGGCGATTCGACCGTCCTTCTTGTACTGACCTTGCTTCATTCGAATGCGCTCGATTGCGTCGATCTTTGCGGCGAAGAGCCGCTTCGACCAGTGCGCAACGCCATCCTGATCCTGCCACTCGGCGAGAACCGTGTACATGCCGATGTAGTACTTGTAGTGTCCGTTAGAACAGATTGGACACGGGGGATCGATCTTGGCTAGACAGGTGAACCAGTTCTTCCAGTCACCGTCTATGGTCAGATTGTGCTCGTTGAAGCAGTTGTGCACGGCAATCCCATTGACCGTGTAGAAGTGTTCGCCATCGACGCCGAGATTGTATACGTCGGTGTCGACAACGTCGTAACTCTCTACCGAGAGGACCGGAACTGCCAGCATTCCATCAAGGAAAAACCCGTCGGTGAACTTCGAATTCATCGACCAGCTGATCCAGTACGACTCCTGCCGAGAGACACCATTGGAATCAATGCTCGCCGGGCGCACAGAGAAACTCGGCTTCTTCCCCAGCGCAATTGCAAGAGCCCTGACTTGATACGCCAACGTCTTCGAGACCGTCGCCGCCATCATGCGGCTTGTGCGATCCCGTCGGCCCTCGTAGTGATTCCCGTCTCCGGCCAAGTAGCCATCCAGTGCCGCAGCCTGAATTGGCCTCGGAGCTTCCATGACCCACTGCGGGAACCGCTTGTTGTTTGC
>Ga0307377_10001852_pt1 | contig 25835 bp, 21 predicted proteins | sample TR3MG_FD_202535 | JGI IMG/M metagenome (GOLD analysis project Ga0307377, IMG submission 202535) | Soil microbial communities from Risofladan, Vaasa, Finland - TR-3 | ecosystem: Environmental > Terrestrial > Soil > Coastal area > Acid sulfate soil | place: Finland: Risofladan, Vaasa | collected... | reverse complement strand
TTGTGGATACTAAAAAGAGAAGAGCGCTTTCCGGTAGTATCTATTAGAATCATTCCCTGAGCAAGCTTTAAGGCGGTTTCAATAGAGTCGGTAAGTCTCGTTTTCACTTCGGGCCGAATCACCAGGCGGTCAACAACCACTTCAATATTATGCTTCTTGTTCTTGTCTAATCTAATCTCCTCTTCCAGTCCGTAAATTTTCCCATCAACTCTTACCCTCACGTATCCTTCCTGGCGAACCCTCTGGAAGAGCTCTCTATAAATTCCCTTTCTTCCCCTTACCAGTGGCGCTAACACCTGAATCCTGGAACCTTCAGGCAAGTTCAAAACCTGTTCCACTATCTGTTGAGAAGTCTGGGGAAGGATTTCCCTTCCACATTTAGGACAATGGGGATGACCAACCCTGGCAAATAAAAGTCTCAGATAATCATAAATTTCAGTTAGCGTCCCCACGGTAGAGCGGGGGTTTCGACTGATACCTTTCTGCTGGATGGCTACAGCAGGAGAGAGACCTATGATCTGGTCAACATCTGGCTTCTGCATCTGACCCAGAAACTGGCGAGCATAAGCAGAAAGTGATTCCACGTATCTCCTCTGTCCCTCGGCATAGATGGTATCGAAAGCGAGAGAAGACTTTCCCGAACCGGAGAGACCAGTTATGACCACAAGTTTATTGCGGGGAATCTCCAGATTTATATTTTTTAAGTTGTGCTCTCTGGCACCTTTGATAGTAATTTTGTCCTGTGTCATCATTCTTTACCTGTCCCGATGAATCCAGCCCCTGCAAAAATCGAATCTCAGGGGCTGGATGAATCGGGACCTACAAATGTCCCCCCTCACCCTCTCCCTCTCCCCTAAGAGAGGATATAGGTGAGGGGAATCATAATCTTAGAATTCTTAAAATTCCAAAAAAATTTTGGAGCGTAAAGTGAAAGCTTTACTAGTCAAACTTTCGTTTGACACTCCTTTCCTTTGACACTCCAAAAAATTTTGCTTACTTATTTAGGTGTCTTCTGTTGAATAATTGTGTCCTTTTGCCAATGGAGGTCATCCTTTGAAGGGTAATCGAGGTTATAGTGGAGCCCACGACTCTCTCTGCGCTTAATAGCAGAGTTAATAATTAACTGTCCCACCATTGCAATATTGCGTAGCTCAATCAGGTCATTAGTAATAATAAAATCCCAATAATATTCCTGGATTTCCTTCTGGAAAAGTTCAATGCGCCTCTTAGCCCGCTCCAGGCGTTTATTCGACCGAACTATACCCACATAATTCCACATCAGCCTTCTAATTTCGTCCCAGTTATGGCTTACCATTACCGCTTCATGGCTATCCACAGCATGGCCTATATCCCAGGGAGAAATTGTGGGGAAAGAGATTTTTTCTTCGGCGGCATATTTTGCGTGCTGACTAGCTTTTTCAGCAAAGACTAGTGCCTCTAAAAGCGAATTGGAAGCTAAGCGATTGGCACCATGCAAACCACTACAGGTGACCTCTCCCACAGCATAGAGTCTTTTGAGGCTAGCCTGACCATTACTATCAGTTAAAACCCCGCCACAAATGTAATGTGCTGCAGGAACTACGGGAAGCGGTTCTCTGGTCATATCGAAACCGAAAGAACGACATTTCTTGTAAATATTGGGGAACTTCTTCTTTATGAATTCCGGGCTTTTATGAGTTATATCCAGAAAGACACAATCATCTCCCCTCTGTTTCATTTCATGGTCGATTGCACGGGCAATTATATCCCGGGGAGCCAGTTCTTTCTGGGGGTGGTACTTGTGCATAAAAGGCTTGCCATCTTTCAATCTCAAAATGCCCCCTTCTCCCCTCACAACCTCTGAAATGAGGAAAGACTTCGCTTCTGGATGGTAGAGACAGGTAGGATGAAACTGCATAAATTCCATATTTGCAATCTTAGCTCCTGCCCTATAGGCTATGGCTATCCCATCTCCTGTAGCCACATCTGAATTACTGGTGTATAGGTAGATTTTTCCCGCACCACCAGTGGCAAGAAGAGTAACCTTAGCCAGGAAAGTGTGCACTACCTTTTTCTTAACGTCCAGCACATAAGCTCCCCAGCATTCTCCTTCTCTCACAATAAGGTTTATTGCAATTAAGTTTTCGTATGTGGTTATGTTACTGTTTCTCTTAACTCGCTTAGCCAGGGTCTTTTCCACTTCTTCTCCAGTCAGGTCGGCAGCATGGATTATCCTTCTTTTGGAATGACCTCCTTCACGAGCGAGATCGTATTTTGTTTTATCTTTATCCCATAAAGTAAAATTTACTCCCCAACTAACTAAATCTCTAATTCTATCCGGGCCATTTTTGACCACCATCTCCACTACATCGGGATGGCAAAGTCCATCCCCGGCAACCAGAGTATCCTGAATGTGCGCATCAAATGAGTCTTCCTGACTCCAGACCGAAGCTATTCCTCCCTGAGCATACTTTGTGTTCGACTCCTCAAATTCCCTTTTAGTTACCACTGCTACTTCTCCCCATGGGGAAACTTTAAGGGCAAAGCTCAAGCCGGCTACACCGCTTCCTATCACTAAAAAATCGGTTTTTATTACCACAACTCTCCTCTAAAGCACAAACCCGAGCATATATTCAATCCTTCGCGCCAACCTTCAACTCTAACATCCTGTTTATGCTCTCGTAAGCCTCCACTCTAATTTCTTCAGTGACTTTAATAAGATGAACCATATCTTTAAGGGAATCACGAACTTTATCTAAAGTGTGGTATTTCATATTGCGGCATACCATCTTTTCGCTGGCAGGATAGAATTTCTTATCCGGGTTCTCCTTTCTCAAACGGTATAACATACCATTTTCCGTGCCGATTATTAATTCTTTAGCTGTAGTTTCCCGGGCAAAACTTAGTATTCCACTGGTAGAGGCAACCTGGTCAGCCAAATCTAATACTTCCTCCAGACATTCGGGATGAGCAATAAACTTTGCCTGTGGATGAGCCTTCTTTACTTTCAGGACATCTTCCTTTCTCAATACCTCATGGGTAGGACAAAACCCTTCCCATAAGATTAACTCTTTATCAGTCGAGCGAGCTACCCAGTGCCCCAGATTTCTATCAGGGACAAAAATAATCTTTTCTTGGGGAAGAGAATTGACCACTTTAACTGCATTGGCTGAAGTGCAACAGATATCACTTTCTGCCTTAACTTCTGCTGAAGAGTTGACATAAGTGACCACCGGCGCTTGAGGATGGTCCTCCCTTAACATCTTCAGCGTTTCTCGGGAAATCATATTAGCGAGGGGACATCCCGCCTTCAAATCAGGGAGAAGAACATTCTTTTCTGGTGAAAGAATGGCTGCGGTTTCAGCCATAAACAAAACACCACAAAAAACTATAGTGTCTGCGTCAGTGGCAGCTGCTTTCCGGCTTAGCTCCAGAGAATCGCCAACGAAATCGGCAATATCTTGAATCTCTCCTATTTGATAATTATGAGCAAGAATGATTGCGTTTCGTCTATTTTTTAACTCTTCGATTTCTTTTAGGATTTCTTCTCTATTTTCCACTTTTTTACCTTTCTGCAACATTAAAGCACTACCTTTGCTTCAATTCAATGGAGTCCTTGCGAAAGCAAGGTTTCGTTTTATCAGCCTCCCTTTCGGGAGGACTCCAGATTGTTCTACGTCAACAAATTCCTGAGCGATGAACAAATTATCTTTTCAAGCTACATTCTTCTAACGAGCATATTATCTATCAATCTGGTGTTGCCAATCCATACGGCCAGAGCAACCAGACCCTTTTTTCCTGGCCTTATTGTCTTCACATCTTCTAAGGTTAGAGGGTCAACAATTTCTATATAGTCTATCTTAGCGTGGGATTCTCTCTGGATAATTTTTTCCATTTCAGAAACTACATCTGAAATGGAACTTCCCACCTTTATCAACGATTTCGCACACTTCAACGCTCTGTATAATGAGAGAGCCTCTTCCCTCTCTTGAGAAGAAAGGTAAGAATTGCGAGAACTTATGGCCAACCCGTCTGGCTCACGAACAATGGCACATTCTCTTATTTCAACTTCCATGTTTAAATCTTCGACCATTCTCTTTATGATTCTTAGCTGCTGATAATCCTTCTGTCCAAAATAGGCAACATGGGGTTTTACAATATTGAATAGTTTACAGACTACTGAGGCCACACCCCTGAAATGTCCTGGCCGGGACAACCCGCAAAGCCTTTTCGAAAACTTCTCTACTTCCACATAAGTAGAATACTCTTTCCCATACATTTCGGAAACAGAAGGATAGAAAATTATATCCACACCTTCTCTCTGGGCAAGCGACTTATCTTTCTCGAAAGGACGGGGATACCTCCTGTAATCTTCTCCATGGCCGAATTGGGTAGGATTAATAAATATACTTATAATCAGGATGTCATTTTCCCTTCTTGCCCTTTCCATTAGAGAAAAGTGTCCCTGATGAAGTGCCCCCATTGTGGGAACGAAACCAATCGACTTGCCTTCTTCTCTTAGTCTATCAGCAATTTTTTGCATTATAGAATTTTTCCTGATTACTCTCATTGTCTCAGCAGAAGTTCGACCTGTGAATTATCTTTTAAGTCTCTCAATAACTCCGAAATCGTCTTCTTAAGAACCGGGTGAACCAATTCAGGGGCGATCTCTTCAAGGGGAACCAGAACAAACTTCCTCTTATGTAATTCAGAATGGGGAATCTGTAACTGTTTACCATTTAAGATTTTATTTTCATAAAAGAGAATATCTAAATCGATTATTCTCGGTCCCCATTTTATCTCCCTTTCCTTCCCTATCGACTTTTCTATCTTCTCCAATCTTTTCCAGAGTCTTCTGGGAGAGAGTTCTGTCTTCCCCTTCACTACGGAATTCAAGAACCAACCTTGCTCTTTGTAGCCCACGGGCTCTGTCTCGTATATGGAAGACTCGTCTATAATTTCTATACCTTCTCCTTTCATTAATTCAATTGCCTTTCTTATGTTCGCTAATCGGTCTCCAAGATTGGAACCAAGAGCAATATAAATCTCTTGTTTTACCATTTAATCGCACTCAGTCTTTCCGCAGCCTCTTTTATCCTCTTCTCATCCACTGTCAGAGAAAAGCGGACATATCCTTCTCCAGAAGGACCAAGTGCATTGCCTGGAGTAGAAAGGATACCTGCTTCCTCTAAGAGTTTCTCCGCACTCTGAAGCGAGGAATAGCCTTTAGGAACTTTTGCCCAAATGTAGAATGTCGCCTCTGGCTTTTTGACTTTCCAGCCGGTTCTCCCTAATTCCTCAATTAGCAGGTCGCGGCGCTTCTGGTATATACGACGCATTTCATCCACGCAGTCCTGGGGTCCATTCAATGCCTCAATCGATGCAGCCTGGATAGCACCAAAAACACCAGAATCGATATTTTCCTTCACCATAGATAAACCTCTGAGTATATCCTGATTCCCGCAAGCCCAGCCAATCCGCCAGCCTGTCATATTGTAAGTTTTGGATAAAGAATGGAATTCAATTCCCACTTCCTTTGCGCCGGGAAGTTCCAGGAAACTTATGGGCTTCTTCCCCTCATAATATATCTCCGAATAGGCTGCGTCATTTACCACAATAATGTTATGTTTTCTGGCAAATTCGATTACTTTTCTGAAAAAATCTCTACTGGCACAGCCTGCAGTGGGATTGTTCGGATAGTTGACAAAAATCATCTTGGTCTTCGTGGTTATCTCTTGGGGAATTGAATCCAAATCCGGTAGAAAATCGTTTTCTTCCAATAAAGGCATAAAGTAGGACGTCCCTCCGGCATAGATTGTCCCTATATTGTAGACGGGATAAGCCGGTTCCGGACAGAGAACCACATCACCTGCGTTAACAAATGCCAGATGAATGTGTCCAAGCCCTTCCTTGGAACCGATTAAAGCGTGAATTTCACTCTCAGTCTTCAATTCTACGCCAAAACGGACTTTGTACCAGCGGGCAATTGCCTGGCGAAACTCTAACAGTCCCGGGCCAAAAGGGTATCTATGGTATTTGGGCTCATCTATAGCCCTCTTCATAGCATCTCTGATATGTTGAGGTGTAGGTAAGTTTGGATCTCCTACACCGAAATCTATAATATCTACACCTTGTTGAATAGCCTTTTTCTTCTTTCGGTCAATCTCAATAAAAACATAGGGAGGTAACTGGGATAGCCTCTGGGAATAATCGAATTTCATTTCTTACTCCCTTTCAAACCCAGGAAGTCCTGCATATCATAAAATCCTGGTGGTTGCCTGATAATCCATTTTGCAGCCTCTACCGCTCCTCGGGCAAAGCAATCTCGGCTATGCGCCCGATGGGTCAACTCCAGCCTCTCACCCATTCCAGCAAAAATAATAGTATGCTCACCTACAATATCCCCAGCCCTCACAGCATGCATTCCTATCTCCTGAGGCTTTCGTGGCCCAACCATCCCCTTTCGTCCATAAACTCCTGCTTCCTTAAGATTCAAGTTTAGCGCTTGCGCGATAGTCTCTCCCAATTTCGTTGCTGTGCCCGAAGGGGCGTCTTTCTTCCGATTATGGTGAGATTCAATAATCTCTACATCATAACCTTTAAGTGACCTTGCCACACTGTCTACCAATTTAAATAGAAGATTTACTCCCAGGCTCATGTTGGGAGCCATAAGGAAAGGAATGGTTTTTGCTTTCTCTATGACCAATTTCTTCTCTTGTTCTGTATGGCCGGTAGTGCCTATGACCATAGCCTTGTTAAACCTTGAGGCGACTTCTAAATTCTCTAAACTCACCTGTGGATTTGTAAAGTCAATGACCACTTCTGCTCTGTCGATAATTTTCTCCAGATTATCAGTCACTTTAACTTTGGGTATGACTTCAGTTCCTAAAGCCTTGTTGGCTTTTGCCTCAATAGCTCCCACCAGTTCTGTCTCTTCATCCTGGCTGAGAATATCGATAATCCTTCGACCCATTCTTCCACAAGCACCGCAGACAATTACTTTAACCATAAGTTCCCCCTGAAATCCAAACTAACGTCTCCTTACGGAATTCCTTTTAGATAAGTTTATACTCTTTCAGTGTGGTTTTTAACTTTTTTAAATTTTCCTCAGACATCTTACATAGAGGCAACCTGATTTCTTCAGAAATCATCCCCATGAGGTTCATCGATGTCTTCACAGGAATAGGATTTGTTTCATAAAACATAGCCTCAAAGAGAGGAAGCATCTTCAAATGCATCTTTCTGGATTTATTAATATCGCCTTTATTAAAGGCTTCTACAAGTCCCACCACCGCCGCAGGTGCAATATTGGCAGCTACGGAAATTACCCCTTTGCCACCAACAGCAAGTATAGGGAAAGTCATAGTATCGTCTCCGGAAAGGACATCGAATTCCTCTCCACACTCCCTAACAATCTGACTTACCTGAGTAATATTGCCACTAGCTTCTTTCAACCCTATAATATTTTTGATCTTAGACAATTTCGCCGCAGTAGAAGAAATCATGTTGGTGCCAGTTCGTCCTGGCACATTATACATAATAATAGGAATATCCACAGTTTCGGCAATTTTTTTGAAATGTAAATAGAGCCCATTCTGGGTTGGTTTATTATAATACGGTGTAATAACCAAACATCCATCGGCTCCCACTTCCTTAGCAAACCGGGTCAGTTCAATTGCCTCATTTGTATTATTAGAACCCGTGCCGGCAATAACTTTTATACGTCCATTAACTGCCTTAACCACAGTCTCAATGACTAGCCTGTGTTCCTCATGCGAAAGAGTCGGCGATTCCCCCGTGGTTCCACAGGGAACAATGCCTGATGTTCCCTTCTTAATATGAAACTCCACTAGTTCTTTGAGTTTCTCCACATCAACCCGATTATTCTTGAACGGTGTTACCAGTGCCACAAAGGAACCTGAAAACATTATCGCACCTCCTCTATCCCAATTTTCAAGTTTCTACTTTTGTTGGGCGACCATCCCGATACATTGAGACAAACTGTCTCTCGCCCCTACAATAACATTTAAAAGATAGTTTGTGCTATGGAGTCCTTGCGAAAGCAAGGTCAAATACATCCCGCCCTTTCGGGCGGATTCCAGACTTTTCTGCGTCAAGAAATTCCTCAAGCGATGAACAAACTATCTTTTAATCCCAAGCCACCTCCCCTTCATAAACTACTCTAACCTCACCCTCAAGCCAAACACCTTTGAACTTTTCTATTCCTTTCATATTTTTTTTTATTACATATTCTACTTTTAAGGTCTCTCCACCTCGAGTATGAACTTCCACAGGAGAAGATACTTTCCCCTGCAAGCCTGAAATCAAAGCCGAAGCAACAGCACCCGTGCCACAAGCAAGAGTCTCATCTTCTACTCCTCGCTCATATGTTCTGATATAAATGGAGTTTCTCCCTTGCAAGGTAACGAAATTTACATTCGCCCCAGAAGGGATAAATCTTTGATGGTAACGAATCGCCCGTCCCAAATTCTTTACATCAACCTTATTCAGAGCAGGAACAAAGACTACCGCATGGGGAACGCCAGTGTTAATAAAATTAACTTTTTGAGAACCATGAGACTTAAGGGAAATCTTAAAATTCAGATTTATATCCGAGGGATTACCTAATCTTACCTTCACTTTTTTACCTTTAACCCATGCCTCCACATTCCCCGCTTTGGTCTCCATGACTGTGTTTGCAGAAGCAATTCCCTTAATAAATGCAAACCTGGCAAGGCACCGGGCACCATTACCACACATTTCCGGCTCACTGCCATCGGGATTAAAAATTCGCATTCTGTAGTCGGCCTTGCCCGCTCTCTCCAGAAGAATTAACCCATCAGCGCCAATTGAACAGCGCCGCTGGCAAAGATTAACTGCAAGTTTGGAGAGTCCACGAGGGAGTACCTTCTTCCTATTATCAATAATTATAAAATCATTGCCCCCGCTTTCCATCTTTGTAAAAGAGATCGAGCGTCTTCTCAATGTCATTCCTTCTCTCCAGCTTTTGTGTCCAACTAAAATAACTGTAGCAGCAAAGCGTAAGCTTTGCCTTCCTGTAGGGGACGGACTCTGTGCCGTCCCTTCCTTTGGGCGACCACTGAGTGTCGCCCCTACATTGCTGCAGAGCTAACGCTCTCTAGCTACATTCCTTTAATTAAATCCTGATAGGTCTCTCGCTTTCGTATAATATTATATGTTTCTTTCCTGACCAGAACCTCAGCAGGTCGACAACGAGAATTGTAATTAGAAGACATGGTAAACCCGTAAGCGCCAGCGCAGAATACGGCCAAAAGGTCTCCCGCAGATACTTTAGGCAGAGTCCTGTCCTTAGCAAAAAAATCACCCGACTCACATATAGGACCTACTATATCAGTCACCATTACCTTTCTGGCACCCGGAGGCCAAAGGGAAGGCCTTTCCAGTTGCCATCTCCCTTTTGCCACTTCCTCGAGTTTAACTGGCTTTATCTCATGGTAAGCATTGTACAGAGTTGGCCTGATAAAATCGGACATTCCTGCGTCAACCACAATAAATTTTTTGGAAAACATCTCTTTTATATAGAGAATTTTGGTTACCAGAATCCCTGCATTGCCCACTATAGCTCTTCCCGGCTCAAAGATTCCCCGGGAACTAATCTTTTTAATCAGAGGTATCAAAACACGAGCATAACTGGCAGGTGTAGGCGGCCTCTCGTTCCAATAAGTTATACCCAAACCTCCTCCCACATTCACATAATCAAGATTTATTCCAATCTTTTTCAGCTTATCGGAAACAGTGATTAGCTTTTTCACTCCTCTAATAAAGGGCCCTATCGTTGTAATCTGAGAACCGATGTGCATATGAATGCCACAGATTTCCAGATTTCCCAGCCTCTTCGCCAGTTTATAGCCTTCAACTGCTCTGGCCAATTCGAAACCAAACTTGCCCTTCTTTACCCCGGTAGCGATATAAGGATGTGTGTGGGGTTCGATATCAGGATTAATCCTTAAAGCAATTCTCGCTTTTTTCCCCAATCTCACAGCAACCCGGTTAAGTAGAGCCAATTCCTCGAATGAGTCTACATTAATCATTAGAATATCCGACTTAATGGCTAACTCCATCTCTTCTTTTGTCTTGCCGTTTCCATTAAGAATAATCTTCCGTCCGGGAACTCCCAGTCCCAGAGCTTGCTTGAGTTCTCCCAATGAAGCCACATCAGCACCGCTACCGGTATCAGTCAAAATTTTGCATAGAGTAGAGTTCGAGTTTGCTTTAAAAGCATAACATACGAGGTGTCTTATTTTTCCCAGTCCACTGTGGAAACTTCGGTAATTCTCCAGAAGAGTCCTGTGACTGTAGAGATAGAAAGGCGTCCCCACTTCGCCAGCTACCTTCTCTACAGAAACTCCCTCACAGAAGAGATGCCCATTCCCGTAACTAAAATGTCTCATTCTTATTTTTCCTTAACTTTTGACTTCTTAATCTGGTTCTTTACTTTCTCCGGAGCAGTTCCTCCCTGGGACTTACGGGATTCCACACACCTTCTTATATTAATAACATCAAAAAAATCCTCAGAAAATAGGGGCGAAAAAACTTTCAATTCCTTAACACTCAGCTCTTCCAGAGACTTACCTCTCCCCATAGAGTAGAGGACAATATCTCTTATAAGCTGATGAGCCTTTCGGAAGGGAACTCCCTTTCTGACTAAATAATCGGCTGCATCAGTAGCATTTAAATATCCTTCTTTAGTTAGCGAAAGCATCTTTTCTCGATTCAATTTTAGCGATGATATAAGTGGTGATAAAACTTCCAGGACATTTTTCAGAGTATCCACAGTATCGAATAATCTTTCCTTATCTTCCTGCATATCCCGATTATAAGAGAGGGGAAGTCCCTTCATCACTGTAAGCAGGGACTGGAGATTCCCGTAAATCCTGCCAGTCTTCCCCCGGATGAGTTCAGCAACATCGGGATTCTTCTTCTGGGGCATAATCGAAGAACCAGTACAAAAATCTTCATCCATTTCGATAAAAGAGAATTCTGGCGAGGACCAGATAACCAATTCCTCTGCCAACCTGGAAAGATGCATCATCAGCATTGCCCCGGTTGACAAAAACTCGATTACAAAATCACGATCGGAAACGGTATCTATGCTGTTCTCGCTAATTGAGGAGAATCCTAATTGCCTGGCAATAAACTCCCGATCAATGGAAAAACTTGTGCCTGCTAAAGCTCCCGCGCCCAAAGGCAAAACATTCATTCTCTCCAGACAATCTGCAAATCTCTCCCTGTCTCGTTTCAGCATAAAGAAGTATGCCATTAAGTGGTGTGAAAAAAGAACTGGCTGAGCATGTTGCAGATGAGTAAATCCTGGCATTATTACTTCCATATTCTTCTCAGACAATTTCACTATAGAATCCTGCAGATTTTTTATAAGTCCAGAAATCCTCTCTATCTCATTTCTTAAATACATTCTCATATCGAGGGAAACCTGGTCGTTGCGGCTCCTGGCAGTGTGCAGTCTGCCTCCGGACTCTCCTGTTTTCTCAATCAATCTTCTCTCAATAGCCATATGGATATCTTCATCTTGAGGAAGAAATCTAAATTTTCCCTTAGCAATTTCGTCTTCAATTTCCCGCAATCCTTTAAGAATCTTATCTCCTTCGCTTTTTGAGATAATTTTGCACTTTACCAGCATCTTACAATGGGCAATGCTTCCCGCAATATCGTAAGGTGCCAATCTTCTGTCGAAAGATATGGAAGATGTGAAACCAGAAGTATTAATCTTTTTCGATTTCTTATTTTTCATAAACCCTCCAATAATTGGAGTAGCACCGCTTGCGGTGCGTTGGCTTGCTCTGCGTTAACTAATCGCGAAACAAGTTTCGCTACTCCAAAAGACTCTGGAGTAGCAGAGCTTGCTCTATGCTCAAAACCCATCTTCTTTCATAGTAAAATCTATTACGGAATATTTCTCAAAGCAACTATCTATCCATTGCTGCCCTTTCTCACCAAGATAATCCCTATAACTGGAAAAGAGATACTCTCCCATTAGAGACACATAACTATGTTTTACAGGATTATAATTAGTATAATTCATCCTTCTCCAAAAATCGGCCTCATCACGAATGCATCGATCCCAATATTGGTACCAGCATTGCCTTCCGGATATCTTGTCCAACTTGTTAAGCTCTATGGCACTTTTTCCGGTCACCGACCCTACAAAGCGAGGTAGAAGTTCTCCCCTAAATGCTTTAATTAAAATGTGAAAATGATTGTCTAAAATCACCCACGCGCGCAAAATATATCCAAATTTCTTAATTGCAGAGTCTAAAGTAGATTTGATAAATTGCTTTTTTATATCGTTGTTAAACAATCTACTCTTCCTAAATGTCCCAACTGTAATGAAATAATTAGTATTATCAAGATAAATATGTGGCGGACGATGCTTATCGATAATCATTTATTTACGCGAAACAAGTTTCGCTACTCCAAATAATTGGAGTAGCACCGCTTGCGGTGCGTTGGCTTGCTCTGCGTTAACTAATCGCGAAACAAGTTTCGCTACTCCTTTCTATCTATCAATGCTTTCACTTCCAAGGGCAATCCCAACAGGTCAATAAATCCTCTGGCAGAAGTGCGATCAAACTTATCTTCAGCTCCATAAGTAGCCAGTCTCTTCTGATAAAAGGAGTAAGGAGATTTTCTGCCCACAACCCAGAGATTCCCTTTGTACAGCTTCACTCTAACAGTTCCCGTAACCTTCTCCTGAGTTGCACAAACAAAAGCATCTATTGTCTTCTTAAGCGCTGACTCCCAGAGCCCACAATAGACCAGTTCTGCATAGCGGAGAGCAATCAATTCCTTATAATGGAAAGTATCCCTATCGAGGGTTAAACTCTCCAATTCCCGATGCGCTAAATATAGAATTGTTGCTGCGGGAGCTTCATAAATTTCCCTGGATTTGATTCCCACCACTCTATTCTCCACCAGGTCGACGCGACCAATCCCATGAGCTCCACCTATTCTGTTCAGCTTTTTGATCAACTCTACCGGCGAGAATAACTTCCCATCTATCTTAGTGGGAATTCCCTGTTTAAAATATATATCTAAATAGACAGGCTTGGAAGGTGCCTTTTCCGGAGGAGTGGTTATCTGATATACATCCTCTGGAGGCTCCTTCCAGGGGTCCTCCAATGGTCCGCATTCAATACAGACTCCCCAGAGATTCCTGTCAATACTATAGAGTTTCTCTTTCCCCGTAGAGACGGGAATCTTATACCTCTTAGCATATTCCACCTCTTCTTGACGCGATACCATCTCCCATTCCCTCAAAGGAGCCAATATCTTCAGTTCAGGATCCAACGCTTTAAAAGTCAACTCAAACCTCACCTGGTCGTTTCCCTTTCCTGTGCATCCATGGGCCACTGCGTCTGCTTTCTCTCTTTTAGCTATTTCTACCAATTTTTTAGCAATCAGAGGCCGGGAAAGTGCTGCAGAGAGAAGATATTTACCTTCGTAAACAGCATTGGCCTTGAGGGTGGGGAATATATAATCCCGGACAAATTCTCCTTTCAAATCCTGAACATAGACCTTAGAAGCGCCAGCAGCTATTGCCTTCCGTTTCAAATCCGAAACTGTGTGCACAGCCTTTCCGGCAAGCTCAAACTGACCCACATCCGCAGCAAAGGCCACCACCTGGCAACCATAGTTTTGTCTCAGCCAGTGAATTATTATGGAAGTATCCAGCCCTCCTGAATAGGCTAAAACAACCTTGTTTACCTTTTCCATCACACCCCCTGTTAAGAACTTAGAATTTTATCTAAGGTATTTACTAATTTATCTATATCGTTATTATCAATTATCAAGGGAGGTAGAAATCTCAGAACCTTCTTCTGAGTGCAATTAATAAGGATTCCTTGTTCCAGACACTTCTTTACAATCTCCTCTCCCTCTTCTTTTAACTCCATTCCCACCATTAAGCCCAATCCCCGCACTTGTTTAATCCTCTTAGGATATTTAGATTTTAATTCATTCAGACGCTTCATGAAATAGTTGCCTGTCACTTTCACATTGTTCAACAACTTACCATTCAGTAGTTTAGCTGCTGCCAGTCCTGCAGCGATGGAGACCGGATTTCCTCCAAATGTTGAGCCATGGTTACCATATCCGAAAAGCTTAGCTATTCTATCCTTAGAGATAGTTGCCCCCAAGGGCAATCCACCACCCACTCCCTTAGCTAAAGTCAAAATATCAGGTTTTATCCCGTAGTGCTGATATGCAAACATTTTCCCTGTCCGACCCATCCCTGACTGTATCTCGTCAAAAATTAAAAGGAGCTCAAATTTATTACATAACCTGCGTAACCCTCTGAGGAACTCTCCAGTAGCCACCCGAACACCCCCCTCTCCCTGAACAGGCTCCACCATTATCGCACAAGTATTACTATCAATTGCTTTTTCCACTGTAGAAAGCTCATTAAACTTTGCCTGCTTAAACCCGGATAATAGAGGAGTAAAACCCTTGTGAAACTTTTTCTGCTTAGTAGCTGAGAGAGTAGCCAGCGTTCTCCCGTGGAAAGAGTTGTCAAAAACAATAATTTTGTATTTAGCCTTCCGCTTTCCTCCTCGCAGATGACCGTATTTCCTGACAAGTTTTATCGCACATTCATTGGCTTCTGCTCCACTATTGGAAAAGAAGACTTTGCCCGGAATAGATAATTTCACCAACTTCCGAGCCAGCTCAACCTGTAGATGGTCATAGTATAGATTCGAAATATGCAAATGCTTTATTATTTGCTCCTTTATTGCCTTCAGAATCTGGGGATGACAATGCCCTAAATTATTCACCGACAGACCGCTAAAAAAGTCAAGATATCTCTTGCCTTCTTTAGACCAGATATATTTCCCTTTAGCCCTGTTAACTGTTAGCGGGTAACGTTTATACGTCCCCATAATAAATTTTTTATCGGAAACCATCAAATCTCCCATTAGTTCTACCCAGAATAAAAATTACCTTATAGTATACCAAAAAAAGAAAAAAATAGCAATAATGGGCGTGTAGTGTAGCCCTTTATGGGCGTAATTTTAACGGGGACAAACCCCTACACTACCAATAGAGTAGAGAGTTCCGGCGACCACCCCGCTTGTACGGGGCACCTACAAGTTATTCCTATTCGTTAATACATAGAAGTATTTTCTATGTTCATCCAAAAAAGACTTTAATCTCCCTTCGCGAATTGCCCGAAAAATCTCCTTTGTATTTTCTTCTCCTTTCATATCATAGGTAAAACTACTTCCTTTTATGGGATAATCTTGTTTTAAGTTCTCCGGAAGTCTTATGTACTCAGAATCGGGCAAGATGACAAATAAAGTCTTTGGTGATGCCTTTTCACCTTCTAGATAATCGTAAGCCAAACCTATCTGGTCTCCATAGTAGATCCCATCCAAAAACCGAGAAGTGTAGATAGTTAACCAAACCCTTGGGCCTCTGCCGAGTCCCAGGGTGATAACTTTGTCTTCCGTACTAACTCCTTTAAGGTATTTCAAGCTCAGCTCTTTCCAGGGGTCGGGTGTTGTTGCCGGGATAATCCCTCCAATAAAAATAAAAGCAATCGTTACCATTGTACAGGCTATCGTCGGTGGAATTAGTGAGAAGATCCGCCTCTTATAAAATCTTCCCAGAAGAATACTCCCTCCCAGTATAACTATCAACGCCAATAAGGAAAATGCGAAACCATAATACCCAAAGGAATAAATAGCAACAGTTAAAAAGAGTAAAACCAAACCTAAAAGTATAAACAATGCTAAAATAAAAAGGACCATTAATTTGAAAATTCTATTCCTGAAAGCACCTTGCTCCTCAATCCTCACCAGATACTCTCCGCTAAGAAGCGCTAAAGCCGGAGAAAGAGGAAGCAAATATCGGGAATGGCCAGAAGAGACAAAAAAAGTAAACATGCCAAAGGTTACAGCTAACCAGAGAAAGAGGAATGTAATTTCATTTCTATTATTCTCCTTTTTCCTGGTTGAGAGAATACCAATAAGAAGAAAAATAGACCAGGGGAAAAAATGTCTTAACAATGTACCCAAATAGTAACCAATGTTGGAAAGTAAATCTATCGAAGACCTGTCCACTCTATTGACTAATTCCGAGAAAAAGAAAGAATTTATGAATTTATTTCCATGAAGAAGAGACATTGCCAAAGGCCAGGGAACTACTATCAACAGAAAAAATATGAACGGCCAGGGAGAAAAAATATCTTTTAAAACCGGCCTATTCTTTGGAAAAACCGATAATAGTACCACTATGGATATCAAGGGAATCAAAAAACCAGGAGGGCCTTTAGTCATAGTGGCCAGCCCCATAGCTATAAATGAGAAGATAAAGTACGAACGCCGCTTCTTTTGTCCAAAAAATCCTTTGGCAAAAAAGAGCAGGGAAAGGGCTATAAAAAAGGTGAGCACCATATCTGTCCTGGCAGCTCGCGCGTTAAGGAAATAGAGCGGACTGGAAAGTAGAGCAAGCGCAGAGAAGAGTGCTCCTTTGGAATTACCGAAAAGAATCAGCGAGAAATAGTAAATGAGTAGTATACCAGAAGCAGCGAAAATGGCCGATGGCAAGCGCCCGGAAAATATGTTAACTCCAAAAACCTTAAAAGAGAGAGCGACAAGCCAATAGAATAGTATGGGCTTCTGAAACCTCACTTCCTGGCCTTCAAAGACTGGTGTTATCCAATCCCCGCTTTTAACCATATTTAAGCCGGAACTGAGGTAATAAGTCTCATCACTCTGGTGAGTGGTTATCTCCGAAAAACCCGAACAGAATAGAGCAAAAGATGCTACAGCGAGAATAAAATATATTTCTTTCCCTTTAATAAATCCCAATGCTTTCGTTTTTAAGTTCATCAGCTTTCCCGCTCAAGCCGGTTTCTGTTTCTTCCCATAAATGAGAATTATGTTTCTAAGATAAATAAACGAACCAACCGACTGTCCCAGAATAAATACCGGGTCCTTCCTGTGGATGGCATAAGTTAGAAGGAGAAGCCCACCGGAAAGGCTGAAGAACCAGAAAATATTGGGAATGTAGCTCTCCTTTCTTCTTTCCGAGGCAATCCACTGAAAAAGGAACCTCATAAAAAACATCGCCTGAGCAAAAAAACCTAATATTAACCAGTAGTTCATAATCTACTCCTTAATTTTATAATTTAGTCTTCTTTTCTTCATCCACACTACTGCCAAAAGGTCAATAAACGCTTTAAACACTCTATTCCAGACGCCGTACTTTGTCTTTCCATAAAGTCGGGGATGATGGTCAACTTCCACCTCCATAACTTTAGCCCCTTCCCATTTAAGAAGAGTGGGAAGGAAGCGATGCATTCCATCAAAAAGTTTCAGTCTGGACAAGAACTTTCTCTTATAGGCTCTGAGCGTGCAGCCCACATCTATAATATTTTCTTTAGTTGCTTTATTTCGGACATAATTGGCTATCCTGGAAGAAATAATCCTTAACCAGGGGTCGTGCCTGCCACTTCGCACCCCGCAGACCACATCATAATCTACTATCCGTTCAAGAAGCTTGGGAATATCCTGAGGGTCGTTTTGCATATCAGCATCCATAGTAATTACAATGTCTCCCTGGGCCATAGAAAATCCTGCATCTAGAGCAGCTGTTAGACCACAATTTCTTTCAAATTCTACTACCCTCAATTGTTCATATTTTCTCTTTAGAGCCTTAAGAACCTCATCACTCCCATCCCTGCTTCCATCATTCACACAGATTATCTCATATTCTTTCTGAAGCGAATCCATAACCTCAGTGAGGGAGTTTAATAAAATCTCGAGATTATCCCTTTCGTTATAAACAGGAATCACAACCGAATAATCCATCACATACCACCACTTGTAGCAGCAAAGCGTAAGCTTTGCTTCCTTTCGGGCGGCCACGGAGTGCCGCCCCTACTCTATTATTTTCGTTCCTTCCAATTTCATCTGTTTATCAATGAGAGGTGAAAGAGCATCTTTTTTTCGACCATCAAGGACATCTATCTCTTTTACACCTTTCTGGAGGGCTTGGACGCAGGAATTTATCTTAGGAATCATCCCCGCAGTAATCGTTCCCTTTCTCACCAGCTCCTCAACCTCTTTTATTTTTATCTGTTCGATTACAGACTTCTCATCTTGAGGATTTTCCAGAATGCCGGGCACATCAGTTAAGAAGACTAATCTTTCTGCTCCAATATTTGCTGAAAATTGGGAGGCAAAGATATCGGCATTGATGTTATAAGTGACTCCTTTCTTATCCATAGCCATAGGAGAGATAACCGGGATGAAACCATTATCCAAAAGGATGTGTAGAATTTCAGGATTTACCCTCTCCACTTCAGCCACATATCCCAGATCATGTTTTCCTTCCAGCTTCTTCGCTTCTACTAAAAAAGCATCCTTCCCTGAAATGCCCACAGCCCTCCCTCCCAAAAGATTAATCCTCCTCACTATCCTGCGATTTATACCTGCCAGAACCATTTCCACAATTTCCAGACTTTCACCATCTGTGTACCTTTGTCCTTTGACAAATCTCGTCTTCTTACCCAAACCACCCAGCTTTTCAGTAATTTCCAGCCCACCACCATGAACAATGACTGGATGTTTCCCTCCCTTTGCCAGCGAGATAACATTTTCCAGGTGACTATCCAACACTGCCTGTTTCAAAAGTTTCCCGCCAATCTTTATTACTAATAATTCTTTCAATATTCCCCCTCTCTCATTGGTTCTATCTGGAAAGACTTCCCATCAGTTCTTATAACGATAGCGCCATTCTTAGAAGTAGAGAAAAATTTTATCTTACTATACCTTTCTTCCAATTTTCTAACTTGAAATTTGGTTGGTATTATACCATATTTAGGAGCCACTTTATATAAGAATTTTGGAGATACCATCCCTCTACCATGATTAGGTATCTGCAGAATATCGCTTTCAATCTCTTCTCTGGTTAACTCCTCCTGGACCTCATAATCAATATCTCCTGTGAATAAAATTCCAAAATCTCTGTAGCTCAACTTCATAACCAAAGAATTACTATCAATATTCTCTCTCATAATTCTGGGATTCAGAATATGAAGTTTTACATCTTTATATTCAACTTTTTCGTCATAAGCTATATATTTCAGGGGAATTCTCTTCTCTTTGATAATCTGAAAGAACTCATCAACAAGGTCATCATTGTAATTTTGTCCATTATAGTACACTTTTTTTACTTTAAATTTTTTCAAAATAGGAATTAAACCTCTTATATGGTTATAATGGGGGTGAGTCAAAAAGATAGCGTCTATCCTGGAGACGCCATTTTTCAATAAGCAAGGAATTACTACTTTTTCTCCTATATCGAATTTTCCTATTACGCCACCACCGTCTATTAATATGTCTCTCCTGTCAGGCAGTCTAAGGTGGATGGCATCTCCCTGTCCTACATCGAGAAAAGTAATCGATAGATTATGAGAAGGTAATAGTTTCTTTCCAGTTATTGAGAACAGAAAAATAAGGGGAAAAAACAAGAGAAGCCTGCGAGCAAAGCGGGAAGATTCTATTTTCGGCAAAAAGACAAAGAAAAGGTAGTAAGCTAACAAAAATATAAGAGAAGGACTCACTACGTATTTAAACGAGAATGGTAATGAAGCAAAAAATCCAACACATCTGAGTAGAATAATTATGAATAGCCTGTTAATTGTGTTAATGACCTGAGCAAGCCCCAGTGAGAAAAGACCAAATATTGACGCGGCAAATCCCAGGGCTATAATTATAGCAACCTGAGGAACAACCAGAATGTTGGAGATTAGAGCAATTAAGGAAATTTTATTAAAGTAGAAGGCAACTATGGGATAGACACCAACCAATGCTCCAGCAGAGACTCCCAGCGAAGTTAAAATGTAAGTAATGAACTTACGAGGTTTACTGAAACGAAAATAACCCAGGAAATGGGGAGTAAGATAGAGGATTCCTAAGGTTGCCATAAATGAGAGTTGAAACCCAACATCAAATAGAGTAAAAGGATTCAACAGTAGAATAATCAAAGCAGCCAGAGCTAAACTATTATATAGATGTTTATCCCGTTCCAAAAGAATTGCCACCAGCCCGCAGGTAGCCATAATCGATGCCCTTATAGCAGAGGGCCGACCACCAGCCACCTGAGCATATAGAATGACCACCAATATTGTCAAAAAATAGGTTGTCTTTTTGGGAATTCCCATTACCCGAAAGAAGGCATAGAATATGAAAAGGACTAACCCAACGTGCAACCCGCTCACAGCCAATGTGTGGATTACTCCGGCATCAGTAAATATCCCTTGAATCTGTCTGGGTAAAGCAGTTCTCTCTCCCAGCATCACCCCCGCAAGAATTGAAGATTCCAATTGAGGCAGGGTGTTCTTGATAACGAATTCTATTCTTCTTCGAATTCTTAAAATAACCGAACGGAAGATGCCTATCTTTCCCCGCCCTGATATTTCAATATCTTCACTCCTGTAGACGGAAAAAAGCGAATGGATATTCCGATAGCTTAGATATTTTCGATAGTCGAATACTCCCGGGTTAGTTAACGCAAAAGGAGAGGAAAGTCTACCATAAATGTTCAGTCTATCTCCATAATTTATCTGGATAGGCTCAGAAGTATAGAGAAAGACCTGCGTTTTTCCTGTTACTTCTATTTCTCTCTTATCAGTGGTTAATCTTTCGCAAGCTAAAACAAAATTGATTTTTTCTGATGCCTTATTAGGAATTGAAACTACAACACCAGTAAGACGACTTCTCTTCGGAGTTTGAAAAGAAATACAGCGGCTTATCTCATCAGGAGGTAGAAGGCGGGTTCCCAAATGTCGAGCAATACCCAAAGCGAGGAAGGCTAAAACGGAAAAGATTAAAACAATAGTTCCTGGTTTTCGCTGAAGAATAAAATAGAAAATTGAAGCCAGTCCGAAGAAAGATAAAAAAATTATTAGAAACCAGAAATATTTAGCTCCCGCGAAGAAATTGCCCAGGAGAATTCCTAAAATATAGCTGATAACAGTCAAGATGAGTGGCGTTAAACCAAATCTCCTCATTCATTGTCCTTGTGTGAGGCCGATTCAGTTGATACGAATCTCTGAGATAGGAGAAATGTGGTGAGATTTACTATTAAGCAGGATTTCTTTTGTATAATTATTTTTCCATGATAATAGGGTTTCTCAAATTAACTATTCCCTCAGCAATAGACTCAATCACATCGCCCGGCTGAAGCCCTTCTTCAGGACCTGCTGGAGGACTGGCCGTGGAAAATATGTCTCCCGGCTCCAAAGTCATAATATCGCTTAAGAATTCGAGAATTTCCGGTATCTTAAAAATTAAATTCTTCGTGTTCGATTCGCACTCGACTTTGCCATTTCTCTTTCTAATCATTTTCACATTATGTGGGTCAGGAACTTCATCCTTAGTCACAATCCAGGGACCCATAGGGCAAAAAGTGTCAAACGCCTTGCACCTCTGCTGGTACATTACATGGCCTGGCTGAATCATCTCTATATCGTGAGCTGTGACATCTACAATCATTGTATATCCAAAAATATAATCATACGCTTTCTCTTTGGGAATATGCTTGCCCTTCTTCCCAATCACTACAGTGAACTCCCACTCCTGGAAAAGACATTTAGAAGTTGTCCCCGGCCATTTCCCGCCTTTCGGTATGACAATAGGCTCATCAGGACCTGTCACCGTGGATTGGGCTCTGATAAAAAAGATAGGAACCTCAGGCTTGGGATAACCCAACTGCTTGCGATAGTCTTCATAATTTATGCCAATACAGACTATCTTAGGCGGTCTCGGTATGGGAGCTTTCAATTTCACTTTTTCCAGGGGAAAAACAGCACCCGGCACATTGAATTTTTCACCTTCAACATAACCAACTATCTCTTTGGCTGCTTTAAGCGCGGGCTCTCCAGCTGCAATAAATTCCACCATGGAAACGGGTACAGTCCGGCAGGCGGTTTCCTCGGGATTGGTAACCTTTTTAACCTTGGATAAATAGCTAATACATGCTCCATTCAGGTCTATCACATTATTATCCACGACCACACCAACTCTTAACCTTCCTCTTTCTTCAAAAGTTACAAATTTCATAATACGCCCCCCTTTTTAAAACAAAATTAACTAATTTAATTTAGCACACCAACCAATAAAAAGTCAAGTACTCTTTTTTGAATCCATAGGCCCCTTGTTTATGCTAAACTAGAAGTTTAGATCATAATCTGATTCCTCTATGTGTTAAAGCACATAGCTTTTTAATGTTGAACTCTTATGGCTACCAGTATCCTCATTACCGTCTCATCTATTCTCTGACGCTCCTCAAAGAAGGCAGCATCTCCATAATAATTCCTTTTGCCGAACTCCCCGGCAAAATCGAAAGATAATATATCGTTAAATCTGTATCCCAGGCCTCCAGTAAAGGAGACCATCTGAAACTCTTTACTGCCATAAAAGGGTTGAAAATAGAAACCATATCTTAAACAAAGAGCATCTCTCAGGTAGTGCTCTGCACCAATACGAAATTCAAAGGTATCCCGGTAATTGGTTCCCGATTTAAATCTCGACCATTCGCTAAAGATAATCTCAGCCGCTATTGTGGTAGAGATTTCATCAATGAAAGTATAGGCTACACCAAGGCCGTAAGACAGAGGAAATTTCAGCTCTGTTTTGCCTTCTTCTTTGGACGTAGGATAATCTGCTTCCCATTTATCATTGACTTTTCCCTTTGTGTTAACAATAAATCCAGCTCTAAACTCATCAGTGAAATAAAGCATTCCTCCGAGCGTGAAGTTAAAACCAGAAATCTTTGATTTGAGCTCGGTTACGGCAGTTGGAGGAGAAGCGTAAATAGTCGAACTGCTCTTAAGACTACTCTCTCCTTCCAAGAAGTTAATCGTTCCACCTATATATAAATATGGCGTGGGCTTCCATGCTCCTCCTAAACTATAGGCATAGAGGGTTCCTTTTCCATTGATACTGGCAGAGCCAATTTTCTCGCCCGGCGAGCCTGCATCAAAGATGGACTTCTCATGCTGGTAATTGTTGTCGTATAAGGGAGCAAGCCCTAAAGCCAGCATTAACTTTCTTTTAACCGGGAAAGCAACTACAGCACTGTTGAGTTGAAAATAGTAATGAGAATTAAAATAAGTCAATTCATCTTCTGTAACCACTTTTTCTACAACCGGCGCTATTCCCAGGGCTAATGAAAATTCCTTCTTCTCCAAAACCCCGAGACAGGAGGGATTTACAAAGATAGAAGAAGAATCGGTTGCACTGGCAATTGATGTCCCTCCCATTCCCATAGATCGAGCCCCAATTCCAGAAATGGGATCTCCTAAGTGAGAAACTCCCAGATAAGTAAGCGCGTCAACTCTCGAAACCAAAAAACAAAAAATACTAACCAACACAAAAACAATTCTCTCTTTTTTCATCTTTCCTTTGTACCCCACCTATTTTCGAAGTTTCTGATGGTCTCACCACTTCACATCCCACTGTAACCTGAACACGTGTCTTCTGCTTCCGATTATCTTATCTAACTCTTCTTTATTTTCCGGACTGCTTATGCCATAATCATTGTAATAGCGTGTATTTTCATATTTAATCCATAGCCTGGTATTTTTTGTAATTTCTTGTGTTACCATTAAGTAGTACCTTACACCTTTACCATAAGTCCACCAATGGAAGGGAGTCAAACCCATAGGCCATAAGAATTCAATTTCGCTCATAGCAACTCCTGGCTCAGCTTCGAAGAAGATGAGCCTCCCTTCAAGTTTTAACTTACGAGTTGCATTGTATTTGAGGTCGCCAAAAATTAAGTGTCCTCTATCCACTTGCTTAAGCTCATAAATACTATTCTTTCTCCCATCCCACCTTACCTTAAACCTCACCTTGCCATCCGGATTCCAGGTAACCTGCACTCTCGTTTTCTTCCAGCTCTGGTATAAATCTCTATTTTCTATCTTTTTATCATACCAGTGGTTCCACTGTCGGAAATATAGTTCCAGCTTCCTTGATACTCTTTGTTTAATATTGAACCAGAACTCCTTATCCTTTGTGGGCATTAAATTATCTTCTCTCCAAGGATGGCCAACAGGCCTAAAATAAATTTGCACTTCTCTCTCTCTATCCTCATACTTTCCACCAAGGAATACTCCATTTTCATTCCAGTCTTCATCTTTACGCCCAACTATAGTGGTGGCACTACTATGTTCGTTATAGTAATCTGGGTCATATTTATAGATAATCGCCCATAAAGTAAAGTTGCTTAATTTGAGCATAGGCTGAACCAACCATGCTTCACCATAACTTATGCACTTGGCATATTCAGCGTAAAGATTCAATTTTTTATACCAGGTATTAAAATCGAACCCGAAAACCCTGTTCCTCTCTCCTCGAAATAGATAGTATCCTTTCTCTTCCGATGGATTAATACTGGGGCTATATTTACTCTGGTAACCCATAAAACCAATCTGTGAATCTCTTAAGAAATTAAAGGCTATCCTACCGCCAATCAGTTCCTCAGTCAACTTGTCGTTTCTCTCCAGTTCTTTATCACTGGTAATATATCCCATATTTGCTCTAATAGCGACCAGGCTCTCTTTCACAGTACCATCTGGATTCAAGGACGCATCAAGCTTCTTATTCGAATAGAAGAAACCCAAGTCGAATTGTTTTATTCTTTTATTTACTGCCACTCCTCTGAAACAAACATTTGGTGCTGTCCCTTTATCCTCAGCAATACCTTTTGCTTTAATCTTTACTGGTCTGACCAATTCTGTTGCCAGAGGATAATAGAAAATTAATCCCTGATTATACTGAAGCTTATAATTCCCAATGACTATCTTATCAAAGGAATAAACATCTCGCATTACCAGCCAATATTTGGTCAAATAGTATTTCCAGAGATTATGAAAACTAATTGCAGGTTCCGAACCACTGTCTGACTGAGCACCCCCGTGACGAAGGACCCACCCGGCTTCATAGTGATTTCCATATTTCAACCTTGTGCGATTATAAACATATGGGGGATTCTGAAATTTAGGGTCAGCATTAAGATAAGCTTCACTATCCGGCTTTGCCATCTTCATTCTCCATCGGAAATCACCTTGCAGGGCTACAGGCACTCCTATTGGTTCAACCTTAATATAGGGAGCTATTCCCTCAAATATCTCATCACTCATCCCTGGCACATTCTTAAGTTCTTCCACTTCTGTAAATCCCCTCTGTTGGCGATAGAGAATGACTGCCCTTGCCAAGCGCGAATCAATTACAGGAAGCTTTAACAATTGGTCGAAAGAGACAGTATTTAAATCGAGTGGATGGTCTTTCAACTCAGCAAGTTCTTCCTTATCCACTGCCCCGGGAGATATTGTCTCTGCCTCATCCTCTTCAAATGCAACTTGACCTATCACTGGTGAACCCAGATTGGTCATCGAAATTATAAACGAAACAAAGATAATAGCAACAATTCTTACCATCATTACTGGTCGGGCACTCTTTAGAGTGCCAATTAATTTTGCATAGTCTGGTTGCCCAAATGTAGAGAGAAAGAGAACAAATGCTGACCGTTCAGGAAAGGATGACTCAAAAATGCATAATCGAATTTGAATATGTTCCAGCGAAAGCCAAAACCTCCAGTAAATCTCGCTGGGTCGTTCCCTATCCCGACACGCAAAGTAAAATTTCTATTCAGGATGACCTCAAAACCAGCTCTTATCTCAGGCTCAACCATTATCGAACTCATTGGTAGATGCAAATCGAGAGAGGTAATGTAACCAGAAAGAGGCTGAAAAGATACCCCCACCCTAATCATCTGGGCTAAAT
>Ga0307377_10001851_pt1 | contig 25845 bp, 16 predicted proteins | sample TR3MG_FD_202535 | JGI IMG/M metagenome (GOLD analysis project Ga0307377, IMG submission 202535) | Soil microbial communities from Risofladan, Vaasa, Finland - TR-3 | ecosystem: Environmental > Terrestrial > Soil > Coastal area > Acid sulfate soil | place: Finland: Risofladan, Vaasa | collected... | reverse complement strand
TTTCTTTATTTTTTGCAATATTTTCTTTTGCCTTATCTATATCTTCTAGCTTAGTTAGCTGAATTTGAGAGATCATAATAGATTTTACCTCATCTGACTTAAAACCACCGTTTTCTCTCGCTATCTTCGCAATTTTTGATGCAGCGGCTACAACTGAGGGTTCTTCAGTAACCATAGGAATGATATAGTCTTTACTATTTATCTTAAAATTAAAAGCGATTCCCAATGGTAGTTGATAACTTCCTACCACATTTTCTATTAAACGATCAATTTGAGATGGTGAAAAATATCCTAATGTCCTCATCAATTCAAATTCTTCTTGATTTAAATCTAACAGCTTAACTAATTGGCGCTGCCTCTCCTCTAAGGACAATTTATAGAAACCTGAAATATCTGAACTAAAATCAGTCAACTCATCGTTCACTCCTTTATTAATTATAATTGTATCTACCGCTTCTTATAAAATCGTTATATTTTAAGGTAAATGTGATTGTTTATTAATAATTGCACGAGTTTTTATAAGAAAAATATTGAAAGAAAAAACACAATCAGCAACAAGGATTAATAGATATAAATTAATAAATGTTCTGAACGGGATAATACATAGGACTCCAATTTAACAACCCGATTGCGTTGAAGTTTGTTTCTTCTTTATTCTCAAGCCGCCTTATTTCGTATTCTAAACAGGATCCTTCTTTCACATTACCGGCAATCCTTACTAAACCGTTATAAAGATAGTTAAGTTTGTTTTCGTTAGGGTTTACTATTGGTTCTGACTTTAACACCGCATACAATGGAAAAAACTTCTCGTGGAATCCCGTATGACCCTTTGGACAATGATTTAATCCTTCAATATTAGGAAGTATGCATCCTTCGTCGCAGAAATGAAGCGTAAAACCTCGGTTGTTATTTTTTTCGTGCTCAACAATTTTGCCTAAAACTGTTTTTAGTGAGGACTCACCTGCCTTTATTTGTTCGTATTCTTGAATAGTCTTAAGTTCTTTATTATTGATGAAATCGTTGATTTGAGGTGATTGATTTACGATTTTTTTAAATCCTTTTTTGAATTTTAGTAGTCCAGAAATACAAGTAGCTCCTGAGCCATAAGAGCCGAAATAAACGACATCGTTAACGCGTCCATATTCTTCTAAAATGAAGACTATTTGCGCCCAAATAGAAGCATTATACATATTTCCAAAATGAGAAGGAACCCTTAACTGTGGAAGTACTTTTTCTGTGAAATTCCCTATAAGTTTATGTGAGATATTTTCCAATGTTTCCGATGAATAACCTCTCTCTCTTAACTTCAAATATAACCACTCAGGTAAAACTGTAATATCGTGCATAAACGCATCGAGTTTCTTAAGTATGGAAGATTTAATTTGATTCAAATTTAATTTTGGAAGATCATTAATATGTCTTATCCAGCGTTTTTGAATTATCTCTTGCATGCATTTAATGGGTAACTTTGAGAAAGGGGCGTGAAATGTATAATAATCTGCGTGAAAGTCGCCAATATTCTTTACCAAATCGTCATAAGCTTTTAATTGGAAATCAAGATATGTCTTTACTGAATATTGACCAAAAACTTTAGCGTTTATTTCATTAGCTGCGCGGTAAAAATCGTCAACATTTCCCGATACCTTACCGAACTTCTCACTGAAAGTAGCAACTCTAGGGTTCTTTGAAATTACTAAAGCAACCGCTCCTGAGCCTTGAGTTGCTTCGCTTGGAGAACCCAGGTGATAGGATGATATGTCTGCGCTTATGACAAGCGCTTTTTTTATTATGTCTTTTTCGACTAAAGCAATAGCATTGAGGAGGGCTAGTGTACCTCCAGCGCAGGCGTTGTATGAATCCATCGTAAGCGCGTTGGGCGATATCTCTAACAATTCGGCGAAGATGTTCGAAACCGACTTCACAGCATAGGTAATGGTTTCCGTTCCTACAAATAACGCATCTATGCTTTTAGGAGATATTCCCCCCTTTAATAGTGCTTGATATCCTGCTTTTAATCCCAACGAAATGATATCCTCGTTAACTTCGGGCACTCTCATTTCGTGAACCATCAATCCTTTCTGAAATTTCCCCGGATCAATGTTCCGCTGTTGAGCTAAGTCATCTAACTTTATGTAGTATTTTGGTGCGTAAAAACCTACGCTATCGATACCAATGTTCCCAAACAAATAATCATTACCAATCATAAGCAATCCACTTCGAATTTCTCAATAAATATTGTAATTTAAACGAGATTAAATTATTTCCTCTTATAACAGATTAAATTATTTCCTCTTATAACAGATAAATTATTTCAACTATTTGATAAATAATTTTGATTTACTAAAATAATCTTCTAGTTAAATGTTATTGATACTAAGCAAGGTGGTTATTTAAAAATTCCTCGTTGTTTACTACTTTCAACAGTTCATACTCGGAATTGTATTTTTTAGGTAATGACAAGAAGTGTTTTCTCGTGTTGTGTATTTAAAAGAGTATTTCAGTTTGGAACTCAAGTTTTTGTTTTTGTTTTACTATTCTTTTTGGTTGCTGTGTTGCGGTTTTTACGAGAGGAAAATTACAAGAAAACAGCATAACACTCAGAAATTAGACTATGAACGAGAGAGAGAAAAGAGAGAGAAGGAATGACGAATTCATGATTATAAATACATTAAAGTCTTCAGAAAAAAACCAAACTACTTTTCTCGACTTAAAATTTCTAGATATGTTCATAAAAAATAGATTGTAAGAGCGAGACCTAATATTTTGACTATTCTACATACAAATCAAAATTATAATATGGTATTCACAATAATTATAATTATATAAGCAGTCTTCATCGTAAAAATCTCTTTAAGAGTTATGACATCTTGGAAGAATTGAAAGGCATGGCAGAAAAAAAATTGCCCAAACATGTTGGTTTAATTTTGGACGGAATTTAGAAGTGCTTTCCACTTTTAAACGGTAACCGCCGTTGGGCAGCAAAAAATCTGTTTGGTATTAATGTTGGTCATCTTATTGGGTACCAAAATTTAAGAGAGAGGCTTTTCGATTTTTTTGAAGCAGGCATACATTATTTAAGTATTTATGCCTTGTCGCTAGAGAACTTAAGAAAAAGAAGCGAAGTGGAGATTAAGTATATTTTTGGAATTATTTTAGATGCAGTTGACGCAGTAGTAAAGGAAGCGACTGTCAAACAAGAGAAAGTGAATTTTAATGTAATCGGACGTATTCATTTATTACCTGAGGAAGTGAGAAATAAAATTAAAGAGTTAATTGATTTTACTAAAGATAACGATAATAATTTCATTAATTTATGTATAATGTACGATGGACAAGAAGAGATCGTAGATGCAGTAAAAGAAATTATTAAAAATGGTATTAAAGAAGAAGAAATTAATAGAGAGGTTATTAAAAAACACCTCTATACTCGAAATTTTCCTGAAGTAGATTACATCATACGGACGGGAATGGAAGACGGTGCAAGGATTTCAGGTTTTTTATTGTGGGACGCATCTTACGCAGAATTTAAGTTTAGAACGGATTTATGGCCTGATTATAGTAAAGAGATGGTTATAGAAGATTTAAAAGATTTTTCTAATAGAGTTAGAAGAAAGGGAAAGTAATCTTTTTTCTTAAGTAAATATTTAAAATCAATAAGTTTTATATTGTTGATATTAAGATAATGAAGCACTTCATCATTTCATTAACATCCTAATTAAATCGTAACAAATATCAATTTTGCGTAATTTAATATAATACTAATACCAAAAATCCTTTCTATTATGTCTGCTCAGGAACCTAATCACGTTATTTCGATAAGCGTGAAAAAATTCCCTCAAAACCTATTAATACCCAATGTTGAAAATCCGATTTCCCTAGAAATAATTAATCAATCTAACAAAGATGAACACTTTAAGTTCGTTTTTGAGGGAGAAAATCTCGAGATCGATGTTTCACCAAGTGAATTTAAAGATGAGGTTAAATTTGCTCCGAGCGAAGCCAAAACGATAAATTTAATGTTAACACCTGTCAGAGACGGTTTTGGTAAACTGACAATCAATGCTTATTGGATGAAACTAGTCGAATACATTGTAAAGGTTCAACGCATAAGAGAAATTGTCTCTACGAGCAAAATAAACTCTATTTTGAAGAACAAACAATTCCTTCAACCCACTAAAAGTGACAAATTTAACATCACCGATTATATTATTTCATCTAGCAAGAGTGACATTAAAAAAATTGAAAAACAACTTAAAGAGTTAAATAATATATCTACTGAGCCACAAACTGAAGATCCATCCCTAGATAGTAAACTGCTAAAACCCAACGCTGAAATTGCTCGCCGAGAAATTGTAGATAAGCTTAAATTGCTTGCAAAATCTTACATTTCTATTGGTGAATTTGAAAAAGCTCTTGATACCGCATTACAGATCACTGACGAAAAAGAAAAGATAGAATTATACTATGCCCTAATTAGGGCTAACGCTCCTAAAAATTTGGATGGGAGCTTACAGACAGTTAAGAACCTAAAAAATCTTAATAAAAAAAATCAGATGATTAAAAACATAGCCCATGATTATGTTGATGTTAATTCTGATGAAATTCCTAAAATTCTCTCACTAATTGAAGAGGCAACGGTAAGGGAAAAAATTCTTCTCGATATACTTTATGGTTCTTTAGAAAAAGAAGCATCTATAGCTCTTAAGCTTGTAGAGCAAATTGAAGATGAGATTATTAAAATTAAGGTTTTATTCAATATTATAAAAAATTTCCATGAAGAAAATAAGGACGACTTGATTCTCCCTATTTTAAAACAGATCGATCAGATTATTTTGAACTCAGAGAAAATAACACTATCAGAACGTAAGTATAACAATCCTGCTTACGAATATTTTAAAGAAACTATTTGTATATTGGCCGAATTAGATTGCCCTGAAACAGCGGATAAAATAATAGGAGAGTTAAGTTCAGAAGAGCTTAGAGAAAATATCGCGAAGGACCTTTTCAACGAGATTTATGAAATGGTTGATGGAAAAAAAACCAAAATAGAACCTATTGGTCAATTTTCTCAATTCTATGTATTGAATACATATACATCTAATGTATCAAATGAAATACAAAATTTTTCTCTCATTGGAGGAAATGTGAGTAATAATGTCCTCGCAGGCAATTTTAATTTTAATATCGCCCTAATTTCCTTATTTAGTTTTAATTTTAGTATTTTCCCTTTAATAGATAGAGTTTACTCGGAGTTAGCATATAATTCCGATAAATCCATTGCTTATTATATCTTTCCTTCTATAAGCGATCACGATGAAGAGGAAGTAAGGATCATACAACATACCCTAAAAAGATTTATTCAACCTGAAAGAATAACAAATCAGGTAAGAATTTTTAATTTAGACTTCATACAGTATTTGGGAAAACCCACTGTCATTTTATCGTCAATTTCAGAGGAAATGAATACTATTAAATCGAAAATTGTAAGTAATCTTAAAGATAGTGTTAATGTGATAATTGACGACGATCTCTTCAAGGGAGGAAAGACGGTTGATAACTTAACAAGTATTTTTTACGGGAACCAATTTAAAATAGTTAATTTGGTTCTGTCCTATGAATTTATCAATAATTTTAACCTATTTAAAAATTTAATTCAATCATTAACTTAATCTAATTATAATAAATGTGAATAAATTTATGGCAAAAGATAAGAAAAAGAAAAAACAGAAAGAATCAAGTGAAGATGCGTATGGGACTTTCTCTCAAATGATAGAACAAGATTCAGGTAAAAAGCATAAAACTAAAGCGACAGCAGTTGATGAACTTCCTTTTGGTGTGAGTCTTGGCAACCCTATAGATAGATCTACTGATAAATTATTTATTGGAACCGATTACCGAGAAGTTTTAATACCTGAAAGGTCATGGGCAGAGATTCTTGCAGATATCGAACATTGGACACCTTTACCCTTCACACATGGAATAGAAATGGAATTAATTATCGCTGATGACAATGGGAATTATCCTCCTGGCGACGAGATGGTTTTTCGAATGAAAGAAATCGTGAAAGACGCAATTAGAATTATGGATCAGATTTTATATGAAGCTAGAGAGGATTTCTTACCTGTTCCGGATTATATAAGGCAAAAAGTAACCGCTAGACCATATGGTCGCGATGATCTTGAAAAAGGATATGCAATGGATATCAGATATCGTTTACCCAATGGCGTTGAAGTTGACATAGATACATTTGCTCGCGACGGTAATGTAACTGCTGTGACATATATATTGGAATTGGTAACTCCTCCGTGCGAATACGCTGAAGAACTAGCATATTGGGCAAGCACCTTATTTCTACTCGCAAAAGCAACCCTACCAAAAGATCTACATATCATAGCTTCTGCCATAAATCCCGCTACATCGAGTTACATGCGAGGTTTAAGCCAGGCAGACCATAGTCACATTGGATCATTCAAATCAGATTTGGAAAAAGTCCAAGCTTATTGTATGATAAGAAATTTTATTCCACACATTATTGCACTTACTTGTAATTCTCCAATACTAAATAACCAACCTACAGATGTAGTTAAGATTGTTAACAATAGAATAACGGCTCCAAATTGCGTCCGCTCCTTAAGGTTAAAAAATAACACTACAATGCTTAGTAATAACGACCCAAAGCATTTCATTCCTTACTTAACTGATTTAAGTGAGAATTCTATTAATTATTTCCTCCAAACGGTACAAAAGGCAAGCTTAGAGGATGGTAGATTTCAAGATGTCTTCCCAATGACAGATTGGGGGACGATCGAAATTAGAGTTAGCGATGCACAAATATCAATCTGTCGTAGAATTGGGATAGCTCTCTTATTGGAGGCTATGTGCTATAAGGCTCGAAAGTTATTAGAGCAAGAAGTTTGGGTACCAGATGCGGGAAGTGAGACCATAGCTTATAACAGAAAAACAGCAATTGAACGAGGTTTAATTTCCCTATTTCGGCCCCAGAACCTTACGCGAGAGCATCTCGCACAGTATGATCCTGAATTTGCTGAGCAATATCTGGGCCCTGAAAACCAACCAGTTAGATACATGATACAAGCTTGCCAAAGAATGTTCTTCTATTTGAAGGATGTCCTAAAAGAACTTGGATTTCTCTACTCTCCGTTTCTGAAACCTATCCTTCAGTCAGTTTTTGGAAATGTAAGTTATGCCGAACCTCCAATAACCGAAGCAGAATATCAGTTAAGCCTTTATCAGTATAAGTTAGATAATAACGAAAATCCTAATATCTTATACGATTTGATTTACTTTACGATTGAATATTGTCAGGATCCCTTAAATAATCCATTAACTGGAGTTTTATCACTTCCAAGAGAAATGAGAGAATAAGTATATATCTTAATAATAAAAAAAAGGTGGTATGGAAAACTATGCTAACTGCGATTATTGAACAGGAAGGAAAAACCCGAGCGGAAAATATTTTTGTAATCGATTCTCATTCACACTTAGGAGAAGATGTGGATGGAGCAACCATGATGAATCCCTTAGCGCCGGGAACAGGAACGTTCGACTTTTGGGGCAATGTCCAGGGTAGAATAAAATCTGATTGGGCTACTACTGGAGAGCAATCGTTTTCAACAAATATGGATGGAAAACACACAAAAATCAGTTGGGAGTTCAATCCATACCCTTTTACAGATAAACTTTATATTGCTTTAGAATCGTTGGGGAAAAGGCATTCTGATTTAAAAGCAAAATCGAAATTTTATTCTTTTGTCGACCAAGGTGTAGTTTTCCCGTTTCAGGATGTGTTTAGGGATAAGCATCCAGAAGCGCGATACCGAGCCAGTAATATCAATGTTTCTCGATTTACTACTCGCTTTCCTTTTTCCATGAAATTAATTGGGTATGGGCGTTGCGATCCAATGGAAGGGGAAAAAGCATTAAACGAAGTAGGTTACGCTCGGCAAAAATTAGGACTACGAGGATTAAAACTCCACCCTCGTTCTGAAAGATGGATTGATGATATTAAATCAGGGAAACCTTTGAAAGTTTTAGTTGAGGCTGCTAAGCATTCTCTACCCGTGATTTTTGATACTCGGGGGAGAGGTTCGATTCTAGATATCGCGGAATTAATTAAATCAACGCGTTCAGTTATAATTCAACAAAATCCGGCTTTATTACCTCACTTTAAAGTAATTATTGCTCATTTTGCTCAAGGGAATATAGGTGATTATGAGGTTTATAACGCTTTAGTTCAACCCAATACCTATGGGGACTTATCTATGCTTCATGGTGAGGGTGCTGGGAACTTCTTTGAGGATTTTCGAAAATGGTTCAAGTCACACGATAAGAAAAGAGTGGATAACCGAGATTGGTCAGAATATCTCCTTTATGCTTCTGATTACCCCTATTTTGGAGACATACACGCTCAAAAGCTTATAAAATATATTATAAATAAACGATTTTTCGATACTGGAGGAACTATTAAAGATATCAGAAATATCATGGGCTTAAATCAGATCAAACTTTTACCTGAATATTCCCTGCCCCAAAAAAAAGATTCTGGTTCTATTTTACCAAGTGTACTTCTATCTAACGCTTTAAATCAAGGAATAAATCCTTATGGAGTAGCGATAAAAATCATAGCTGAATTACTAGCTAATAATAAGATTGATATTAGTCGTTTCTGCTTACAATTCAAAGATTCTTGGAATGAAATTAGTGAAGATGTATTATTGAACATCTTAAAACGCACGAATAACGAGGAAATTCCGACCCTTTTGACGACAATTTTGAAAAACCAATTGGCATTATTCGCACCATTAAATAGAGAAGTAACTTGGAATAAGTTTGGTTATCGGTATTTTAACCCTAAGGATCGTAAATTCTTTGCCTCTTTGTTGAAACAAAACTATTTAGCTTTAGATGAAAAGCAAGCTATCAGCTGCTTAAATCAAATATTCTAAAAAGGTGAATAAATTAACTTACAAACATTGCTTTTGTAAGAAGATTATTAATAAGCAAATTGAAGACATCCTCTACATTCTTTCCTGTTTTAGAGGAAGTTTTAATACTAGCAATTAAATCAAACTTTGCTAATGCTAGTTTTGATATATTATCATCATTAGCATTTTCTGGATCAACAAGATCGTATTTAGTTCCAACAAGTATTACTGGTAAGCTAGAATTATGCATTCGAACCAATTCTACCCATTCATTAGCGTTTTCCATTGTTGCTAGATTTGTTAAATCATAGAGCAATAGGGCTCCCGCCGCACCTTTTACATATTTCTTTAGTAGGAATCGAAATCGTTTTTGACCTCCGAAGTCCCATAATTGCAGTGCTATATCATATTCTTTTATTTGAATGCGTTTGAGATAAAAATTTACTCCAATTGTCATTTTTTGGTCTTCTGTAAATAAACCATCAACATATCTCTGCAGAAGGGTTGTTTTACCTACATTTCCATCCCCAACTGTAAGTATTTTAAATAGAATTTGCTTCACCATAATTAATTACCCAATTATTAGTTACATTGTTGAACTAAAATTTGTTTAAGTTTTTCACACTTTTCGTAAAATTCTTTGCTAAGTGAATAATCTCCTATTTCAAGACATTTTTCAGCTATTCCTTCAAATAGATGAGCTGCTCCATCTAGATCTCCGCTTTCTAAAGCAAGTTGAGCCTGATTTATTAATTCATCTCGTTCTATAAGTGGTTTAAGTAATGGAGATATATCCGCACTCATCTCCAAGATATCTGCAATAATTTGAATCATTTTTTTCCGATTTCCTGGTTCAATTGCTATCAAGGAGTAAGTTTTTACGCCCAATATTTGTTCTATTCTTTCTACACTCACCGCTTCAGGTAAATCTTGCTTATTACCTATAACTGCTGAATGAGCATAAGGGGCTTCTTCTTTTATTAGTTCCAAGAAGAATTTGCATTTTTCGATGTTTTCAAGTGTTGAGTTAGTAATCAATAGAACCGCATCGCTACCCTTTATAAATTTGTTCCAAAGAAAACTAAATTGCTCCTGGCCAGCAAAGTCCCATAAGTAAAAAGAAAGCTTTCCGATTTTTATGGTAGCAACATCACCAGTAATAGTTGGAATGTGTTCAAGAGGAATTTCTTCAGCCCTAATTAATTTCGTAATTGTAGTTTTCCCTACTCCTGAAAAACCAACTAGTGAAATTTTAGGTTTTAAATTTCTATGTATACTATCGATTACTGGATTGATGATTTCAAGCATCGATTTATCTAACTCTCCATTCATAATTTCTCCAAAAATGCTTAAAAACTCTCTTTTAAATCGAATCAGTTCTGTTTGAAGTCTATCGAAATCATCACTTAATCCTGATATAAACATAAATGTATAATCCGTATCTTTATCGATAATGTAAGAGATTTTATACTTGAAATAATCATACACTCCAATTTCCTTTCCCCTTTTTGAAAATGCTTCCCTGATAATATCTGGAACTATCGCATCAAATTCTTGCTCACTAAGGGCTTTTCCAAAATCTCTCTTATATAATACTTTATCCAGATTTAGAATGTAAACTTTCCTTAACATCGTGTATTCTCCTCTTCCTTCTTATTAGTTAATATGATATCTAATATTATTTTTTTAGTGTTGAACATAAATAGTTCTAATATCTAACTTTATTTTAGTCATTATCTCAGAAATTTCTTCACTATCATGGTTTTCGGAGAATATCATTAGAGCATTAAGATTTGGATTAAATTTTTCTAGATTTTCTATAAGAAAACTTAAAACTTGTGCTCCACAGTCAACATAATGAATTTTTCCATCGAAAATTTCTGCACTCCGAGCTAAATTTCTATAATGGGCAATTAAAACATAAAGATTATGTATATTACTTATATTAAATTCACTTCCAATTGACTGTACTAAAACACTATTATCTTTTTTAGTGATAAAACTTATTGTTCTGGGGAAAGCGGTAATATTACGATATAAAATTTCTCTCAAATTTTGTGATTCAAGGGACAAATTGCTTAGAATATCTGAGAATGCATTAAATGTGGAATAAACTAATTCAGTATATAAGCTCGTAAAATAAATTGGGATATTTTCAGGCAAATTTATCCGATTCTTAACTCCATTCCTCATTAGAAAATAATTTCCTTTAATTTTTTGATTAATAAGATCAACTTTATGAAATATTAAAACAAGTTTGATTTCTCCATTGATCTTCTTTAGTGAATTATATATGGTGTGAATTTCATCAATAATTTCTTGAGACTTTGAGGTCCATGTAGGATAATCCAATAGATAAATAACTACATTTGCATTTTCAAATGCCATCAATTGTTCCTGCTCATCCTCAAGTAAATAAGGTAATTCTTGGCCAGAAGTATCGAATACACCTAGTTCTAAATCCATCCAGGAATATCCTTTAGGATTTATGCCTCGAGTAGGTTCAAGTGGCTTAATCATTAAATCTTTAGAATCGTATCCCTCAAAAATTAATTTGATTATGCTCGTTTTGCCAACTCCTGCTCTACCAATTATTGAAATCTTATTTGGCATGATTATTTATCTATCCCCCTTGTTTTCCTCCAATATTTTTATACGAACAACATCATTAACCACAATTAAAATTACTTTTTTAACTATTTACACATAATTCTAATATTAATTTACATAGTATTTGTGTCAAATTATTATTTGTACAATAGCAATAGTGTATTTAAATATAAACTTTAGTAAAAAGTACAATTTAATCTTATTACAATATAAGTAAAAAGTCCTTAATCTCTATTGAGCTTAAAATTACGTTTCCGATAGTCCTTAATTTCATCTTGAAACAACTTTAATCAGCTTCAGTATTTTTCCAATCCAAAATTTTTGCTACCAAATGTTTAAATATAAAGATTTCTGTACCAATTATATTCATATTAGTGTATAAATCTACATTATGTGTTTAAAAATCTTTATGATAGGATAAAAAATGTATATCCAAACAGAGTCATATAGCGAACCAGAAATCTCTAGTGGTAGTACGGAAATGCTAGGATTAGAGGCTATTCAGGTTGCTAAGTCTGGTAAATGGTTAGATATTATTTTTCATAGAGGAATAGCACTTTCTCTTACTCAAAAAATAATGAAACTATATCTAGAAAAAATTATTAAAGCAAAACAGGGTAATCTAATAGCTTCAGTTGATGATTTTGGCGTATATATTCATTTTTTCAGTTTGAATTTAGATAACATTCTGATTATCATTTATGTTGATAAGAAAAACAGTGTTGTTGATAAATGCACGAAAATGTATATACTCTATAAGAAAATTTATGACTACATTCAAAAAAGAAGCCCTATTACTGAAATTTTAGATATGTGCAAGATGACAATCAAAATCAAGTAATACGGCGCAAGTAAAGTTCTGGTTTCGCTAGATTAAGAAAAGATGAGATATATCGGGTTGAAGTCCTACTAATTTCTATACAAGCAAGAAAGCGTCTTAAACATAGACCAACTTATTTTATGGACTTTATATAACAAAGTAATTATCTAGAATGTTTCCAAATCTTTGAAATTGAGAAATATTCCCACTAAAGGCTTTTGGACTTATATTATCTTTATACATGTCCAAAAACTCTTCAGATACTATTTGCATATATTTTTGATCAAGTTTTGAGATTCTCTCCTCTTCTACTAAATAGGCAAAAATCACATTATTTTTTACAGTCAAATATATTTGCTGATTTCCAAAGTTTATATGATTCAGTTCAACGCCAGGTCCTTGCCCAATCATTTCTTTAGTAAAGATTAATAAGGCGGAAATAAAACCACTAATTTGAATTTCAAAATCCCTCAATCTACTTTTTTTATTGTTCACTTTAGAATAGAACAAGTGACCTGCGGTACTTATTATAAAAAATGCTAATAGAGAATCGGACTTTGGAATGATAAAATCGTAATCGCAAATTTCTTGTATATCACTGAATTCTTCACAAGAATAGATAACTTCATTTAATTTTTTGGAAACTTCATAATAACTCGAAAATTTCATTATTGACTCTTTAGTATCCAAATAAATAATGAGTATAATTTCACTAGGGTTAGTATTGAAATAATGCATATAGACTGTATAATCGCTAATCAGATCAATTGCAATGCCTTGTTTTTTTGTCAAAATTTTATTCTTGTTAAGTTTCAGTATTGTGTGAATTAGTTGGACGCCTATACCTTTTTGGAATAAAACTTGCGTGGTGCCTCCAGCATTTAAATCCGATATTTTTATCAACCCTACACCAAGAAGATGCATTGGTGGAGTGTTGTCATTATCTAGAACTATCATAATCTATTTTTGCTAATAAACCTAAAATTATTATAGTTTTTGTTCAAATTAAAAAAAAAAAGTAATTTAAGATTTATATTCTACAAAGTGATAATAATTGTGGTTATATTTAAACTTTTTTATAACAAATTTGAGTTCATGGGTTCTTAAAAAAAAAAATAGTGTATAATATGCAACCTTTTTTATTTATCAACTATATATGATTTTTTTAGTTAACATTTTAATATTACTTCTTTTATATTATTGTTAAATTCTGATAACGCAATAGTTTTAAAAACTCTCAAAATTAGAAATTACAATAAGATTCGATGGCATAACCACAAGAGATTAAGGAAATATCTTTTTCCTTGTTAATAGCTAGTAGATGGTATCATAAAAATGTCGAATGGAACAATATCCGTACTTACAATTGAAGACAATCCTGGAGATGCCAGACTCATTAAGGAAATGTTAAAAGAAGCGAAAAGAGCGAGGTTTTTATTTATTAATCACACAACTCTTAGTGGTGGATTAGAAGAGCTTCTAAGTAATAAGATTGACATTATACTATTAGACCTCAATCTTCCTGATTGCACTGGGCTCGATACAATATCAATTATACATGAAAAGGCGAAAACAATGCCAATTATAGTCCTAACTGGAAGAGTGGATGAAGAGTTAGCAATTGAATCTTTTAAACTTGGAATGCAAGACTATCTGGTTAAGGGAAAAATAGATTCAGAACTTTTGGAACGCTCAATTCTGTATGCCCTTGGTAGGCAACAAATAATACAGGAACTTGATGACTCAAAGAAAGAAATTCAAGAAGCTTTTAACCGAGCAAATTTTTATAAAGATGTTTTTGCTCATGATATGAGCAACATCTTACAAGGGATATTATCAGTAGCACAAATTACTAAACTTCGTTTAGGCAAAACTTATGATCCGAATGAAATTTTGGATATCATAGGTATAATTGAAAACCAAATCATTAGAGGATCAAAATTGATATCAAATGTTCGCAAATTATCCGAACTTGAGGAATTTGAAGAACCTTTGAAATCGATTGATATTTGTAATCTTTTGAAAAAAGCAATAGGAAACTTAAAAAAAGCTTATCAGTCACATAATATAGAGCTAAAGGTTGATTCTCCGAGCAAAAACATCGTTATACAAGCATCTGAGCAATTGTTAGAAGTGTTTGAAAATATATTAATGAATGCTGTGAAACATAACGAGAATTCAATAATAGAAATATTAATAAAAATTTCTGAGGAGGAACAAGAAGGATTAGTTTATGTTAAAGTAGAATTTCTTGATAATGGGATTGGTATTGAAGATTCTAGAAAAGCAACTATTTTTACTAGAGGTTCAAAAGAAAATAATTATGTTGGTGGAATGGGAATAGGTCTATCACTTGTAAATCTAATTGTGGAAAGATTTGGGGGTAAAATATGGGTAGAAGACAGGTTTAAGGGTGATTCAGCGAAAGGTAGTAATTTTATTGTTATACTCCCAGAAACAGGATTAGGAGAGTAGCTTCAGTTATATAATATTTTAGGGATTAAAGTTATATTCTTTAGGAATTGAAAAAAAGAAGGTTGTACCTTTTCCTACTTCGCTTTCAAACCAAATCTCTCCACCATGTAGTTCGATTAATCTTTTAGTTAGTGCTAAACCGATTCCTGAGCCAGAAATTGGTAATGTTTTATCATTTTTTATTCTACCAAATTCTTTAAACACAATATCATAATTTTCTACAGCAATACCAATTCCAGTATCTTGAATTTGGAACTCCCATAAACTGTCTTTATCTTCCCATTTTAGACTGATTTGTCCTTGTTCAGTAAATTTTATCGCATTATCTATTAAATTGTATAAAATTTGTTTAAATCGAAAAGGATCTGCATTAATATGAGTACTTTCCTCTATATCTATTAAATTCATCTTTATTCCTTTCTTTACAAATAGATGGTTTACGATTGAACCGATTTCGTCAAGTATTGGTAATAGTTTAAATGTCTTAAATTCTTTTTTATTTAATTTATGACTGTCGGCAAAATATTTATTTACATGAATTAAATTATTTTCTGTATCTTTATAAAAGACCAACTCTTGAACATTATCCAGTATCAGTTCTATTTCTTCAAGGCTTCCTGTATAACCCTTCGTCGAACTACTTTTAGAATTTACTATTCTCAATCCCTCCTATTTTTGTGTTCTTTTATAAACGCAATACAGGTTTATAGGTGTAAATTTAAAAAAAATATGTACCTATCTTGTTTGTTGTACAAAAAGTAAACGTATATGCATAAATATAATTTAATTTATAGTGTAAATAAAATAATTTTGCGATAGATTCACTAATATTTTTCTTTTTAGGAAATACTACCTTAGTTCAAGTACAAATAGAATATAGTTGAGCAATTATTTTAAATACTTATCTATCTTAATTTCTTTTTGCATATACATATAGAGTCGGGTATTCTCTATAGTAACTGACAAAAATGTAATATTATTATCTTTCCGTATAATTTAAGGGATTAAGAATGACAGCAACTAATGAAATGTTATCTAATTCAGACATTAGATATAATTACTTAATTGGTTCCATTCCTGATGTTATAGGAGAATTAGATTTAGACGGAACAATTAGCTTAATTAGCCCACAAGCTTATGATATGCTTGGTTATCATCCAGATGAGATGATTGGAACAAACCTCATTACATTTATTCATCCTGATGATGTTCCAGGTATAATGAAGGCTATGAAAAAAGCTATTAAGTCAAAAGAAGTTATACTCTCAAGTTTGAGACTTAAACACAAAAAAGGTAATTATATTCTTGTGTTCGCAAAAGGGAAATTAATAAAATTAGATGATAAAGCTAGATTAATAGGATTTATAAGAGATATCACCGAATTGAATGAAACTGAAAAAAAACTAGAGGAATCTCAAGACATCTTTGAGCAATTAAATGAGGTATTCTTAAAATTCAAAGAAGACCCAATCTTTAATGTACAACTTCTTATAAACACTGCAGGTTTACTTCTAAAAGCAGATTGTGGGTTATTCAATATTACAAAGAGAGTGAATGGAAAAGAAGTTTTAGAATCGCTTGTTATTTACAACGAACCTCCTAATTTCACTCGAGAGAGCGATCCAAAAGGTCACATTTGTACGGATATAATCAAAGACAATCCAGATGAGGTCGTTATTTTAAGTAACCTAGATAAAACTGATTACATAAAGACTGATGAAAATGTTCGAAAATACAATTTAAAACAATATGTAGGCTATGTAGTAAGATTTAATAACAAACCATTAGCAACTTTTTGTGTAGTCTATACAGAAAACCGAGAAATGAGCAAAAATGAGATTTTCATACTTAAAATCATGTCAAAATCAGCATCGACTGAACTTAGGAGATGGTATTCTCGGATTGATTTACAAGAATCAGAAAAAAAATATCGATCGTTAGTTGAAGGCCTAAATGAGGCATTATATCGAATATCTTTACCTGATGGGAATTATACATATTTAAGTCCAGCTATAAAATATGTTACTGGATATAGTTCTAAAGATTTTCTCGATAATTCAATGTTAATAAAAAAAATAATGCATCCCGATTTTATTGATTATTTTAAGGAAAAATGGGCTGACTTGTTAAAAGGTAAAGTGCCCCAAACATACGAGTATAAAATAATCGATCCGGATAATAAAGAAAGATGGATAACACAATCAAATAAAAGGATATTTGATCGCGATGGGAATTTTATTGCAATTGAAGGTCTTTGTAGGAACATAACCGAGCGTAAGGAGGTTGAACAAAAATTAAAAGAATCCGAGGATAAATATAAGAATCTATTTGAAAAATCCCCTTTTGCTATAGTATTGATCAACTTAGACGGAAGGATTGAGGATTGCAATGCTCAGACGGAGAATTTATTTGGTTACAAAAATGAAGAAATTGTGGGCAAAGATTTTCTCAAATTCAATATTTTTTCCCACGATGGTTTACCAAAGTTAGCTCGAAGTTTCAAAAAATTTATTAAAACAGGAGTTCCAGAGCCCTCTGAGATTCAAATCTATAAAAAAAATGGGACTTTGGCTTGGATCAGTACATATCCAATCGCAATTAAAATTGCGAGATCATCTTATATTTTAGTTACGATCCAGGATATTACACAACATAAAAAATCAGAAGAGCAAATACGCTACCAAGCTAAACTTATTGAAAGTGTGTCTGATGCGATAATCTCTACAGACATCGATTTTAACATTCTTAGCTGGAATAAAGCTGCAGAAAATATGTATAGCTGGTCTGCAGAAGAAGTTATAGGGAAAAATATCAGCGAGACGATTCGCGTTGAATACCCCTATGATGAAGAAAAAACTGTGTTGAAGACATTTTTTAGAGAAGGATTTTGGCAAGGCGAGGTAATTCAGCCTAAAAAAGATAAATCAAAGATACAAGTATACAGTTCTGTCAAATTACTTAAAGATTCTATAGGGAATCCAATAGGTGCAGTTGCAATTAATCGTGATATTTCTGATTTAAAAAAAACAGAAGATAAATTAAGAGAATCGGAGGAAAAATTCAGAAATATTACTGAGCAAAATCTAATGGGGATTGGGATTTTACAGGATAATACTATTAAATATATTAATAAAGCAATGGCAGATATATATGGATATTCCCTAGAAGAAGTGTTAAATTGGAAGCCTATGGAGTTTTTTAAAATATTTGCTCCCGATACATTAGAAATCGCAAAGGAACAAGGATTAAAGAAACAAACAGGAGATACCACTCAATTAGTTCATTATATAGTTCACGGAATTAAAAAAACAGGTGAACTGATTTGGGTCGATAATTTCTCTAGATCAATAACCTATGAAGGTCGTCCTGCAGATTTAGTATCTCAAATAGATATTACAGAAAAAGTAGGAGCTGAGCAAAAATTAAAAGAATCAGAAGAAAAATACCGATATTTTTTTGATAACGCACAGGTAGGACTCTTTTGGTCAAGAAATACCGATGGTAAATTTATAGAGTGCAACGATACGTTTGCCAGATTAGTTGGATATAACACGCGAGAGGAATGTTTAGCAGATTATATCGCTATCGAGCATTACGTGAATTTGAAAGATCGGGACGAAATGTTAGAAAAAATAAAGCTGAATGGTGACATAAAGAATTACGAAATACAAGTATCTAAAAGAGATAGCACTGCCTATTGGGCTAATATCTATGCCCGGATAAATTTAAAAGAAAATCGCATTGAAGGTGCTGCCACTGATATTACGGAGCGCAAAAATATGGAAATAAAGTTAAAAGAATCTGAAGCAAAATGGCGATCCATCACGGAAAATTCTCCCGATTACATTATGACGATGGATAAGGATGAAAAAATTACATTCATTAATTATACCGTGCCCGATTTAACTGTTGATGAAGTGATTGGAAAATCAGTTTACGATTTTGTTCAAGAAGAATTTAAAGAAAGTGTTAGAAAACACTTTAAAGATGTAATAGAAATAGGCAAACCCCATCGCTTTGGGATGGGATATGTTGACAAGGAGGGGAATCAATTTTATTTTGATGTACATTGTGGACCAATATGGGAAGAAGATAAAATTATAGGAATAATTAATCGCTCCACCGATATTACCGAACACAAGAAGAAAGAAGAGAAGATACGATTGCAAAGTGAAATCATGACAAACATGAGTGAGGGGGTGTATCTCATTCGATTGGAAGATTTTACTATTGTTTATGCTAACCCGAGATTTGAAGAAATGTTTGGCTATGACCCTGGTGAAATGATTGATAAAAATGCCGCAATTGTCAATGCTCCAACTGATAAGACTCCTGAAGAAACAAAAAACGAAATCGTGGGAATCTTAAAAGACTCGGGAGAATGGCATGGAGAGGTGTTAAATATCAAAAAGGATGGAACTCCATTTTGGTGTTATGCGAATGTTTCACTTTTCGATCATCCTGAGTATGGAAGAGTCATTGTCTCAATACATACTAATATCACTGAAAAAAAAGAAGGAGAGGAAGAACGCAACAGATTTTTTAATTTACCTCTTCATATTTTACTAGTCCTAGGATTTGATGGAATTATCCAGCGAATTAATCCAGGTTGGAAAGATATATTAGGTTATGACGAAACTGACTTAGTTGGTAATAATTTTATTGGCATTCTTCATCCCGACGATTGGGAGGCTGCAAACATTGAGATCGAAAAACTTTCTCAAGGTTCTGTAACAAAACATATCGAAAATCATTATAGAAGTAAGGATGGCTCTTACCGTACTCTAGCTTGGTCTGCAGTTGCTAATTTAGATAAAAAAGCTATTTACGCGATTGCTTATGATGTAACCGAACAAAGGCGTATAGAGAGAGAGATGATCGAGTCAGAAAAAAAAATTAAAGATCTTATAGAAGCTCTACCCATAGGAATTACCATAAGCAATCCAAAAGGAGAATTATTTGAAGCTAATTCATACTCAATTAAAATGTTCGGTTTTGATTCCAAAGAAGAATTTCTAAAAACACCTGCTATAAATTTGTTCGCTGATCCTGCGAATAGACTTCAATATATACAATTGCTTAACAACGGACCTGTAAGGGAATTTGAGACAAAGTTCAAGCAAAAGAATGGAAAATTATTTTGGGGTTCCTTAACATCGATTGCTAAAGCTGTGGGCGGTGATGTTATTATTTTTAATACTATTCAAGATATTTCCCAACGCAAGATTGATGAAGAAATTATCGTTGATTTAGCGAAACTTCCTGCAGAAAATCCAAATCCTGTTTTAAGAGTTAGTACAGAATTTGTTCTTTATATAAATCAAGCTGGTACAAATTTATTTCAAGTAAAAGCCGGAAATAGGATTCCACTTGCGTTAGAAAATTACGTGAGAATTGCTTTCAATGAAAACAAGAATTTGAATTCAGAGATTCAACTAAATAGTCATATCTATTCAGTCTTTTTTGTTCCAATAGAAGGAACAGAGTATGTCAATGTTTACGGAATGGGTATCACCGAACGTACAATTGCAGAGCAAAAATTAAAAGAATCTCAGAAAAAATTCAAAATATTGAACAAAGAATTAGAAATGATTTTAGACAATATCCCGGGATTAGTATTTTACAAAGATGATAAGAACAATTTTATTAAAGTAAATAAATATGTTGCTGATGCTCATAAAAAGACAAAAAGAGAACTGGAAGGCAAAAGTTTGTTTGATCTTTATCCTAAAGATCTAGCACAAAAATATTTTAATGATGATTTAGATGTAATCAAAAGTAAAAAGCCTAAGCTTAATTTTATAGAGCCATGGGATGTAGTAGAAGGCAGAAGATGGGTTAATTCAAGTAAAATTCCCCTATTTGACGAAAATAATAAGAGTATAGGAATAATAGGGTTTTCAACAGATGTTACTGTGCAAGTTAAAGCTGAACAGAAATTGATAGAATCAGAAGAGAGATATCGTATTTTAGTTGAGACCGCTGAAATGGGACTAGTCGAATTTGACTTTATCGAAAATAGAGTTTCTTACATTAATCCGAAGCTATTAGAAATTTTAGGATATACAAAGGATGAATTATTTAACGAAAAAATATTTATGGAAATCGTTCATCACGAAGACATTGAAAATCTAATAAGATCAAGCGAGGATATACATGTAGAATTTAGGATTTATACGAAAGATCAAAAATTAAGATGGTTATCTGGTATTAGGAGTAATCAATACGACAAGGAAGGAAAGATTATTAGTGCAAGACTATGGTTAGAAGACACAACTGAAAGGAATGAATTAGAAGAATTAAAATCAAACTTACTTACAAGATTTTCTCATGAGTTTAAGACACCTCTAATTTCTATTTCAGGATTTGCTGATTTTCTTTTGACAGAACATAAGAAAAAATTGGATGAAAAGGCCCTTTCATTCTTGAATCGAATAAAAGATGGGAGTGATCGCTTAAAGATGTTGATAAATTCTTTTATTGAAAGTTCCCAATTAGACAAGGCTATAATACAAGTCGAGTTAAGACAAGAAAATCTATATGATTTAATAAGTGAAGCGTTAGACGAATTAGAAGGAGTGATATATATGAGAGAACACGAAATTAACCAGAATGTGGATAAAAAGCTCATTACAACTTTTGATAAGGAAAAAATCTCTACTGTAATTACAAATTTGCTCATCAATGCAATCAATTATACACCGAAAGGCGGTAAAATTTCAATTCATTCCAAAATTGAAAAGAAATCAATTGTAATATCAATAAAAGATACTGGAATTGGATTAGATGAGAACGAGATAATCCATTTGTTTAAACCTTTTGGGAAGATTGAGAGGTATGGAAAAGGATGGGATGTCGTAATAGGAGGCATGGGTATGGGATTATACATCTCAAAAGAGATCATAGCGTTGCATAAGGGGAAAATCTGGGCAGAATCAGAAGGGAGAAATAAAGGTTCGACCTTCTACTTTAGTATTCCGATTATAAAATAAAATATAATATTCGAAGAAATTCTATAAATATTGAAACACAAAATCAAAGTCCGCAAGATCAAAGGGTTTTAATATATAACCATCTGCTTTAGTTTCTTCGATTTTTTCATTTACTTTATTTCCTGGAACTGCGGTTAAATAAATGAGAGGTATATCTTTGAATTTTTCGTGAGTTTTTATTTTTTTACAGATCGTAAACCCGCTAACATCAGGTAATATGATGTCTAGTAAGATTAATTTGGGCGTATTGAAGGTCAACTCTTCCAACCCTTTCGCACCTGTTATTACACCTCTACTAGTATATCCTTTTGCTTCGAAAAAATTAGTCACTAATTCAATTGTAGACAAATCATCTTCAATTAATAATATATCATATTCAGTAGTGGTCTCATTAGATTTATCTAATTTGAAAATAAATCTCTCTTCGAATTGCTTAATCTCTTCTAATAGATGATTTATGATTACTAGGACATCATTATTGAGGTCCTTTTGGTATTTTTCAATAATTAATTGAAGATTTCCCTTAATAATTGTAAATCTTTCTTTTAATGAATGGGTAAAAACAGATAAGTCTTGGCTCATCAGGCTAGATTTTTCTTCGATAAAATAATTTATACCTTCTCTAATTAATTTAGATATAGATGAGATGTTATTCTTTTTTATAAATTCCTGCCATTCTTCTTCCACTTCATCTGAAATATAGACAGATATTCTTTTCTTTCCCGAATAATAATCCTTTTTTTCTTTTTCATTATTAGAAATAATGTTCACCTATAAAATATCAGAAAAATAAGTTTTGCAAAATAATCATATAATATTGAATAATCTAAGGTATTAAAGTGTAAATATTTTCTTTCTAACATATTTCTTTACTATATTTAATGTGTACTTATCTATATTTTTAATTAAATGTGTCGTTTGAAAATAAAATTTAATCTTTGGAATATTTAAATGAATTTAATATATTCAACGCGTTACAAGTCCCCGCTTGACAAACATATCTTTAAGTTCAGAGATTATCTCGCTTCGTGCTGACGCAGAACTACCGTTGACCCTTACGGGTGGTTTAGGGGGCGGAGGAGGAGGTTTTAATGATTCAAGAGTCACAAAACCGCTATCATGTGGAGTACGGGGCGCCACTGGGGGAGTGTCCACTTGTGTGTGTGGTGTTAATGAAGTTTTAGGGGCAACTATTTTATTTTTCGAGATTTTATTGCTTTCAGCATGGTTTATCTCAATAGTTTCAGGTAGAACTATTTCCTTTAATCGCTTAGGAGGACCCGCCCCTGCTTTCGCCTTTTTTACTTTTTTAATTTGTTCTTCTGGTTTACCCTTTTTCTTTTTTTTCTTTTCCTTTTCGCCTAATGCTTGATTGTTTGATATGTAATCACGAGGAACTTTCTCGAATGGAACCGAAAATAGTGATTGTGAAATATCAGACGGAGAGATTCTAACAACTGCTCTTTTTAATTCTGAAAGTTCTACTACAACTTTATCCATAAGCTTAAGGTTTATATCTAAAATTTTCTGTAATTTTTCTTCTATGTTGGGTAAAATTTTACTCGAATCCATTTCGGATTTTTCTTTTGAGAAAATATTTTTAATGCTTTTTGCTATATCAGGCTCACTTGAATAGAAATTATAAATGCTGGTAGGAGTAATATCAAAGTTCCACGATTTTTCACTTATCATAAAAACATCTGAAATTTTATCGGTCAAATATTCCACTTTAATCTGAAAATCGGGATCATTCACTACATCAGAATCGGCTTTGTTTAGTAACACAACAAAGTAAGGATTTTCGTTAAGAAATGCTAAGATATTAGTTATGTCATTTAAATATTTTACAGCTTCAACATATCTGACATCATCCTGTGAATCTACTATGAAAATAAGTACGTCTACTTGTACGAAAAACCTTTCTGGAGATTCAAGGTATTCATTGATGTTATCTTGTTGACCTCCTAAATCCCATAGAATTAAATCTATTTTTTCAGATTGGTATTCCTCAACATTTGCCCCGATTGTTGGTTCTAAATTAATCATGTCATTGTAATTGATGTCATTAATTAAGCGATTAATAAGAGATGTTTTTCCTGCGTAATTTAGTCCAGCTACTACAACTTTCATTTTAGGTTTCTTCAGATACTGATTACGCTTGCTCCAGGAATTTGCTATAAGATAAGCAGCAATCAGAGCCTTCTTAAAGGTTATGCTATTAATTTGAGCTTTTTTGCTCAATTTTTCGTAATCTGATACAGGAACCATAGATAAATCTCTTAAATTAAAGAGTTTAACTTTATTAAATTTATCTATGTCGTTATCCTCAAGATTCTTTAACTTGCTAATCTCTAAATCGAGAATAGACTTAAGGTTCGTAGGATAATAATCAATATCTAAAAACCGATCACAAAAATATTTTATTATTGTTTTTGCTGATTCAGACATAGATTATTAATATACTTCAATTATATAAATTTTTGGTGCAAATCAAACAGAATAGTGTAAAAACAAAACATTAATATATAATTTATACTATTAAGTGTGTGAAAGAGACATATATTGAGTTTATTATAAAAAAAAAAAGTTGTTATAAAAAATTGAATATAATATTTGACTATAAAAGAGGTTAAGGTTATATGACTCAAAATACACAATTAAAAGAAAAGGACGAGAAATTGGATCCATATAAAGGATTTAAAGAAGCCCTGGACAGCTATCCCTTCGTGATTATTATCGGAAAGTATGATCATGTTTTGGGTCCACGGGCACTCTATTCTTCAATAGCGCTTAATAGTGAAACCTTTATAAGAAACCTATTAAGAGACGCTCTAAACACAAAAAATCAATTTGTCATCTTAGACTTTGATCGCTTTTACTCTCAAATTTATAAGGTCGAAATCGAAGATCAAAATGCTCGAGGGAAAAAACAATTATATGCTATTATAATACTCCGAGATGTTGAATATCCTCTTATTCCTATACTTCACTTTAAAAGAATAGCTATGATTTTTTACAAAATTGATCACGAAAAAATTCTTTCAGATGATAAGGAAGCATTTGAAAGCTTTTTTAATGAAATAAATGAAATTTACATGAAAAAAGACGAATTATTACCGTTGGAATCTACTAATCTACAAATTCGTAGCGGAGTAAACACGATACAGGGTTTTTGTGAGTTACTTTTAGAACAAAAAAGAAAAGTAGGTAAAATCCCAGAGCAAGAATTAGAAAGTTATATTGAAATGATGTTGGATGCGTGCAAAGACATAATAAATACACTTGATGAGCCAATATCTTGTCCTAGTAAATAATTAATTGTCGAGCATGTTAAAATGAAAGAAAGTAAAAAAATGGTCCTTGTGGGTCCTGCTGGTGTGGGAAAAACTTCAATTTTTAATTCTTATTTTGAGATGGCTAACCCTAAAACGCTTTTAGACGATTCTTTAGAGCCAACAAGGGGCATAAATTCAAGCTTGTATTCCCTATTTAATTCACACTTCGGGATTTTTGATTTAGCAGGTCAAGAGAATGATCTTTGGTTTTCTACTAGCCAAGATATTTTTAAACATAGCAATTTAATAATTTGTATTTTTGATGTTATGAATTCTTTAGAATCAATAATATCCTTTTTAATTAAAATTCTCCAAATTAAAAAACGATTACACCTCTCGGAATGCAAAATTATTACATTTATTCATAAAATTGATTTAGTCGAACCTTCCTACGTTTTCCATAAAATTAAAGCCATTGACGATTTCTTTATATCTCAATATCATAGAGGCCAAGAAATCGATATATATAAAACCTCCATTACAGAAGAATTCTACTTTTCAACATATTCAATATTAGGTGAAATTTTGAATCTACTTTTTAACCAAGAGGAACGAGCTCCAATTGGAGAAAATGAGCTAGCTTATATCAAAAATGAGATCAAGATGCTTCTGAAAATGGAAAAAGAAGTATATTATGACAAAAAAAATTTATCTCGTGAATTTAATTT